>Ga0335070_10000417_pt1 | contig 47792 bp, 50 predicted proteins | sample Lox_Sample_13_FD_206722 | JGI IMG/M metagenome (GOLD analysis project Ga0335070, IMG submission 206722) | Soil microbial communities from Loxahatchee National Wildlife Refuge, Florida, United States - Lox_Sample_1.3 | ecosystem: Environmental > Terrestrial > Soil > Wetlands | place: USA... | reverse complement strand
TCTGTCGCCTTTGATTTATTCTTTTGCGCACAGCTGGCAGCAACTGATTCCTGGGGCTATCTGCTGGGGTGCTTCGATGCTGGGGGTTCCAGCCGCAAATGCGTATATCATCTCGTCAGTGCGTGACAAGAAAAAGTTGGCTTCTGTTCTCGCGTTCGTTTGGGCTTGCTACTCATTCAGTTACATTTTTGCGCCTGCTCTCGGCAGCTACATAGCAACAATTATTGGAATGCAGTGGGTGCTTCGTTTAGCTTCGCTTCTCACAGGTGTCGCTACAGCCATCTTTCTTTTGCTGCACAGTCAACATCCGAAGCCAGACAACACACAAACAAGAACGCCATCCTCAAACAATGCAAAGGGATTGTGGCGCAAGGTACTTCTTTTGTCAAGCTTGTTTGCAGTGGCAACGTTCTTTATGAGCATCACACGACCATATGTGCCGACATTTCTGTCCGAACACGTTGGAATGAGCGAAGTCTACGTTGGACTGTTCGGCTCGTTCAGTTATGCAGGCATGACGTTTCTGGGCGTTGCCATGGGGCGGTTAGGCGATAAATGGCGAAAGTCTGGGGCAATAAGCATCTGCCTACTCTTTTACGTATCATCAATTGTGCCCATGCTTCTGACGCAGAACATTAGTGTCTTAATGTTTCTAGGATTCATTCTGGGTGGTTCGCTAGTCGCGGGTTCGCTTGTTAGCTCGTATGTTGGCACTATTGCGCCTAACCGTAAACAAGGACTGTGGGTTTCTATCCCTCAGACCCTGAGCTTGCTGGCTGCTTTTGCTGCACCATATCTTGGCGGATACCTTTACACACAATCAGTCTACAACGCCTTCATCGTGTCAGTCATCCCGATTCCATTTCTGATTTTGCTGACACTTGCGACTCTGCGTGAATAAGCTGGCTTTTCTATGCTAGGAAATCTTTTATTCTCTAAACTAGGTTAACGTTTATCATGATAGATATAGCTGATGAAGCCCTGCAGTTACTGGTGACAATAGGTTTCACAGCCGTTTTCTTTGTCGTAACTTGGTTAATAACCAAGTTTCACGGACCTGAAGAATTGGAAGCAAAGTTTGCGGCTCCTTGGAAAGAAGCGGCTTTAGCATTAGGCTACGTTGCTGTTGCTTTCATCGCTCTGGCTGTCGTGTTTTCGTTTCAGGAACGAAGCGTAGGCAGACCAATCGGCGTGCCTAGTCAGTTTGACCTTCCAAAGGCGGCGTTGGAATGGGGCATCTACGCCCTAATGTCTTTCATTCCAGTGACAGTTATCATCAAATTGAAGAAGCAAAGCTTCGAGACTGTGGGAGTTACTAGAAAGAATTTGGGGCTTTCCTTCGGAGTGGGAATTGCACTTTCTTTTATGTATCTGATTCTAAGCACTGCGCCAGCGCTGTTTCTCGGTAAACTGCTTACTTACAACGGTTTTGCAGCAACCATATACTTTCTGTCTGTGGGGTTTGGAGAAGAGTATCTTTTCAGAGGCTTCGTCCTTATCCGTTGTTCAACGTGGCTGGGAGACACAGCAGGACTGATTCTTGTAAGCACCATGTTTGCTTTCGTTCACCTTCCTCAAAGGATTTTTGTCATGGGAATGGACCCGTCAGAAGCAATAGTCAGCGCAATAATGCTGCTGCCCATCTCGCTACTGCTAGGATACATAATGCTGAGAACACGCAACATAGTTGGACCAGCAATTTTGCATACAATAGCGAATCTTATCGGTGTTCTATGATTTCATTAAGCATGAAGACAGATCCGTAAGCAAAGTTGCCAACACACGACACTTGAAACAAGCTATTATAGCGTTTCTTCAAGCATATCAAGGAATTCTTCGGCTTGCTTCAATCCTTTCTCCCAGAATGCTTCCTTTGTGACGTCGAAGCCCAGTTCTAATGCAAGATCACGCGGCGACTTGGAGGAGCCCGCAGCCAGCAGAGCTTTCAGTTTGGGCACAAAATCCTTTCCCTGTTCTTTGTAGAGCCTATAAAGTGCGAACACGAAGAGTTGTGCATAAACGTATGGATAGTTGTAGAAGCGGAAGTTTGCCAGGTAATAGTGAACTTTCATGGTCCATTCCCACTTCATGACGCTGAGCCAATCAATTGCGTTGCCATATATCTTGTTTCGAGCTTTAACCCACAATTTGGCAACAGTTTTCCCGTCTAAAACTTGTCCTTCTTTCAGAGCGTCGTACAGACTTTGTTCGAAAAAGACGCGTGCGGACACTTGGAAGGCTGCCATACCAAACTCGTCCCAGACATTGGCCAAAATAGCTTGTTTCTCATCCTTGGTCTTGGCTTTCTTGAGCAACCTTTCAGTTAATAGGAGTTCGCCGAATATGCTTCCAGTTTCAGCTATACAGGCACCCGTATCACAGTTTGTCGGTTTTTGAGCTCTTGAAGCCAGATAGGCGTGAATCGCGTGACCTAGTTCATGCGCTTGCGTGTAGACATCACCTAGGCGGCTGTTGAAGCTTTGAAGGATGTAGGCACTTTTTCCCGCCAACCATGAAGAGCAGAAGGCTCCTGAAGTTTTGCCTTTGCGGATTTCGCCGTCTATGTGACGTTTGTCGTACATTTCTTGAATCCATTTGCCTATTTGCGGGTCGAATTCTGTGTATGCGTTTTGCACTTCTTTGCGTGATTCCACCCAGTTGAAACTAGTTTCTGGAGCGTTTGGCAGAGGGCCGTGAATGTCGTAGTTGGCAAGTTTGCGTACGTTCAGGAGTTTGGCTTTCAGTTTCAAGTATCTTCGGTAAAGCTTTGCGTTTTTCAGCATGGTTTTCATGAGGGTGTCTATGGTTTTCTGGTCCACATCATTGTCAATCAGACTTTGAGTCATTGGCGTAGGCCATTTTCTGAGTTCACACATACGAACGTGGTCTTCGCATATGGCGCGTAAGGCACTTGCCCAGACTATATCGTCTTTGCCGAGGTTTTCGTAGACGGTTTGGTTGGCGCGTCTTCTGAGGTTGCGGTCTGGGTTTTGATAGAAGCCAGTAATTTCGCCGTACGGAAGGGTTTTCTTTTTGCCTTTGACTGTCATTGTGAAGGTTCGGGTGGACAGCCAGTCGCTTTGAAACATTTCCCAAGAGTTGACTCCGTTCTTGTCTTTGACGATTACGAGGCTTTCCTCGCTTTCTGAGAGCATGTGCGGAACTTTTCGCAGAAGCCTTTCCAGATAATGCTTGTACTCCTTCAAGCTTGAGGACTTGATTATGGATGGTTTTTCAGCCAGAAGCTTGCCCAGCTCAATGTCGATGAAAGCTAATGCTTGTCCAGTTTTCATGGTGGCTCTTCGCCAAGCGTCATTAAGCTGCTTAGTGATGTCCTTCGTGGAATCAGCCCAGTAGGCGAGTTGGCAATAGCGTTGCGCCCCCTCAAATTTCAACGTGAACTTGTCTCTTAACTCCAGCAGTTCCAGAAGCCCTTCTGCATCTAAACTGCCAATTTTTCCGTGATATTTTTTCCTTATTTTTTCGGCTTCAGTCACCATTGACTCGAGGTTTTTCTGAATTGAGGCAGGATTTGCGTCTTCAACCATCTGAGAAAGATCCCAAACCATTTCATCCTTAGCCATAAACGACCAATCCGTTTTGACCATAGATTGGGTGGGTTCAGCTTAAAGCATTTGCCAAAACGTATCCAGCGCTTGTATCGCACTCGAGCACGATGTCTCAGGTTGAATGGAGAATACGGGCATAGTTTGAAATGGGTTTTTGCAGACTTAGAAAAAAAGGAATTAGGGATAGTGTTGTCCAAAGTATTTGCTTAGATAAGCAAAGTCAGAAGGCCCCACTTTGTCATTGCAGTCGAAGTCAGTGTTGGGGTTCCATTTTGCACCACCTGGCATGGAGCCGTAGGCGGATGAGAGATACGCGAAGTCTGGTGGACCGACTTTCCAGTCTCCTGTTGCGTCTCCTGGGATGGTTACGCCTATGATGTCGCCTATGAAGGTGTTGTCAGCGGTGTCTGTTTCGGCAGGAACCACGGAGGCTGAGGCTGAGATCGTGTAGTTTGCGTATGCATAGCCCGTAGAATTCCAATCGAATTTCAGCGTTGTGAGTGCACTTGGTGCGAGGCTAATGACGTTTTGAGTGCCTATCACGTTTGCATCTGCGTAGGCAGTTACGGTGAAGCTTTCGGTGAAAGGTCCTTGATTCTCAACTGTTACGTTTACCCATGTTGTGAAATTTCTGGACAGGACTGGCCAAGGTTTGCAGCCGCTCTTGCCCGTTGTGACATTGATTACTGCGATGTCTGGGTCGGCTAGTTGTGAAGTCACTACTGCAGATTCGATCACTGTGAAGTATGGTGGAGTTGGTTGCCAGTTCACGTAGTTTATCAGAGTCCAGTCTCCTCCTGGGCATGGCGGGAACGGTGGTGAGAACATTGCGACACTGTATATGTCTTGGGAGACGTAGGCAGCGTCGTTGTGCGTGACGTATGGGGGTTCCAATGGTGGGTGGACATGCGGAATTGGCACGCGTCCTTCAGGTATTAAACCTCTTTCGAAAGCGTCTTCCATCGGGTCGCTGATGGCTATTTTTGATTCGTTTGAGTTGACGCCTGCTACGGTTACGTAGTGTCCTCCTTCCCTGTACCATCCAGTTTGAGAGTTGTAGATCCAGTATCCAAGCAGTAAGACAACGTCTTGGCATCTTTCTACTTCATGCTCTATGAAGTCAAAGGTGGGTCTGTCAACTGTGTGTTCGTAGAATAGGCCTGTTCTGCCCATGTTTGCAGTTACGAGGTTCAAGTCGTTTCCGTCAATGAGGTTGTCTGCAAATGGTGGATAACTTATTGAAGCTGGAAATATGTCTGCTCGCATGTCCCAGTTTGGAGCTCCAGGAACACTTCCCATCGCAACAGCAACTATGTTAAAGTCTGTTGGGTCTACTATTCCGTTGCCATCCACGTCTCCTGGCGGGTTGACTGTTGACCAAGAAAGATAATGTGCGAGTCCTGCTTGCATGTCATTCACGTAGGTGCCTGAGTGCACTAGGCCTGTTCTGCGACCGTCAGTATCCATCAGAAATGCTAAGTGTTCAACGAGCCACGGAACGTTCTGTGGGTCATGATCGTCCCAGCCACCTGGGTTGTATGACTGAACAAGCGGGAAGTCATCGTGGATCATTTGCTGCGGAGCTGGATTAGGCTCGAATTGTGAGTCTAGCCACCAGAGTGAGTTAGCAACCGAAACAGGTCCACAGTGGCTCCACGCTTGCATAGCATCTTGCCAGATGTAGGTGCCCCATTGTCTTTCGTCGAAGTCAGGCACTCCGCTGAGTGCATAGTCCATGTATGATGGTTTCCAGTACCATGCGGTTGGGGGTTGGGCGGATGCTGGTTTGGGTAATGATAGGGCTATGGAACTGATTATCAGTAAGGATGCAAATAGTATTGATGCAGCATTGACACTAGTTTTCTTTTTCAACTTCTCCTTTCTCCTTCTATATTTCAACATGGTCATATTGTAGGTTTGAAGCTAAAAGGCTTGTGTGTTTAAGTTCTATACGTTTTTTCTATTCACCATTATCGAATTCATATGTGCAGAAGTCTCAATGCGTGTCTTATTTCATGCGAAGATAGGTGTATTTACATTCAAGACTTGCTGGTGATGCTTTTTTGTTCGCGTTTCTTCATCTCATGGTAGAGGTATTCGAAATTTATCCAGACGCGTGAGATATTGAGGCGTTTTCTTGCTTCTTCTATTATTGGCATGATTTTGGTTCCTATCATCATGATGTTGTAGCCCATTAATTGGTCAATCAGGTTGATGTCTATGAGTTTCTTGGATAAGAGAACGCCAACTTCCTCATAGAAATAGAGGACTTTGTCGATTGCCATTGGGACTGGTTCTTCAGAGCTTGGTGCACCATACTTTTTGACGAAGTCATCATAGTCTTTGTAAGTGATCCATAAGACTTTCTTTCCGGCTTTTTGATGGTCTTCGCTGCCGAAGGTTGAGTATAGTCTCATGACTAAATCTGTCTGTCTTAATCTGGTCTGATGATGAATTTGAAAAATGTAGTAGATGGCTCCTGCAACAACGCTTGCAGAGGCTACGGCTATAGAGACTGTTTGTATGTCAACCATTCTTGGCACCTTTCTGCTCTAGTTTTTGTTCTCTTCTCTTCATTTCATTGTAAAGATATTCCCACCATTCCCAGATTTGGGGGCGATTGAATTGTTTTCTTTCACCTTCTGCTATAGGCTTCAGTTTTTCCCATGAAATTCTTATTGGGGAGCTGAAGAGGTCGTCGACAACGGCGATGTCTATGAGCCTCTTATGTAGGAGTACGCCGACTCCCTCAAAGAACCAACCAATCTCATTTACGTCAGACAATCCAAACTTTTCCTGATAGGTACTGAAATCCATGTTTTCTCTTGTTGTGATTTTCTCCCATGTTTGTCTGATTTCTTTGTTGCCGAATGTTGTGTATAATCTGAAGACCAGATCGGTTTGTCTTGTTTTGGCTTGTTGTCGAATTTGAAGGATGTAGTAGATTGCTGCAACGAAAACACCTGCAGAAGCAATAGTTACAGAGATTGTCTGTATATCAACCATTATTGGCGCCAAACCTATTGTATTGCACCAGGTTGGTATTAAAATCGAATCATGCGAGATTTGACCAAGCAAGAGGGAAATAGCCTTTCGCGTGCATACAGAATTATTTCACCTCTGCTTTGATAACAATTTGAAGGAGAGAGTGTTCAAGGCAGTAGGCTGGTTTTGAGAGTTTTGGCTCCTAGCGTGCGTGCTCAATAGTGATTTTGAATCCATCAGGTTAATATGTAACGTTACTGTTCTGCTTGGGCAAGCAAGATTTTTGCCCAAGAAATCGTGAAGCGGATTATTCCGTTTTTGCTTTTGGCATATCTGCTAGTAAACAATTAGAGGTGATGAATGTGAAGAATGAAAACGAGATGCAAGAGGAATTTAGGCGAATAGAAGTTTGGACGTATCGGGCTATGATGGAAAGAATGCGATGCCTATAACTCTCCTATCTTTTTTCCATCTGTTTAAGACAGGGCACAAGTCATAAAGACTGAAACAGAGTAAACAGACCCTTGGTGATTTGGATTGCTTGAGGGTAAGAATGTGAATTTGAGAGTTATGGAGAAAGAGGATTTGCCGTTTTATGTGAATTGGGTTAATGATCCTGCTTTCTTTGGAGAATTTAATCCTCTTGAACAATCAACGAAGGCAGAGCTGGAGAAGAATTATGATACTGCTCCTCCAGAAAGGAAAAGATTCTTCATAGAGAAGAAGGATGGAACCAAGATCGGTGTCGTTAGTGTCTGGTCAGCTGCAGCCCTTTGGGAAATAGGTTATACACTGATTTTGGGTGGGAGAGGAAAAGGCTATGGCACTGAGGCAGTCATAATAATGGTTGATTATCTGTTTTTGTCAAGAGATTTGGTTCGAATTCAAGCTACAACAGACTTGAGGAACAAGGCTTCTCAATCTCTACTTGAGAAAGCTGGCTTCAAAAGGGAAGGAATCCTGCGCAAATCATACTTCATGAGAGGAGCATGGACTGACTGCTACGTGTACAGCATTCTCAGGGATGAGTGGAGAGAGCCTAAGATTCTGACAAGATAGCATGTTACTTTCTTTTTCTTTTGGGTTTCAGTTTCCCAACATTGTCAACTTGCTCTGTAGGGAAGTAGTAGGGCATAGTATCGTAAGAACTTGGAGGAACATTCTTCTTTTTGGCTTTTTTCTTCATACTACCTGATAATATTGTGATGCAAGCTATTATTCTCTTTTTTCATCTCACAACCACACACATGCACAGACACGATACCAACAAGCTACAGCAAGTCTTCTATTTTCACATTCACAAACATTCAAAAGACATCACTGGACTCTAAGCTTCATAGAATAAGAGATAGAACCTTAGAAGCTCTCAAACAGCTTGAACAGACTTTAGGTTCTTGATTGCTAAGACTTCTGTTCTCTCTTCTTCAGTTCATTGTAAAGAAATTCAAACTGCTGCATTGACCTTGGAGCTTGAAACTGTTTTCTCCATCCTTCTACTGCTGGCTTGATTCTTTCCCACAAATGTACAGCGTCATAACCAAAGAGATCTTCAACTAATCCGAGGTCTATGAGTTTTCTTTGCAGAAGCACACCTATTCCTTCGTAGAATACGCAAACAGTGGTCAAACCATAGTTCTCTGGAGTGTCACCAAACCCTGTAGGAGACATTAGATACTTTTTTACGAATTCATTGTAGTCTTTAAATTCCATGTTGAACGCCTTTGTTCGGGCTTTCTGGAATCCCTCACTACCGAAAGCCGAGTAGATCCTTAGAAGGATATCTGTTTGTCTCACTTTGCTCTGATGTCTAAGCTGAAGAATGTAATAGAATACACCAACCATAACGCTTGCAGATGCTACAGCAATAGAGACTGTTTGTATGTCAACCACTCTTGACACCTTTCTGTGGGAGTTGTTGTTTTCTTTTCTTCATTTCATTGTAAAGGTATTCAAACCACTTGCACAGTTGTGGGGCGTTTTGATCTTTTCTCCAACCTTCTACAAGGGGCTTTAATTTCTCCCATAGGTTTGTAATATCATAGCATTCGATCAGGAAGTCGATTTTTACAGCCTTTCTTTTCAGAAGAAGACCTAGAGTGTCCACGTTGTTAATTACTACGTTTATTGAATCTTCTAGATCCCTGTTTTTTTGATGTATGGCAGTGAGTGAACCATATTTTTTGTTGAAATCATCATAGTTTTGATACTCTAAATCCCAGACCCTCCAAAGGTCTTTCAGGAACTCTTTGTTTGCGAACATAGATGAATTCAATCTGAGAAGCAAATCCATTTCTCTCATTTTGGTTTGATGTCTGATCTGTAAGATGTAGTAGATAGCCGCTGCAAACACACCAGCAGAAGCAATAGCTATAGAAAAAGTCTGAATATCAACCATTCCTAACACCTCTTTGCTCTCTTTTTTTCATTTCTTTGTAGAGGTATTCAAACCATTCCCAAGCTTGGGGACGACTGAATTTCTTTCTATAACCTTCCACTGTAGGCTTACTTTTTTCCCATGCGAACAATATGTCTGTGCTGAGCAAATCATCAACCAGACCCATACTTATCAGTTTCCTCTTGACAAGCACTCCTATACCTTCAAAGAAGGCATTGACTGTACCTCCTGCAGCCTTAACCTCAGCATTAGTCCCATACTGTTTCACATAGTCCGCATAGTCCTCATATTCCAAATCCGTTATTTTCTGATATGCTTTTTGAAATTCTGTGCTTTCAAATGTCGCATATAGTCTCATGATCATGTCCGTCTGTCTTACCTTGGTCTGATTTCGCATTTGAAGAATATAGTAGATAGCTGCTAACACAACGCTTGCAGAGGCAATAGCTATAGAGACTGTCTGTATGTCAACCATCATTGACACCCAATTATCATATCACTTGATTATGTATTAAAAACTAAATCATAGACAGCTCCTAGACAAGAAATGCACAAGTCAATTGCATTAGTGAGTTAGTTCTAGAACATAATTCCACAATTGATATCAGAACGTCTGCTACTGTATATTTTGAGAGAAGGGAGAATGGAAGAAGAGATACTGGTTTCTATTAATCAGAAGAATTGTGATCATTGGAGACACAGGAAATATACTGAGAGAAACTTTGATGTTCTCAATGGCTTTGAAGTTGTTATTGTCAGGTGCTGCAATTGCCATAAGAAGCTTCAAATGACAATAAAAGGATTAGCCAGAACGTAGATTTGTGAAGAAGGATTCTATAAAAAATGACTGACGAATTCACGTGATAAATTCAGGGAATTTTACTGTCATTTCAAAGAGTTCTCAGAAAGAAAACAAATAGTTTTATGCAATACAGGGCAAAGAGTACGTCTTAGGTCCAAGATAGGTGTAGGTTGGGTCTGTCTATGAAGAGATCTCAGAAAAAACTCAGAAGAAGAAAGAGATACCTGAAGAGAATGCACAGGAAAGGAAGAAGGAAAGAATGAAAGATTGTTCATCACTTCATCTTACACATTACTCTTGATGTAGGGCTATTCCTAAGAAAAGATTAGAGATTCTTACGTAGAAAAAGGGATAGTTGATTCTTATGGTTTTGAGATCTTCCACATCATGACACGAATTGAATCGTATTGCTGGTCATAATGGTCAATGTACACCGAAATCCTGTCATTAGACAGATAAAGCCAACCTACAGATTGTTGACTGATCTGATCCCAAGTTGCCGTATAGATAAGTCCTCTTTCAGAGCAGTTTCTTCCAAGATAAATGAATACGTCAGTTGTGTTCAAATCATGCTCAAACACGTATGGCCCCGTAGTGTTAATGCCATATGGGTAGATTTGCACCCATCCACTGTCATACGCTGGAGCAGGCAGAAATCCCGTCATATTCTCAATTGTGAAAGTGCCTGGAGGACCCTGCTCTCCTTGGATGCCTTGTGGTCCCTGAATCCCTTGAGGACCCTGAGAACCCTGTGGACCCTGTATGCCTTGAGAACCATTTATTCCAGGAGCCCCTTGTGTTCCCTGTAACCCTTGTTGCCCTGCTGGTCCTTGTAGTCCAGTTGCTCCAGTATCTCCTTGGTCACCTTTATCTCCTTTAGGACCTTTAGCCCATTGCATCGAAACAACAGTTGAAATGGCACTTGACGCAAGTACTGCTATGATAAGCACCACCATGAATGTTGCTTCTGACATTCCCTTAACGCTTGATTGGCTCATTTCAATCCCTTTACAGTGCAGTCTAAGAAATCCACTTTTATGACTTGCGCAAACAAATTTCAAATTCAGCGATCGTGGTCCTCGTTGTCTGGTTAAATAACCTAGAAAAGACCTGAAACAAACTCTAAATCTGCTTTTGTGTGGACCGGTGGGGATTAGCCCCTAAACGGGGTCAAGTCCCACCGATCAACTGCATATAATTCCAACAAGCCAAAAAGACTGATTCGGAAGATTTATAACTGAATCAAAGTTTGCAATGTGTTATTCGTTTGCTTGAGAAGATGAAGTGATGAATTTGAGCAAAAAAGAACATGGCAAAGGTAAGAAGTCTTCTAAGCCTGATGAGTTGGTTGTATTGTGGACTAGTAGGGACAGAGAAGTTGCGTTGAAAATGGCGTTCATGTATACTTTCAATTCGAAGCGTTTCAAGTGGGGATGGAAAAACGTCACATTAATCGTGTGGGGACCTTCATCCAAGCTTCTCACCGAGGACAAGGAGTTACAAGAGCATATTGTTGACATGAAAGAGGCCGGCGTCAAATTGCAGGCATGCAAAAAATGCTCAGACCTATATGGAGTTTCTGACGACCTGAGGCGGCTCGGTGTAGAGGTCAAGTATATGGGCAAACCGTTGACCGACTACCTGAGGGACGACAACTATAGAGTAATAACCATCTAGGCGCTCGCTTTTGCATGGAATTGTCTCTCAGAAATGCGCCGCGGCATAAACTAGGTTTAGAAGAAGAAACACAGATAACAAGTTTAGTGCGTGTCAAGAACGAAGGCAAAGAAGGTACGTCTACCTTGACTGAGAGAGCCAACGTGAATAACGCCAGTCGGAGACTAATGATAGAGAGAGTCACCCTGAGAAAGCATTTGGTTTTTAATCTGTACGAGTTTAATGCTTTCAGGAAGAGCGAACAGGGCAATGCATTCGAATTCCCCATACCCCGCATTTCCGTGCCCTTTGTGGTTGTCCCGTATTTTGCGGTTCTCGAAGTCATCCTCTTCCGCGCGAGACGGTATTTTGTACTGCTGGACAACCGAATAGTGGGGTTGTTCGCAGTTGAACCGAGAAACAGCTTGCTAATCATTTCCAATCTTGCTGTCGTGCCAGAGGCTCGCAGGCATGGAATAGGTGTTTACATGCTCGATCAGATATGCCGTATGGGTGCTGAGCTGGGGTTGAAAAGCCTTAGGCTTAGGGTTTTGAAGAAGAATAGGCCAGCACAACGGCTCTACGTCAAGTATGGATTTGTGAAGAAGAGTGAAAGCCAGTTCTCCCTCAAGCTGGAAAAGCGGTTGCGGAATCACTAACGCATGTGAATGCGGGCGCAATGCAAATGACTAAATACGTAGAACAACTACTAAGCACTATTACTGTTGTAGACTTTGCAGAAGGAAGAAGGTCAAAATGGGTGAAACCGTATCGGAAAATGGTTCCAAAGGTTGGAAGAGATTCCTGCGAAAACACTGGAACATGGTTGCTCTGTTTGTAACGGCAGTTACTTTGGCATCGATCGGTGCAATCTATGTTTTCTTATGGTTCGCGGGTGATGCTCAATCAACAGGTATGGTGCCAGCGACTCTGGGTCTATGGACGATGGGACATTTAGTGACGTTTATTTTGAATGTGATTTTTTGGGAACTTCTCTTAATCGGAGTTCCGATGATTTTGGCGGTAGTGGCAGGCTGGCTATGGTGGAGAAGACTACCTAGCGAGGAAAAGAAAGAATATCGTTTCTTTGGCAGGCGGTCACGTGCGACAAGCGGTGGAGGAGGCGGAGTATCGGTGTTGTTTTTTGTTGCGTTCTGCATCAAGGTTTTGCTTGATGGAAACTGGAACGTTGCTTTTGCTAATTGGGCGTTCGACTATGTAGTCTATTCTATGCTTTGGATACTAATCTGGGGTCTAATCATCTTCGGGATTCCTATAGCTATAGGAGTCATCTTGTGGATACTCCATGAGATGAAAAAGAAACCCTAGAATCCTTTTTTGCGCTCGCCGAAAGAGAGCGTGCAAAAGTGAGTTCGAGCTTGTAGAGTTCAAGCTGATTTCTTTCCAGACTTATATTGCCAGCTCTCAAACAATGGGCTTGAGATTATTAGATCTGCGGTCGCACGGTTACATGCAGTGGGCACATTGTATAAGACGGCTATTCTGAGAAGTGCTTTTACATCCACATCGTGAGGGTGAGCTTGAAGAGGATCCCAAAAGAAAATCAGGTAGTCCAGTTTGCCATTGGCAATCAGGGCACCCAGTTCCATGTCTCCTCCATAAGGGCCACTCTTGAGTAGAGTGACTTCCAATCCCGTCTTGTCAATAATCCTTTGACCCGTGCTTCCGGTGGCGTACAAGTTGCAGAGAGACAGTGTTCCTTTGTTGAAAGCAACCCATTCAACTAAGTCATCTTTCTTGTTATCGTGAGCTACCAGACCAATGCTCTGTCTCGGCTCCATGCTTACACCTTCTCAAACCTAGTGGATATGCTGGTGGTCTTAAGCCTTCTTCGGAAGAGTCGGCGCTGGCACTATCGAAATGGCTGAAGAATGACTGAGTTGAAGATTATCGTTAAGTGCGGCGAGAGCTAGTTGGTGTGGGCGGCATCGTACAGGTTTTTCGCAGTGTTCGGGTCAGACATTGCCCTTTCTGCCCATCGATAGTCTACGATCTTTTCAGAAATTCCCAGATAGATTCTATTTCCAGCTAGTTCGCCAATACTATGAAGAACAACAGCCCTTTTGTTGCCGTCAATTACTGTGAAATTGCCCTCAAAAGAAGGGCTGACCATTGTGAGTTTTCTGTCGAGACTTTCTGGGTTTTCTTTGAACCTTCCAATAAGATCGTGGATTCTGCAAACGATCTCATTATCGGCTCTTTTCGCAACTTCTCCAGCAACATCCATAAGTTTGAAAGTTCGACTCAAACAACACCATTCATCAGACGATATTATGAAGATCCTTTTCAGATCTTCATCCTCAATTTCAGCATTATACCACCTAATATCCGCTGGCAGAGGCGACCAGATTCTCTTTCTCCATACAGCTACGTGGGGGCAATTCTTGAATCTGTCAACCTGCTCCCAATGGCGATAAACCTCTTCTTTTGAACATACGCTCAATATTCTCATCTAGGCTCACTCTGATTTCATTTGCAGTCAAGATCATTCTTTGACGGATATTAAAAGAGTAAGGCTTCTAATAGGAAACTGCATTCGAGGAGAAAAGTGAGCAGCGATGAAAGAATGTGCGCACTGAGAACCTCCACCGCACAAGTTTTATCCATAGGAATTTCAAAACATCGAAAAAGACACTTTATATCTCTATATAACTGACAAGAAAAGAGGATGAGTTAGGGTGCGTGGCGAGATGAACAGAAAGGTTGATGAATACATGGAAAAGCAGAAATCTCCGCAGAAGGAGATATGCCTGAAACTGAGAAGATTTGTTTTCCAAGCTCTCCCGAACGTTGAGGAAGAGATGAAATGGGGTGTTCCAACGTATGACAAAGGCAAATACTACATCGTTGCTTTGAAGGATCATGTCAATTTCGGCATCTCATTGAAAGGGCTTTCAAAGGAGGAGCAGAAACTGCTTAAAGGTTCTGGAAGAACGATGAAGCATGTTGAGTTTCGCTCTGTAGAAGAAATAGAAGAGAAGAAAGTCGCAGAACTCTTGAAGTTAGCGATAAAGGAATAATGGTGAGGACTATATGGTTTACAAAAAGAAGACTTGGCAGGAGAAACTTGCAGATAAAAGAGGATACTCGAAGATACTGAAGCTGGGAAAGAGATTTCCATGTTACAATGCAGTTCACAAGATGGGAGCCGAAGTGGGCGATGAGGTAGTTCTTGTTAATCCCAGTGAAGTCATTGAAATAATGAAAGACGTGCCGAAGGGGAAGCTAATTACTATTGTTGAAATCTGCAAGAAGATCGCCAAAAAACATAAGGTCAAGGCTTGTTGTTCTCTAACAGCAGGAATTTTCATAATGACTGCAGCCAATGCGACAGAAGAAGCTGCCAAACAAGGTAAGAATCTAAATATCCCTTACTGGCGAACTCTGAAAGCAGATGGATTCCTGAATGAGAAATACCCTGGCGGAGCAGAAGCACAGAAAGAGAAGCTAGAAAATGAAGGATTTCCGGTAATGAAAAAAGGAAAGAAATATGCTGTTCGAAACTATCAAGAGTTTCTGATCAAATGATAGTTAGCTAAAATCATTGCAAAAGTGAAGAGTCACCCATTAAGATGAGGAGAATCAAGACCTTGCTCAAAAAACCTTCAAAACCTCATTATGGCTACTATGGCCTAAGCTTCTTTGTCATTTTCTCGATAATCATAATCCTTGTTGGAATTGCTTTGGCTCTATGGGTGTGGTTGTTAATCGGTGTCTTTGTTGCGGCTGTTGGAGTTGCCCTGATGCTGAATTACGGCACTTCTATGTATCTCTTGGATCAGTCGAAATCGCTGGATCCTCCACCAATGTTAGGGCTTCAGGGCGATGAGATGGTTCTAGATGTGGGCTGTGGACTTGGAAAGATGACCGTGGGCATTGCCAAGCAGTTGAAGAAGGGAAAGGTCATTGGGATAGATGTCTGGAGCAAGGCTGAAATTCCTGGAAACAGCGCCGAACGGGCTATGGAAAATGCTCGAATTGAGGGCGTGGGCTGCAGAACCGAGTTTAGGACTGGCAATGTCCTTGCGATACCTTTCGATGATGAGTCTTTTGACGTTGTGACAAGTGTCAGTGTCATCAACAACTTGCACAATGATGAGGACAAGTTGAAAGCCCTTAAGGAAATACGTAGAGTCTTGCGTTCTGGGCGGAAGTTCCTTTTGTTGGAGCCTTTAAGAGATCTGCGAGGGGCATTCGTATTCACCCCGCTCTTCGTTTGGATGACTTTGCCTAAGAACAAATGGATTAATCTGTTGGAGACTGCTGGCTTTGAAAACCTTGAATATAGATATTTCAACAAGATGGGGGCATTTCTTGTCAAGAAACCAGCACCAAAAGGTGGCAATAGTCGGCAACAAGGATAATTGAACAGTGACATCTGCTACATTATTCCGAAACGTTTGGCTTATTCTCTGCTTGAGAGCACAAGAATGTAGTCCGCCGTGTCTGCGCACATGTCTGCAGCGTGCTCGATGAACTCGATCAAATCATCAAATATCACCATAGCACCGCAGTTAACTTTGCTGCCGTACTTCACAAACAAGCTTTTAGCTTTAAGGTAGTCAGCGTCAAGATCATGTTCAATCTCTCCAACTTTTCTGGCTTCTTCTATTGCTTCATTGGGGTTAGCTGATATCTTTTCTATGCTTTTGCGCAGTGTTTGGGCCGCATCCACGAGTTTTGAAGTCATGAGCACTATTTTTTCGCTCAGTTCTCCTGGAATTTTCGTGTCTCCCAGCATTTCCAGGCATCTTGCTGCGTCCTTGGTGTGGTCTGCCAGAGTGTCTAATCTCTTAACGAGATGCAAAAGATCCTCGCGGTAATCCGCCACCAACGCTGCACCCTTGGACAGTTCCATGAAGACATCGGTTCGCAACTTGTCTACTTCTTCTTCAGTCCTGTACAAGTTTTCGATGTAATTCTTGGACTCATTCAAGTTACCTTCTGAGAAGCTTTTCATCGCCTTGTCGAGCCAAGTAACAGTGTCAAAAGCTTTCGTTATCTGTTCGTGGGCCAGTTCTAACCCTTTTGTTTTATGGCGTTTTTCAAACCATTCAAGGCTTCTTTTTTCCATCATGAATCACCTTAGACTTATTTTTTCTCCTGTTGAAATGTATACAATCGCTTCACCCACATAGGTTGTGTGATCAGCTATTCTTTCAAGGAAACGCGAGACCAGAAGATTACACATGACGCATTTATCTTGTGTTGTCGTTTCAGCTATCTGGTCCAAGTATGCGAAGTATAGCTCATCCGCTTTTCTCTCAGTGCTGGCTAAGCTCTTGGCCATTTCTCCGTCATTATGCTTCAGTGCTTGCACGCTTTTGCTAACCATCTCGCAGACTGTGTCGATGAGTTTTTGGATTGTGTCTGGGGGATGGATACATTTCTCCAAGCCCGTGAGTTTTTTGTGAGTGAAAGATATATCCCATGCATACCGACCATATCTTTCAAAATCGTATGCAATCTTCATGTAAGAATTAATTATTCTTAAATCGGACGCCACTGGCTGATATTTAACTATCAATTCGAAGGCTTTATTTTCAACTTCCACAGTCATGGCCGCCAGAATGTCTGAAAACTCACGCACAGCCGCGGTTGCGTCTTTTCCGTTCATAAACCCTCTAACAGACACATCAACAGCCTTCTCAGCTACTTCGCCCATTCTGTAGACCATAACGGTTAACTGCTCTAACCCCACGTCTAAGAGTCTGCTCATAGCTTTCACCTAACCAAATTTCCCAGTTATGTATTTTTCTGTTAATTCATTCTTTGGATTCTCAAACACAGCAGACGTGTGGCCGTACTCTATCAGCTGCCCAAGATACAAGAATGCAGTGAAATCCGAGACACGCGCAGCCTGCTGCATGTTATGCGTAACGATTACCACCGTGTACTCTTCCTTTAGCTTCACTATTAATTCTTCGATTTTCGCCGTGGCAATAGGGTCGAGCGCAGAGCAGGGCTCATCCATCAGTATTACTTCAGGCTGCAACGCGATAGCACGTGCAATGCATAGCCGCTGTTGTTGCCCACCTGAGATGCTTGTTCCAGCTTTTTTCAAGTCATCCTTCACTTCATCCCAAAGAGTAGCTTGCTCAAGACTCCATCTTACAACCTTGTCCAAGTCTCTTCCTTTCCTAGCGCCAGTCAACTTCAGCCCAGCAGCAACGTTATCGTAGATGCTCATGGTTGGAAAAGGGTTGGGTTTCTGGAAGACCATTCCGACTCTCCTCCGAATCATGACTGGATCAACGCCAGGCGCGTAGACGTTTTCTCCATCGAGAAAAACCTGGCCTGAAAATCTCGAGTCAGGCACTAGCTCATGCATCCTATTTAGGCATCTAATGAGCGTAGATTTTCCGCAGCCTGAAGGTCCGATTATGGCGGTAACAGCATTTGTCTTGAAGCTGACGTTTATGTCCTTCAGAGCCTGTTTTGTGCCGAACCATGCGTTTAGGTTAATTGTCTGCATCTTCACGCCTGACGATGAGGACTCTACTTTGGCTTTTTTTATGTTAGCACTGTTGCTGGTCATCCTGTGTTCTCACCTTTTGAACCGTCCTCTTGCGGCTAGTCTCACGCCAATATTAAGGCTCAGCACTATTAAGATAAGAATTAACGCAACACCCCACGCTTCAGCTTGCACTCTGGGGTTGTCCCATCTTGCATCTCTGAAGATCCTCAGGGGTAGCGCATCCATGGGTGAACGGAAGCCTTGGAAAAAGTAATTGCTACCTAAAATCGTCAAAAGGATTGGTGCCGTTTCACCCGCAATTCTGGCAGTCGCGAGCAGAATACCCGTGATCACACCAGATTTAGCGGCTGGCACGACGATTCTGAGAGTGGTCTTCCATTTGCGAATGCCCAACGCCAAAGAGGCTTCGCGAACAGAATTGGGCACGAGTTTCAAAGATTCATCTGTGGTCCTAGCAACTATTGGAACTAACATTATAGAAAGCGCGACTGCACCAGCGATAGGAGAGTAACTTCCAATAAGACCTATGACAACTACACTGTAGGCTGTGATTCCTACGACTATTGAGGGGAACTCTGTGAGCACATCGTTTATTGCTCTTAGAAAAGATGCATACTTATTGTCTCCGAATTCAGCCAAGTACACTCCCGAAAGTATACCCACGGGAATCCCGATGAGACTCGTTAAGCCTATAAGGATTAGCGTACCTTGGATGGCGGGACCGATGCCGCCGTGCAATGCGTCATTAGTGAGAAATTGAAGACTCAAGAACGGCGCACCTCTTGAAACAACTTCATACAGGATGCTTAGCAACGGTATTACAGCAATGACTACGCAGGCGAGACACAGGACGAAGAAGAGCCTATTCTTGACCTTTCTAAAGACGTAGTTGTTGATCAATTATTCCACAGCGCCCCCCTTAATCTTCAAGATTCGCGCCATCATTATGTGTGCTATTACGTTTATGAGCAAGCTCATCAACAACAAGGTTAATCCCACTCCAATGTACGCAGACTTGTCAAGTGGGTTCGGAGCCTCCAAAAAACCATTGGCTATCAAAGAAGCCATGGTTTGGGCTGGTTGGAAAAGAGACGTCGGCATTGCGTTGGGACCGATGGCGTTGCCCACAACCATAGTAACCGCTATAGTCTCTCCTACTGCCCTTCCGAGACCAAGGATGACAGCGCCGAAGATTCCAGAGCGGCCATAGCTTAGAACCCAGTGTCTAACTACTTCCCATTTCGTAGCTCCGATACTGTATGCGCCTTCGCGAATAGAATCTGGAACAGCGGTGAGGACCTCTTTTGATACTGAGGCGACTGTGGGGATGATCATTATAGCTAAGATTATTCCTCCGTTGAGGAGGTCAAGGCCCACTGGAACTCCGCCTCCTTCGGTCGCAAAGATTGGAATCCAGCCTAAGTAGTTGTGTATTGGAATCTCTACGTATTGTTGAAGCCACAATCGGAAAACAAGGAGCCCCCAAAGACCATAGATTACGCTTGGAACCGCTGCTAGCAACTCTATGAGATATGAGATTGGTACTCTCACTTTTTTAGGAGCCATCTCCGCAAGAAAAATCGCTATGCCAATACTCAGCGGCACGCCTATAATGAGAGCGATACAAGACGTCGCTAGTGTTCCAAGGACATAAGGGAGAGCCCCGTACAATTCTCTTCCTTCGACGGGATTCCAGCTTGTTCCAGTGAAAAAATACGACCCGAATCTCTGAATGACTGGAATGGCTCCGGTGGAAAGGACGTATGCAGTAACAACGAGGATAACGACGGCAGATGTCGCAACTGTGGCGCTCAGCACTCTGAATATATTATCGCCAGTCAGTTTCTTCTTCAAATTTCCCAATCGCATTAGCATTTTGCTCATACGCAACTGCTCGTTTACCCTTTAGCGTAAAGATAAAAAAGGATTGTGGGTTGATGCGTGCGAACCTTGTTGCACGCTCTTAGTGTGAATGTAGGGTTTGTCCGTTAAATGTTATTGAATTGATGCTCGCTTCGTCTACTTGAACCACATTTGATGGCAATGGTGCATATTCCAAATCGGATGCTAGGCTTTGACCGTCGTGCACAAGGTACCAGATGAACCGCACAAGTTGTGTTGCTTTATTCTGATCCATTCCTGGAACAACGTTGAGTTCTTTGTACACTAGGATGTACGTGGGGGTCACTATCGGGTAAGCTTGTTGACCAGCAGTATTTAGGATACTGACGCTCCCCCAGTCTTGATCGCCTGCTGGCAAGTTCGTTAATGCCTCAGCAGCTGCTGTCGTTGAAGCAAGCGACGGGGCGATCCAGTTTCCTGCAGGATTCTGAATCTTTGCAACAGTTATGGCATTCTGTAATGCATATGCTAATTCGATGTATCCAACAGCGTATTGCGTTGACTGAACGGTAGCCGCGACTCCTGAGTTTCCGGGTGAACCAGTCCCTCCTGGCCATTGAACTGATGTGCCGCTTCCGATTGAACTGTTCCATGCGGAGCTCACGAGGCTTAAGTATTTCGTAAACCAGTTAGTCGTTCCAGAACTGTCTGATCTATGGACTGTAACTATGTTTTGGTCGGGCAGAGTGGTACCTGGGTTGAGGCTTTGTAAGGCTTGGTCATTCCATTTGACTATGGTGCCAAGGTAGATGTCCGCTATGACTTGACCAGTCATGTTTAGACCTGTTGGAACCCCTGGCAGGTTGTATGCTACTGTAATCGCGCCGATTGTTTCAGGTATGTGGAGTGCATTTGGTGCTGCTGCTCTCTGAGAAGCGGTTAGAGGCGCGTCTGATCCTGCAAAGTCGACTGTCTTATCTGTAAGAGCATTTATCCCCGCTCCGCTACCGCCTCCGGGATAATCGATCTGGACGTTGGTCTGCACATTTGCAGTGTAATATGTGATGGTAGCGTTGATGAACGGTGCTGGGAACGTGGCTCCTGCACCGTGTAAAACCGCTGGCTGCAAAGCTGGAGGTGCGGATAAGTAGATGTAAGCGACGACGCTGCCTATGGCGATGGCGACTATGATGATAACTAGTGCGATTTTCATTGTATTGTTCATTTTTTTTCCTCTTTATGTAATGCGATGCAGCACCTAATTATATTCATATGCTCAATAAACTCTATAGACTATATATAATCTAGCCCTGTACCATGGAGCTATTGGACCTATACAAAACAGAAGAAACTATCCTAACACTATATCAAAAGGCTTGATCGCCATTTAGTTTAACCGAATTTTCCAGTTATGTACTTCTCTGTAATCTCACTTTTCGGATTTTCAAACACGTTATCCGTGTCACCATACTCAATTAATTGACCCATGTACATGAACGCTGTGAAGTCCGAGACACGCGCAGCCTGCTGCAAATTGTGCGTCACAATTATGACGGTATATCGCTTTCCAAGTTCCCTAATCAGAGACTCTATTTTAGCTGTCGCAGCAGGATCTAGCGCACTGCAGGGCTCGTCCATGAGTATAACCTCAGGCTCAGCCGCCAAAGCTCGTGCAATGCACAGCCGCTGCTGTTGCCCACCTGAAAGACCGAAAGCGCTATCGTTCAATCGATCTTTGACCTCCTCCCAGAGGGCTGCTCCCTTCAAGCTTTTCTCCACGATTTCTTTAAGCGCGTTACCGCTGGCAGTCTTGTGTATTCTTGGTCCAAACGCAACGTTCTCAAAAATGGATTTTGGAAATGGATTTGGTTTTTGGAAGACCATCCCAACTTTTCTTCGTAAATCGTAAACGCTGCTACCTTCAGCGTAAATGTTTACTCCATCAATAATCACTTCACCTGAAGTGCGACTCTCACTAGTCAGTTCGTTCATTCTGTTGATCGCTCGTATGAGCGTAGTCTTTCCGCATCCTGAGGGCCCCATTATAGCGGTTACAGCTTTTTCTTGCATAGTGAAACTAACTTCCTTTAACACATGATTGTTTTTGAACCACACGTTCAGATTTCTTACATCTACACTAGACATAGTTTCTGTCTCCGTAACACGGCCCATGAGAAATTGCGCACAAAGATGGCGAAGTGTAGCAAGGAATAAGCCCAGCCGATTTGCTGCTTAAAGATAACCGCCCTGAAGCTTCGGCCCAAAACTGTTTTGTGATTCTTCGAGTCATTTTTAGTTCGCCTTCTTTCCATGTTTCTTCTTAAAATGGCATTTCGCCAATATACCAAGAAATAATGATACAGCATATTCTTTTTCACAATAGAATTGATAAACTATATAGATAAGAGATATATTAATAGCCAACTACAATGATTATAAAGGGACATTTAGATTGTCGCAATCAAAACTAACTGAAGAAACGAGAAAACTACAATTCACCGGTGGATCAACGTACATACTGTCATTGCCTAAGAGGTGGATCACGCAAAACCAGCTTAAGAAAGGAAGCATGATAAAACTACGCGAAGAAGAAGGCGGCTTATTATCAATCATACCTAGTGACACAACCATACAAGAACAGAGACAGGACGAAGCTACCATCAGAGTTGCACTCAAAGACTCCCCAGACTCCGTAATTAGAAAAGCGGTCTCCACATACCTCGTAGGCTATAACATGATACACATAAAAGCTGAAAGCCAGAAACAGTTATCTACAAAACAAAGGCACGATGTAAAGGATTTTTCTCGCTATATGCTCGTCGGAACCGAAATAGTCACTGACACCCCACAAGAGCTAACCCTCCAGGTCTTGTTGAGCTATCCTGAGCTTTCTGTTCAAAGCGCTCTGAGAAGAATGAGTATAATAGCGGCTTCGATGCATAGAGACGCCATGACCGCCCTAGAAGGACTAGACCACCAGCAAGCCAAAGAGGTCATAACTACAGACAATGAAGTAGATAGATTCAATCTTTACATAGTCAGGCAGCTCAAAACTGCAATTCAGAACCCCAGAATAATAAAAGAAATCGGCTTACAAAATGCCCGCGACTGTCTAGGCTATCGTTTGGTAACTAAGTCAGTAGAAAGAAGTGCAGATCACGCTGCTAACATCGCAGAAAACGTTTTATCACTGAAAAGGCGGCTTGAACCTGAAGCAATTGAGAGACTTGAGAAGATGAGCACTGTAGCCATTTCGATGTTTGAAACCGCAGTAGAAGCACTTTTTAGGCAAGACTACGCCCTTGCTGAGAGCATAGTTGAAAAAACAAAGGAAGTCATTCTAATTGAAAAAGAGGCTGTTGTTTCTTCTCAAAAGATGGACATTGAAGAAGCACCTTATCTGCGATTGATTATCGAAAGCATTCGCAGAACCGCAGAATACGCTAGTGACATAGCCGAAATCGTACTCAACCTGACTGTTGAATCAATATTGACGTGAGAAAGTGATAAAGAGCGCACTTCTAGCGTGGGTCAGCAACAAATCGTTGATTGCTGACGTAATTTTTGTCACGTCAATGACCAGCGGCGTGGTTTTACTTGTTGGAGGGCTTTTCATCACGATTCTGGCTGCTAGTTTACCAGAGAGAATCAGCGGAGTTGATTCATTGGCACAGTCCATAGTTTTTGTTATGGGTCAAATTCCAGGAGTCCCACTGAGTTTGGAGGATTTGATTAATAATGGTCTTGCCACTGTAGGCATTGTTTCGTGGATCATAGGGTTTGACGTTCTTCTTGTCGGACTTGGGTTGTGGGTGAAGAGCAAGTTTGCCAAGTGGGTAGCCATGATGATTTTCTCTCTGGCAGCCTTTTTTGATTTCGTGCGGTTCTTGTTTCTGGGTCTTCTTGGTTCGTCCAACTCATTGATAGGTATGTTTGTTAATGGATCGATAGTCTTTCTTCTTACCAAACTTGATTTTTAAAGATCCACAAAACAGTTGATACTGGCGGAAGCAGCATAACCCTGTTTGACGTTAAGGATAAGAAAAATGATAGTAATAATCCAAGACTGCCATTCTAACTTCAGTCTCTAGAGCAGTATATCATAGTTGAAACGGGTTCGGACGAGAGAATCGAGTGAGCATCTACGTTTTCGACAAGAGAATAATGTTGTAAGGATCGTCGACACCCTGCGGAAAAGGCTTGCGTTTATTGTTTTTCACAAGATCGCGATCTTTGCTTTTTGTGAAGGCCCCCACAAAACTTGCTGAAACATGACTTCTGCGCATTGTTTCCTCAACTTTATTTTTGGCTTCTGCATCCACAGCAGCTATGATTGTGCCGGTTGAAGACATCGACAGTAATTGTTCATCCGAAAGCGCGAAGCTTTCTTGTAGCGTTCTCGCCTCAGGAATGATGGGTATATCCTCGATTTTCACTTTGAACCCTACTCTTGACGCTTCTGCCATCTCGTTGAGAGCTGACACTAGTCCGCCTTCAGTAGCATCATGCATCGCATGGACGCCGCCTACTTCGGCGAGTTGCAATGCTTCCTTCACGCAACTTTGCATATGAACGAGCTGTGCTAATCTTGTTGTTTGCTCGACTCCGAAGAGCCTCTGTGCCGACCCTTTATGCGTCAACGAGAAGTTAACAAGCGTCTCTAGACCCAGCGTTTTCGTGTATAAGATGAGATCTCCTGGTTGGGCGTTTCCAGGCGTGATCAGTTTTTCTGGATCTATAGTGCCATATGCCGTGCAGACTCCAATCAGCTTCGATAAATCATCGTAAGTGCCCGTATGTCCCGTAACGATCGCCATGCCCAGTTCGTCAGCGGCATCACATGCTTGCTTCATTACCGCTTGGAAAACCTGAGGCTTGGTTGGTAGTGGTCCGAGGAGATTAATTGTGCAAAACTCTGGTTTTGCCGCAAACAGCGCTACATCTGACGCGGCGTAGTGGATCATTAGCCATCCGAACCATTCATGTGGAACGCCCATGCAAGGATCAGTAGAGACTACTACGTACTTATCGTTCAAGCGGTGCACGCCTGCATCGTATCCAGGCTTGGGCGGCACTATGACTCTTGGGTCTTTTTTGATGCAGCTTAAGAGTTTTTGCAGTTCTTTTGTGGCGAGTTTTCCCATTTTCTGTTTTTCCTCAGGTCATAGGTGATAGTCGAGTGTTCTTCTTCTGACAAGGATCGACAGGAGTACTGCGCTAATTGCAAATTCGGGCAAGAGAAAACTGCCGTTATAGACTGCTGGCCAAACATAGCGAACATAAACTCCCCATTCTGGTGGGAATTGGTAAATGTAGTACCAAATGAAGACTCCCATGAAGTAGTGTACGAGGAATTTGAGAAAGACGCTTAAAGCTGCACCAGCAACAGCAAAGCGAATGGTTTTTCTATGGAATATTCCTGCAAGTCCGAGTAAACCCGAGGCTAGAGGATACTCGACTACAGCTTGTACGGGCGTGGCAATGACAGCTGATGCGCCGAGAAGGAGAACGTCAAGGAATAGTGCTAAGATGCCGAAAACCGCTCCAGCTATGATGCCGACGCGAACGCCTCTCCTGAGTGAGAGCCACATCGTAGGAACCATGCTGCCTAGGGTAACTGAACCTCCATAGGGCAACGTGAAAGGTCTGATCGCGTATAGGACTGCTGATAATGCTGAAAAAACCACAATTTCGGTAAGAATCTTAGTTTGGAATATTGTATTGGGTTTTTGCATAGTTTTTCCCTCCGCCAGTATTGTCTGGTTCAGGTTCTAAGGGTCGACAGCAGTTCAGCCGTCCTCTCAGCCGAGTCATACGTCTCAGCTCCCCAAAACCTTGAAGGGGATAGTGGTATTTAGTTGTATTTTAATTTTCCTTACAAACCATTTGACGTAACAGGTTTCTGTTCGTTTTTTATTTTGAAAACTCTAAACTTGCCATGCAAAATGCAGACGAGTAAGATAATCAAAGTGATAATTTGATTGCTTGAAAAAAAGGTATGTTAATTGATATTATCTTATAGAGTGTGTTTGCGTAGTTTTTTGGAGCCTATTAGTGCTATGGCTATCAGTATCATGAAGGGCAGCAGAACTAGCAGTACTGGAAACTCTGGCACGATTGTTACGTAACCGTTGACGTCCGTGTGCTGAATCGGTGGATTACCAGTTGTTGATGAAAGAAGTGCCGTCTCATTTATCGTAATGTCAGATTCACCAGTGGCCAGCACTTTGAAGGTCAAAGTGGCTAATGTACCGTTGCCGCTTGCGCCAGCATCTGTAAATAGGTAGCAGGATATTTCTGGAACGTAGCCCTCAATTATCGCTGGAGAACTTGTTCCAGGCCACAAGAACAGAGTGTTCCCTAAGGATCGGAGGAAGAGCCCTTCTTGGACGCTGGTTATGTTTAGCACATTCGGGTTCCAGTTGAGACGAACCTTCCACGCCCACAGGTCTGCTACATTATTTATTGTAATGCTGATGTTAAAAGTCTGACCCACTGCTGTCTCTGGAAGCTGTTGCGATGGCGGGTCTATTTTTATATCAGGCGTTACATCAGCTTTTGCCAGTTTCATTAGGCCGACGCTGAAGACTGCCATGATTAGCATCGTGACTATTACGTTTTTTCTTTTCATTGTATTTTCCTCGTGATGAATCAAGACCTAGCAGAGATTTATTTGGACTTTCCAAATAGTGTTGTTAGTGCTCTAGATTCTATATAGCCCAATCACCACAAATGTGACCCAGCTGAAGAATGTGTGGCACTGGATTTTGAGTAGGGAGACTGTGTGCGAACTGCTGGGCCGTTTCAAGTCTCCTACTTAGAAGGTATTTCTCAGCTTTGATTCAGCTCGTTGCACTTGCACGTTTATGTTTTGCTTTCTGAGCCAGAAAGCTGATCCTAAAATGGTGACTACTGTCATAGTTGCGAGGATCGCTATTACCGGTGGCGGAAGATTGAACGGTTGAGATTGATCACCGTTCTTATCACTTGGCCCTCCACCTGCTGTGATAGTTATGCTCTCAGTTGCGCTGTTGTTTCCTCTTTGGTCGAAAACGGTTAAGGATATCTGGTAGGTTCCACTTTCATCGTACAGATACGTGAAGGTCTGCTCAGTCGTGTTACTTCCGCCGCCTATATCCCACAAATAGCTCATAATTCTGCCGCCTTCAGGGTCGTAGCTTTCGGAACCGTCAACTGTTATCCTCTTTCCTATGGGAATGGTGATGCTTGATGCGATCGATTGATTGTCGATGGCAATAACGGGCACGGGGGGAGTAATGTCTCTAACAGTAACTTGGACTGTGTCGTTGGATGTTGCTCCAGTCGAGTCTTGAGTCGTTAATGTGACATTATAAATGCCAGGGATGTCAAAGGTGTAGTTAACAACCATTCCGTTAAGTTCTTTTTGTTCCCCATCGATGAATCGCCAAGTAAATGTCACACTTTGGTTGCAGGTCAAAGTTTTGGAACCATCAAGGGTTACTTGCGTGTCTTCATCTACTATTTGGGAGGACCCAGCGTTTGCGACAGATCCCAAGCCAACGGAAAGCGATACAGTCATAGCTGGTTGTTGTATTTGATGTTCAATATGATCGGTTCCAGTAAATGGGTCAACGTCGGGCAGCAACAAAGTCGTGTTAACTAGGTTTATGGGACTTTGAACACATTGACTTGTAACGTTGAAAGTAAACGTGGCCAATATGCCGCTGCCGCTAGCTCCTGCTGTGGTCATTTCGACACATGAGATTTCTTGTATGTAGCCGTTCTTGGGAGGCGTTACGATATAGAGGGTAGTGCCAGCCTGCTTCAGGAAGTTGCCTTCAGTTGGTTCGCCTACAATGCTTAAACGTTGTGGGTCCCAAGTCACGCCTACATTCCAAGCCCAGAGATTCTGAACGTCCGTGACCACAAGGTTTACGGTGAATGTTTCGCCAACTTGAGTTGCCGTGTATTCAGATTTGTCAAAACCTAGTGTAGGCTGAGTTGCGGAGAGTGCCGACATGAGCGTAGCTTGAGAAACGACGGCTGTTGCGCAAAGTACTAATAACATAGCTTTTAAGCGATTCGCATTTATCCGCTCCAGTAAATTATGTACGCTTTTACGTACGCGGTGGTATCAGCAAAGTTCACAATGCCATCGTGATTTAGATCAGCTATTGGATCCCAAGCTTGATCGGCATAGTATTTTAAGTAATTCTTTACGTACGCGGTTGTGTCAGAGAAGTCGAGAACCGCATCTCCGTTAAAATCGCCAAGTTGCACAACCGTCAATGTTGTGTTTTGAGATGCGATCGTGCCATCGTGGGCGGAGCTTGCGTAGACCTTGTAACTTCCAATAGGTGCCCTTTGCGGAAGCCTGACGATCAGACTGTAAGCGCCTTGGTTTCCATTTGGCGTTGAGGGTGGAGAGCCTCCTGGGCCACTGATATTGAAGGTGGCTGATCTTTCTGGGCAATAAGGAACTCCTCCTGTGCTGGCCCAATCAGTATACGCATTGGCAAATACAACTGCTGTTCCTGATAATGCACCAGACGGAATGAATGCGCTAATTATGAAGCCTGTTGTATTGCGTCTAGGTATGGGTATTTCTGCGGAGACTTGATCTCGGACAACATTGTTGCTGTCGTAGATGTTGAGCGTTATCAATATGGTGCGCGATACCAAGTCGTAATTACTTACGGTTACTTTGAAATAGGCTAGACCATTCTTTGCCGCGGTTGACAAAGGGTTTCCGCCCGCATCGGATAAATAGACTGAGTTGACTTCAGCCAGCAGCGGTGTTTGCGGATCTTGTCCGGTGTTCACAGTTCTTGTCACAGCATAGTTGCTGCGAGAATCTACCACTTGTACCGCCACGAGGCTGTCAGTTACGGGTGAACCGTTCTGAGTGACTATTCCAGAGATTTGAACTTGGTCGTATCTGCTGTAAGATTGTTTGTCAGTTGTTACTGTAAGGTTTAAAGTTGATGCGTGAACAGATAATAGAGTTGAGGACAGTATTAGTATCATACAAAAAAGAGGGATGAGGATTTTTTTCATCGCAATTCGCCTTAGATTGTTATGAGGAATTGTCTGGTGCCTTCTGGGCAGTATGGTACGCCGCCTAGGGATGGTAGTTGCGTAAGAGCGTTCACGTATGCCGTGGCTGTTCCAACGAAAGCGTATGTCGGGATGTTAAGCGTTCCTGCTATTGCAGTTTGACCTTGGGCGGGAACGGTGATGTCAACGAAGAATGCGGCTACTGGCACATTGCAATTATCGTAGATCGTCATTGTCAAGGTGGTTGTAACAGCAACTGTGCGAATATTGCTTAAGGTAACGTTGATCTTCATCTGTGTGCCTCTGGCAAAGCTAGATGCCGGAGCGTTACTGGTTGTCAGCGTCTGTATCGAAACTATTCGGATTATGTAGTCAAACTGGAGTGCGACTGTGTCACTGACCATCACTTGCGAGACGTCGACTGTGGCGACTATTGCCCAGTTTCCGAAGACTGATTCGGGGTTCGTGTCTGGCCATGGAAGTCTGAACTCTGCTGTTGCAATTCCGTTGGTGTCTGTTACTCCTGTTACGTAGGCAATTGATTGGTTCTGGGCGTTTCGGATCTCGAAAGCAACGCTCTTGCCGACCACTGGAGCACCGTTATACGTCACTTTGGCGTAAATGCTTACCAGTTCTTGTGGACCAAAAGCATCGCTTCTTGCGTTTGGACCCTGACCGCCTCGGTCAGTGTAGACATCAATGGCAGCGCCTACTGGAATCGCTAGTATATGCAGAGTCTTTATCACAGTGCTGGTGTTCGAGAAGCCTGAGGCTGATGGCAGGTGAGGGTCAGGAGCAGTGACAGTCAGGTTGACCGTGAGATCGCCAACAGTTGTTGCACCGAATGACGCTGTTGAGCCTCCAAATGTCATGCTCATGGCGCCGGTTATTTTCCAGCTGTAGATTGTTATTGGGCAGACTTCAGAGACTGATGCTGTATCATATCCGGGTAGGGATGAACTAGCGTCTAAAGAAATCGTGTCACCTACGGTGTAGTATGTTCCGTCAGCTGGCGTGAACATCGCGGTCGGTCCGTGCGCTGGTGGTGGTGCTAGCGTTGTAACCATTGCATTCAGATCTTGGTGGCTGATCGGTGCGGAGTTTGGATCTTGCAATACGCTACCAGTCATGTTGATACTGGAAGATCCGTAGCCCATCACTTTGAAGGTTACAATTGCTACGTCACCGCTTCCACTTACGCCTGATGTAGTGAATAGTGCTCCAGCTATTTCGGGTAGGACGCCGGTTGCATTGTTGGGTGGTGCAGGAGTGAATATCGTTGAGCCGCCTGTCTTGAGGAATGGGCCTTCATACGCCCCTGGTGGATAGACCACTGCAAGTACTGCGGGGTTCCAAGTGAGGCCTACTCTCCATCCCCAAAGGTCTGCTACGTCTGCAACGTGTACTGTAATGTTGAAGGTATTGCCGACATCTAAACCACTTGTATTTTGCGGATTGAGACTCATTGTGGTTGCTTGTGCATTTGCGTTGTTTCTGTATCCAAGGGATATTGACATTGCCAAGAAGATGGCAATGGTTAAAGCCAAGATTTTTTGGGTTTTCATATATTTGTCCTCCTTTGTTTTTTTTGGGAGAGTTAGCTGTAGTAGGCTATGTACGCCTTCACGTAAGCGGTGGTGTCTTGGAAGTTGATTTGACCGTCAGCGTTAAAGTCAGCATAGGGGTTCAGTGCACCAGTACTGTAGTATGCTATGTAGGCTTTCACGTAGTAGGTTGTGTCTTGGAAATCGATCTTCCCGTCTGGAAGGCTCGGGTGAGTCGGCGGGGAATCATCTTTTGACTGTGGATAGCTTCCTCCCGTGAAGTCACCGCGAAGCATTCGAATGTAGCCAGCATCATCAATGTATTCCGGATGCATCTTGACGAAGCTGATGAACAAGGCTTTAGCTGCGCCATCGCTGCTTGCAGTCGGAATCCCGTTTGTTCCGTACCAGAGCCACCTCATGATCGGATGCGTTGCATCTCGAGCGTAGGTTCCATCCAGAACATGTGCCTTAGTAGGCTGGACGAAGTCGTTCAATGATGTGTTCTTTATCCATAGAGCTTTGATTGTGGATGTGGTCTCTAGGAAGCCCATGCCGATGTAGCCAACGCCGTAGCTGTCGCCAGCTACTGCCGTGAGCATCTGTTGGTTTTCTTGCAGTTCTGTATGTGGTGCAAGGCATGAGTCGTTTCTAGCCTTGCCGTTAGGGTCGTTAACTATACTGAGGAAGTTTGTTCTGAAGCTGTCGTGTGTTCCAGAGTCCAAAACCCTCGTGTACAGTGTGATCGACTCGTCTCCCATGCCAGCGGTGTTGCCTCCGATGCCTGTAACGAATTGCTTCCAAGTTGCGTAAACTGGTGTACTACCAAACATGTTCGTCACGCTGAATAGGTCGGAAACTTGGGCGGCTGTAACGTTCTGAATCTGCGAGTAGTAGGGGAAGCTGGCTGATACAATGATAGCTACACTGTCTATGCCAATAGCCCATATGCGCAGATCAGCTGCTCCACCGAGCGTCGTATTCCAGTATTTGGCGTCTGGAACTTTCGATGTGGCAAACATGTCCGTGGTTCCAGCGAGGAAAGCGTCTGCACCTGCGCCGCTTCCTGTTGCGGCAGGTATGTCAACGGTTATGCTTGGGTATGCGATCATGAATGGATTTTGTGCTTCGAGGCTAACGGGCCAAACTGTGGAAGATCCTTGTATGTTCAAGTGTCCTGATTGAATCAAGTTGTCTGCTCCAACTGGTGTTGCAAGTGCTGAGTTCAAGGGAACTAACAAAGCAATCATGGCAATTGCGAATGCGAAAACTGATTTTGTCGTCTTCATTTTCTATCTCCTCGGTTTTTCTCTTTTTCTCCTTTTTTGAACGATAACTCGTTCTGGCAATGCATTCACATTTGGAAATATCAGGCTATTCGACATATTCTATATGCCATCGTTTAGGCTATTTTCAGAACCTACTTCCGCAAGGCACCGTACGCGATGAATATATGCCTCATCTTCAGATCATAGCGGCTCTATACTGCTCAATAATGCTATTGAGTATAAATAGGAAATCGATATCTGCCCGCAGACTCTTCTCAAAGCTATAGTGAGGAGAGCAGGGGTCTTCATGGTAAGCAAAAACCTAAAGGAGAAACTGATTAAACAAATCTTTTTCCTCTGCGCAGTATCCTCAATAGGCATAGTGTTTCTCATAGTTTTTTATGTAACATATTTGGGATACCCGATTATTGCAGACTGGTTCTTGCATGGTTTTGGCTTGCGCTGGTCGCCTACTGGAGACGAATTCGGCATCATCCCAGCTATCTTCAGCACCATCTACGTTGGGATAGGGGCCACAGCGATAGCTGCAATTATTGGGATACCCTGCGCCATTTACTTAGCTGAATTTGCAGATGCGAAGCTAAGAAACGTGATTAAACCAAGTTTAGAAATGTTGACAGGTTTGCCTTCGGTGATTATGGGACTAATTGGTTTAATAATCGTGGTTGGAATGATAGAGAGAGCAACCGGTGCCAGCACGGGAACTGGAGTCCTAGCAGCCTGGATAGTTTTAGGCATAATGTGCATACCGCATGTTGCCAGCATTTCAGAAGACTCCATAAGGGCAGTACCGAACGATTTGAAAGAAGCATCATTGGCGCTTGGTGCGACCAGATGGCAAACAACACAGAAAGTTCTTCTCCCTGTTGCAGAACCTGGGATGCTTGCTTCTTTGGTACTGGCAATGGGAAACGCTATCGGAGAAACGATGGCAGTGATCTTCGTCATCGGCGGAGCTTACCCATTCATACCAATGGACCCCCTTGCCATTATTGTACCATCTAATGTGATGACAGCTATGATAGCCTTGAACCCACCCATCAGTCATGATGTGGCAACAGGCACCTTGACAACTAGTGCCGGCTACGCCGTAGCATTCATCCTCTTTCTAATCACGGCCATTCTTAATGTTGCAATCACCAGAGCAATAAAAGGAAGAAGGAAAGAGTGACAACAGCGCGATTGCCCATCCAACTGTACAATTACTTGAGAAGGCACGAGAAAAAAAATCTTTTTGCAGGTAGCTTAGTCTTCATCTCAGGTGCAATAATAGCTTCATTTGGATTTGTTAAACTATGTAGTGCTATTGGCAAATGGCTTTCACATGGTGCCCCCTTCTGGGGTCCGCCATTTTCTGATATCACGATGCAGTATTCCCTATTTGATGTCATGATGCAAGATTCTCTAATAGCGTTAATACTCATCTTGCCAAGCCTGCTTGTTTTCTTGGTGGGATATCTTCTTATGGAATCCCATTCTTTAGGAATTAAACTGTCCTTCGCTTTAGCATTAGGATTGATATCCTTAACAATTCTGAGAGTGATTGATTTTGAGCTAGGATTCGTCGCTGGGCTCCTATGTGCTTTGGCAACCGCAATGGAGCTCATAATACGACGAAGAACAGGACACAAAAAGGATTCGCCCGTAGTAACTGAAAATATTGCAAAGTTTGGTCTTCGACTTTCAGGAATGGTAACCGTAATCATTCTGGTTGGATTAGTGGTTTACATTACTGTGCGTGGTCTGAAGTATGTTTCATGGGATTTCGTAACAGGAAGTAACTGGTCCGCGCTTGACGCTGCTAAATTCATTTTAGGAAGACCACTCAACCAGCCATTAGGTATATCTCAGTTCATAATTGGGTCGTTGCTACTGGTTGCGCTTTGTGAAGCAATCGCCATTCCGCTAGGTTTGGGAGCAGCCGTCTTTCTCGCAGAATACGCACCCAAAAATGTTGTGACAAACACTATCCGTTTCTTCATAGAAACTCTCGCAGGAGTACCATCAATAGTCATAGCCTTCGTGGGCGTAGGTATTTTCGTTTCGCAATATGGACTCTATATGAAAGCATCTTGGCTCGCGGGCTCACTTTCATTGGCATTCATGATTTTGCCATGGAACATTAGAGTGGCTGAAGAGGCGATGAAAGCGGTTCCTAACGCCTTCAGAGAAGCTTCATACGCTCTGGGCGCCACAAAATGGCAAACAATAAGGCGCATAGTATTATTGGCAGCAAGCCCTGGCATCATAACGGGGATTATTCTAGGAGTCGGCGCCGCCATAGGAGAAACAGCAGTAGTCATGTGGACTGCGGGTGACGTAAATAGCCTACCTGCCGGTTTGCCCCTAACCGGCGCGGGTATGCCTTCGTTAGCAGTATGGATTTACTACAGTTGGAGAAATATCTTTGGAAGCTCAGGCGTGTCTCAGTGGGATGAAAGTACCATGGCCCTTTCAGGTTCTTTTGTATTACTTGTTATTTTCCTTGCCATAAGCGTCGCGGCGTTAGCTGCAAGGAATTACCTATCCAAGAAATATTCAGGCAGATAGGAAAATTGGCTGCTCAATGGAGAAAAGAGATTGGACACACGGAAGAAACATAGGCGAATGAAGATTCACGCTTACACGCTCGTATTTCTGGCGTGCCTGCTGACGATGCATTGTCTCTTTCGAATGTCCAGCGCAGATAATAGCAATTCTGATTCGTCATCGCCATGGGCCATGGAACTTTTCAGCCGGCATGTGGGCAATGTAACTGAGCAGATTCAGACAAGCAACGTTTTTGCCCCTTTCGAGGAAGTTCAGTTATATGCAAACGTGAGTTATGGAAATGCCCCAGTTTCTAATCTAGGAGTCTCATTTGAAGTCAGAGGTCCGTTAAACTCGTCGCGTCCAACAATTCTCATTAGAAGTGCGAGAACCGACACAAACGGAACCGCCACCATTACGTTCCGCATTCCTATGAACAACCAAACCGAAAACATGATTCTTGGAACGTGGCAAGTTTTCTCCGCTGCAGCAACCGCTACTGAGCCTATACAGGGCAACCTGACTTTTGAAGTAAAATATCATGTTGAAATTAATAAAATCAGCTTTTTGAACGCAGAAGGAGACGAGCAAAACAGGTTCTCAAAAGACAACATTCGCGTTCAACTAACCCTGAAAAACATCGATCTGCAATCGAGAGCCGTGAACGTTACAGCAGACTTGAAGGATTCCTCGCACGCCAGTATTGGCCAGATTAAGATTCAAAATGAAAACTTGAAAAACGATACTAACACTCAAGTAGAACAGGAATTTGAAATACCAACCGAGGCAGCTCTAGGAGAAGCAACTGTAGAATGCAACGTTTACTCAGGCGGCTATGGTGAGACTGAAATCCAAGTTGCAGAAACAAAAACGGCAACATTCACGATTATAAACAGAGATGTAGCAGTCACCGCAGCATATTTGTCCACCGATAAATTGTACGCAGGCAATCCATTAAATGTCACAATGAAAGTCGCAAACAAAGGAAACGACACTGAAACTTTGCACATACTAATAAGTAACGATCTGGGTTCTATTGGTAATCTAACAACCGCATTGGCACCTTTAACAGATGAGGACTTAACTTATGATTGGGACACTTTAGATGCTGCAGCAGGCACGTACACAATCACGGTCCAGATAGCCAAATTGCCTGGCGAAATCGAACTTGGGAACAACGAAATTACAGCAGGCACGGTAACAATAGATTATCCACCGATCTATCCGCAGACCACAAGTCTATTTGTCTTGCTATTGACCATCACTGGAATATTCACAATCAGCCTCTTGCTGATGTTTTTGAGGAAGCAAAGAAACCTGGCCCAAAAGCCCATTTCTGGAGCCCCCAAACTCAAGGCGTCAAACAGGTCCCAATATACCAAAGAAACCATTGGAATCGAAACAGCCAATTCTCGAAGGCGGAAAAGCCTAAAAACCAAGCCGCATGCCCACTGACTTAGTAATTGCATGAACAATCATGTCAACTCTGACTGACAATAGCTAACAAATCATCTGAATGCACGTGTTCGCACATGGAAAACAAAGGGGAAGATGCAGGAAGAAGCCAGATGAACAATGATGAGCAAATTCACAAAAATGAACTGGAGAAGCGTACGAAACATGAATTCTGCTTCAGGTTATAATGGAGAACTTGGTTAGATGAATATTCTGGCAACTTCAGATGGGCGGAGGGTCAAATAGGCAATGAGTGTCTTAATATCAGGAGAATTGTTTATCGAATACGACAAAGAGATCATTCAAGCAATTCTGGTGCCAATATAATGAGGTCGGTTTTTTTCTATATAGAATAGTGAGCACACAATATACTATTTGGAATTGGTACATTAACTGCTTTGCCACTATTAACAGTTGGTGATAGCCAATGGAAAACAAAAAGCGCAGTAGAGAAGAACAGAATAATGAAGAGTCAAAAAATAACGAACCGTGGTACTTTACGCATATGTAGGATGGGAAATCAATTCGTGTCTGATGGCGGACTGTAAAATGAGAAGAACAGAAAAAGAAGGAATTGAGATTCATCAAGAGGCGAACGTCAACATTGTCGACTGGTTGCTTGCGATAGATTTTGATGTAGGTCAGACTAGCGGAGAGCCAAAGCGATGAGACAAGAAAGATGCACCCTCTTGCTTGAGGCCAAGAACAGTTCGAAAGCACCGATGTGCTACTACTGCAGGTCAAGTATCGCGCCTGGAGAGGAAGTTATAAACAGAGATCAAAGGCTGTACCATCGCAACTGCTTTAGACACCTGTTTACTTTAACCTCAAAATGTCTAACATGCAAGAAAGCCGCAAAATGCTTCAAGCCAAACTTAGACCCCACGCGCGCGGAAAACCATTCTACTCTGAACTTGTGGGTTTCATAACTTCAGGTCCAGTTGTCGCTATGGTCATTGAGGAGGATGGGGCAGTGAAAGTCGTTCGACAAATGATTGGAGCGACGAACCCCAGGGATGCGAAGGCTGGAACGATAAGAGGCGATTTCGCTTTGAGTAGCCAGAAAAATGTTATCCATGCTTCAGATTCTTTGGAGAACGGAAGGATGGAGATAGATATCTTCTTTTCGGTTGAAGAGCTGTTGACATACAATCGCTCAGACGAAAGCTGGATTTATTGAGCATCTGCTGTTTTAGAGATCGATCAATAAGCATATTCTCAGGCTGGAATTACCAGATGATCCGATCAATGGCTCGCAAAATGGATCTAATGGATCGGTGAGGGATTAGTACCCGAATGGGGTCAAGTCCATCACTGAAAGTGGGGTTGCCCGTCCCCATACCCAGACAGGTTCGGAACCACCTCCCTCAAGCTGATATTGAAGCGAGAGTTCTATACTCTGTCAGGCTACCATAACCCCAAGTCAGGTCAACGTGGACTTTCGAATTAGCTTTTGAGAACTTTTTCACATTTAGGACGGAGTCCCAGAAAGACCTGCTTCGTCTTGCTGGCATTTTCGCTATGTAGGCAGAGTGCTATGGGAAAGCCCTAGATCGTAAATCCTATGTCTCTTTCCATCTCTTCTGAGAATTTCTTTTTGTTGAGGTTGAAATATTCAGTCAACACTAGATTTTTAGGGTCTGTTTCGTTCAACTGCGCAAGCTGCCTTTGATAGTCTTCATTTCCCGTGGTTGAGCTTTTTTCTTGAAGTTTTCGTATTTCCTCTTGCTTCTTTTTCAAGAGCCACTCTTGCAATCGTTTGTATTTTTCTTCCCCTAGATGCTTTTTGAGTGTTGCATCAGCTCTCCTGCTAAAGTTTTCTTCAATTTTGGCGATCTTGGCATCTCTCTTCTTTTTTTGAGCCTCTATTCTCTGCCTGTACTGTTCTGCCTTCTTTTCAACTTCTCGTATTCTGTTTTCGAATTCTTTCTTGACTCTGCTCCGTCTTGCTTCCAGTTCTTTCTTGATATGATCTAAACTTGACTGTTTTGGCATAGTACCATCTCATTCTTTCTTGTGAATCATGTTTCTAAAAAGCTTTCTCTTCATTCAATATGCGAGACGGTAGCTTTAAATGTTCAAAAGATACCGATTGAAATATGTTAAAGTAATTAAATTGAGAAGGGAAGGATGATATGTCATGTCCAAGGAAGTGGCTCTTGAACGTATCAGAAAAATGTTTGATGCAAAGACTAGCGAAATTAGGAAAGAATATGAAAAGGAAATAAAAGAGCTTGAAGTGAAAATTGAGCGAAAGAAGAAGGAAAGAGATGCTAGCCTTATTAAGGCTGAAGAACAGTTTCGGAAGGACTCCTTTGTGTGGTTCACGCGGGTTGTAGGACAAGAAGACTACCGTTGGCTCAGTGAGTGGCTAATGAAGAACAAAGAAAAAGAAATCAAAGAAGCCGGAAAGAAGCATGAAACAAAGCATGTAAACGAATTAAAGGAGATGAGTGCGGAGGATTATTTCTTCTACTATCTCAATAACCCCGAAATCGAAAGACGATTAAAAAAAGAGATGGAACAAAACAAATCAGAAGAGGCCAAACGTCTTTCTTTCATTCTGGCGAAGCTGAAGCTGGAATACTACAGACTTAACAGGACCAGAATCTAATTTTCCGTCCTATGCCTTCTCATTTGAAGGCAATTCTCGGAATAGTTCTTCTATATCGCCACCTTTTACTTGGGTTTCACCATTTGGTTGAGCCGTTTTATATTTTTTCGTCTGTGGAATCTGTTGACTCTTCGGCACTTGAGAAGGTTTGTTAACCATTGGCGCTTTTTCGTTTAACCTTGGGCGTCTTGACGGTCAACTCAGTATGGCGAAATCTCCATTTTTTCCCATTCGAAGCCGATAGATACATCGTATTGACCTGTGTTGAGTTCCGAAAGAGTTTTGTGTAGTTCAGTAATCGTCTTACCCTCGTTGCCTTTTTCGCAAGCCAATACTGCTACTACTTGATGCGAGCCGTAAGTTCTCCATAGAATCCTCAGACCTGACATAGTTTTAATTGCTTCGATAACTTTGTCCATATCGTTGTAGTGAGCGTGAAACCCTACGATGATTGATGAAAGATTGAGATTATCAAACTCGGGTATTGCCATGATTCTCTTTCTGATAGCATGCATTTTTTCCAGTCTGTCTATTCGTCTGTAGACAGTGCCTCTGGTCACTTTCAATGTCTTGGCGAGATCATCGTATGAGGCAATGCCACTACATATTTCATGCAAAAGTCGCTTGTCAAGTTCATCTAAGACTATCGGCAAAATCTGACCTCGAATAATTATCAGATCAGACGCCTAAAAACCTTTACACTAAATGGAGAATTTATCTTGCAAGCTAGCTGATACGAACATGAATGTGCGAGCTCTTGTGGAACATATGTTCTGTGAAAATTGAAAAATCATCGTTTTTGTGCTACAGGAATACTATTTATCGTACAAACACATTGCTACCACTCTTCACATGAACAATGGTTCAACGAAGTGACTTGAGTGAGTGACGAGACAGAAAACTGGAAAGAAGGTAGCCCATTTCCGTTTGGACATTGGCACAAGCAACTCAACTCATTTGTTGCGCAATTGAAATACGATAAAGACAAAGGCGAAATACAAGTCGCTGACACTGACTGGATTTTGATGAGGTCATCCACTTTTAGAGAGATGATGAAAGGAACTGAAGAAATGTGGGGGTCAGCTACCGCTTCAATTTGTTTGTGGGAAATGGGAAAGAACACTGGAAAAGGATTCGCAAAAGAGCTTGTAGAAGCTGGAACGAAACCTGTAGAAGTGACAACATTCTTGGAAATGTTCTTTACCCAAGGCGGATGGGGCGTTATACAACCCAAAATAGACTTGACGAAAAAAGCAGCAGTAATCAGAATAGAAAACTGTGCTACAGCGCGAAAATGCAAATCAAACAAACCCATTTGTCATTTCATCAGTGGATTCATATCTGGAGTCGCAGATGCCATTTTGAACGAAGTCACCGACTGTACTGAAACAAAATGCATGGCCAAAGGAGATCCCTTTTGCGAATTTAAGGTTGAACGACCGCTTGGTAGAGAACATTTGTCAATCTAAGAATTTGTCTCAAACCTCTAGTGTTGACTTGCGCGCGCGAGTCCTTCTTTTTATCAAGGTCAGAAGCAAGACTGGCGCTCTTTAAGCAGCAGGTTTCGCCCTTACTGCCATTTCTTTAGAGTCTAAGGCGAACGGCAATTCTACCATTTATACTGAGTCAGTGGAGCGGGTTCACAAGTAATATAGCCCTTTATCTCCCAAAAAGGCACTATACTAAGGGTGGCTTCCAAACCACCATGAGCCAAAGCGTCTTATCAACATTGGGCGCGCGATAATTTAAGTATGTTGCTATTCCCGTTCATTAGCGGAATTTTACATTCCTATTCATTCCAGAATTGCGACTTTTCTGTTTGTGGTGGGCGTTGTAAAAAGTTATATTCGCTGTCCGACTATTCTTTCAAGAGGAGATAGATATGGCTGGTTCAGAGTTACTGATATCTTTAGGTTTGTGGTTTCTCCGGGCTTTCATTTCGAGCTTAATCTGTCTTTTCATGGGATATATCGGAATCAGGAGCATCACAGTTATGACGACGAAAATTAAAGAGTTTGAAAGCATCAAGGGACACCCTCTGGCAACTAGCCTTTTTGTTGGCGGTTTTTTTGTTTATGCCGGCTTGGTTGTCTACGGTTCTATGGTTAACCCATTCTTCCTTTCGCAGTCAGTGACTGTTGGCTCCTACTTCAACGTGCAGAGACTTCTCGTTGTTGTACTCAGCTTCTTCGTGAGTCTGTTCTTCGGCGGTCTATTCTATCTGGTCTTTGACAAACTTGGACTTTTTGGTATTGAGCTGGATGATATCAACAAGCATCCTATGGCTATTGGAGTCTTCCTGTTCTGCTACGAAGTCTTCTTGGGGATCATAATGTTTGCAAGCCTAACCGTCCCAATAGGAGGATAGGCGAGGAAAACAAATGATATACATACGATACCTCATCCTATTCTTACTTCTTTGTGCGCCAGCTGTTGCTTTGATCAAAACAGCCAGCGCATTTCCTGCCTCAAGCTTCCATAAACAATATGGTGACTGGTATGACAACTGGGAAATAGACAGGAATGACGCAGGAACTGACGGAGATCTTCCTGGATACTTACCGAACCTTGCGTATGAAACGCTCGGCAATAACAGGGAACTGGCTTATAGTATCGGCGAATGGTTCCAAAACAACTATCCAAGTAAGACCGATAGGGCAGTTGCTATCCTGAAGTACGTTCAAACATGGACAGAATATGGCTACGACAGCGACAACTTTATCAGAAATGGTGTCCCCCAAGACGAGTGGGCACAGAACGCTGACGAATTCGCACATGGTTTCAACCAGACTACAGGCGTCAAAGCCATCGGAGACTGTGAAGACATGGCCTTCCTCTGCGGCACAATCTATGTGGGTGCAGGTTTCGACGCTGCTGTCATTGATGCAACCGACCATTGTGCCTTATTGATTTGGCTCCCAGAGTTCTCGAACGCCGATTACTATTGGGATATTGGTGACGGCAGAGGAGCTGGATGGATATGGGTTGAAGCTACAGGCAGTTCAAACCCTTTGGGTTGGACGCCCTCGGACTTCGAAGACGGCGGATGGATCGCTTATCCAATTACAAACTCTTCACAATTCGTTAGTAATCCTGAAGGGTTTCAGCCAAACGGGGGTTCAACGTCGACCGATTTGGACACTCTAGGCACGATTGTTGCCATAGTCTTTTTTGTAATACTTGCTTTGATCAGGTTGAGGCACACGCATTAAGTCTAACCTTTTTTTTACTCGTTTCCTCCATTTTCTTAGCCATTTCATAATCCAGAAGATCGAGAGCGTTTCCCTTGGACGGTCTATTGCTGCCTGGAATGCACACTGTGCTTAGATCATAAACAGAAGAGGAAGTCGTTTATGTTGTGGCCTTCTTTTCTTAAATAAACCATGCTTATATTGAGGACGTCTACAGAACTCACTTCTGTGTGTATTCATCTTGCCCATCGACTCTAAATTCGCAGAAAGGGTCTCCTTTGGCTTCACACCTTATTTCTACACATTCAGCTTTTTTGCTGAAAATTACAGCTAAAGCTCCAGTGATGAATCTGCTAATGAAATGGCATACTGGTTCTTTTGCTTTGGTTTGTCTAGTCGTAACTGAGTTGCGAATTCTAACTACAGCTTTTCGTTCTTGGAAATTCAGCTTTGCCTGGACTTTTCCCCATCCGCCGTTTGTTAAGAAGATTTCTAAAGCATATTTCAACTCTTCATCTTTAGCGCGCGCAAATTCCATCATCTCCAGGTCTTTTCTTGAAAGGGTCGGAACTGAAAGCTTCTTGTGTGGGATGTTGACGCTCTTTCCATCATCTATTTCTCCGCCTGTCTTTGCAAGCAGTGTCAGGGTTTTTTGCTGTTTTTCCGTGACTTGCATTTTCAGTCTTCCGTTGTCAACAAGTATGATGTCACCGACATGCAACTGACCATAGATGTCGTTGTTGAAACTTACTTTCTTGCCCTCGCCGAGTTCGAAAAGGTCTCCTGCGTTGATAGTTCTCTTATTCTTGGCTCAGATTCTCAGTTCAGGTCGTTTTAGGTCGACAACAATGGGAATGTCCCCGATTTCTCGCAAGCGGCTAATCATTAAGCTGTACTGCCTGAGTGTCCCATAGGCCGTGTTTATTCCAGCTCCATTCATTCCCACGCAGTACATTTTCCTAAGCGTGTCTTTGGAAATGCTGGCTGGACCAATAGTGCAGATGATCTTGGTTTTTTTCAGTCTATCACGCTCCTGTAGTTGAACTAACACGTTTGACCTTTTTGTCACGTATTCTGTTCGACAGATAAGCGTGTCGTTTGTTATAGGATTTTTGGCAAATTCAGCTGAAGACTACCCAGACGAAGCGCGCGTTCCTTCTTCACAAAAGGTTTCTTCTTGTTTTTCAGGAGTTGCTTTGATAGCCTTGCAAAAGATGACTTGGAACGAAGCCCGCGATGGATGTAGCTATGGATGTTTTAACTTTGAGTTCTTCCTCCGCATGCCACATTTGGAAGTTTTATGGACTAACAAGAAAATGACGTTTGATCATTGTAGAAGTCTGGCCTCGCATATTCAACGCGGTCAGTATCGGTTACGTCTGTTTGGTTTTTCTGTAGAGTTTCTTTATGTAGCGAAGTACGTGTGCAAGAAAAACGTGTTCTTGATTGTCTAGGCGGTTGAGGATGTTCTGTCTGTTGAGGAGGGCTTCCTTTAGTTCTGCTATTTCTTTTTTTGGTGAGTACTTGACGTATATTGGCATCCCTGCGAGCAAGAGTATTAGGCCTAGACCGATTTGTGTCAGGTTGCACTGCGTTATTAGGTAGATGCTGAATGCCGCGGCGAGAATCGGAATTGTCAGTCCACCAGGCAGGTTGAATTGGGCGGTGCGTTTTTTGCGCAGCGTGTATATGCTGGCGCTGGTGGCGACGTAGGCGATAGCCATGAAAAACACGCTTGTGGCTATCAGCGTGCTGAGTCCATTGATGTAGAATGTTGCTATCAGTGCTGCCGCCAGTGCGGTGGTTGCTTGAATGATTATGCCCAGGTATGGTGTTTTGAATCGAGGATGGATTTTGGCGAAGGAACGTGGGAACAGACCATCTGCTGCTAACGCGTAGCCAAGTTGTGAGGTGCCAATCATTCCGGATTCGTCTGAACCGGCCACGCTGATCAAAGCACCCACGCCGACGATTAGAACGCCTGCTATTGCAAATAGTGGTATCGGCGCGAGAATGTTGTAAGTTGCGGTCGTGAGAGGCGCTTTGTCGTACTGGAGCAGGTACCATGGTCTCACGGCGAAGAGCACTGCGTTTGTGACGAGGTAGAAGATGGTGACTATGGCCATGCCGAAGATGATGGCTTTCGGGATTGTCTTGGCGGGTTCGCGGATTTCTTCTGCGGGAATCGTGCTGATCTCGAAGCCAGCGTACGCCCAAAAGATGAGGACAAGAGCTGAGCCGAAGCCGCCCAGACCGAAAGGCAGGAAAGGTGTGAAGTTACTCGCTACAACGGACACGTTCAGAACTATGTAGACTATCCCTACTACGGCGAAGAAGGCGAGCGGAACAAGTTTGACAATGCTGAGCACGTCGTTGGTTCTTCCAGCAGCCTTCACGCCTGCTACGTTTGTGAGAGTCAAGAAAAGGACAAACAATGTTTTCACAACCAATTGCAATGGTTGGGTAAGGCTGGGGAAGAAAAACATTAGGTACTGCGTGAAAGCGACGGGAAAAACGGCTAAAGACATCCACTCTGCAAGCCACAGCGACCAGCCAACTATGAAACCAGCGAATGGTCCCCAAGCTTCATGAGCATAGGCGTAAGGTCCACCAACCTTTGGAAGTAGAGCGGAGCACTGGGCGAAGCAAAGCGCGATTATCATTGAGATGACGCCGGCTACAACCCAAACGACAAGCGAGAACGGCCCGAGGAGGCCTGCGCCGAAGGCTGAAGCAACGTAGATGTCCGCCCCTATGATAGAACCAACAACTAGGTTCGTCACGTCGAAAAGAGTAAGCTCCGAACCGACTCCACTGTCAGCCATAGAGAAGCTATCAACGTGGGTGCTGCATATAAGCCGAGTGAATGACTAGCCAGCCAAAATTGACTCTAATAATTGCACGCGCTAGTTAGGACAAGCTTTGACGGAACCCTGATATTACTTCGCGGGCAGAATCGATTAGAGGGTGTTTTGTCATGATGGGTGTGTTTAAGTTTCGTAATCTTGAGATTCTGAAGTAGATTGGAGGGTGAGCGTCCATGCTTAGCCATTCTTGAACACGGTAAGATGGGCTCCGTTCCAATAGCAAACGTTGATAGCCTATCTTTTCTAAAGCACTAGCTAGCACTTTTGGCTGACCTATTACCATCGCCGAAACCAGATCTGCCCGTGCCTCAAGGAACTTCGCAAAAAAATAAATCATCGTCATTGCCGCCACGAAATAGAGGATGAATAAGTAAGAAGTGAAAATGAAAGGAAAGAGCGGAAAGAGAACGTAGAATCTAAAGAGAAACTCGGCTGATGTTAGGCCAAAAAGTATCAGCGGATCGCGTCCTTTCAGATGTCCAAATTCATGCCCAAGAACGCTGAGGATTTCATCATCTTGCAGCTGAACGAAGAGGCCCGTCGTCATCAACACCACTCCTCGATTAGGGCTTGGACCAGATGCAGCGGCGTTAGGAATCAAAGTATTTGATACAACAACTTCGGGCATAGGAAACCCGAACTTGCCAGCAGTTTCCTTTACAAGCTCATAAGCATTTACTTTGCGAGCCGTAAAATCTTCTAGTTTGCAATCAATCCCATACTTGGAGAAGATCTTTCGACATTTCTGGCCATCGATTTCTCCATGCTGAGCAATTGTTTCATCATGAACTTCCTTTTTTAAGTCTAGCAACTTTTCCTTTGTAAGTTTGTTGACAGCTTTTCTCACCTCAGGCGTTAATGAGTACTCCAATACATGGATGAAGGGGTCTTTCTTTGTGATGTGCCAATCTGACATTTTGGCAATTATCCTGTTAGAATAAAGCACAAAGACAAATTGAATAGCAATAACAGCGATTGCAAAGTATACTCCTAGAAAGTAGAACAGGAGCATTTGCAAGCCCATAAAGAGTATCGTTAATAAGATTTGTGTTTCTAGGAAAAAACGTGAGGATTGGTTCCCAATACTTGAAATTCGTTCAGGGATGACAGTTTCTCCTTGCCGCCAGGCCAAAAACAGGGAGTTTTTCCTCACTTGTTCTTGAAACAGGTCAACGGCTAAGACAACGTCTTCTCTCGCTCTATGGATTTCATCTTGAGAAACAGCTTCAACTAAAGGCGTAATGGAAACTGCCAATGGTTTGCCGCCAGTCAGCTTGACACGCAGTTTCTCGTTTCCTTTTCCTTCGATTATCGAATAGGCAAGAGACCTTTTGTCCGGCGTAGTTGTTCTTTCTATTCTTGCAAAACGGTCTTTGTTTGTAAGCAAGACAGATCGGTAGATGAACTCATACAAATTGCCAATCTGGTCCTCAGGTATTTCGGGCGAAATCATGAAGTTTAATGGCTCCTTTGACGCTATTCCCAAATCCATCGTACCATTTTTCTCGAATGCTGACCTTCACAGGTTGACGTATCAAGACATATAAAACTCACGTGCACAAGACTTGATTTTGTGCACTTCTGCTAGCCTGATTCTTGCAACTCTCGCGCGCTTGATCGATCGATCGCGTGCGCGTGACGACACTTATTTTCCATCCATTTCGTCTTTTGCAGCTTTCACAAGATCTCCGAGCCATGTGCGACCAATCGCCCCGGAGACAATCATCTCAGCTCCACTCACGAGCAGCACCACCGAGAGGACGACTGCCAACGTCAACAACGCTAGACCTGGGAGAACAATCACGACAACCGATAGAATGACGTCGAACACACCCACGGCAACCATCATACCTCTAAGCCAACCGACCGTCGCCTTGAGCGTGGAGGCTATGAATATCCTTCCGAATCCGTACACAATCAGGCCAAACGACACGAGCATTAACAGAGTCAGCTCGCCATAACCCGGCAACAGCGCGACCAACGCAGCAAGAATCAGGGATATTAATCCTGATATCGCGCTCAGTATCCTCAGGCTGTTGGGGAGGCTGCTATAGCCTAGGAGAGAGATCGACCTGACCCCAGCAAAGAAAAGGCCGATTGATAGTAAGACAACAAGAGTCCCAACGCCCCAGCCTTGGTTGGCTCCGTGGCTTGGAGATTGTAACTGGCTTATTGGCCATGGTGTTCGGAGTTCTGGTGTTCGTCTTTCCAAGGCTGCTTCAATAGGTTCAAAGAAACACATCATCCTCCCATAGCACCTTATATCTTTCTCTTGACTCTTTCGATTTCTTCTTTATGTCGGCTATCCGTGCCTCAATCTTCGCCTTTGCTTCACCCTTTGCTCTCGCTGCTTTCTTCTCCAAGGCCTCAACCTTCGCTTTGGCTTCTTCCTGTTCTTGCTTCGACCTCTGCTTCGCCAGCTCTAGCTTGAGATGCAACTTCTTATTCAACTTGTCAATCATCGACTGGATCTTTGCCTTTTGATCCGTCCGCGATTTAGCTTGCTCCGACTTCAACTGAGCAATGTCCGCTTTCAGAGCTGCCACGCTTCTTGAGTCTTGTTCATTTTCGACATCTTGGCGTGTGACCCGAAGTACGGTGCCGCCCAGCGCAGCCATTCGGGTATCAACAGGAGTTACCCACTCTTCGTTGATGTCTGCAACTATCGCCCATTTGCTAGGCTTAAGTTTCTCGAAAACGTCATCAAGGAAATCTGCGTTGACTCCAGCTCGGTTCATGTCCAAGATGCTCCCCGCAAAGGTTCCGGCTACAGCGCCGATGCTTAGGCCGATTGGCCCGCCTAGAACTCCGATTAGAGCACCGATTGCCGTTCCTCCAACTGTGCGAATCGGAAAATCGTCTCCCTTCTGCTTTACGGTAACGTTTCCTTTGTCATCCTTCTTTATCACAGCTTGGGCGTGGACGGAAATGCTGCCTTCGGAGTCGAGTTCGGTCAGAGCTCTATATCCGTCGTATGCTTTTAGTTCGTCGTCAAAAACCACTACCAACATTCGTTCCATCAAATTCACCTTCCAGGATTTGGTTTTAGCTTAACGGTAAACGTAAGTGCAGAAGCGGGTACTTAATTAGGAAGTTTACAGAAAGTGCTTTTGTACTACTCTGTGTAACAAAGAGTGTATGATCATGAGTGTCAAGAGGAAGAAAACCGTTTTGAGAACAGTTCGTCTTAATCAGGATTTGGATTCCATATTGCGAGACGACGCTGAGGAAAGCAACTTGACTGTCAATGGACTAATCAACAGAATCATGGCGAAATATGTGGAGTGGGACAGACACACTGAGAAATTTGGATTTATCTCCTTTGCAAGGCAGACCTTCAAATCCATCCTCGAAGAGGTTGACGATCATAAGCTTGAAGAAATCGCCACCAACACGGGAAGCTCAGCCCTCAAGGCAGTAACGCTCTTCTGGTTCAAGGAGTTGAACGCGGAAACACTTCTGAAGACCATCTCAAACTACTGCAAGTACAGCGGACTCGGTGTTAGCGAAGTCAAA
>Ga0335070_10000416_pt1 | contig 47877 bp, 43 predicted proteins | sample Lox_Sample_13_FD_206722 | JGI IMG/M metagenome (GOLD analysis project Ga0335070, IMG submission 206722) | Soil microbial communities from Loxahatchee National Wildlife Refuge, Florida, United States - Lox_Sample_1.3 | ecosystem: Environmental > Terrestrial > Soil > Wetlands | place: USA... | reverse complement strand
TCTTCAGGAGCATTGACTTAAACCTCGAAGACACACAAACACCGGAAATACCCGGTTCGACATCATCCAACGATGAAGAATAGAAAGAAAATCACGTTGCGGATCGATTTTTCCGCAGCCTGCTAGATTGTAGAATCTAGATTCTAAAGGCCAAGGATGACGCCTCCTGATGTGGCTGCCGGATCCAAGTTAGAGGGCTAAGAGAAGATTTCTCACGCATATGCGCCGATGCAGCAATGTGTGGATGATCATGGCTGAGCCCTTCAAGGCGCGTCGAGAATATGGCGCGATCCTGCAATCCCGAACCATGCCATTGCAGCCTAGCCCGCGACTGAAATCTGCCGAATAACTCGACCAACCTGTCACTTTTACCAGTAGGCCGAGTGTGCCACCCGACCTAGACTTACCCGGTCGACACTTAGAGTCGATTCGATTCGCTTGTACAGAGCCGTTGTTCCACATCCGTTAGTGCATCGATTAGTGAAGTATGGGCCACACCGGTGATGAGTGCAGGAACGAAACGCTGGCTATCGCCCCAACAGAATCCGGGAATCCGCGGTTCGGAAAATTAACTTAAGGAGAAAAACGCAATGAACTCAAGAACAGCCCGAACAAAGCTGTCGCTGGTGCTTGCGGTAGGGGCGCTTTGCCTGGCCTTTGCCCTCAGCATGAGCGCACAGGTAAAAACGCAGTCCAGCACCCAGACGGTCGGAAAGGCCACCTCGACCACGACCGTTGAAAGAGCAGAAGTCGTCTACGTCTCCGGCAACGACCTGGTTGTCAAAATGGAAGATGGCACGATCCGGCATTTCGCGAATGTGTCGGAGACCGCCAGGGTTACGGTCGGCGACCAGCAACTTGGCATTCACGACCTAAAGCCGGGTATGCAGCTGCAGCGCACGATCACCACCACCACCACTCCGAAAGTGGTCACGGTGGTAAAGAGTGTCACGGGAACCGTATGGAACGTGAACCCTCCGCTCTCTGTAATTCTTCGTATGGAGGACGGGAAGAATCAGCAATTCAAGATTCCCAAGGACCAGAAGTTCAATATTGACGGACAAATGGTGGATGCCTGGGGCTTGAAAAAGGGAATGAAGATTTCGGCGACCGAGGTCGTTGAGTCTCCATTGTCGGTGGTTGCGCAGCAGCGCAAACTGACGGGCGAAATGCCACCGCCTCCGCCACCTCCGCCGGATGTTCCGATCCTGGTGGCCCAGGAAGTTCCAGCGCCGGCGCCTGCCGAGGCAGCTCCGGCAGCATTACCCAAAACTGGGAGCCCGTTGCCTTTGATCGGGTTCTTAGGCATGCTTGCACTCGCCTCCTCGTTTGGTTTGAAAGGACTCCGGACCAAGTTTCGCAACTAAAGGTGGATTGACCGAATCGGCAGGGGTCTCGCTACTAAAGGGAGACCTCTCCGAACCCGGCTCAGGCCGCCCTGCCTTCGCGACAGAGTTTGCGCCTTGAAAAGAGTAGCCAGGTAAGGTTGGCTGACATTCTTCTGAGGTATCACTTCTCTCCAACGTCGGAAGGACGAGGAAGCAGCTTCTCATAATTGTCTCCCCTGCGTAATCTGCACTCACGGTTTCACGTTTAGGTTAAGGCCCGTGGTGGTCGAGAGCCGGAGGTTAGCGGCCCACCAAAACGGTACGAAAGCGTCCATTAGAAGTTACATGTAGACGGGGGAACTGAACAAGCCAGAGAACCCTCGGTGGTGCGCGGTGTCCGCCGGGGGCCGGGCGATCGTAACGACGATCCCTGGAACAAGCTGGGAAATCTCCTGGTGAAGAAGTTGGGATACTGCAGCGAGGGTTTTAGAGCTGCTCCGGTTCGTCGTGTATGGTCTCGGAATCCTTGACCTCTGAATTCGGAAGTCGCGATTCTGGGATCACTGCGGCGAATCCAGTTCGCGCTGCTGAATGTTTCCCTATTAAGGCACGACATCTTCTCACGACATCCTTAATGTCACGGGCGAGCAGAATCACGCCGGGTGTCCTCGCATGCACTAGCGTGCTCGAAGGATCTGACATCAAATCGGTTCGCATATCTACCCCCTTGACACTCTTACGTGGAGTTTTCTCGGGCTGCCCAACACGTGCCCTCTCATGATCGTCTTTTGCGGCATGATGCCTTCCTCGAAGTTCGTCATGGCAACGGTGATCTTCCGTCCTTAGATGGTCGAGACTTTCTCGGCAGACTAGAACCGCCTGCTGCAGTCGCGCTACTGTCAAAAGGACAGGTCCTAGGCTGGCGGTTGGAATACCGCACTTCTTCGGCACGACTCATTTCCAGGAGCGCACGTTGACTGCCTTGATGTACTGGCTGCCGTAGCTCTCAACTTCATAATGGCCGCTTTTCTTGTTGAACCTGATCTTGGCCGCAGCCATGATTTGCCCCATTCCCTCGCCCTTTTCGTTCAGCTTGACTTGCAGGAAGCCGTATGGGTAATCGGTGGATCGGCCGCTGTTGTACAGCTCGATGAACGGCATGACGCGGGCGGTTACGATGGTGATGATCGTATTCATTCCCTGCTGCCGCTTGCGTGCCACCGCGATCTGGTTGCCCACTCGGCCCGTCGGACTGAGCTGTCCTTTATCTTCTTTCTCCAGTGCGCTGCGCAGAGCGTCCGAACCTTTTTCCTTGAGCAGAGTGGCGAACTTGTTCAGCTCTTCGTCGGTTGTGTACGCGCTGACTCTGAAATCAAACTGGATGGACTTTCCACCCACCGATCCTCCCGTGCCCATCGCCACGCCGGAATACGCCTCCGGCTTCTCGTCTTCACCGTAGGAGGTCAAGGAAAGAAAACTGCAAGCGAGCACCAGCATGAATGCGAACCTTGTATTTCGATTTCTCATTGTCGAATCTCCTTTTCATGACTCAGAATTGCAGGCAGCTTGTTAATGCCCGCCTCATCGCAGGGGCCAGCAAAGCAGGCGCGATGATGTCTTTGTGCCTGTGATTTTCATCAATGAATGCCCTCTAACCCGATCTCCGCGGCACAGCTATTGCACGCTATACCCGCGCCCCTGAACGCAAACGGCAAAGGCCTTCTTGAAGGTGGCTATTTTCTGCGCGTCGGTGGCTGCTGCCTGCTGCTGCGCCTGCGCCTGGGCCTGTTCGTAATCCTGCTGGGCTTGAGCCTTACCCTGACGCACGGCCCTCCCGCCCCGCATGGTGCCCAGCGTGGCGCCTATTGCCGCACCTTTGCCTGCATCGCCTGTTATGGCTCCGATGACCGCGCCGCCCGCAGCGCCACGCGCGGCTCCTCTCACGCGTGAACCTTTTGCTTCGTTCTCGCCTTTCTCGACTTGCTGTACCGCAGTAGGCGGGCCCGGAGGATCGATCGAAGTTTGGGACTTGGCCCAGTTGTAGCAGTCCATCTCGTCGTACTGTTGTTGATCAGGCTGCTGATTTTTCGCGGGATAAACAAATGCGTTGAGTTTCGTGTGGATTACATCCGGCGTCGGGGTACCGGGCGGAATTGGCGTTCTTTGCGCCGGAGCCGCGGCCGGGATTGGTGCAGAGATTGGTGCAGCCGTGCTACGTTCGACGGGCGTGCCTCCTGCGGGTGCCGCCCGCGTGGACGCTTTCACCTCAGTCGGTCCCGCCGACTCAGCGATCTGCACGTTATTGACGACCTGCTTTACACCCTTGACGGAAGAGGCATAGGCGGCGGCCGCATTCCACTGGCTGATGTTGTCCACTGTGCCGGAGAGGGTCACGACCCCGCCCATCGCCGCGACCCCTATTTGCTTGTCGCGTAGTCCGGAGTCGGCATTGATTCGCTGCTGGACCTCGTTTGTGATCTGGTTGTCGTTCGGCTTACCGCAGCCGGCGCTGAATCCCAGAATCACAACCAACATGGCCAACACCATTACTGACGCTCTTGTCTTCATAGAATTGCTCCCGAACTAAACGGAGAAATCGTAGCGCCCAAGAAGCGTAGCGAAAACTGTCATAAGTGACAGCTTTATGAGCGTGACATTCGCTATGTCTGTTACAGGCGGTGGATGGCTCCGCATTAAAAAGGGCTCGATGAGGGTTCAGTTAACGCTGGCGCCTGCGCTGTCAGTTCTTACAGTTACTCGCCTAGGCTCCGACTACTAAAGTCGGGGAAGCGGCGGCATCTCTCCTGCCGAAATCACAGTAGTCGGGACGAGTTCTGGCTGCATGACGCTCAGGTCTTGAAGAAAGGCATTCTGAGGGAAGAAATGTGGTGGAACACGGCACCCATCGCGTTAGTGCTTCTTTTCGGACCATCGGCGCTACCGCAAGATCGGCCGCAACTGCCGCCAGATGCATACCACAGCCCTGCATCCGCCCGCACGGGGGCATCACAGAGACCCATGCGGACAGCGGAGCCAGAGAAAACGCACAAGAAGGAGGGTTCGGAGCGAATCTTTGGTATCTTCCCCGCATTCAACGTCAGCAATCAAGGCAATCCCGAGCCGCTGACTGGCCGGGAAAAGTTCTCACTGTTTGCGCGCAGCACGTACGATCCAGTGACACTGACTACTCCTGCGCTCAAAGTACCATTCTTGCAGACAACTGAGTCAAAGTCTGACTTAGGGACGGGTTTCGGGGCATTTGCGAAGCGCTACGGGATACTGCTGGCGGATGGCACATCGTCCCGCTTCTTTCGTCAATTTTTCTTTCCCACGATTCTCCACGAAGACCCGCGTTATTTCCGCAAAGGCCGGGGTTCGTTCGGTTCGCGCCTCAAGTACAGCGGTTCTCGTATGTTTGTCACCGGGCTTGATTCGGGGAGCAAACGGTTCAACTGGTCACGACTGCTGGGAAGCGCTGCCTCCGCCGGTCTTTCCAATACTTACTACCCCGAGTCCCAGCGCGGAGCGACTGCAACTATGTTCAGCTTCAGCATGAGCTATGTCTCAGAAGCGAGCTCGAACATTTTGAAAGAATTCGCGCCGGATATTGCGCGCAAACTCAGCCGAAAGAAAAGCAAGAATGCGTCAGGCGCAAACGCCGGCCGAGATTAACTCTGAAACCTGCGAACCAATGCCGGACTACCTTGAGGAGAAGACACCCTCCTGTCAATTCTGACAGTTCATTGTTAGCTGACCGACAGCTATAAAGCATTTGGTCAATGTGCATCCGATGCGGCAAGCGCAATCTCTCTCATTTCTGCGATGGGTAAGCGCTCCAGGTGGAGAAATGCAAGACATATGTATTCATTGTTGCCCTCCTTCCTGCCTCTGCCCGACCTGGCTACTATTGCTCGTGCTGGTCCTTACAGGAGTGTGCTCCGCGCGAGCGAAGAAAGACGTGATCCAGTTCAAAAACGGCGATCGCCTGACCTGCGAAATCGTCAAACTCGAGAAGGGTTACCTCTACATCAAGCTCGACTACGCGGATGGCACGGTCGCCATTGACTGGTCGAAGGTTCTCCGCATCGAGAGCCCGCAGAGCTTCGTGGTTGCGGATAATTATGAAAAGCGTTACACGGGCAGGCTGGAGACTCTGGCCGAGGGAACGTCACCAGAAGGACTTAAGGTGAAGGTGACGGGGCCTTCGACAAGCGAGATCGTTTCCGGCACAGACGTCGTCGGGATCGGGCAGACCGATACCAGCTTCTGGGAAAACCTGCATGGCGGGATCGACGCTGGGTTCAATTATGCGAAACAGGAAAACCGGGCGCAATACAACTTTGATGCGAATGCCGTGTATGCTCGGGCAAAGTGGCAGGCAGCTGCAGATTACACCTCCAGTTTCAGCGGTGGCGGCGACCTCTCGAACCTTCGCAATGATCTGCGACTGAGTGGTGCCCGACAGTTGCGATCTCCTCGCAACTTCTACATCGGACTTGTTGAGTTCACGCACAACGGCGAGCAGCAACTGGACTTGCGCTCAACCTTGGGCGGTGCGGTGGGACATTATTTTCGTCAAACAAACCACAGTCTGATCGGCGCGTATAGCGGGGTGGTCTGGAACCGGGAGCACTACTCTGCCCAGGCGACCCTTGGTCAGGGAGGGGACAGCGCGGAAGCCATCTTGGGCACTCAGCTGAATTTCTTCCGATTCAAGACGACAAACTTTCTTATCGATGCCCGAGTCTTTCCAAGCCTGACAGACCTCGGGCGGACGCGTTTCGATCTGAATACATCGCTAAAGTTGAGAATCGCCAAAGATCTCTACTGGAAACTCAGTTACTATCTGAACGTCGACAGCCGCCCGCCGCAAAATCTTCCCAAGACCGATTACGGCTCCACCGGGAGCCTGGGATGGAGTTTCTGAACACTAGATACGATTCACGCTATTATTGCCAGACATTCTGCGCAAAGACGGCCTCCCGGAAAGGCCATAAGCTGGAACTGAAACAACCGATGGCGACGCAAGAACGCAATTAGTATTCAGTACCAAGTGAATCTTTCGCCGTTTAAGCGGTGCGTTCCTGCATCGCACTCTGACGCCCTTGCGTGGACGTTTTTCATGAATACAGCGAAGTTACCCGGATTTCTTAGGCGACCAGATCGCCTATGCAGGTGTGTTCGAGCAAGCTACACTTTCTTTTCCTCTCTAGGTTTATTCGAGAGTCGAAACTTTACGACATGGGGTCGGGAGTCTACTTCAACAGCTTCCATGATTTGTCCGGGTTGTATTCCGTCATCTGTTCGGCGATGTCGGCAGTCTTTTCACCCAGGTCTTTTTGATAGATCATGCCATTTTCGTTGACGAGGAAAGTCATGACGCCGCTCGAGCGATAGTCGGCAGGGTAGGCGAGTACGGCGAAGCCGCCCGTCATGACGCCATCGATGATATAGCTCCTCGTGCCGCCTTTGGCATTGTTTCCTTGGGCTTTGAGCAAGCGATAGTAGTAACCGTGATACGGAGAGCGCGCTCCAGAACCGCCGTAACCTTCCGAACTGGCTTGAGCGAGGAGCGGACCGGCAGGGCTTGGATTTTCTTCGGCATTCACTTCCCAATACAGACCGTTCTGCTTACCCGGTTCGCTCACCAGGCGTTGCGCATAAATTCCAGCAGGCAGACCGTCGTGTCCGCTGGCGGCATAGTCGCGCTGTGCCGCCACGACACCCTTACAGACGTCAATGGCGGCAAGTTCATTGTTGCCGATGCGACGATAAAGGATTTCCTCTTTTCCCGCAGTACCGTCCCAGTAGTATTTATCGGCCCAGTGGACCAGAGGGATGGGAAACGGCCACCCGTCTTCGCCGACGTTGAGCGTCAGCTGCTGTGGAGCAGACACGGCAAGCGAATGCTTGAGGTCATAAGCAGCGAGAAAGTGATCGCGCTCGATCTTGTCCGCGACGGGATCGCTGGAGGAGATGATCTCTTCGGAGCCCGGTCCGAGAATGGCGCGAAGATCCGAGGCATTGCCTTCACGGACGGCCTGGATCAAGCTGGCAACGGCTTCCCTCGAAGAGGAAAAGGTCTTTTGGCCATCGGCTTGGGCATAGCACAAATGGAGAACGGCGACGGCGAGCAGAGCCGCAAGTGCGGCAGATCTTCCGCCGAAGCGGAGCTTCCTGGCGTTCTTCATGGCGACATTCTCCTGGAGCAAAGTTCGGGATCGAGCTTGATGCCAGCGGACATGAGCACTAGCGGCCTCTGCGACCGCCTCCCGCTCGTGCTCTGCCCGCAGTAGCGCCCATGCTGGAACGACCGCGATTGCTGGCGGCGCGATCAGCCTGGGCGCTGCCACCACCGAAGGCTCCAACATCGCCAACGCTTCGACTCTGCATCTGCCGACTTGGGTATGGGCGGGCTGCCGATGTGTTGGCCATGGCGCTCGAAGCACGGGAAGGGCTGGCATACCCCCGGTCGCCTCCTCGATTCATGGATCCGGCACTGTTTATCCTGGGCTGCGCGTTCGCAACATTGGTCGCGCTCCGACGAGTCATATTGGAAGGCTGGTTCTTCCCCGCGGCGAACTGCTGGTTGCGAGGCACAACGTTTGCCATTGAGGCGCCGGGTTTCTGATTGGGAGCCGCCGGACGGGCACCCTGATACGTTCTGTTTCCTTGTCCGAAACGGTCATTATTCACAACCTTGACGCCAGTATTTCCGATCGGGCCAGTATTCACGGGCAACGTGTTGGGACGGTTCTGGTTATTGAACTTGGTGTAGTAGTTATTGTTGATATTGATGTTCTTGTTGTACTGGTTCCAGTGGTAATTGGGTGGTGGATGATATCCGTAAGCGGGGCGATAGCCCGGATACGTTGGGCGGTAAGGAGGGGGATAATACCGTCTCCCGCCATAGTAGACGCCATGGTACCCCCAAGCCGGGTAAGGGTAGTAATGGTTGTCGTTTATAGCGGCGCCAATTGCCATGCCCACTCCGAACGAGAGCAGCCCAATGCCAACTGCGGTCCCCGTGCTTACGCCGGAACTTGCATTCGTGCTCGTGGTAGAAGCGGTCGCGGCGGGAGCCGGAGGCTGCGTGTTGTAGATCGTGACCGGGTTGTACTGCGGGACGTAAACAACCTTCGGGTCAGTGGGCTGAATCTCGACGTATTGTTGCCCGTTCTCAGACTTGTTGGCAACGGTCATCTGCGGCGACGAGGAAAGATTACCGGCCTGTTGGGCCTGGCTGCGCTTACGTTGCACCTCTTCCATCACACCTTGCTGGTCAGATTGGAAAGCTTGGCCGAGTTGAGTGGTCCAGTCTATTTCCTGACACATGTTGTCGACGACTTGAGGGAAGTTCATCAAGTACTGCATGCTGGGGCCGAACCCGGCGGTTTTTGCTGCACTGGTAAGCGCATCTCCCTTCAAGTTTTGATTCTGGATAATCCAATTTCCACCGTCGAGTACTTCTTGCGGATTCATGGAGGCAGTCAGGACCTGGGCAAGGAGTTGGTCGGGGTAGAGCGCGATCGGAGCAACCAAGTCACTCAGACTGAGTACGGTCACCTGCATTTGGGTCGCTTGGTTCTGAATGGGCGACCTTGCTTTCTGGGATGACTTGCAGCCGGTCGTCAGGCTCATCAAAGTAAGGACGAACGTCAGCAGGAGCGCAGTGCAACTCCTCAGAATAGGGTCCATGACAAACTCCCTCGAGCGTGCGTTTATCAACCAATTGCCCGGCTGCGACGCAACCCGCGGCCATCGCTTGCTTAAGCGGGACAAATAACCTGACACGCGGACGCCGTTATCACCAATCAGTCTCCAATGAACGAATCGGTGAATCTACTGTCAAAATTCACAGCTATCCAGCACCTCAAAGATGTTCACGCCCGGCGTGTTGGCGTCGAGCACAGTGTGGATACGCTTCACGATCCGAATTGGAATCAAGCACCATTAAAGCGCGTCCGTTATCGTGGAGAGATGGCGGCCTTAGCAAATGAAGGTTGTCACAAATCAGTTGGTGCCATCACGGATGTGAGCAATCGCGACTCTCCCCTGTCAATGTTGACAGTATCCGGCGGGCCTGCTCGCCACTAGGATCAAGGCCTGGATTTGAGATTTGCGGAAAGTCGCGAGAGGAGATTATGAAATTGCATCTCACCAAGATATTCGTTCTGACGACGCTGACCCTCGGGCTCATGGCCACCGGACTGGCTGAGCCAGCGCAGCCGGCGCCAGTCCCGCAGGCGGCCGCCCAGCAACCTGCGGCACCTGCATTAACCCCCAATCCCGAATGGATTCATCAGAAGCTTGGAGTTTTCGTATATCCGGCAAAAAATCAGAAGCCGGACCAACAGCAGAAAGATGAGACTGAATGTTACACCTGGGCTCGATCGCAAACTGGTATCGATCCCACAGGCCCGGCAACGGTTGCGGCGACTCCCGACAAAGTTGACAACCCGGAGAACGGAGCGCGGGTTAGGGGAGCGGCGCGTGGCGCAGCCGGAGGTGCAGTGATTGGTGCCATCGCCGGTGATGCTGGTAAAGGCGCAGCAATCGGCGCCACTGCAGGAACGATGCGAGGGGGGGCAAGGAAACGCAGAGGCAAAAAGGCCGCAGCCGAGCAGCAACAACAAGCCGAGTCCCAAGCCCAACAACAAGCGGCCGCGACCGATGCACAGAAGATGGACACATTCAAAAAGGCCTATTCTGCTTGCGTAAAAGGACGCGGATACACAGCCCAGTAAGCATCTCGATTTAGAAATAAGTTGAACAAAGCAACTCACGCGGCTGGGTGTGGACACCGGCCGCGTCGATCTCTACAGGAGATGCCACCAGTAGGTTCTCTGACCTGGCAGGGCGACTTCGAACTGCGAAGACTTATTTTACGCTGTTAGTTCTGACAGTTGGCACTTTGTGAAGACGTGGCTAGCATCCACGCTGCGGCGAATGTTGCTAGGAACAATCTCGGCTGGTCCGCTAGCGGTATTCCCGAATTTCGAAAAAGGAAGCGTGAAGTATGAAAACGAAAATGCTACTCGCAGCAATGCTGCTGCTTTCTCTAGTTGTCCTTCCCAACCTCTCCGTCGCTCAAAGTAATACACCCAGCGTCGACTCCTACATCGAGTCGCTCCGTGCAGACACCAGAGCCGACAAAGTCGCGATCATCACTGAGGCCATGCAATTCAACGATCAAGACAGCAAAATATTCTGGCCGGTGTACCGGAAATACGAAGCCGATCTCACGAAGGTCAATGACCAGCGGGTGGCATTGATTAAGTCGTACGCTGACAAATTCACGACCATGACCGACCCCGACGCGAAAGCCATGATCAACCAGAGCCTCGACTTCGAATCCCGCCGTGCCGACCTTAATAAGAAATACGCTAAAGAGTTTCAGAAGGCTGGACTTTCATCGTTGACGGTCGCCAAGTTCGTGCAGCTCGAGCATCGTCTGGATCTCGTGATCGATTTACAAATTGCCTCCGAGCTTCCGTCCTTATTGATCAAGCCGACAGATAAGACATCTCCAAATCAGTAACTAAGAACTCAGGTGCTGGTGGCGTCAGCGTAGATCAGGGCCCTCGACATACCTAAAGCAAATCGCAAAGGTGTCCTCCTCTGTAAGTCCTACGGGAGGACGCATTTTTGCACGAGCTAGGTTCGAATACAGTCTGATCCTGCTTCTTGGAAGGGCGATTCTGCTTTACTTCTTGCTTCTTCAAACGCGAAGATCTGGCTCCGATATTTCTTCATGCTTACGACCGTCCAGGCATCTCTCTGCACCTGACCGCGGTGATCGTCTGAAGCTAGCGGAACACCCGAGTCCCGAGTCACGAGCGAAACTGAAGATGACTAGGAATCCCATCTTAGTTGGGTTTCCCCAGCCAGGAGTACTGCCACCCGATGGACACGCTCTGGTAGTTGCCGCCATACCGGACGTAGGTGCTGTCGCTGTAACTGAATTTTAGCGACTGATGCTTGGCGACTCGAATCGCGCCCGTGCCTCCGAGACGGGAGTTCTGCTGTTTGGTGAGCGGATTTTCGATACCTGCCACGCTCGTTTTTCCGCCAGCCCAGAAATTGCCGTCGAGCGAGATCCAGAACCCCGGCTTGAAGTCATAACTCAAGTGCGTTTCGAACGATGCCATGGGCTTCTGCGTTTGAGACCTCGTACCGGGATAGCTGCTCGTATGCGAGTAATATTCAGGGTTCGTGGTGAAGAACCACGCCCCGGCGTACCCATCAAGAATCCAATTTCCCCAGCGCTGGGAATAACCGAACTCCGGCTTGAACGCCCAGCGGTTGGCGCCCCAGTTAATCAGCTTGGTGGGATCGTACTGGCCGGTCGGAGCGATCACGTTCAGACTTATGCCTAGCAGTACTGTCTGATGCCATTTGAGGAATTCCCGAGCTGGCATGGCCGAACCACCCTTGAGGTTCACTGAAACCCGGTAGAACGAATCCACCAGGCCGGAGCGGTACAGGTGCTGCGGAACTGCTGCCGTAGTTCCATGAAAGTTTCCGACTGCGTAAGGCAAGGCAGCCGCGACGTTGGCCGAGCGGCCGAAAAAATTGAAGGAGTGGTAGTAGCCAAAGATGGGGACGCTGTACCTCCCCTTCGCGTCACTGACTGGGAGCGCGCCGTTAAAATTGATATTGCCGTCGAAGAAAGAGTAGCTCAATGTGACTGCATTGGAATGGATGGGGGTAATGAGATAGGCGCGTGGCGAAAGGTCCTGGGCACGGAGTGTGGACAGTGAACATAGCAAAAAGAGAACGGCCCATCCGAGCCTGTTGAGATTTCGCATTGCGCAATCCGAGCTTGGGTAAACCAAGTTGCCTTTCCGGAGCACGATGTATGCCAGGGAAACCAATGCTCCGTTGGCCCAGTGCGCGAAGAGGTCAACTGACCGGCAGCCCAGGTTCGAGCTGCCGGCTGGTTGATTACTGTTGCATTTATCTGTTAGTCCCTGGCGAACGCTGCCGCTGCAACCTTCTCCAGATCGATGTACTGCGTCTTCTCGACGGTGACCCCAACGGCGAGGATGCTTCCGCCCGTGAACCGCCCGGGCGACTTGTAGCTCGCGCTCACGGCATCTCCGCTGTCGTAGCCGATGCAGAGCCCGTCGCCCGACAGGGTGAACTTGCCAACCTGTGCGCGCATCGGCCCTGAAGCCACGATCTTGTCATTCACGTAGAGATTCGCCTTCCCCAGCGATTCGCGGTTCTTACCGGCACCTTCCCGGATGAACTCCATTCCGAGCGAGTACTTGCCGGGCTTGAGTTCCGGTGACACAAACGTCTGTTCCGGCTTGAAGCCAAGGAAGTTGTAAACGTAGTGCAACTTCTTGTCGGCAATGAACAGCGCGTGACCGCCGAAGCGGGAGCCATGGGCGAAGATAACGCCCGAGCAATTCGGATCGATGATCTCGACATCAGCGAGGATCTTGTACGAACGTCCGCGCACATTGACGGCAACGCTTTCTGGAACCGAAGTCGTTCCCGGATAGTAGATGTAGCGCTCGCGGGGTGCTTCCTCGGTGGGCCGTGGGTCGGTGAGAATCTCGTACGCCAACCGGTCATCCAAGGGGAGCACGTTGTTCTTCTCCGCTTCCTCGAACCACGCTTTGATCAAGTCCTGGAGCTTCTCGGGGCGTTCCTTGGCCAGGTTCTTCGACTCGGCTCGGTCCACATCCACGTGGTAAAGTTCCCACTCGTCTTTGTCGAAATGCCCTTGATTGGAGGGCATCGGCGCGTGCAGGGCTGCGGCCTTCCAGCCGTCTTCCCACATGCCGCGAGTGCCGAGCATGGCATAGTATTGGCGCTTCTTGGCTGTCGGCGCGTTTGGTGCGTCAAAGCTGTAGCGCATCGACACGCCCGAGAGTGGAATCTGCTCCACTCCCTTGTAAACCTTGGGCATCTCCAGACCGCAGATATCCAGGATTGTAGGGACGATATCCGTGGAATGGTGATACTGGCTCCGGACTTCGCCCTTAGCCTTGATGCCCTTTGGCCACGAGATGACCAGCGGGTCGCAAGTACCACCAGAGTATTCCGAGTAACGTTTGAACATCTTGAATGGCGTCGAGGTCGCCACTGCCCATCCGGTCGGGACGTGCCCGTAGGTGTCGGGGCTTCCCAGCTTGTCCAGGAGCTTCATATTCTCGGCCAGATCGTCCGGATAGCTGTTGAAGTACTTGTTCTCGTTGACGGTTCCGTTGGGGCCGCCTTCGCCCGATGCACCATTGTCTGCGGCGTAAATGACGACGGTGTTCTCGAGCTGGCCGCTTTGCTCCAGGTAGTCGATGATGCGGCCAATCTGTGCGTCCGTATATTCCGAGAATCCGGCGTAGACCTCCATCATGCGCGCAAATAGCTTCTTCTCATCGGCGTTGAGAGTGTTCCATGGACGCACTGCGTCGTCTGGAGTCGCAATCTCAGCCGGCATCGGGTTAATGGGAGTGAGCTGAGTTCCCTCGGGGAGGAGACCTTTGGCGATCATGCGCGGCAGAACCCACTCACGATAGGCTTCGTAGCCGTCATCGAACTTGCCCTTGTACTTGTCGATGTATTCCTTCGGAGCATGATGGGGAGCATGGTTCGCGCCGGGGCAGAACCACATATACCACGGCTTCGAGGGGTTCCCAGCCTTCTGGTCCTTGATCATCTGCAAGGCTTGGTCAGCAAGATCCCTTGAGAGGTGATAGCCCTGTTCCGGCCAGTACGGTTGGTCGATTGCGTGGTTGTCTTCAACCAAGTCGGGATACCAGTTGTTCGTTTCTCCACCAAAGAAACCGTAGAAGCGGTCGAAGCCCTTCTGCAGTGGCCATCCATGCTTGCTAGCGCCCGCGGCTGTGTCCGTCTCTGAAAGGTTGTGGTGCTTGCCCAGCCAGAACGTGCTCCAGCCACCGTCCTGAAGGATTTGCCCGACCGTGGCGCACTCATCGGGGATGTGGCCGTTCGCGCCGGGATATCCCGTCGCCGCCTCCGAGATGCAGGCAAAGCCGTTGAGGTGATGGTTGCGTCCCGTCAGGCAAGTGGAACGTGTCGGCGAGCAGAGCGCCGTCGTATGCCACTGTGAGTACATCAGGCCGTTGTCGGCCAGCTTCTGCAGCGTGGGCATGTTGATGCGGCCACCAAAGGGCGACCACGCCGCCATGCCGGTGTCGTCATACAGCACGAACAGAATGTTGGGCGCTCCCGCTGGAGCTCTGGTTGGTGTAAACGGTTCCCAATCGGGAACCGAGTCGCGAACATCGAGCTTGATTGTGCCCTTGAAGGGTTTCTTAGCCATTGTGTTCATCTCCTTAATAAATTGTGTTCAAGTTCCCGATATGTACGGTGCTTTTCTGCTTTGTACTCTTGGTCTTCAGATCCTGTTTGCTCCTCAAGCAACATTCGTTGTCGGGCGCAGACTAGGCTGCCTGCTGCAGGGCAGAAGCTCGCTTCGCCAGAGATCGCGCGGCGGAACCCACTGAGATGATGGAGAACCCGCTGACCAGAAGGTTGACCCCCAGCAGCGTCCCGATGGCCCACGTCCCGGACAGAGGCCACTCCCGGAGAAGGAGGAATCCCAAGATCACTGCCATGGCGCCACTGAAGAGGATGGAGCCCCATCCGCTCACCGGACGCACGTGGAACGCGAGCACAGCACTTGAGATTCCGTCGATAAGAAGGTACCCCCCGAACATCAGGGTGAGCGTGGCCAGGCCGATTCCCGGCTGCGCCCCGAGAATGAGCCCGGCTGCGAACGTAAGAATTCCGCCGATGAACGCGAGCGCGCCCTGGCCGAAAGAGCCGGCGCTGAACGCCGCGATGGTCCTTGCGACGCCGCCGATCGCCAACGCGACTCCTATTAACACAACAACGGTGAGGCCGCTGAGCAGTGGCGACGCGAGGGCTAATATCCCGGCGATCACAGTCAATACCCCGAGCGCCACCAACCATCCGGCGTTCTTTTGCGCTTCATGAATCCAACCGCTGACCACGTCTCTGACGTTTTCCATATCACTCCTCCTGAAGAGAAATCACGCAGCAATGTTGAAGACCAGACATCACGTGAGCAGAGTAGGCTGCGCGCTCCAAGTCGGGAACTGTCAAAACGTACAGGTTGCCGGACCAAAATGCGAGGGTCCGTCGAAGCCGACGGGAGGCAGGGAACCCGACCTGCGTCGAGGAGAAAGAATTCCAAGTTTGAGGTTTTGGTACTATGCGGGGACTGCAGCGTGAAAAGAGCTCGACCAGGCATCCCAGATCATGCGTGCCATTCAGGAAATGTAAGCCCGCAAAGGACTATCAGAGTTGGGACGGAAGATGTTTGACAATGAGGTCTCCTGGTCTCTCGGTATGCGGCGCCAGCGGCTATGGCAGGTGCTGATCGCAAGTAACGCACTAACCGCGAGGTTCCACAGCGCAGCCGAGCACATGCATGGCAAGCAAATCAGAAATAGAGGTTGAGCGAGAGCCCGAATGCATTGATCTGGTGATTCGGCGATTGACCGGTGTCGTTCTGATGCTCAAAGTAGGGCTCGATCTCGGTATGTTTGCGGATCGGAAATGCTGCGCCCAAATCCTCCGAGGTCCTGCTCCATTTTCCATAGTTGAGGTCGAAGTGCACCTCGCCGCGAACGTAAGGTGTGAAATGGTAGGACCGAATCGAAACTGTTCTCTCCAGTGTTGGCCGGTTGCGATAGCGCCATGAGAACTCCCCCTTAATGAATCGCAGGTCGGACCGGTTTCTGTCGGAAAACAGAAACCCGGATTTCAGCGCATACCGCCCAGTCACCTCCACGACACCACGCTGCTCAGTGGGACCATTCGTAGAAGGTAGATAGTGATATCCCACCCTGAGCAGAAAAAGCCTCGATTTGGCCTGGTCCGATTGGAAGATGACGCTCCTGTTCTTTCTGAATAAAGGCATGAAGAAGAAGTCGAGGTTCGGTCCAATCTCGGCATCTCTTCCCTTATTGTTCTCAATGGTTTGTGTTGCAATAAAGTACAGCCTGAAATTCTGGTTCAGATTTACGTAAGTGTCGATCTCAGGCCAGGTTTGATAAGTTTGGGTCTGAGCCTGAGCTGGCGGCGAGAACAGTGCCACAAACACGGCCAGACCCACAGCACGGAAACAACCTGATAGCTCGTCGAACAAGTTGGACTCTCTACGTTTAATCATTTGCGTTTGCTGCATCGCTGCGCAAAGAAGTCCATTCACCCCTTCCGTTCGCGTCGAGGGGCACTTCGACAGACGATCGGAAATCCAGCAGACGTTCCGGGACACTCGGCCCGCGTATATAGCGACCCAAGTAACCAACACTCCTCAGGACGTCTGAAGAGCGGAACTTGCTGCTACAGTCCCGCGATCCCTTTGTTCTGAAGAATCCGAACTACGACGCGGCGGTGTTCGGCCTCACTATCTGCTGCTTTGTCCTTGACGACCTGGCGACTTTCGCCCATCGCGCCCGGAGCCAGCATGTTCGTAAGCGGAACATGACCCTGCTGAAGCAGGACGGTGGTCACATTGCGGGCACGATCTTCACTTAGCTTCTGGTTCAAGGAAGCACTGCCGGACGCAGAAGCGTACCCTTTGACTTGGATCATGTATGCTTGAATGCTCTTCGACTTTTCAGCCAACGCTACCAATTGTGGAATGTACTTGGGATCAACTTTCACCTTGCCGTTAGCGAAATACACCGTCACTTCATCGAGGATGTAGTAGTCATCGAGCTGACCGAATCGCGCGACTGCGGCATCGATAGCAGCTTTGTTGGCGGCGACCTTTTCACTCTGCTCTTTCAGGGCTGCGTTCTGCGCGGCAAGCTCAGCATTCTGCTGTTCTAACTCTTCCTTATTCTTCTGCGCTTGCTTCTGCGTCTCGGCCAAACCGGCCTGGATGGCCTGGGCTTGTTCCAAATCGTTGCCCTTGAACCTGATCTTCGTTGCCACCAGCTGATTGTCCGAGTTGTAGTTGCCCTCTACCTTGATGGGAAGTCCAGGAACGAGGGCAGCCATGGACATGCGTTTCGTGCGCGCCTTGAGTGCGCCCTGAAACTGACCTACATCCGTGCCGTCAGTCAGCAGGACAATTACCTTCGGCGAATCTGCCGTCTGCAGAATTATTTGGGCGCCATTGCGTCCTTTAATCACTCCTTCCAACTTGGTTTGGGCGGAAACAATCGTGCTGAACAGTGCGGTGAGCGCGAACAACATGGTTGCCATCGATGCGATGCGAACCGATCTACCACGAGTCATAATTCCTCCTCTGGAAATATCAACTAAAAAGGTGGTGCCAGCGGGCAGCATCATTCAGATTCCTCCGTGCCCGAGGAAATGGATTGCAAACGAATATGCCGCCGGCTGTCCGAAGACAGCAGCACAAATCCCTTCCCCTCCTTTAATAGTGGTAGGATCGCCTGCAAGTAACTGTCAGAATTGACAGGAAGAATGTCGGGTTCAAAGAATAACCCGCTTCATTCACGCTTCGGTGCTGAATGGGTTGCCATGGATGGTTTCGTGCTCAAAGCTCCGCAACAGGCAGCGCACGAGAGAGAATTGCTTCTGACTTCCATTGCGAGCCGAGCTCGACCTAAGAAGCCAAAGGCATCCATCAGCAAACGGCCGATGCGTTGTCAAACCGTATCGTCGGTCAGAAATTAAATCCTAGCGAGAGAACTTCGGTAGGCGTGGTCCACCCAAAATTGAATACGTTGGTCGTGAAGTTCACCTTCTTGTAGGTGAACCCGACCAGTACACCGCGCTGTATGTTCAGGCTTGTGTGATAGGCGCGGGTTCGCTGCGACACAAAGCCTACTTGCAACCACTTCAACGGCGAATACGTAATTTCATCCCAATTGTAGAAAAAGCCGCGCCCACGATTTTGGACATCAAATACAAACTCACCATTACTGTACAGCAGCACGCGTTTGTAGGTGAGCGTGAACAGGTAGCCGGGGGCGAGGCCGTTCAGTTTGCCGAAGACACTACCAATCATGGGAGTGACGTTCAGTACCAGTTTCTCTCCTGTTTTTAAGTTATAGCCTGCCCAGAGTGATCCAGTCTCCACCGCCTCATTGTTGTAACGAGCCTCCAAGTGGAGGGCACCGCGGTCCGCAGTGAAGTCCGGCGAAACATAGGACTCGCCGCGAGGCACGATGTAGCCGGCGGTTGTAAGAGAGAATGCCCACGGTTTCACCGCGGCGTTCGAGGAGGCAGCAGGGATGTTTGCTGCTTCCTGAGCCGGGGCAGCACCCGCGCCCCAGGTGTCGTAGAGTGGGTTGCATTCAATGGTATTGCCTCTCCGGCAATCAGAATCGGTACACTCAGGACCCTGCGCGTTGGCGAAGGTCGCGAGCATCAGAATGGCTAGGAGCAGCCAGTAATACCTGACGATCGTACTCCTGCCAATGATGAAATTGTGCTCTGCAATCAAGTGGCCCTCTTAGTTTGTCGCAACAAGAAGTAGTACTTGAAGGTGGCGACTTGACACACCTCTTACCAAAACCAGGTTGGCGAGTCCGCAGCTAAACGGGCCGCGTTTTTTAGAAGACGTCTTGAATACGGCTCGGCAGAATCGAGCTTGAGCCGTTGAGGCTGGCGCGGTCGAGCTAGGCAAAGGCACCCATTGCGCTGCACTCCCTATGTGGCTTTCAAAGCCCTTGCGGGGCAAAATAAGAATGTATGCCATCGGAACCAATGCTCCGTTGGCCCAGTGCGCGAAGAAGTCAACTGACCGGCAGCCCAGCGAGCTGCGCGGTCAACAGCGGTGTCTGCACGGTAACGCCCGTGCTCTATGAAGAGGCTCGGTTCTACTTCTTTACTTCTTGCAACGCGAAAACATGGTTCCAGTCATTCTTCATGCTGATAACTGTCCATCCATACTGTTTCGCCAGCGCCAAAGACTTCTCGGCGCCAGAAACGTAATCGAATTCTCGATCCGCGTCATCATGCAGGACGAGGAGCCGCAACGCCGGTCGCGGCGGTTTGTTAGCGAACTGCAGCATGGGGATATCGCCGTTGGAATTGCCCGCGGCGAAAATAGGACGCCTCCCGACCCGACTCCAGATCCGCGTCGGCTTCACTGCCCCGTCGTCGAAGACATCGAGCTTGGCCTTCATCTGTAGGTCGCCGCCGTCACCCTGTTCAAAAAACCCAATCGACGTGCTGGTGCCGATCACGCGCTCCGGCGGTATGCCATATATCTCGTCGGCGATCTGGCGCATGAAATCACGCCCGCCGCCCGACACAATGTAGGTCGTGAACCCGTTTGCTTCGAGAAAGCGCAGGAGTTCGACCATCGGTGCGTATCCGCAGTCGCGATACAAGCGCTTCAGCTTGGGATGCGACTTGGTTCGGAAGAAGACAGCCACACGCTCCGCAAACTCCTCCGTCGTCAAACCTTCGAACGCGGAGAGCACACCGTTCGCAATGGCAGGCATATCGCTTTCGTCACCGCCATAGTGTTTCGTGATGGCCGTCCGGAACCAGGTCATGTCGTTGTCGACGGCAGCCTGCCACGGCTGTTGATCGCGCAGAGCAGGATTCTGCTGCGCCATTTCCACCCAGCGCTCCAGGATGTGGGCGAGCTGGATAACCGGCTGTTCGCACCACAAGGTGCCGTCGTTATCAAAGACAGCAATGCGTTCCGGCAACGGTACGAAGTCCGGACTGCCTTCGGTCGTAACGCGTTTGACAAAATCGAAAATGGATTGTTTCGTCGCCCCCTCGTTCCATGAGGGTAGCGGCTTTGCCTGATGCTGATTATTGCCGTTGATTGGCATGGGTGACTCCCGCGTTCCTGATCTCCTGACTAGTGCTTGCTTATGCAGTCGCACTCCGCTCCCTTGGGGAGTAGTGTCCGGAGGCCGGTCAACTGACCGGCAGCCCAGGTTCGAGCTGCCGGTCCAGTTGATGGGGTTGCGACCAAGCTCTTAGTCAACGGAGAACGCTGCCGCTGCTACCTTCTCCAGGTCGAGGTACTGCGTCTTGTCGATGACGACGCCAACGCCGAGGATCGTCCCGCCCTGGAAGGTCCCGGGAGACTTGTACGCATCGCTGACGGCATCGCCGCTGTCGTAGCCGATGCAGAGACCGTCGCCCGACAGGGTGAACTTGCCAACCTGTGCGCGCATCGGGCCTTCGGCTACAACTTTGTCGTTGATGTAGAGTTTCGTCTTACCCAGAGATTCGTGGTATTTGCCCATGCCCTCACGGATAAACTCCATGCCGAGGGTGTACTTGCCGGGCTTCAGTTCCGGCGAGACGAACTTCTGTTCCGGTTTGAATCCGAGGAAGTTGTAAACGTACTGCAACTTCTTGTCGGCGATGAAGAGTGCGTGACCACCGAAACGCGACCCATGGGCGAAAATTACGCCCGAGCAGTTCGGATCGGTGATTTCGACATCGGCGAGGATCTTATACGAGCGTCCCCGCACGTTGACGGCCGCACTTTCCGGAATTGAAGAGGTTCCCGGATAGTAGACATAGCGCTCGCGAGGTGGTTCTTCGGTTGGTCGCGGAGTGGTGAGGATTGCCATGGCAGAACGGTCGTCCAACGGCAATACCAGGTTCTTCTCCGCTTCCTCAAACCATGCCTTGATGAGCGCCTGCAGCTTCTCAGGATGCTCCTTCGACAGGTCCTTGAATTCCGAGCGGTCCACATCCACGTGATACAGTTCCCACTCGTCCTTGTCGAAATGTCCTTGATCAGAGGGACATGGAGCATGCAGAGCGGAGGCTTTCCAGCCATTTTCCCAAAGGGCTCGGGTTCCGTTTAGCGCATAATATTGGCGCTTCTTCTGGGTCGGCGCATCCGGCGCGTCGAAACTGTATTGCATCGAGACGCCAGAGAGTGGATACTGCTCCACTCCCTTGTACACCTTGGGCATTTCCAGCCCGCAGACATCCAGGATCGTCGCCACAATGTCAGTGGAATGGTGATACTGGCTCCGGACCTCGCCCCGTGCCTTGAAACCCTTGGGCCACGAGATCACTAGCGGGTCGCAGGTACCACCCGAATATTCCGAGTAGCGCTTGAACATCTTGAACGGCGTGGAGAAAGCAACAGCCCATCCCGTCGGATAGTGCTCGTAAGTGTCGGGGCCTCCCAACTTGTCAATCAGTTTCATGTTCTCGGACAACTCGTCCGGATAGTTGTTAAAGAACTTATTTTCATTGACCGTTCCGTTAGGACTGCCTTCACCAGAAGCGCCATTGTCGGCAGCGTAGAAAACGAGGGTATTCTCGAGTTGGCCGCTCTGTTCCAGGTAGTCGATAATGCGTCCCACCTGCGCGTCGGTGTACTCGGAAAATCCGGCATAGACCTCCGCCAACTTCGAGAAGAGTTTCTTCTCGTCAGCGTTGAGCGTATTCCACGGGCGCACCATGTCGCCAGGCGAGGCAATGTCGCTCGGCATTGGGTTGATGGGAGTGAGTTCAGTTCCCTTCGGCAGAAGGCCCTTGGCAATCATTCGCGGCAGCACCCACTCGCGGTAGGCTTCGTAGCCGTCGTCGAACTTGCCCTTGTACTTGTCGATGTACTCTTGCGGAGCATGGTGCGGAGCATGATTCGCGCCCGGGCAGAACCACATGTACCAAGGCTTCGAAGGATTGCCGGCCTTCTGGTCTTTGATCATCTGCAGAGCATGGTCGGCCAGATCTTTGGAGAGGTGGTAACCCTCTTCCGGAAAATATGGCTGGTCAATAGCGTGGTTGTCTTCGAAGAGGTCCGGATACCACTGGTTAGTTTCGCCACCGATGAAGCCGTAGTAGCGGTCGAAGCCCTTTGCCAGCGGCCAGTTCTTCTTGCTGGCGCCTGCCGCAACATCAGTTTCCGAAACGTTGTGATCCTTGCCTACCCAGAAGGTGCTCCATCCGCCGTCTTGAAGGATCTGACCGACTGTGGCGCACTCGTCCGGAATACGTCCGTTTCCGCCCGGAAATCCGATCGCGCACTCGGTGATGCTGCCCATCCCATTGAGATGGTGGTTGCGCCCTGTGAGGCAGGTGGAACGAGTCGGGGAGCAGAGAGCCGTGGTGTGCCATTGCGAGTACATCAAGCCACGGTCGGCAAGCTTTTGCAATGTTGGCATGTTGATCCGTCCGCCAAACGGCGACCAGGCGGCCATACCGGTATCGTCGTAGAGCACGAACAGTACGTTTGGCGCTCCCGCTGGAGCTCTGGTTGGTGTAAATGGTTCCCAATCGGGAACCGAGTCGCGGACATCGAGCTTGATTGTGCCCTTGAAGGGTTTCTTAGCCATGGCATTCATCTCCTTAATTAATTCTGTTCCTCGCGGCGTGCAGCACACATTCAATCAGCAGTCACGCACTTGTTCTCGGGAGCAGACTAGGCGGTCGGTTTCAGGTTGGGAACTGTCAAAACCTACAGGTCAGTTGCAGATTGACGCAGCGGATATAGTTCGACTTATTCCTGGGTTTTTCTAGAAGATGTATTGGATGCGCGTCTGGAGAATGGAGGTAAAGCCGTTGAGGCCGGCGCGATCGAGGTACGCAAAGCCGCCCGACACTCCTAGTTTCCATCTGCGGTTCAGGAACCAGTTCACATCGACAAGACCTTTATTCATCACGCCGCCATGGACCGACTTGTCGTCCAAATCGAGGCGTGAGTAGCGAGTTGCCAGTTCTATTGCTCCAAAGTGGCGGCGTGGGATGGGGCGCCGGGCGAAGCCGACGTTGCGATCGTACGGCCGATGCTCTCCGGTCAGAAACACCGAGCCAGTAATGTAGAGACCGTAGAACGAAGGATTGGCAATCTGAGTTGCATTCACCTGGGATCGCACATACTCGGTGAGGATCGAATAACGAGCGCGCGTCCAGAGAGCTTCGAGCCCAAACTCCTTCTGATTGGAGGCCGGAATGTTGCCGGTGTCCACATAGTTCGACGACACATTCGATCCGGCCTTGCCCCGGAGCCGGACCACGCCGGCGTCCGCTCCCGCGTAGCGTGCGCTCGCGCCTACGTGCAGATACCTGGAACCGTCGTCATTGATCGAGATCAGCCCGGTGACCCGAGTCGCAAAATGATTGCCGGCAGTGTTGAAGTTTTTTCCGTGCACCCACCAGTCGTTGAACCATCCGGTCGAGTACGTCATCCTCTTAGTAAAGGCGGTGTTGCTCACAGAGATACCCACATCCCGGGAAGTGAAAAACGGATTCAACACTCGCTCGAGCGAAGGGAGAAATGCCGCATCGCCGACCATTTCATAAACGAATGGCTCCTTGTTCTTGCCGAAGGTCAACGCGCCCAGTTTCCCCATCGGGAAGGTCATGTTCAAGTCCGTAAACTCCCAGGTCTTCTTCTTGTTTTGGTCGGCGTCAAAACCATTCCATGAGTAGGCGGCAAAGTAATGCATCTGGTATGACTCGGGGCCGATAGAACCGGTGAGGATGAAGCGGGTGGAGCGGTCGTCCCATTGGTCGCGCTGCTGCCCCACCTGGGTGGTGCTCTCCGAATCCTGCGAGAACGCGTTGTAGTCGTAAATTCCGGCAAACCCTAACAGGATCGAGAAATATTTCCTGCGATAACTGGGCACGCGTGCCCATTTGGGAGGGATGTCTGGAGTGGTGAACTCCCGCTTTTGCACCACTTCGGAATCCTGCGAACTGAGCTGCGCGCCCCCGGAAAGCGCATCTGCTTTCGATTCCGGTTGCGGGAGATCTGGGTCGTTGCCGCCGGCGTGGATTGAATCCGGCCCCTGCCCCAACGCGGCAAGTGAGCCCAGCAACATGAAGCAAAACACGACGTGTGCTATTCGAGCTCTCATCGCTGATATTTGTATTTCGGGAGTAGGCTAGGCTGTCCACCACGAGGGAGGAACTGTCAAAACATGCAGGCGGCAGCATCAAACCGGGAGTGTCGACGCAGGGACGGAGGGAAACATTTTGATTCGATGATAGGAAGCTCTACCCTTGGGATTTCGGAAGGTGCTCGTCGCAGACTGCGGCGCGAAGTCGAAGTTCAACCAAGCATCCCAATTCATGGGTGGCGATATTGGGACAGCCCGGGTGGTCGCAGAGATACTCCGTGAGCTTTTCTTCGCTGCCGTCCGGCGCCGTAAGCCCCGTTTTAATGGTGACCCAAGGCGTGGTAACCCCCCAAATCGAACACCTATATTATGTTCTGGATCGCCGGGTTTTGCGCAAGTAACTTGTGGACGCCTCCGATAGTACCCGTTGGGGATTGCTGACGAAGACAGATCATTTGTGTCCGAGGCTAAAAACCACAACACATGCGAGCTTCGGGCTTACATGAGTCTCTCCGCCTATATGAGTGATGGATGCGGTGACGTCAAACACCCGGAGCGCCCAATTGTGGTTGATTTCATAATCGAGACTGCCCCCCAACTCGGTGGCAAAACCATGTTCAGTCTCCCCAGATTCCGATTTCTCAATGGCAACACCGAACAAGGCATAGGCGATCGGCGTCCATTTCCTGCTTTTTCGCAACGAAACCTCCGGGCCGAAGGTAACGCTGTGCTCGCTTTCTTCTCCGGTATAGTGGCCATCGAAATCCGCTGCTATTCCCAACCAGGAATTCACGTTTCCGACTAGTGAGGCTTTCCATCCATTGAAGTTGGTCTTCGAGGAGCGGAGGTAGGAATACCCTCCCAAGATCTCGGCTTGAGGTACTTCGTGCTCTTGTGACCAGCCTGGGCTCACGCTGCACAGCGCAAAGGCTAGGACCAAGAGTGCCGGAATCGGCAGCGCGAAGATTCGAGATGAAACCGACCGATTCATACTTTCTGCCGTTTGCGCTTACTTCATGCCAAACACAGTCACGTGGGCTTTGCCCTTCAAGAAACCCTTCGTGTCGTACCAAAAATCGATCCTGCGGATTCGGCGCTTCCCGGAACCCGGCAAATCGATCTGCCTGCTCTCCCCACCTTCGGGAATGCTGTGCCGGACATCGATTGGCGACGGCACGCCACTGTCATAAGTAATCACCAGCCGCTGCAGGCTCAGGGGGGCACCGGTCACTTTAAACTTGATCCGGCGGAAGTCGTTGAATGGACCCTGCACCAGGATCCCATCGTGATCGGCCTTGAAACCAGCCTCTGTTGTTCCGATGACTCTCCACCCTCCCGCGGGACCACTGCGCGGGACGGACCTCCTTTGTGCAGACGCTGAGGCACTGCCGAGCACCGTAAGCACCGCGATTACCGCAGCAAATGTCAGCTTTCTTATTCGTACGTCTCTGCTGGTTCTGTGTGCGTTCATGTTCTGTCCGTTCTCCGACTTCGTTTTTCGAGCGCCTCATCGCGAAATGCCGGTGAGGTACGGGAGTGCCATTCCTGGCGTCGGCAAAATAGTCTTCCTGGTATTCGTAGGAGGCAACTGTCGAAAGTGACAGGCCGTTGTATCGAATTCCCTCGTGCAGGCTGAAGTCAGGTGGAGCGAAAAGCACAAGTGCTCTTTGCAATCTGCCTTGAGGCAATTAGGAGGCGATTAGAAGGTGTCAGTTAATCAGATAGCCTGCTGTCAATACTGACAGTGCATTGTTGGCCAGCCAACAGCTATAAGGATGTCTGATGCGGCAAGGGATCGATGACGGTGCATGACGTCTGTGAGGAGATCGAACCGAGAGGAAAGACGGTCCCACACCGCAAGAGATCTTTTCACGCAAATTTCCAAGAGAGGTAAAGAGAATGAAGAAACTCCTGCTTGTCATTGCCATATTGTCGTTTGCCATTCCATCGTTCGCAGATGACCTGGACGAGTACATTAGGCTGCTCAAGACCGACCTCAAGGCCGATGCTAGACAGATCATCAACAAAGGGATGGTGACATTCACCGATGAAGAGGCCAAGCGGTTTTGGCCGATTTACGAGTCCTACATGTCTGAACGGGAGAAGTTCCTCGATGCGCGCCTCGCCCTGATCATGAGCTACGCCGATGATTACGACAAGATGACGGATGCGAAGGCGCAGGACCTATTGAACCGAAGGTTCGAACAACTGAAGCTCAGGAACCAACTGGATGAGAAGTATCGCCCACAATTCGCCACAGCGCTTTCGCCTAGGCGGCTCGTCCGCTTCTACCAGATTCAGCAGGAACTAGAGGTAATGATCGAACTCAAGGCTATTTCGCAGATCCCGATGATGAAGTGGTGGCAAAGCGAGTGAGCGGAAGTTGTAGGCCCTTGCAGTTAAGAGATCCCGGCTAGGTCGCCTACCCACGGCGACCTAGATAACGGGATGAGCAAATCTCGCGCTCGTACGCGTCCCAGCATGCATCCTTCCGTGGTCATGATTGGCAGAACAGATCCGTGCAGGTGTGTCTAGCTGATCAGGGAGTGGCCCAGCCGCAAGGGAACTGAGGCCCTGCAAGCAATGCGCAACGCCAATACGAAGATGGTCACTGCCGTGACAACGCATTTTGCGTAGGTCTTCCGCCATCCACACCCGCTCGCAGGGCTTCTTTTTCGGAAGCGGACATCGCCATGATCTCGTCGGCGTAACGTCCCGAGCGCACCAGGCTGGTCATGATCTTCATCGTTCCATCTATGTGATTGAAAAATGCCTTGTAAGCAGCGCACAAGTAATTCAACCCGTCTTCGCCGTCGGGTGTTCTGATAAAGCGGTTTTTGGGACACTCTCCATGACAAGCGAAACGCACTTCACAGTCGAGGCAGTAACGAGGCAGAGTATCTCTTTTATCTTGCCCAAACTTGATCTGTTGTGGAGAGGAAAGCAGTTGGATCAAATGAGTTTCCCTGACATTTCCCAATTTGTATGCAGGCTCCACAAAGTGATCGCAGCTGTAGAGATCCCCATTATGCTCTAAAGCCAGAGCTTGCCCGCACGTCTCCGCAAAGATGCATACCGCACCGGGAACTCCTACCCAATTGGCGAGGGCTGAGTCAAAATGCTGAATAAAGACTTTCCCGACATCGGTTTTCACCCATTCATCGAAAATGGTGATCAGGAAGTTTCCGTAGGCTTGCGCATTTACCGATCGTTCTGTAACCCGGTTGCCCTCAATCGCGTAAAGGGGACGTTCGCCGCCTGGACGCTCGCTCCAGCCCTCGTTGGCAATCGGCAGCATGGAGGCACTGACGCGCTCGATGATCGGAATGAATTGGATAAATTCGGCGCCCAATTCGTCGCGAAAGAATCGGTAGACTTCCAAGGGATGGCCTTGATTCGCGGCGTGCACGGTGCAGAGGACGTTTACGTCGACCTTGTGCTTTTTCAGACATTCGAAACCGCGCATCACTTGGTCGAAAGAGCCAGCCCCACCTTTATTCACTCGATAAATATCATGCAAAGCTTTTGGTCCATCCACACTCAACCCGACAAGGAAATTGTTTTTCTTGAAGAAAGAACACCACTCATCATTGAGCTGTGTGCCATTGGTCTGGATTGTGTACTGGATTTGCTGGTTGGGACGCTTCAGCGTGTTCACAAGCACGACGGAACGCTGGAAGAATTCCAGCCCCATCAACGTGGGCTCGCCACCTTGCCACGCCACATCCACTTGTGGAACTCGATGACTCTCCAAAAGCTGCTTGAGGTACGTTTCAAGCAGGTCTTCGGCCATCTGAAAGCGGCTGCCCGGGTACAGCATCTCTTTTGACAAGAAGAAGCAGTACCTGCAATCGAGATTGCAGATTGCGCCCGTCGGTTTGATCAAGACGTGAAACGAGGGAGGAGCATTTGCGGGGAAAGTGAGGCCACCGCCGTTTCGAATTGTCGTTGAGGTCGTCATGGTTTCGTTGGGAGCCACACCACTCCATTCAGCGGGCGCCGGGGCACTAAAATACGATCACTGAGCGAATGCTACGTTGCCGTGTGCCCCCCTGATATATGAATATATGCGCTTTGCGGCTTAAGAAAACCTTTGCCAGGTCAACCACTTCGCCGACTCGCTTTTCGAGAACAGACTAGGTCCCTGCCTCCCAGACGCATACTGTCAAAACATACAGGTCATAGGCCATGCGATGCATAGAAGCGCGATGGTCTGTGGGGCTGTCATTTATGACAGTAGACATTCGCCACCAACAGCGTAGGTTGCAACCACAAGGCGCGAGTTCCGCTCGTTTACTAATTGCTTGATTGGTGGTCTGCGGCTTCATCACGCTTTCAATGAACCGGGAGACCACTGTGGCCGTGAATGCTCGCGGCTCTCACGAAGGAGACACAATGATGATACGCAATAGCAAATCTAAATATCAGATGCTAGCGGCAGCCGCATTTATCTGCATCTTGTCCGTCGCTCCACGAGCCATTTCTGCTCAGACGTCCCTCGATAACGCCTGGACCATTTTGCAGGCCGGGGCCGAGAACAAAGACACCGACCAGCGTGTCATCACCATGCGGGTCCTGGAACTGATATCCCGCGATGCTAAAGCCGTGAGCATGGCGGAGAAGGGATTGCAAGACAAGGAGGAGCAGGTGCGCGCAGCAGCGGCGCTCTCACTGGGTGTGATGGAAGATAAGAGTGCGGTCCCAAAATTGAGGGCAGTGGTTAAGAGCGACAGCGAGGGCGCAGTGGTATTGGCTGCGGCCAAAGCCTTGATCCAGCTGGGAGATCCAAAGGGATATGAAGTCTTCTATGCGGTGATCACGGGTTCACGGAAATCCGGTGAAAGCCTCGTTGGTAGTCAAGAGAAGGAGCTGACCCAGTTGCTGAAAAATCCCCAGCAGATGGAAAAAATGGCATTTGAACAGGGAATGGGATTCGTGCCATTTGGAGGGATTAGTTTGCAAGCCTTTCAAACCGTCCATGCCAACAAACAGAAAGCTCCGATGTTGAAAGCAACATCGATCAAGGCTCTCGCGAAGGATCCGGATCCCCGGTCCGAAAAGGTGATAGTTGCTGCTACCTCGGATAAGAACTGGCTGGTGAGGGCGGCCGCTTTCGATGCCCTGGCTCGACACGGCAATGCTGCAGTATTGCCGGACTTGAGTGCCGGCCTGACTGACGACAAAGCAGAAGTGAAACTCACGGCGGCCGCCGCGGTCGCTCATCTCTCCACGATTTCGAACAAGGAAGGAGAGTGAACAGGCGAAAGGAACATTACAAAACAGCTGATGTAATGCGGCAACATATCCACTCTATGCGCTAGCGCCTAACTCTGGGCCTATCTGTGCCCACATCGGTCTCCAATTGGCCGATGTGGAACCACGAACGCTCACCCAACTACAAGCTCCGTGCTCTCACGGCAGCCTAGAAGCGGTAAGTGAATACCAAGTCGTCCCCAATCACAGTTTCTCATGCATAAGAGAGGCGTTGGGGCGCACAGGTTCCTCTGACGAAGTGACCCAACCCCCGAAAACTGGACCATCTAGAATGTGAGTTCTCCCAAACCCAGGAGAGGAGATGAGATGAATGTCTCTAGCTCCGGCGTGCAGTAGGCTCCGGGAGGGAACTTCCGGAGTAGACAGGTCACAGGCTGCATTGATGGTTTGGGGCATTGGACCCCGTAGAGAAGATTGGTCAGACCTGTGGCTGGACGTCATCATGAGGCTGACAATATCACACCCTACTCGTTCCGAGGACCACGTCCTATTTTTACACTGGCAGAACTGACAGTTCTCATCTGGTCCCAACCTCGACATTCTGTAGTCTAGGCCCGAGGACGACTACCAAGATCGGTAGGAGGACCGTGACATCGTCGATCGTGGCAGAACTTAGATGGTGCGCCGAGGGAATTATTGATGATGCTCCAACAGAAGATGAATAACGTTCCTGCGACCGGTCACCTTACGAGACTGCCGAGGTGGTTAAGGATACTGCGTGCGACTGGAACCACAATTGTGTGGATTGTTCTTGCGGTCCTGACTCTATGGGCAGTAGCAGCCCTCTTCGTCGATTGTCGGATTGCTGCCCTGCGCATTCCGATAACTCTAATCTACGTTCTTGGCGTTATCACGATTTTCATCAAGCTGGGACGATCTCGGTGGGCTGCGCTCGCGTATCTTTTAGGCTTTTGTAGCGTGCTCGCATGGTGGCTTACCCTGAAACCCTCGAACGATAGCAATTGGCAACCTGACGTTGATCGAGCCGCCTGGGCTGAAATCGCCGGAGATCGCATCACCATTCACAATTTACGCAACTGCGACTATCGAGCCGAAAACGATTATTCCGATTGCTGGAGCGATCGGACACTCTATCTTTCACAGATCCGCGCTGCCGACCTATTCCTGACGAACTGGGGAATTCGCTTTGTGAGCCACCCGATTATCAGCTTTCAATTCGGAGACGACGAGCACGTCGCATTCTCCATTGAGGCACGTTACAAAGCTGGCCAGGCGTATTCGACCGTTCTCGGATGTTTTCGTCAATACGAGCTGATTTTTGTCACGGCTGATGAGCGCGACGTGATTCGATTGCGCACTAATTACCGTAAAGACGAAGAAGTATCCATGTACCGGATGCAGGCGTCTCCGGAAGTAGCACGAGCTATGTTCCTCACCTATGTCGCCTACCTGAACCGATTGAAGGATCATCCCGATTGGTACAACGAGGTGACAAGAAACTGTACAACCACGATCGACCGACAGCTTGCTGCAGACACTAACAACCCGCAGCCGTGGAACTATCAAATCCTGCTGAACGGTACGCTGGATGAATTGCTATACGACCGGGGAAGACTGGTCAGTGGCGGACTTTCATTTCCAGAATTAAAGCAACGTCAGCATATTAACGCCGCGGCTCGAGCGGCAAACCGTTCTCCTGATTTCTCCGCGTTGATTCGAGCGGGGCGAGTCGGATTTTGAGTGGCATTACCGATCGAAGAAACATGAGGCCCCCCATGAATCGTATTTGGACATCTGAAAACAGTCACCGCCCTTCATATTTCCTTTCATTGAGGACCGGGCTTGCACTGCTCACCATAATGGTATCTTCCCTAATTGCGGTTGCGCAGGAAGCATCGCAAGCTCACAAGCGGGCGACCGTCGGTGTGGCGCTCGAAGGGGGCGGTGCTCTCGGACTGGCCCACATCGGAGTGCTCAGGTGGTTTGAGCAGCACCACATTCCCATTGACTATCTTTCCGGAAATAGCATGGGCGCCCTGGTGGGTGGCTTGTACGCGACCGGCCGAAGTCCAGATGAACTCGAACAGCTTGTCAAGCAAATGGACTGGCCGCTTGTACTTGGGGGTCGAACGCCCTACGAAGACCTCTCATTCCGCCGCAAAGAGGATGAGCGCGCCGCACAAGACGACCTGGTTATTGGCTTCAAACACGGGCTATCGCTTCCATCGGGACTGAGCGCAGGACATCAGATCAATATGGTCATTGACAGGGAAACGCTGGCCTATTCTTCGGTAAAATCATTCGACGATCTTCCGATCCCCTTCCGCTGCGTTTCCACCGAGCTGATTTCAGGAAAGGCACACGTGTTTTCTACCGGACCGATCGGTTTTGCAATGCGGTCCTCCATGTCCCTGCCGGCAATCTTTGCTCCTGTCCGCGATGGAGACCGCGTGTATGTGGATGGCGCCTTAGTGGATAATTTGCCCTCAGATCTCGCGCGAGAGATGGGGCCCGACGTAGTCATCGCGATTCATCTCCAGGTCGCTCCCACTACTGCGGATGAAATCCAATCTCTCTTCAGTGTGCTCGGCCAGGGAATTACGGTGGGCACCGCGGCCACCGAAGTTCGCGGAATGGAGGCGGCGGACATCGTTGTCAAAGTGGACGTCCAGGAATTCACCGCTCTGGAATTCAACAAGGCGGACGCGCTCATCCAGCAGGGCATGCGAGCGGCAGAGGAGAAGGCCAATGTCCTGCTGCCTTATGCTCTTGATCAGGCTGCATGGGACGAATACGTGGCGCGGCGCGATGCGCGCAAGCAAGCTGCCGTGGGCGTTGCAGAATTTGTCAGAGTAGAGGGGACCAGCGACGATGTGGATCAAAAAATCCAGGAATTTCTTCAGCCGCTGGTAGGCAAGCCGGTCGACACGCAGACACTAGAAGCTTATCTCTCTCGCTTAACGGGAGTGGGTAGATTCGAAAGCGTTACCTATAGCTTGATTCAGGCTGATAACAAAGTCGGTCTGCTGGTTGCCGTCCGCGAGAAAAATTATGCTCCCCCCGTTCTGCAACTCGCTTTTGACGTCAATGGTACGCAACCCGACGACGTCACGTTCGCGGCAGGAGGACGATTGACGTTCCTCGACGTCGCAGGGTTTGGTTCGGAATTGCGCATGGACTTTAAGTTTGGAAACGTCTACGGGATTGGTGCCGAGCTCTACAAGAAATTTAGCGAGTCCTCGCGGTGGTTCTTCGCGCCACGTGCAAGTGCCAGCAGCAGTGCGTCGTGGATCTATTCCAACGGCGACCCGAAGGCTGACTACCGCATGGTGAGAGCCGGAGTGGGAATGGACCTCGGGTACGCACTGAGCCGGTTCAGCGAAGTTCGCGCAGGCTACGAAATCGGCCACCTCAATGCTCATCTAAGGCTGGGCACTCCGCAATTTTCATCGGTCGATGGGCAAGTCGGTGCTTCGCGCTTTCAACTTACCACTGATCACCTGGACGATCCGGTCATTCCACGGCGGGGTTATTTAGGGCAGCTGACCTTCCACTGGGTGGACACGAGTCCGGGGGCGACGGCGGCATTTCCAACTCTTGAACTCAGAACCGAGTTTTTCAAACCCATCTCGCGACCGAATTCGGTTTTCGTGGTTGCTCAGGGCGGGTCAACCCTGGGCCACGAAGGGACTGGCATTCCGCAATACTTTCTCGGGAGCACGGCCGGGTTGTACGCTTATGGCCAGAATGAGGTGCGTGGGAACCAGTTTTATCTCTTCCGAGCGGGATACCTGCACAATTTGTTCATGCTACCACCCTTCCTCGGCGGTGGGGTCTATGCCGTCGGAATGTATGAGGTTGGGAAAATGTACAACGCCCCGGGCGTGAGCAAACTTCCCAATGACGGCGTTGCCGGCATGATAATGAGGACGGCTCTTGGACCCGTGTTCGTGGGCGGAAGTGTCGGAGACACTGGACATGCGACCTGGTTCTTTTCTCTGGGCCGGGTGTTTTAGTGCGTCGCACGTGAATGCTCGGAGAGTTGGAGAAGGCGTCATCGTTTGATCGGCAGAGGAGCTTAGGCTTTTCGCTTCCTACATAACTCAGGATCGAAGCTTAAAGATCTGAACCTCTGTGTGTCTGCTGCCTTTCTCTCCCCAGACTGACGCCTCAGTTGTCGAACAATGCCAGGGGGCAACACTTCTCGTTTGATGAAAGGCCAAAAGGCCATCCCCCTGCACGAACGATCAGCGTCGACGCCGCTGTCAACCTAGCACAACGATGAGCACCAGGGAGTACGTCGCCGCCGCCAAGACAAAAGGCCAGAGGCGCCCTCCTCGCCCTTCGGGCAATTCGACCACGAGGGTGTTCATGAGGACTCCTCCGCAGACGAAGCCAGTGATTCTGGCCAGCCATTGCTCCGGTATCGACGTAACGACTCCGGCTGACCAGCCTGCCATAACGGCGACGGCTAGTATCCATCGTCCGCGGCTTTCGTAAAGTCGATGGCGTTCCCGTGCGAGTGAGTGGTCCACGAGTAGCAAGTGAAACGCCATGGCCAAAGAGTAGAGCGCTAGGGATCGCGCATCATTCCAGGCGTTATGAACGAGGAGATAAGCGATCAGCCCGCTATACAAGGCAAAGGCCGCAATTTGGAATGAGAGAAATGCGCTACTGGGCCCGTCTTCTTCGGAAGGCGACTCCGCCACCATATACTCAAGTCCGTAGAAGAGCATAAATCCCAGCATGGCCGCCAGGTAGATAGCTTGCCCCGGGAAAAGAGCCGCACCACCGTCGGAGCCAGTTGAGAACTTTGCTTGGCGTTCAGAGATTTCGGGCAGAAGGTCGATGAAGATCGTAGCAACGGATACGCCGGCGGCAATCGAAATCCAGCGACGGTGGTGTGATCGCGCACGCAGCCGGTTACCGAAGACGTAGACACTGGCCAGCACTAGCGCGGCTGCAAGGGTGTATGGGTAAGGCAAGAGATGTCACCTTCCTTGACCTCTAGTGCTTCTTGGATTTCGCGCCTTCCTTAAAACGGCCCACTGCGCAGCAGGACACCGTAGAACGTGATGATGCCAATCAGCACAACGAAAATTGCGACCACAAATGAGATAGACCAGGTATGGCGCTTCTGGGACACACCAAGCTGATTCAGAAAACGCCGATGGTCCCAAGCAGCAGCGGCCAATGCCAAAGTACCCAGAGCAATAAGCGTCATTCCCAGATTGCGGGGCGCCTGGGGACGCCGCACATTACCCGTCGCGATTTCTGCCGGCAGATATTGGAAGAATTTGTAAATGGTGAAGCCGAACCCGATCATGGAAAGCGCGGTTCGGATCCATGCCATCAGCGTTCTTTCCGACGCAATGATGGTGCGATGGAGAGCCAGATCGGTGCGCTCTTCGGCGAGAACGGTTCCTCTGTCTTTTTGCAGTGATGCGACAGCTTCCATAATATCCTCAATAGGTGTCACACAAGCTGGGGGCTGGAACGGTTATAGGTGCAGATCGATGGTGTAACAACTGTCAGAACTTACAGGCTCTCTTCAAGTACTCTGCTCCAATATCGGACCGACCGGCTGTTGTACGGACTTCGAATGTTACTAATCCCGATACAGGCACCGCTCCTGTCATTGGCGTACCTTCAATTCCTGAGACAAACATGGAAAGAGCACCTCACACACCACTTATATTCGAGTCGTCCGCGATATACCTCATCAACAGAAAAGGATTAACGTGATGAATCGCTGCCGGGTTGGGAAAAACGTGCACCTAGGTGCGCTCTCTATGCTTACGACCACTTGGCGGTCAAGCAAGCCGCAGGACGTAGCCGCTGTCTTGCACAAGTAATTTTGTTCAAGAACCTGTCAACAATGACAGTGTTCCTAGTCTGGGGTCGTTCTGTACGGTGGGGACGAACTGAATAGTTAACTCATCGATTTTAGAGGGAGCACACTAATGAAGGTCAACTCGGTAAAAAGGTTCTTTTCTATCGAGGCCCTTGCACTCTGGGTCGCACTCAGCGCTGTGTCGGGTTGGGCGCAGGGTTCTCAGGACCTGCCAGTAGCAACGCAGGCACAACCAACCGCTCAGGTGCAGCAGCAACCCGCTGCTCCCGCAGCCGATGCAGCCGCTTTGGAGAAAGCGCGAAAGGCCTCTCAGAACCCGATTGCCAATATCATAAGCGTACCCTTTCAGGAGAACTGGAATTTCGGCATCGGCGACGCTGACCGTGTCCAGAATGTCTTCGTCATTCAGCCGGTCATTCCGGTTGGCCTAGGCTCGCACTGGAACGTGATCACACGGTGGGTTACCCCCATCGTCTACCAACCCTACGCCGTGCGGTTGTTAGATGGCTCCGTGCACCAAACCGGCGCCTACGGCTTAGGAGACATGCAACCCCAGTTCTTCTTCTCGCCCAAAACAAGCGGTGCGGTGACCTGGGGCGCGGGACCGATTTTTCTGGTGCCCACGGGTACCCCCTACCGCTTTTTAAGTCAGGGGAAATTCGGCATGGGTCCGACTTTTGTCGCCCTGGCCCAGCCGAAGTTTGGGACCGTTGGCGTGCTCGTAAATAACATCTGGTCTGTCGCCGGTCATGAGAACAGACCCGATGTAAATCAGTTCTATCTTCAGCCATTCGCGAACTACAACTTAAAAAAGGCCTGGTATCTGACCCTTACCACCAGCGGCATTACTGCCAACTGGGAAAAAACCACTGGACGATGGGTTGTCCCTATCGGCGGGGGGCCCGGGCGCGTCTGGAAATTCGGACACCAGGCCGTGAACATCCAAACTTTCTTTTTTGGCAACGCCGTCCATCCAAGGGGCGCCTCACCTTGGACATTCAGGATGGCTTTCACACTCTTGTTCCCAAAGCCTCGTTAACAGAAGAAAGGCCTGCAGAAAAGTCGTAGGCAGGCGACGCGTGAAGGCCTGCGACTCCATCCATAACTCTACGGAGACTAGACGATGAAAAGCATACGGAAACAAAACTCCATCTCCACAACTGTCGCGCTTTTCGTTGTGATCGGGTTTCTTTCAGTCGGCGGTCTGGGAGCGCCTGCCCAAGCGGCACCTGAGAAGCAAGCCACCAGCGACAACCTCATTGCCATTGACGTCCTCCTCGAACCGAATCAGGCGATGTTAGACAAAGCCGAAGCGAGCAACGCTCGCCTACGACAGAACTACTCCGCCGGCTATGCACTCGATGCCACACACGCGCCGCATGTCACGATGCTGCAACGCTATGTGCGAGTGGAAGACCTCGACGCGGTAACGGCCTCGCTCGCGAAGCTTTTCGCCAGCGAACGACCCGCGGACCTGCAACTCAAGGCGAAGGGATACGAATACACGATTTGGTCAGGAGTGGCCGTGACCATCTTTGTCGTCGAGCGCACTCCGGAGTTGATGCGCCTGCATCAGAAGGTCAATGACACAGTAGCGCCGTTCTCCGTCATCGGCGGAACATCTGCGGCTTTCATCGACACACCGAGCAACTCCGAAATCGTTGGCTACGTCGAGCACTTCGTTCCCAAGTCCAGCGGGGAGCACTATTTCCCTCACGTGACGCTGGGCGTCGCGCACGAAGATTTTGTGAAGCAAATGAAAGCCGAGCCATTCGATGTCTTCAGCTTCGGGGTAAAAGGAGTGGCGGTCTATCAACTTGGAAACTTCGGCACCGCATCGAAGAAGCTCTGGGAATATCAGCCACAGTCCTTGGCCTCGTGGAATGATGGCGCCGCCAAACAATCCATTGTCGATTTCGTCAAACGGGTCACGACGGAAGGCAGCCCGGACTTCGTTCCGGTGCCGGAACGAATTGCCACCTTCGACAATGACGGTACGCTCTGGTGCGAAGAGCCGCTTCCCGTCCAGCTGTTCTTTGTATTGGACCGCGTGAAAGCACTCGCGCCGCAGCATCCTGAGTGGCAGACCACAGAACCATTCGCCTCGGTGCTCAAGGGCGATTTGAAAGGCGTCGCCACAGGCGGTGAACGAGCAATCCTCGAACTCGTTATGACCACGCATGCGGGCATGACCACGACGGAATTCGAACAGATCGTCAACGACTGGATCTCTACGGCCAAGAATCCTAAAACCGGCAAGCTCTTCACCGAGATGACTTTCCAGCCGATGCTCGAACTGCTCGACTACCTGCGCGCGAGCGGTTTCAAGACCTACATCGTCTCCGGTGGTGGCGTCGAGTTCATGCGCCCCTGGGCACAGCGAGTTTATGGCATCCCGCCGGAACAGGTTGTTGGCAGCAGCATCAAGACAAAGTTTGAAATGCGCGACGGCAATCCGCTGCTGGTGCGCCTGCCGGAGCTGGACTTCAATGACAACAATGGTGGCAAGGCAGTCGGCATCAATGAGTACATCGGGCGCCGCCCCATCGCTGCGTTCGGAAATTCGACGGGCGACAAGGAGATGTTGCAATACACACAAGCTGGTACTGGAGCGCGCTTCGAATTATTGGTGTTGCACGATGATACGGTCCGCGATTTCGCTTACGGCCCAGCCCGCGGTTTGCCCAGTGTCCCGCTGGTGCATTTCACGCCGGAACTAGATGAGTATGCGAAGCAGAATGGCTGGACCGTCGTCAGCGTGAAGAATGACTGGAACCGCATCTACTCGTTTGAAGAATAAGAATAGGCCGTGCGTTGGGAAAAGCCGCCCGCTGCGGTTGAAGCCAGGCCAAACTGGCTATCCAAACTGTGAAGTGGAGCACGGAGGTCCGACTCTCATGCGGCTTATGGTCTAACAGTTTCGTACCGCGGGATTTCCCCCACAAGTGAATGAGTGAGCATAACCCGTAGTTAGATAGTGATGACTTGCCCGGAGTAAATGGGCAAGTAATCGAGAGGCTTAGCTGACCTGAACTGGCACTTTTACCAGTTGTCGGAGTGGCGCGGTGGTCCTAAATTCACCTCGTCGCACGACTCTGTCCTTGGCAGCCGTTCGTTTCGTGAGTCGTCAACTCAACAACTGCTCGGAAGGGAAACGAAAAATGCCTGCGGCGGGAGTCCACCGGTACAAAACTGACGACGAAGACGTGACCGTGCGCGACTCGGCGGGATCAATACGTTTCCTGCTCGGGGCTGCGTGCATCGTGATCATATCGGCAGGAATCAAGGCTGCATCCGACGTCCTCTCGCTCGTTTTGCTTGGCCTACTACTCGCCTACAGCGCTCTTCCAATCGTGAGATGGATGATGCATCGATTCCATTTGAGAAAGACCATGGCTTTGGCACTTGCGGTCGGGGTGATGGGTACCTTGCAATTGGTTTTGGTGGTTCTGTTGTACCTGAGCGCCGCAAGTATGAAACAGAAATTCCCGACTTATCAAGAGCACGCGCGTGGCCTGTACCAGCAGGTTACGGCTTTCTTGCATACTCATGGCATCGAGGTCGCGAGCTCTTCAGCTACGAACCCTTCTAACTCCAGCGAGATTGTACAGTTTGCGCAAATGATCCTCCCAGGGGCAAGCCGCGTTTTCTCGGATGGGCTGGTCGTGGTCCTGCTGGGAGGAATTCTTCTGGCGATGATGGCCGACGATACGCAAAGAACAAAGCCGCGGTCGATCTTGAGCCAAGTCCAGAGCGACGTAGCCCATTATATCGACGTCTTGGCCATGACGGGAGTTCTGACGGCGGTGGCAAATCTGGTGTTGTTGGTGGCCATAGGCGTGGATTTCCCGTTGGTTTGCTGCGTTTTGTACTTCTTTTTTAACTTCATCCCAAGCATCGGCTTCTTTCTCACCTTGGCGGCCCCGAGTTGTCTGGCGCTCCTCATGCTGGGTTGGAAAAGAACTCTACTGGTCATCGGAGGGTTGGTGCTGACCCAACTTGTATCCCTGTACGCCATCACTCCGATGTTCTTAAAAAAGAAGGGGGTCAGCATCTCGTCCATGGAGAAGATGCTCTCGCTGTTGTGGTGGGGGTTTTTGCTTGGCCCGGCAGGCGGCATTCTTGCGATTCCGTTGACTTTGGCAATGAAGAGGTTCATCCCGGACGTGTTCGTTTTCGAAAAAAGCTCTGCGGCGCTGCCCTCAGGATAGCCAAGACACCATTGCAAGCGGTAAGTGGCGAGGGGCCGAGATCGAAGCGCGAAAGAGGCCGGAACTCCGATCGAATTGGGTTCAGTGCGGATATAAAGGGACGGAATGGATAGCTTGAGTTTGAGAGGAGAGCACCATGATGCGATATCTTTTGGTGACCGTCGTCCTGATCGTGTCGCTTGCCGGGCTAAGGCACCCCTGCCGTGCTCAGACGAATGCTGAATTAGTCAACTATCTCCAACAGGACGTGAAATTGAGTCAGGACCAGATCGCAAGCCTTCGCAAGGGGGAAGCAGTGGCGAAGAATCTTGACTCCCGCAATGCGGATGAGGTCTTTTTATTCGGCGTGGTTTATGTCAATGCGACTCCGGAGAACTATGTCAAGATCGCTTATGACTTCGACCGCCTTCGCAAGTTGCCGAACTATCTGGCCCTGGAGAAGTTCAGCACTCCGCCCCAACTCTCCGACCTGAAGGGTTTCGTCTTAGACAGCCAAGACATAAAGGACCTCAAGGAATGCAAACCCGCCCACTGTAACCTTCAGATACCGGCCAGCAGCATCGGAGATCTTCATCAAACCATCAATTGGTCCGATCCCGAAGCTGAACAACAAGTAAATCAAATGGCGCAGGCAAAAGCGTTGCAGCACCTTCTGGCCTACCAAAAAAACGGAAATCAGGCCCTGGGCGTATACAACGACAAGCACGACCCAACCGAAGTGCCGGAACAGTTTAAGTACATGCTCAGTTACGCCAAAGCGCTGCCGAAAGCATTGCCGGATTATTACCAGTACCTACTCGACTATCCAAACGGCAAGCCCGCCAATGTGGAGAACATGTTTTATTGGGAAAAGGTGAAATTTGGCCTTAAGCCGACGTTGCGTATGGTGCAGGTGGTGACCATGCAGGGAAAGAATCCGCACGAACCCGCCTACACAATCGCTGAAAAACAACTTTATTCCAGCCACTACTTCGAGACGGCCCTGGACCTTACCTATTGCATCCGCAGCGACGATCCGAAACAGCCTGGCTTTTACCTCATCATGATCATGGGATCGGAGCAGGCCGGGCTAACCGGCTTCAAAGGTTCGATCGTCCGCAGCCACGCCGTGGGACGAGGGGTCTCCAATCTGCAAATATCGTTGACGACGATCAAGAATGCTCTGGAGAAGAAGCAGGAAGATTCCGCGGAGGGCACGCGGGTGACAAATGCATGGCTGGCTGTCCCTGAGTGACTGCAGGTTACTAAGGTCGAAGAAGGAACAGGTACCTTGACCGTTCATTTTTTAGCGAAGTCAAGCTACAGGTTCTGGAGAACGGGGGTATGCAATGCACCTCTCCAACCACGAAACTACGCAATATGCAAGCGGTGCGGATTTCTGTCGGATCTTCGTCGAAGAAATGAACGGCTTGTACCTGCTGTCATTTTTGTTGACGGGTGAGCACTCTCTGGCTGAGGAGTGTTTTCTGCGTGGGTTGGAGGACTCGCGAGGAGGCAAGCCTGTTTTTAAGGAGTGGGCTGGATCCTGGGTTCGGCGAACGCTTGTTCAAAAGGCAATCCAAATGGTGCACCCAATGCCGCCTCACAAACGTGCATCGAGGTCCTCATCGCAGTATGGTGGCATGAGCCGAGCGACGGAGCATCCAGCCGAGATCGCCAATATTGTTTGGCTGCCGGTATTTGAGCGCTTCGTTTTCGTCATGTCCGTGCTCGAACACTACTCCTGCCGGGAGTGCTCACTTCTGTTGGACTGCACGCGGAACGACATAATCACTGCACAAACCTGGGTACTGCTGCGGATCGCAGGCGTGGCGGAGCTTCCCCTGAAAATGGGGAGCAGCACTTTGGATGAGCAGCCACTCACAGACAGCTCTGGATCCCGACCCCAACGGGCACCATCCACGAATTAGAATTCTGGACGTGTCAAAGGTGTGTTCTATGTAAGCCTTCCCTCGTCTTCCTGCCTTGAAATTAACCAGTGCAAGCATCCGAACGACGGGGTAGCTCGCTAAACCATTCGTCGCAGACACTTCCCGGCGGTATGATCACTGTTTCTTTCGATTATGGCGAATCATCGGGATGGAGTCTTCGGCCACCGAACGCGATGGGGCGCAATATTAACGATTGCTGCCGTTCTTACGTTGGCACCAGAGGCCACCAGCCAGGCCGCGGGTAACACCCCAGCCCCGACGCCAGACGCTCAAGACGATAAGACCCAATCTCAGGAAATTGCCAAGCAACTTGTCAACCCCGTCTCGTCCATCAGGAGCTTCCCGTTTGTCAACAATGTCGATTTTCGGCTCGGAACCAAGCAGCATGGCTTTCGTTACACAATGAATTTTCAGCCTTTGCTCCCTTTCAAAATGAACGACCACTGGAACCTTATTTCGAGGACGATCGCCCCTTTTGTCCATCAGAGCGATGTGATTGGGAATAGCAGTCAAACGGGATTGGGGGATTTTCTTCAGAGTTTCTTTTTTTCGCCGCGCAGGACCAAGCCGTTCATGTGGGGAGCAGGACCCGCCCTGCTCATTCCCACGGCCACGAGTACTTTCCTCGGAACGGGAAAATTGTCGATCGGTCCGACGCTTGTGATCTTGCGCCAGCAAGGTGGCTGGACTTACGGCGCCCTAACCTACCATGTCTGGTCGATTGCCGGCAACGACGCACGAGCTGATGTGAGTTCAACTTTTCTGCAGCCGTTCTTCGCTTATACCACCAAGTCGGGTTGGACCCTCAACGCAAACTCCGACTCTACGAAGAACTCGAGCACTGGCGGCTGGGGCGTCCCCCTAAACATCTTCTTGACGAAGCTGGTGCGTGCAGGCGGCAAAACAGTCAATATGGGCGGCGGAGCAAGATGTTGGGCGACGGCACCGACAGGAGGACCTCACGGCTGTGGAGTACGCGTCAACATTACGCTTGGATCCTCGCGCTTGTCGCTCTGAACTGCTCCGTTCAACTATCGCCATTGACCCTCAATTTGCTGCTGCCACTTTGGATTCTGCCGGAGCCTGCGTTTTCTTCATGACCTTCGAAGCCAAGCCGGTCACAACTCCGCTAACGATCAAATAAAGAAGAACGGCTGGCGCGGCCAGCTTCTGTCCAGGAAAATTGGCATGCGCGATAGCTAACGCAATGGCAGGATGACGCGAGGCCGTCGCCAAGGCAAGCACAGAACGGTCCTCGGGGTCGGGCCCTCCGAGTACGTGGCCGACGACGTATCCAATCAGTGCGAAAGCAGCGAGGCTGAGCAGCGTACCGTCGCCAAACAACGAGAGGATGGTTCGCATCGAACCGAAAAGCACCGGTACCACGCCCAGGATCATGAGCACGCCGGCAATAGTGCCAATAGGCTTCGCCACGCGGTCAGCCAATGACGATGCGATGGCGCGCAGTGCGATCCCGGCCAGCAGAGGCATCAATGCGGTCATAAAAACGATGGTGGCAATCTTCAGAGCTGACATGTACAGCGGCACACCGGTGACCTTTTCAAAAACCTCCATGGCAATTGGAATCGCCACAATTGCGAGCACCACGGTGGCGACCAGGAGGCCGATTGTGTAGGCTTCGCTTCCGCCCGCCTTGAGTGCTTTCTTGGGAAAGATCGGCGGGACCGGCGAAACGGAAAGAGCAACCAAGGCAATTTTTATTGCTGGGTGGAGGTGGAACGTCATAGCCAAAAACAGTGCAAGCAACGGCATGATCACGTTCATGGAAAGGAAACCACGAATCAGCAGCCGGGGACGTCGGAACAGAAACGTTGCGTCGGCAAAGGTTGCTTGCAATCCCAGCGCAAACACAGTGAGGAAGATACTTGCCTTTAAGACCAACGTAATAAGTGCTTGCAAGTTCATGGTCAGACTCCTTGTTGCTTGGCTTTCGACGAGCGCCGTTACCCCACCCCCGAGCCCTGGTCTATTTCGCGCCCATCAGCGCCTTCAGCTTGGCGTAGGCCTGACGGTGTTCGAGCTCAGCCCGAAACATTTCTGCTTCCATTGTTGCCCGTGCGGATTCGACTTCCGGGTCATCAGGGTTGTAGCTGACCTCAACCACTTGACTCGCGGCAACCATCCGGCGCGCCAATTCATTGAGTTGGCGCGAACGCTCCAACTCGAAATAGGTGCTCTTGACCGCCGCTGCCACTTTGGCCTTGGTCAACTGCACCCCCATATCTGCCATTTCGGATTGCGCCTTAACCTCTTTCATTCCATGCTCGCGCTTTCCAAAATCAAAGATGGTCCAAGAGGCCGATACGCCGATATAAGCGAAAGATTTGGGTAGGACGCGGTTAATTGCGTCTTGGAATGCGTAACCGCCTAGTACGCCGACCGTGGGAACATACGTCAATTTCGTCAACGTTAAGCCAGCATGCGCTTTGATCGCGGTTTGCTCTGCCTCGACTACCTCGGAATTCCCCGTCGCTTTCTCGGTGGCTTCGTTTAGCGATATATTCTCGACTAAAGGATCGGGCGCGATGAGTCGCAGCTTCGTCCCTTCCGGTAAGCCGAGCATCTCATCGAGCGACGCAGTCAGCTCCTTCACTTTGCTCGCAGGAGCAATGACTGCCTTTTCGGCTCTGATCATGTCCGTCTCTTGTTCCGCCGAGATGCTGGTGACTCCTGAATTGCTCGCCCTCAGCCATTTGGCTTGGATTGTCTTTGCATGTGCTTTAGTGCTGGTGAGCTCCCGTTGGGCAACGAGCAATTCGAAGAAGGTCTTTTCGACGTTGCTAGCGCTTTGCGCTAGCGGCATTCCCGCCTTCGCTCGGGCGATATCCTCGTCCGCTCGGGCGATCTTCGCGAGTTGATAGATGGAAAAAAGTGGTGTGATCGGTTGAACCGCGAGGAGGTTAAGCGTGTTCGAATCCTTATTGATGATGTTCACGGACACCGTGCCCAGAGGGCCCGCCGAGAGCACATCGCCCGGATGCTTGTTGTAGTGAAGGTCCATAAACGAGGTACTCAAGTTCGGAAAATATTGGGCCTGCACACCCAGCCGGTGCTGCTTCGCAGCTTCGACCTGCAGTTCTCCGAGTCGCGCGAGTGGACTGGCCGCTGCAGCCTGCTCCTGCGCCTGATCCAGGGTGAGCGAAACCACTCCATCAGGGCCTGGCGTCAAGGCCTTCGTTGCCAGCAGGGTTCCTCGATGGACAAAACTCACGTCCTTAATGGAATCCGTTCTGAAGGTCGAATTGAATTGGTAAGGTGCGCTCTGCAGCGCAGCGACCGGCACAGACGGCTTTATTCCCGAGGGCGTCATATCGATCGAATCTTGAGCCAATGTCCCAAGGCAGGCCAAGAGCAGCCCGAGAGACAGAGCTGCACACCGGCACCAGAACTGATTGTGATGAGTCATCGCTTTTCTCCAAATTTGAATAGATTCAACATTTCCAATCCCTTGGCGACGTGCCGGTAAAGACACTTCAAGAATTCGAGCTGCCACTTAATTCTTAGCAACCAAACCGCGAGATATTGGAAAGCCAGAGTGGTTATAGAAGGCAGGGTGCGGCGTCACAACTGTCAGAACTTACAGCCGCTCCTGTAAGTGCTCCACCGGCAACATCAAGCGTGGCGGGGTGCTTGCTCTGTCAGTTTTGACAGTTGTTTAACCATGGCACTGCTCGTATCGTCGGGCACGAACATGTCACACAGAGCTTCGGATTTGAGCGGTGATTTCGTTTACATACACTTAGGCACCACGTGCGCGCTTGATTTGGTTAGCCGCACAGGACCAAGCAGTGATCGAACACGGAAAATATGAAATGACGGCTCAACCAAGCTTCGCGATGATAACCCCATCCGCGCAGGCACCTGACTTCTCATTGGTCTTGGGCGGTCCTCTGTTTCAACTGTACCGGCGCTTGCGTCTCTCTGGGCCCGCTCTGGAGTTGTTGCCGCGTCGGGTCCTGGTTCTCACGCTGTTTGTTTGGTTGCCGTTATTGGTCTTGGCTACGGTTGCTGGTCTCACCTTGAATGGAGGCGTTAAGATCCCCTTCCTGCGTGACATCGAAGCAAACGCTCGATTCCTGGTAGCGTTTCCAGCGCTCCTCATAGCCGAGGTTACAGTTCACCGACGAATTAGCCCGCTGGTACAACGGTTCATCGACAGACGAATTGTGGTCACCGAAGACCTGCCCGCGTTTGACGCAGCGGTGAAGTCGGCGCTGCGCCTACGCGATTCAAATGTTGTGGAAGGGGTGCTCCTGGCTCTGGTCTATACAGTGGGTCTCTGGCTGTGGCGAAGTCAAATCGCCCCAGGAGTGTCTACCTGGTATGCAGTGCCGGACGCCAAACATCTGAATCTCACTTTAGCTGGCTACTGGTACGTCTTCGTGAGCGTCCCGTTTTTTCAGTTCGTCTTGCTGCGCTGGTATATGCGACTCACGCTGTGGTTCCGGCTCCTGTGGCACATTTCGAGACTAAGCCTGCACCTCACTGCGGCGCACCCGGATCGGGCCGGCGGGATTGGCTTTCTGGGGTCGAGCTCTTATGGTTTCGGTCCCTTCCTATTTGCACAGGGCACATTGCTGGCGGGTTTGATCGCCAGCCGGGTCCTACATGAAGGACGGGTTCTGCTGTCGTTCAAGACCGAGGCCACCGGATTTGTGGTCTTATTCGTCCTGTTCATCCTCGGTCCTTTGTTGATGTTTACTCCGACGCTTGATTCCGCTCTGCGGGAGGGTTCCGCAGAATATGGATTGCTGGCCAATCGCTACGTGTTCGGCTTCGAGGAGAAGTGGATTAGAGGTGGTATGCCAGAAGCGAGCGAGGTACTCGGGACGCCCGACCTCCAGTCGTTGGCTGACTTGGGAAATAGCTACTCGATGGTGCGCCAGATGCGCATCGTTCCCTTCGGACTCAACGAGGTGACACGACTCGCGGTCATAACTGCTGCCCCACTTTTGCCCTTGCTGCTGACGGTCCTTTCGCCCCAAGAAGTGCTATCTCGTTTACTCAAGATCCTTTTCAAGTGAACACGACTATCGCCGAGCCGATCGAATGTTTCACCGCGATCGAATCAGCGCCGAGTAGCTGGCGATAGCACGTGAGACTCGTGGTGCGTACCGGGGACGTCGGTGCAGATGCTCTCTACTGTCAGATTTGCCAGTTGTGGCGGCGTGGACCGATTCGTAGCTTTGACCGAGAGATCTAGCGGCGGAGAGGAAGGAATTGTGGGCGCCGAGTGCGACAATTTGAGAAAGATTGCTGGACGATGCATGCCCGGGGCCAACTCCGAGGCGACACGACCTGAGCCTGCGCCGAGAATGAACTGGAGGCAACAGGCGCAGCAACTTCAGAAAGAAACATATGTTTTTTATCTGGCGTTCAAGCATCCTCGCTCCCCTTGGTATGCAAAATTGGTGGCGGCATGTACCGCAGGATACCTGTTCAGTCCTATTCAACTGATCCCAAGCTTTGTCCCAGTGATCGGATTCCTGGACGACTTGCTGGTTCTGTTGCTGGGGGTAAAGCTACTTCAAAGAATCATTTCTCCCGAGGTGCTCGCCGAATGTCGTCAATTGGCGGATGTCGCAGAGCTGCGGAGCAAGGAACAGGTCAGGTCGTCCGCCATCGTGGCTGCGGTCGTGGTCGCAGCAGTGTGGCTTCTCTCGGCGGTTGCTGCCAGCGGACTAATGACCGTATATATTTCGCATTAACGGAAAAGTAGATCAACGGCAAGAAGAGGCAACCGCGGAGACCGCGTAACGGAAGGGTGCTAGCTGCGCAGAGAGGCCATTGCCATGGATACCAATTACGTCTTAGCCTGCGGGATCGTGTGGTACAAGACCGCAGATGAGGAAGCAGGTTCGGGTTTGGTGGAAGCACTCCAAGCCCCGGACCCTCTCGTGCACTTGTTGGCACAAGCCCTACTGGCTGAAGCAGGTGAAGAGTCGATGCGCTTATTGGAGAGCGCTCTTGCTCAGGGAGCACTGTGCCCACAAATAGCGGGCCCGTGCATGGCGGAGATCTTGCTCAGCCTGCGAGCTCCACAAACAAGTAGGCAAAAGGTGCAGGAGCGCTTGACCGATCTGTCGGTTTGTTGACAGTCGAGAATCGTCCATAGCACTTGGGGAGCATCTTCGGGGCTTCAACGCACGGGAATCAATGGGATTGAGGTTTTCGACAACGGGTGCGACTGCCAGTGCCAAGGCCAGACCAGCACGCTGTTGTAACGCCTCTGGCGACACATGCCATGACCATCTTCTCCTTACTTCAAGACCCGCTTCTAGTTCTCGTCCTTCAAGGCCTTTCGGGCTTTGTGCCCTGGCGAGGCCGACTGCAGGCGCGGGTTTCACTCGGGTAGACGCGGAGACAACGTTCATCTTGTCCCAACTGTAGGCGAGTTCTCTACCGGAACCCAAGCACCCGAGCTATATTTCGGCCACTACTGCTGCTTCTGAACAGGGATGGCCCGCCATGGCACGCATCAGCAATCCTAACGCTGGCCCGGCCGGTCAACCGAGACGGTCTGCTCCGCCGCCG
>Ga0335070_10000415_pt1 | contig 47919 bp, 32 predicted proteins | sample Lox_Sample_13_FD_206722 | JGI IMG/M metagenome (GOLD analysis project Ga0335070, IMG submission 206722) | Soil microbial communities from Loxahatchee National Wildlife Refuge, Florida, United States - Lox_Sample_1.3 | ecosystem: Environmental > Terrestrial > Soil > Wetlands | place: USA... | reverse complement strand
GATAGGTGTAGGGTCCGAGCAGGGTCGCCAGCACGCATGCGGCAAAGATCAGGATGAGTTTGCCCGTGTAGGGCGGAGACTCCTGTCCGCCCGGAGGTGCACTTGCAACTGCGAGCCTCTTTATCACGCTGGACTTTGTAGCGTCCGCCAGCGCGGACAGGAGACTCCGCGCCACACACACACCGGCGAAGAGGCCAACAAGAAACAGGCCGTAGATGAACTGGATGTGCAAGTTCGCCCAGATCCAGAACATCAGCGGAAGCCAGAAGAGATTCTTGACGTCTTGGCCGCGATTGACTTCGAGAAGCAGCGTGAGAGTGACTGCGAAGAGAGCGATCGAGAAGAAGAATGGACGAGGCGTGCCGTTGAAAAGAAATGACCAGCAGACAATCCAGGTGAGGAGCCATGCGGTCCAGAATTGGCCCGAGACGCGGACGAGCATCCAAAAGATGGCGCAGGCGACGGCGAGCGTTAAGACAGTGCCGAAAACGCCGATGCCGATGAGGCCGAACCATGCATAAGCGCGCGAAAGCAGGACTTCGTATCCCCAGCTGTAGGCAACCCACGGACGATTCGCGGCGGTGCGCGAGAGAATTCCAGTGTGTGGCACGGCGAAGTGATCGACGATCCAGTCGCCGACTTTCAGGTGCCACCAGATGTCGGAGTCGAGTACGAAATACTTGAGGCGCAGCGCCATCTCTCCGATGACAACGAAGAGGGCGGCCAGTGCGCCGACGCGTAATGGACGTTGACGCAGGAGGGGGCGAAACTCGAGGAGGGACTTCATTGCATCATTCAGTGATTGAGGCATTTGATCATTGCACAAGCCCCCGGTTTGATTCGGGTCATGTCTCTTCGGCGAGGATCTGTTCCGCCAGCCTCCGGTCGTGAAGCGCAAGTATCATGCCACGCTGAGAACCGCGCAAATGGTTTATCTGCAATGCATTGGCTATAGTGTCGCCGATGGCGTGGGGTCACGAAGGGGCAATTCACACGCTGGGTGCGGGGAATGCCCGACAGGCACAGCTTTGGGAGGATAGTTTCGCCGATGAGCATTGTAACCCATTGAAAGCAGGGGCTATATTCGGACCCCGAAGGACGCTCGTTTGGCATCTCCAATGCACTTCGTTTCCGGTTGCAGCGCCATGTCTGTGGCACATCGCTTTGGCTCCGGGAGAACGTGGGACTGAGCTAGACCGGAGACCGGGACAGGGCTGGACACAAGTTCTGAAACTGCGGTTAGGCCCTCGGGATCAGAGCTCGTCCAGCCCTGTTCTTGAAGACCGTGGAAGACGGATGGCAGAACAAATACAAAGTCAATCTCTCGGAGCGCGTCACTGGCTCCCGCACATTGCCGGGGCGATACTTATTCTGACCGTGCTGTTGCTAGTGATCGAAGGCGGGTTGCGCCTGTTCGGCGTGGGCTTTTCAACGGATGTTACGACGGCGTGCACGCTCGGCGGCAAACCGGCATCCTGCTACAACCTCTTCTTCCCGGCGCCATTCTTTCCGCCAGGGATGATCAAGACGCCGCAGGCGTATGCGATTCCTGCAGAGAAGCCGCAGGGGACATATCGCATTTTTGTGCTGGGCGAATCGGCTGCTATGGGAGATCCCGATCCCGCCTATGCCTTCAGCCGCTATCTCGAAGTGATGCTGCGGCAGCGCTACCCGGAGATGAAGTTCGAAGTATTCAATACGGGCAGCGTGGCCATCAATTCGCATGTGCTGTTGCCGATCGCCGAAGGGCTGGCGAAGCAGCGGCCGGACCTCTTCATCATTTACTCAGGCAACAACGAGGTGGTGGGACCTTACGGACCGGGCACGGCATTGACCTCTGGCGGCCTAAGCATGCCGGTGATCCGCGCGACGATTTTTTTCCGCTCGACGCGCATCGGGCAGCTTTTGACGAAGCTCGGCGCACAAAAAAGAGAGTGGGGCGGGATGGAGATGTTTCTCGACAAACAGGTGCCGGCGCGCTCTCCTCTGATGACGAACGTGTATGAGAACTACGACCGAAACCTGCGCGACACGATTGCGGCGGCACGGGCTTCGGGAGCTCGCGTAATCGTGAGTACGGTCGCGACAAACGTTAAGGACTGCGCGCCGTTTGCTTCGATGCATAAAGATGGTCTGAGTGCGGACCAGTTGCGCACGTGGAATACACTGATCGAGCGGGGCTCGCAGCTCGAAGCGGCGCGCTCTTACCCCGAGGCGCTGAAGGCGTATTCAGATGCGGCCAAGATTGACGATCAGTATGCCGAACTTGAATTCCGCAGGGCGCGCGTTTTGTGGAGCGAGGGCGATTATGCGGAAGCAAAGCAGCATTTTGTCCGCGCGCGCGATCTCGATTCGCTCCGCTTCCGTGCGGACAGCCGGATCAACGAGGTCAATCGGAGCGTGGGCGCTGGGTTCGACGGAGCGGAACTGGTCGATGCCGAAGACGTGTTCTCGAAACAGAGCGTGAATGGCATCGTCGGCGGCGACCTCGTGTATGAGCACGTGCACATGACGGCGCCCGGGAATTACCTGCTGGCACGGGCGCTGTTCCTGCAGATTGCGAGCAAGATGCCGGGCGAGGCCTCGGCGACGCCGATAGCCGAAACAGCGGTGGAAGGAGTTCTCTCCGAGGCCGATTGCGAGCGGTTGTTGGCTCTGACGCCGCACGATCGCACGCGCATCGCAAACGAGATGCTGCAGCGCCTGCAGAAGCCTCCGTTTACGAATCAGCTGAATCATTCGGATCAGCTTTTGCGGCTGGCTTTCCAGGCCGAGACGGCTGATGAAGATCCGCAGCAGACCGCGGCGGAATATCAATGGGCAATCGCACAGAACCCTGCGGACCGCGTTCTGCGTTACAACTACGGATTGTTCCTGTTTGGCTACGACCGTAACGAAGCAGCCGCGCAGCTGCGGTTGTCGCGTCCTTGGGATGGCTTTCCCGTATTTGCGCCGGACGGTACGTTCATCAATTGAGTTGTTGCGGCACGCGCTGGTAACGACTGCGGGCAGTTGTATCTCGCTACTTCGTCGCTGCACAGGGCAAGGCGCCCGTGCCTCCATAGAATCAAGATGCCCTCGCTTGAGCGAGGGCATCTTCATCCATGGCTGCATTGCATTAATGGAGCGTGTACGTCGCCAACCCCACCCCACTCTGCGAAATTCCATTTCCAGCAGCGATGGCCTTAACCGTCGCCGTGGCCGTGAGCGAGAGGTTGCACGGATTCGAACACGAGGTTGATGAAGGCGTCGGGAACGATCCGTCGGTCGTGTAGTAGATCGTCACGCCCGTTGTCGTGTCGGAGATGGTGACCGCGAGCGGTTTCGAATACGAGCCAGAGACCGGAGAGAACGTGGGAGTATTCGCCGCGATCGTATAGGTCGCAACCGCTACGTTACTGGTTCCAAATCCGCCACCCGACGCGATGGCTTTGAGTGTGGTCGTGATCGAAACCGTCAGCTTGCAAGGGTTCGCGCACGACGTGGATGACGTGGACGGGAACGACCCGTCTGTCGTGTAGTAGATTGTCGCTCCGCTCACGAAGTCCGAAATGGTCACGGTTTGCGGTGTGTAGTAGGTGCCGGATGCCGGCGAGAACGTCGGATTCGGCGCTTGGATGATGTAGCTTCCGGTAGAGATCGGGCTGCTTATGTATCCATAGGCAATCGTAATTGCTTTGATCGTAGTATTCTGTGCAACCACGATCGGCGCGGAATAGGGTATTGAACCGGCCGTCGGAGTCGAGCCGTCGGTCGTGTAATACATCTGCAGGTTGAGCGTGTTGGAGAGCTTCACTGATTGCGGCCCGCTGAAGGTCGAAGGGGTCGGTGAGAACGTAGGCGCAGGCGCTTGCGGCAGCACGATCGAATAGGTTGCCAGAGCCGGCGCGCTGTTGGGAGTATAGGGATACGTTGCCATCGCGTAGATGGAGGTTGTGTTTGCCACGGTGAACGGACCCGAATACACCGGCGAGTTCTTCGTCGGCAACGATCCGTCTGTCGTGTAGTAGATCGTCGCGCCCTTCATCGAATCCGAGATGGTGATGGTCTGCGGCGAGTGATACGTAGTTGGCGCTGGCGAGAATGTCGGCGCGGGTACTCCGGGATCCGCCCCATGCATTACGGACGCCCAATAGGCAAGTTGCGTTCTCGTGTAGGCGTGAGCTCCGGGCATGCCGGGAGGCATGGTCAATCCATATTCATTCGTGACGCCGTCGTTCCCGACGTGGCATTGTCCGCATGCGAGGTCAACATCCAGCCAGCTTGCCTGGGTGAAGGCCGAACCATCCATCTCGGAGTACTCAGTCTCAATACCAAGCGTATTCAGGTTGTCGTTATAGAACTGATCGACGGTTGGGAAAGTTCTGTAATTGGGATCGGCGCTGATGCGGAACAGGTGACTGTTGGCGGTGCCGAGCGCTGCCTGCATGTGACAGGTGATACAGGCTCCGGGAATGTCCGATGGACCGCCAGTAGGAAATGGAGTGCCGGGCCCCATCGGGTGGTTGATCGTGTTCATGATGGTCTTGGAAAGCGTGTGGCATTGCGTGCACGTGTTGATGAACGGCTTCGCAGCGCCTACGGCTTGCACCGTGCTCTGGTGCGGATCGTGGCAGCCAACACAGCCGAGGTTCTTGGTCGGATCGCTCAAAGTCTCCGTGAACTGGCTCGAGTAGGTCCCCGAGATGGTGATCGACAGGTCGGAAGAATGTTGCGCGTTCTGGATGAGAGAACCGCTGAAACGCCCATGTGAACCGTTGAGGAATGACGGCCCGGCTTCGTGATCGATGTATGGCTTGTAGATCCACGTGTTCGATGGATTATTGAGGCAGTTATCGTATGTGGCGCCGGATAGATCGGAGCAATAGCCGATGTCGCGCATGGTCAGCGTGTTTGCCGGACTGATGCTTCCCGCGACAGGAGGATTGGCGCCAGGGTCCGCCTTCACGATGGTCTCCTGGCGGTGGCACTCCATGCAGAGCGCGGTCGCCCCCTCATTGTTGGCAATGGTCGCCTGCAGTCCGCCTTGCGGGTGTGAACCATATCCCCAAGCGGCCACATGGCAGCGCTCGCACTGGATGCCGGTCAGATACCAGGATGAGGTTCCTCTCGTTCCCGGGGCGGCATAGCCGTCGCTGGGCAAGCGTCCGAGTTGAGCATCGGGGATCCATTTCACCTGCTCATTCAGATTTGACGTCGGCTCAGGTCCCCAGTTGTCGAAGCTGTAGCCAGTGGTGTGGCAACGCGCGCAATCGAAGTTGCCGTTAGGGTAGAGGTCACCGGTGAATCCGGAGTCGAACACGGTGTTGAGATGAGTTGCCGTCGGGTTCTGGCTCCCGCCATAGTTCTGCCATCCGCCGTAAAGATAGAAGAGATTCCGAACTCCGCCAGCCTGCACCGTCTGCGCTACCGGATTGTATGGCGCCGGAGCGTGCGCGTTGGGCAGAGTGTAGTACGGATATACGCAACCCGGATCATTTGGCGTCAATCCGTTAAAGGCGAGGATGCCGAGCGGATCGCACCATCCGAGTGTGACCTGATTCGTCGTCCAGTTATAGGTGCTACCGGAGCTGTAGTAATCGTCGGTCGTCAGATAAACGTTGTCATCGGGACCACCCCACAGAGTACCCGGTGCAAACTTGCGCAGAGTGTTCTTGTGCCCGGTCATGAGATACGGGTAGGTATCGGTCCCGTAGTGGCAGCTGAGGCATTGATTCACATCGGCGTAATAAGCCGTCCATCCACCAGCGCCGTTATTAGAGGCGCCATCCCCGTGATAGACCTGTCCAGTTCCGTTTGGTATGTAATTAAGATAGTCAACCGGTTTGCAGCCCTGGCTGAGATAGCACTGCGAATAGAGAGAAGTAGGGAAAATTGCCAGAAATGCCAGGAGGACAAGTAGGGTCAACCATGAAACGTGCGATTTCGCTGTCATGCTAATCTCCGTGTCTTAGTCGGTGACTTGCTGATTGCTTATCGTGCTGAATGTTCTTGAGTTGTACCGAACCGAGTTCGCGATCCTGCTCGTCAGGTCAGGAGAGACACGCTGTCCTGAACGCGCGGTAAAGCGATCTCTTCCATCGAGTTTGGTTCGAAATCAATTTCCGAGAACCAGAAACTGCCTAGGCAAGAATGCGTGCCGTCTTACTTGTCGAACCGTGCTGGGGGAGTGCGTTGTAACAAGCCGTTTGCGCAAAATTTCGCAACAAGTACATCCAGGGAAGGTGTAGCAAGGTTATGGCGAGGTAGTCAGTGATAAAACTCACCCACAAATGTGACTCGTGGGCCAAAAAAGGTAGGAGAGAGCTGGGGAAATTGGCGCAATTGCTAGAAATTTCCGTACATCATTTGCGCCGTGCTTGTGCCATGCGACCAAGTCACGATGAGCACAAAGAGTAACGCCAGTGCATACGCAGGAGCGAGCCAGAACCATTGCCAATTGATAAGGAGCTCAATCAGTGCAGATTGCGAGTGGCCTTCTGTTACGGAATCAGAACGCAGGATATCAATCGTCAAAAGAGTGATGGCATAACCCCCGGCAAGAGAAGATACCAACAGGTAGAGGCTGCCAGTGAGGAGATGGGTGGAATAAGCCGCAGGAGACACGATCGCGGAATACATTGCGCGTGCGGTTGCCAGTGAATTCGAGCGGAAAAAGATCCAACCCAGGTTCATGAGGCACATAGTCCCTGCCCACGAGAGGACGTTCCACGCCTTTTCGGGCGGTGTCCAGTCGTATTTGCGCTCAAGGCTCTCGATTACGCGATGCAGCACGAGCAGCACGCCGTGGTATGCGCCCCAAAGCAGAAAGAGAATCGTTGCTTTGTGCCAGATTCCAAACAGGACCATGGAGATCAAAAGCGCGAGATTGCGCCACCAGACCTCACGGCGCATTTGCATGATGGGGAAAAATACGTAATCACGAATCCAGAACGAAAGCGACATGTGCCAGCGTGTCCAGAACATCGAGGGGCTGGTTGATGCGAACGGGCGCGCGAAATTCTCTGGGACCGTAAACCCCAGTGCCTGTGCGACGCCGATGGCAATGTGTGAGTATCCCGCAAAGTCGAAGAAGAGTTGCAATCCGTAGCCGAAGGCGAGACACCAGACGTCGAGCCCGGTCCATTGTGTCGTGCGGTCAAATCCGGAGTTGATGCCGTCGCCGGCGAGAATGCCCTGTCCCATCAGTCGCGCCAGCTGCATCATGAGAACACCCACAGCGACGCGGCGCAGACCGTGCGAAATGTCACTCCAGCGCGTGATTTCCTCTGCGCGGAACTGCGGCAACATGTCTGGCATGCGGCAGACCGGACCGGAGATCGTGACGGGGAAGAACGCCATGTAGAGAGCGAACTCAGCGAGCGTCGAATCGATGTCCTCACCCTGATAAACGTCGAAGAGATAGCTGAGTGCCTGGAAGGTCCAGAAGGAGAGGCCGACCGGCATGGCCAGGTGCGCGAGCGTTTGCAATGAAGCAAAAGGAAGCTGCGGAACGGTATCGGGAAGATATTTGAAACTGCCCAGCAGGGCGAGATTAAACAGAATGCCAATGGAGAGCGCGTACCCTGAGGGCTTGCGGCGGAGCCACTGGCCAACGAGGTAATTGGCGATAGTGGAAGCAAGCAGGACAGCTGCGAACCAAGGTGTCCAAGTTAGATAAAGCCCGTAGCTGGCGATAAGGAGTGTGCCTTGGCGTACACGGCGCGAACGCGTTTTGGCGAGAATCGCCGCACAGGCCAGGAATACCAGCGAATATGTGATGATGCGAAACAGGGCTCCCCCGTCAAATCAAATGAGCTTTCGTCGCGATTTGAGAGTAGCAGCGAGGGCTGAAAAAGGCATGTGATCTTGTCACAAGGCTGGGGGAAAACCGTCGCATACAATGTCGTGTGGCTCGATACCGAAATCTGATTGAGGCACTTGAGGGCGCTCCGGATGAGCGCCCGTTTGTCACATTCTGGGTTGACGAGGATGACCAGGAGACGGTGACATTCGGGGAGTTTCGCAGCCGAGCGCTGGGCCAAATGCAGGCGCTGTGCGCGGCTGGCGCGGTGATGGCTGAGCGGATCGTCATCATCATGCCGCAGGGGATTCCTGCCATGACTGTATTTGCCGGAGCCATGATGCTTGGCGCGGTGCCCGCCTTTCTGGCTTATCCGAATGACAAAGTCGAGGCTGCAAAGTATCGGTCGGGTCTGGCTGGAGTGACCGCCAATCTCAAGGCACGGCTGGTCGTAATCGACGAAGGTTTTCCGGAGGAGATGCTTGAATACGTCTCACTTTCGGGCGAGACGAAGGTGATCCGGGCGGGATCAGGCGTTAGTGAAAGCTTCCATGATTCGCCAGCCACGCCGGGGATCGCGGTCAGCGACATTTCGGCCGAGAGCATCGCCTTTATTCAGCATTCTGCCGGAACTACCGGTCTTCAAAAAGGAGTTGCGCTCACCCACGCGGCGGTGCTGCGGCAACTTGAGCATCTCGCCGATGCTTTGCGGATCGACGGCGCACACGACCGAATCTACAGCTGGCTACCTCTTTATCACGACATGGGGCTGATTGCCTGCTTCATGCTGCCGATGGTTTGCCATCTGCCTCTAATAATGCAGTCGCCGCTGGACTGGGTGATGGTGCCGGAGACGATGCTCGAAGTCATCACCGAGCACAGGTGCACGGTGGGCTGGATGCCGAACTTCGCGTTTCAGTTTGTGCCACGACGTACACGGGTTGAGCGCCGGGCGCGCTATGACCTGTCTTTACTGCGCGCTTTGATCAACTGCTCGGAGCCGGTGAGGATGGGCAGCATGCGCGAGTTCGAGAGCACGTTCGCCGCGAACGGCTTGAGACCTGGAGCGCTGCAAAGTTCTTACGCTATGGCTGAAAACGTTTTCGCCGTGAGCCAATCGAATGTGGCCAGCGCGCGCGGGCCAATGCGCATTTACGCGGACGGGAAGGAATTTCGGGGCTCGCACCGGATTGTCCGTGTTCGAGATGATGCACCCGGCGCAATTTGCTTTACATCGTCAGGACAGTTGCTTCCGAATCACGAGGTGCGGGTTGTCTCAGACTCGGACGAGGAACTTAGCGCTGGTTCGGTGGGAGAGATTCTGATCAAGAGCGATTGCCTCTTTAATGGTTATTACAATCGTCCGGATCTTACAGCGCAGGCAATTGTTGATGGCTGGTACCGGACTGGGGACCTCGGTTTCTTGCTTGATGGCGAACTGTACGTTATTGGGCGCAAAAAAGATCTGATCATCGTCGGCGGCGAGAATTTATATCCACAGGATCTGGAAGAGATTGCCTCGGAGCATCCTGCGATTCATGAGGGACGTGTAATCGCGATGGGGCTTTATAACGCGGACTTAGGGACAGAAGAGATCGTGATGGTGGCTGAGGTGGAGACTGAGGAAGATCTCGTGAATGCGGCCGAGATCGAGCATGAAATTCGCGAGCTGGTAATGACGGGAATGGGAGTTGCGGTCGGAACGATTTTCCTAAAGCCGCCAAAATGGGTTGTTAAGAGTACGGCGGGAAAGCCGGCGAGGTCCTCGACACTGGAGAAACTGCGCGGCGAGCATCCGAACATCAATTTCGAATAGCAGAGGAGACGAGAGAGGCGAGATGACGGACGAAGCAAAACAGATGATCGAATATATCCTTCAGCGTATCCGCAAGCCTACGCTTGCGATCGATGAGAATACGGCGCTGGTGTCGTCCGGACTGGTGGATTCGATGGCACTGGGCGACGTTTTGCTAAAACTCGAAGACCTGACCAATATGCGCATTCGGCCCGGCGCGGTGAAGCCGAAAGACCTGGACACAGTCGCCAAGATGTTCGCGACGGCGCAGCGCGTGGGGAAGCCGCGAAAGTAGCACCCCTCGCTTTTCTGTTGGGAACTTCAAGAGCGGATTGCTTCAATAAAGAAGGCGAAAAATATCGCTGTAATCATCCGTCCATAATCGCGGTGCGATCGATTGTTTGAACGGCGGGGGATTCGGGAACAGGCCTTCGACCTGCAGGTCCTCAGGTTGACGCGCAAGAAATACCCAGAGGTTCTCAAGGAAGGGGTAGCTGCCGTCGTTGAATCGTACAAGCGAATAGGCCTGGTAATGTGCGCGCAGGCCTTCGAGCACGGGTAGAAGATTGATGTGTCGACTGCTGACGTGAATGGCAATCATGCCGTGTGCAGGATCGAGGTGCCGCCAGTAAATATCGAAGGCCTCGCGTGTAAGAAGGTGAACGGGAACGGCATCACCCGAGAAGGCGTCGAGTACCAAAGCATCAAATTGTTGACGTTGCCCGTGAGAGAGCTCATTTTCCAAGAGCAAGCGAGCATCACCCTCTTCAATATCGATATGGGCCTCTGAATTTCGAATGTAAGTGAAGACCGGCTGATCTGTGGTCGACAACTTTACGATATCGGGGTTGATCTCGTAATAGCGAAAGTAGTCGCCAGTCCTGCCATATGCTGCCAGTGTGCCCGCGCCGAGACCCACTATTCCCACCCGTAGCATCCCGGGCGATAGGCTCCTTTTGGGATGGTTCTGCAGAAAAATGCCGATGCCGCTGTCCGGCCCGTAATAGGCCATAGGGAGATGGTCGTTGGGTGGATCGAGTTGCGCGCCGTGCAGGGTGTGTCCATGGAATAGCGCTTTGCCGCCCTGAGCTAGCGCGTAAATGCGCAGAGCACCATAAAAATTGCGTTGGCCGCGAAATAGCGTGGACTCGGGTTGGGCCGACCGATAGAGCATCCCGAGGGAGACGGCGGCGAGTGCAGACACGAGAATCTGAACGAAGCGGAAGTCACGTTTATGGTCGGGGCGAGGCGTTCTTTGAACATAGGCGCCAGCAAGAACGAGGGTACCCAAGATTAGCGCTATTGGATAAAAGCGGACGGCATCGAGGAGGTCAGGTAGCGGCTCAATCCAGCGACCGGCGCCGTAAGCGGCCAGGACAACTCCACCGGTAATTGCTGCAGGGAGCCGGAAGCCCAATTGAAAAATCCAGGATTTGGAGTCAAGAACAAGGCAGAAGAGAAGCAAAACGATGCAGGCGGTGAGTGAAATCTGGAACTCGGCGAAGAACTTGAAGCTGTGAGGCGCGATAATGGCGACGAAAACACCACCCAGCACTCCTCCGGCGGAGATCGACAAATAGAATCCGGTGAGGTGGTTTACAGCAGGTTTAAGTCGTACGAGTTCGCCGTGGCAGATCATGCAGGCGACAAAGAGGAGCAGCGGCATCGCAATGATTTCCGTTGTCCGAAGGGCAAACTTCATGGCGATGCACACTAGAAATACACCGGCGGCAAAGAGTGGATGCAAGACGCAGCGTTGATACCAGCGTGGATGATCAAAGCACAGGATAAAACTAAGGAGGTAGAGTGCCAGCGGGACAACCCAGAGCAGGGGAAGAGATATAACTTCCTGACAAAGTATGTTCGTCGTTGCCAATAGCAGCGACGAAGCACATGCCGCCAACAAGAACCAGAGCGCGCGAACACCAACCCCTGGGATGATTTCTGGGGAGATAAAGCCCTGGTTCGGGAGCTCTGAGGCGTCATCCAAGGATCGCGCCGTCCAGGCGCACCATGCACAGCCCATAGCGAACAGGCAGAAAGCAACCGACCAGCATGTGCCGAGAGTTCGAATACGAAGAGCGGGCTCGAGTACAAACGGAAAAGTAAGTAGCCCTAGCAATGAACCGAGGTTCGACACAGAATATAGACGATACGTTTGGTTATGGCGCGAGCGGCCAAACCAGGCTTGCAATAGGGGAGCTGTGGTCGAAAGAACAAAGAACGGCAGGCCCGCAGAGATTAGGATTACAAGTGCTACGTCTCGTGTCGGGGCTGCTCCGGACTTGGGTCTCCAGAAAATACTCGGAGTGATCGCTGTCGGCCAGATCAAAGACAAGGCGGCAATCAGCAGGGCGGCCAGCAATAACAAACCAAGATGTACCTTGAGCTGGCTGGAAGGCTTCAGACGCGAAGAAACCAGATGAGAGTAAACGTAGCCGGCGAGCAAGAGTGCCTGAAAAACGAGCATGCTCGTGGTCCAGACCGCAGCTGAACCGCCAAACCACGGCAGGATATACTTGCTCACGATTAATTGGACTTGGAACAGAAGGAAAGCGCTTAGAAATAAGGTCGCGGCGTAAACCACGCGGCCATCCGATCTTTCATCGTCACGGCGAGGATAAACCGGAGACGATTCTGTCGAATTGAGGATTGGGCCGCTGCCACTCATCTCATTGAATTAAGGGTCGCCAGTCCAGTTACAAGGGTTTGAGAGCTGTTCTCGATCGCGCCGCGCCAAGGAACTTAACGGAACATTACCAGCCCTTCCGCTGGAACTTTCCAACCTTACAGTTAGGAAACGACCCAAGAAACCCTCGTCCTCACCGCTCCTTGTGATCTGGATCACACGAATAGGCTCGTCACCAGTCATTTGCGCTTATCCATCCCCACGTCCCACGTCTCTCGTATTTGTTGAATTTTTCAGCAACCCTCGCCCGTTCAAGCGGTGTGAGATCACGCTTCCATGTGATCTACATCACAGGACTCTAAAGTTTTCGGACCCATATCCCGATCATGCGCTCGCTTGAAGACTGCCCGGCGCTCGGCCGCGGGGGACCCGTAGTCATTCGGCATGAATTGCGGAGCCTGACAAGCTCGCGTGATGACGCCGAGGTACCCAGACGCGATGTGCTGGCCGTCGCTTGAATGACGAATGGAGGCCTTCTTATATGAGAAAAGCGGTCTTGCTCGTACCTTTTATGGTGGCGCTGACGGGTTTGGTGATGGCCCAAAGTTGGACGTCCCCTGTCGACGTGTTGGGAGCACATAGCAACCAGGGGCGCGGTTGTGCCGGTTGCCATGCTCCGCATAGCGGTTCCTTCGGATCTGGTCACGGCGGCGGCACCGATGCCGGTTCCTATGCATTGTGGGGTCAGGACGCCAGCCCCCTTTACGGTGTCTCGGTTGCGTTTGGCGATAATGGGCGGTACGTCGAAGTACTGCCTAGCGGCATTGCGAGCGGCAGTCAGGAGGTGGGAGGAATTCTACTTTGCCTAAGCTGCCACGACGGCAATCTCACGCCTTCCGACATGATGCAGAACTGGTCCTATGAACAACAGATCGGTCTCCTGAACTCAACTTACGGCAGCCAGCACATCCCGACGCTGCTTGGCAACGACGGCACGACCGCGGGCAATTACACCAACGATCACCCGGTTGGGCAAAACGCTACGATTAACTCCGGTAACGGCCTGGTTTGGGCGAACAACACATTTACGGTCACACCGGGAAGTCCGTTTGCGACCTTCGTCGCGAATTACGGATGGCCGGCGCTGGCGCCTGGTAAGTGGTCGAGCCCATGGGGCATTAACGGCAAAGGGAAGCCGTATGTGCTCTGCACGACCTGCCACAACCAGCATGTGATGACCGTGTACACGTCAACCTCGCAGAGCCAGATCGTCAATGACGGCGGCGGCAAGTACTATGCCACGTTCTTTTTCATAAATGGCCCGTACAACCCGAACCTGCAAGGAAAACTCTCTGCGGGGCAAGCGGCATCGACGACGCAATTTTGCCGGCAGTGCCACTTCGGAGAGGCAAACGAGGCGAACAACACGACTACCGTTACCACGGTTTTCCAATAGGCCGTGATAGGTGAAGGGGAGTTTTCACTCCCCTTCCATCAATTTGAATACCAGCAGGATTTCGCGATCGGTCCAAAGTGTCACCTTTGTGTGTATTCTCGTGGCAGGGCCGGCACAAGGTAATGAGATTGTCTTCGCGGTCCTCTCCACCCTGGCTTCGGAGTTCAATGTGATGGACTTCGAGCCTCTCCATGGAGCCACACGCTTGGCATCGCCAACTGTCGCGCTGCAGTACCTTGCGATGTAGTTCCCGGTATTCGTCAGGCGCAAGCTGCAGGCGTGGTTGTTTTGGGCGGATGTTTCTCATGAGGCTTTCTCCCGAACATGCGCCAAAAAATCGAGCTGACGACAAGTTGTCAAGTACGGATCGATGGTCCATCATGCAACGCGCTGGCATCAGAATGAGAAGTCATCGCGCTGGTTTGACATATCTCGAAGGGTTACTTCTTAAGGCAAAGGCCGAAATTTCTGAGGCGGGCCATATATCGCAAGAGACTCAGTACAGAATACATCTTAGTTTTGGCATGCACGATTTTTGGTTAGCTCGAGCGTGTTCGAATGTGGGTCCACCTGTCGAGAAAGTACAACAACATGCAGACAACACTCCGGCGGAGGAGGATGGGCCAAGCATGCTGGCCATTGCTCAGACATTTATCGACAATCGATTAGATCAAATCAAGATGTTCAAGGGATACGCAATAGAACGCGAGAAGCTCGAGCAAGATGCTAACGCGAGAGCCTTGAGTCTGCCCCCTACCGACGTGACGGACAAACTCGTACGTTACGAAGCCCACATCGACCGGCAGCTCGATCGCGCGATGAACCAACTCGAGCGGATGCAAAGAGCCCGCAAAGGAGAAAATATACCGCCCCCAGTTAATATCACCGTGGGCAAATCATAGTCTTTCTACGAAACAAAGCCAAGAAGTTGTTTATTTTCAATGAGACTGTGTTGGCCACAGACTTCCAAGCACAACTTGGCGATTTCCTGATCGTGTGCACCAGGAGGCTGCCGGACGAGTCTCGTCGTGTGATCTTGATCACAACTTCATGTGATGGCCCCGGTTGTCGCATCCCTCCAAGGGCAAGTAAGGTAGTCGAGTCAAGGTGGAAAGGTCTCGCGTGCTGGGGTGAGGCCAAGCCAGCAAGAATCGGCAATAATAAGGCGTTATCTGCCCGCCGTGTGAACGGCAGGAGCCCTCAATGGCAAATGACATGACGACATCGAACGCGGCCGCGCCCGGCTGGAAGGCAATGCAAGTTTATGCCATGGCGGTTGTTTGCCTGGTTATCGGCCTAGCTATCGGCTATTTGTTCCGCGGATCGCGCTCTCCCGCTTCCTCCACACCGGGTTCGGCACAGGCGGCCGTTCCTCCGGGGATGCCCGCCGGAATGGGCGGTAATCCGCATGCAGGCATGGGCAACGAGCCTCCTTCTCTCGACCAGATGAAGCACATGGCCGACAAGAAGGCAGAGCCCTTGCTCGCCCAGCTCCAAGCCGATCCGAAGAATACCGATGTGCTTGTGCAACTCGGGAATATCTATCTGGCCACCCATCAATTCAAGGAAGCCGCCGACTATTTCGGCAAGGCGACTGAGATCAAGCCGAAGGACGTGAAGATTCGCACCAGCCTAGCCTCAACTCTTTACTATCAGGGTGATGTCGATGGCGCGCTGAAGCAACTGACGCAGGCCACCACTGATGATCCCAAAGACGCGAACTCTCTCTTCAACCTCGGCATGATTCGCTGGAAGGGCAAGAACGATACGAAGGGTGCCCTATCAGCGTGGGCACAGTTACTCAAGAGCAATCCGCAGCTTGAGCCGGCCAAGAGGGAGCAGGTCGAGAAGTTGATGGCCGAAGTTCGCCAAGGAAACAGCGCGAACTAACGAACAAATCTCGCGACAACGGACGCAAAAGATCCCTCCCCGCGCGCTGACGCAGACCTACCCATGCCTTCGAAATGCCAGGGCTCGAGTTATTTGTTTGTCACTATCTAAATTTCCTCAATTCTCAAGCGTCGCCCGGGCAACCTGCGATGTACCAGCTTCAGTGCGAAACAATCGTAAATGTCGCTGTCGCCACCGAACTCTGGCTGTAGCCATTTCCGCTAGCGATGGCCTTGATGGTCGTGGTCGTCGCGACGGCGATTGGCCCTGTGTACAAGGTCGAGTTGGTAGTCGGAATCGAACCATTCGTTGTGTAGTAGATGTTGACTCCGGGCGTGGCATCCGAGAGAGCCACGGACTGAGGTGTGTAGTACGTCCCCGCAGCAGGCAAGAAAGTTGGAGTCATAGCCTGAATGGTGTAGGTCGCTGCCGCGACCGAACTCTGGCTGTCGCCGTTACCGGCGGCGATGGCTTTGATGGTCATCGTCGCCCCTACTGGGATTGGCCCTGTGTACAAGGTCGAGTTGGTAGTCGGAATCGAACCATTCGTTGTGTAGTAGATGTTGACTCCGAGCGTGGCATCCGAGAGAAGCACTGACTGAGGGGAATAATAAGTTCCGGAAGCAGGCGAGAATGTCGGAGTGGCAGACTGAATGGTGTAGGAGGCGGTTGCGACCGCACTTTGGCTATAACCGTTTCCGGCGGCGATGGCCTTGAGGGTCGTCGTCGTCGCGACAGTAATCGGCCCCGTGTACAGAGTCGAGGTGGTACTCGGAATCGAGCCGTTGGTGGTGTAGTAGAAGTTCACGCCGGGCGTGGTATCTGAGAGAGCCACGGACTGCGGCGCGTAATATGTTCCAGAAATCGGCGAGAAACTAGGAGTATTGGCCTGAATAGTATAGGTGGCGGTTACGACCGAACTCTGAGGGTAGCCGTTTCCGGCAGCGATGGCCTTGAGGGTCGTCGTCGTGGCGACAGTAATCGGTCCCCCGTATAGGGCCGAGTTTGTAGTCGGGATGGATCCGTCGGTTGTGTAGTAAATGCTAACGCCGGGTGTGGTGTCCGAGAGAGTCACGGACTGAGGTCCGTTGTACGTTCCGGACGCGGGCCAGAAAGTGGGTGAAGCTGCGGGTGGCTTCGGAAGCTGCACAGTGAGTGCCGCTGTGTTGCTCAATATGCTGTTCAATGTGGCAGTAATCTGCGTATTGCCTGCTGTGATCGCCGTGGCAACCCCCGTTGAATTGATCGTCGCCACGCTTTGATTGGATGAGGCCCAAGTCGCCTTCGAGGTCAGGTCCTGTGTGGTCCCATCGCTGTAGTAACCCGTCGCAAGGAACTGCTGGCTGCCCGGCAACAAAATAGTCGCGCTCGGGGGAGCGACAGCGATCGATGTAAGTATGGCCGGAATGGTCAGAAGAACCGTTGCATTCGCGGTTGTGTCGCCGCCAGTTCCCGTTACTATGATGGACTGCCTGCCGCTAGCGGCAGCCGCGCCAACGGTGATGGTCATTGTCGAAGTTCCATTGGCTGCAATCGTAGTCGGGACTAGGTTTGCTGTTATTCCTGCTGGCACGCTAGTCACAGACAAAGCGATGGTCGAGTCAAAACCGCCAATCGGAGTACTGCCAATGTTTGAAGTCCCCGAATTGCCGGTTGCGATTGTGAGTGATGCTGGGACCGCGGAAAGAATGAAACCGGGGCTCGACGAACTCCCAGCGAGATCGTTGATCAGGTTGAAGCCATTTGGACTGCCCCAGCCGGTGGCCAGGTCATAACTTGGCGTTGCCGAATAGCCGTTTCCTCCTGAGATAACATCATGGAAATCGTTGTTGTAGCCCTGGCCCATACCGAGAGCATAAAGCGCCGGATTGATGAAGCCGAGGCTGGGATTACCATTGGCGACGGCCAATTGGTTGGCAAGCGCGAGGTATCCGGCCCACATCGGTGCTGCAAAACTCGTTCCACCATACTCATTGGCGGTGCACGCGACTCGATTGGCGCAGACGTAGAAGGTGAAATCGGAATTCGCCGAAACGTCCGGCCCGTTGCGATAGGTTGTTGAACATGACTCGCAGCTTCCAGCAGCGGCTGCCTGCCAGGATGGCAGCGTAATGCCATCCGGCGAAATGCCACCGCCGCCCCACGACCAGGTAGTCTCAGCACTCCACGGACCGCCAGCACCTGACGTCTGCAAACTCGTACCGCCAACCGAGATAACGTAGGCATCGTCCGACGGGTAGACGTACCAGTATGGGCTCCACATTGCGCTATCCCCGGCCGCCACAAATAGGGTCTGACCTTGCGCGGCGAACTCTTCGAAGTACGGATCGTCCGTGCTGGGGTCTGCCGGAATCCACGACCACGAACAACTCAATTGCGCGTTCAGGGGATCGGCCGTGGCCATGCTATTGAAGATCGCGGTGTCCGTTGATCCTACGTACATCACGAGACTGGACAATCCCGGAGCCATGCCGAGAGCCTGGGTTATATCTAGAGTTTGTTCGGTATCGTCGCAACCCTGCGCGGCGGCGCAGTTCGTTGGCGTGCCGTCAGCGGATATGAGAGTGATGGGGACGTTATTTGTCTGGCCCACATTCGCATAGTAGGTGGCTACATCCGTCAGGTCTGTACCCAGGTACTCCAGTAACCCAATCGACTGCCCGGCCCCGGTGAGTGGGCCGCCATAGTAGGCCCCCCTCATATCACTTCCGAGGAAGGAAGCGGCAGGACCGGAGCCAGTCATGGCAATGGGTGCTCCGCCTCCTGTATTTTGCCGGAGCACTGGATGTGGGATGGAATAGTTGTCGAGACCTGCGATGTGCCACAACTTGAAAGGCAGATCCACTGTGGGTTCGCGGTCGGGTGCGTAAAAAGTACGGTTCTCCGTGGGATGCTGATAGACACCCATTGTCACATGGAAGGCGCGTTCAATGTTTTGAGCCGACGCGGACACATCCAAGTTCATGCGATTCCGGGAAGTGCGAATGACAGTAAGCCCATTCGCAGCGGCGAATTTAATAAGGGCGTCATAATCGTCCTGGCTGGGGCCAAATCGTTTCGTGAACTCTTCCACATTGATAAAGTGCCGGTAGGAAGGACTGGAAGGATCGTAAAGTTCTTGTAAGAAGCTTGTTAACTCTTGTTGCCGCAATGGCAGCGTAACCACAATATGCATAACCTGTGCACTCGGCAGAGGTGCCACCAATGGTGTTAGTCCATTGCTAGTCACCTCGCGTACATGACGTGTCATCAAGGGGTGCGGCTGCCCTTGGCAAGGCGTATCTGCGAACGACATTCCAATCAAGGCGATGAAGAAAACAACCTTAAAGGAGAGAGGTGGAATCGACGGAAGCGGCGAGAATTTGTGCATAGTGTCCTCCCACGCAGCATGCGGGCAACTAATCAGAGAGTTGGTTCAGTCGCTGTGAGTTCGGTGAGTTGCGCAGGCTAAGTGTTCGCTCACAGGAAAGGACCTGGATTCTGTGTCTGTGCGGGGCCAGGCTGCGACCACGCGTAAAGGGATGGACATGCTGTCTGGGTTCGCAGACTTGGCATCGCAAAGGTAGCGATGTCTCGTACATGGCAATCCCTCAGAGTTTCGGGGAGGTTCTGGCCGGACTGCAAAAGACCAACAGCTTGCGGAAGATGATGAGTGATCGCGTGGAGGGTCGCGATTTTGAGGCTCTGGAAGTGGGCGCCTACCGAACGGCCCCGACTGCGGATTCGCCTCGCCTAAATGGTCGGACTGAGGCGAGTAGTTGAAGCTGACCTTTGAATGACCTCTGGATAACGCACGTGCGACGCGCTAAACTGATACTTCCGGCGGCAGCCGTCTACGAGGTTTGCGATGATATGTAACCCTCGAGTACGGTTTGGCTCCTTCGAGGTCGATCTAGCGACGGGCGAACTGTTCCACGCCAGGGATAGATTGTCGCTTCAAGAGAAACCCTTCCAGATTCTGTCCCTCCTGCTTCAGTCACCTGGCCGATTAATCACTCGGCAGGAAATATCCTCCAAAGTATGGTCTGGCGTGTTTGTCGAGAATAATCTCTGCCTTAACACCGCCATCCGTAGGCTGCGTACTGTACTCGAAAAGAGTGATCCCACCTGCAAGCTGATTGAAACTGTTGGACGGCGCGGATATCGGCTGTGCGCGAATGTGGTGTTGTCTCGCGACGGTGCGCCCGCTTTGGTCGAGCCGGATGGCGCGCCTCGTCTCGCTGTGCTTCCTTTCATCAATTTGAATGACAAGTCCGAGCGACACTTCGTCGACGGCTTCACCGAGGAGATGATTGTTCAACTGGGGAGATTCTTCAAGCATGTGCGTGTTATCTCCCCCACGCCATTAATTGATCTCAGGCGTCCGGCAAAGTTGCTGCGACAAATTTCCAAAGAACTGAAGATCGACTATGTGTTATCCGGTTCTGTGTGGCGAATTCCTCCACTGCTTCGCGTCACCGCCAAACTGATCGGCACCACAGATCAACGCTGCCTCTGGAGCGAAAGCTACACTCGTCATGAGATCGAAATATTTCGGCTCCAGGCAAAAATCACGCACGATATTACTTTGGGACTCTTTCAGGCTTTACCGAAGCCGAGTCCAAGCGGTGGATCCCTGACGATCACGCCGCAATTCTCAAGAAATGCTCAAACGCGAACATCTGTCTCCAGGCCTTCAATCAGAGACTCGGCGATGAAAAGCCCGCTAGCCGTTCAGCATCAATGAATCTGAAACTGGCTTGCCACCCGCTCCAATTGTGGTTTCGCCACACTTTCTGCTACTCTGCATCTTCATTTCAGAGGGTAAGGAACTCCCACATGCGAGATCATCGTTCGCTTCGGTTGTCGTTGTTCATATTGCTTTGCCTGCTGGTTCCGCTTGCGCTGCGAGGCGCCGACAAGAAAGACAAATCTTCGTCCAACGGTGCGAACGCTACTGTTTCTTCCTATGAGCAGCCCCAGCCCGCCAAGGAAGACATTGACTACGCCATGTACGACCGCATTCGTGACGAAGGTCTCCATCATTCGCACATCATGGAGTATGCCTCCGCCCTGATGGATGGCATCGGGCCGCGGCTTACGGGCTCGCCGAATCTCCATCGCGCCAATGACTGGACTCGCGACCAGCTTACTGCCATGGGCTGCGTCAACGCGCACCTTGAAGACTGGGGCGAGTTCGGTATGGGCTGGCTGCAACTGAATACTTGGGTGCGCATGAGCTCGCCCGATACTGCTGTCTTCATCGCGCAGGCTGCACCGTGGTCGCCTTCGACGAACGGCGCCGTGAACGCATCGGTCATTTCGGTTGAGGTGAAAACGCCCGAGGATCTCGATAAATACAAGGGCAAGGTGGCGGGCAAGATCGTGCTTTATGGAGAGATGCGAGAGGTTCCACCAATCGACAAGCCACTCTTTGAGCGAGCGGAGGAGAAGGATCTCACCAAGATTGTCGATTACCCGCTGACTCCGAATCGCGAGTACGAACAGTACGTCCAGGAGCGCGCGAAACGCCGTGAGTTACAGGAGAAGGTGGTCAAGTTCTTCAACGACGAGCACCCGCTGGCGATCGTTCTTCCGAGCCGCGACGGGCGAAACGGCGGCGGCTCCGGCGGGACGATTTTCGACGATGGCAGCTTCGGGCCTTCCACCTACCAGCGCGAACACGAGTTGCAATTTCCGGTGGTGGTTCTCGCGATCGAGAACTATGGGCGCGTGTACCGGTTGCTAAAGGCGCATGTGCCGGTCACGCTCGAGATGGATGTCGACACGAAGTTCACCGGCGACCATGAGCATGGATTCGACACTGTGGCCGAGATCGCCGGGACCGATCCGAAGCTCAAGGATGAGGTTGTGATGGTTGGCGGGCATCTTGATTCTTGGGCGTCGGGGACGGGCGCGACGGACAACGGCGCTGGCACTGTGGTTGCCATGGAGGTCATGCGCATTCTGAACGCGCTGCAAGTCAAGCCACGGCGCACGATCCGCATTGCGCTCTGGACGGGTGAAGAGCAGGGTCTGCTCGGCTCGGCCGGCTACGTCAAGCAGCATTTTGGATTCGCTCCGCTTTCGACGGCACCAGATCAGCTGAAGCTGCCTGAGTGGATGCGCAAGACAGTCGGTCCGCTTCAACTCAAGCCCGAGCAGGAGAAAGTCTCCGGCTACTTCAATGTGGACAACGGAACCGGAAAACTTCTCGGCATCTACCTGCAGGAGAACGCGGCCGAGGCGCCGATCTTCAAGCAGTGGATCGAGCCGCTGCGCGATCTTGGCGTCACAACAATTACCCTTCGCAACACGGGCGGCACCGACCACGAGTCTTTCGACGCAGTTGGCATTCCTGGTTTCCAGTTCATCCAGGACAACATGGACTACGTTACACGTACGCATCACTCGAACATGGATACCTACGAGCGTCTGCAGGCTGGCGACTTGAAGCAGGCCGCCACGGTCGAGGCGATTTTCGTCTACAACACGGCAATGCGCGATCAGATGCTGCCGCGCAAGCCGCTGCCGCACCCGGAACTCGAGGAGCAGCGCAAAGCGCCGCTCAAGAAAGTGATGCCGGGCGCTGAAGAAGTGGAAGAGAAGACGGGGACCAAGTAATAAAGGAAGGTCGTCACGACTCCGGGGATTGACGCGTCGTTGGAGAGCGAGCCTTCACGGCCGCGTAGGTCCGTCTCCAAGCGGCTCGGCTACAGCTCCGGATCCGGGAGACGCGTTTTCTCCCTTAAAGACGCGGCCAACGCCGCGCACGATGTGACGCATCGGCAACTCGCCCTTTGAATTCGCGGAGAATATCTCTCCCTTTCGAGTTCCGCGATAGCACCAGCGCTTGAGGATAGCGAGGTGCTCCATGCGCTCTGCCGCGCTGCGCGGGTTGGGGGCAGGAAACTGTCTGAGGGCTTCGTGGATGCGCGCCTCCATCGATTGAGATTTGGCGTGCTCAGGGCTCGAGACTGGAAACGCAAGTGGGCCTGCAATTGTTCCGGAATCAAGCCGAAAGAACGCGACGCTCTCAGGCACGGTTGAGCTTTGTATGATGAGAGCCTGCATGCAGTCGATGCGCTGAACCTCTTCCGGCAACTGTTGCAGTACGGGCGTGAGTTTTTCCAGGCGTGCGTGCAAGGCAGCCGCTTCCTCAAAGGCAAGCTCTTCCGAGGCGCGGTCTCGATCCTGCGAAATCATTCGTTTGAGCGATTCGCCGCGCGTGTTCATAAAATCCTCCACGCGAATGACCTCCTTCCGGTATTCATCATCCGTGCAGCCCTTGAAGCATGGCGCCAGGCACATCTTCATCTCGGAATAAACACAACCCGGGAAAGCGGGATCGGGATGCAGGTCTTCAACGCAGCGGCGCATCTTGAAGAAGTCGAGCGCGTCGTTCATGAACTTTTCCGCCGCCGTGCGCGATGGAAAAGGCCCGTAGTAAATGTTCTTTCCGCCGGTGCGGCCGAGCCGTGTGGTGATCGACGCCCGAGGGTATTCGTTATCGAGATGCAGCTTCACCAACGGTGCGAAGCGCAGATGCAGACGCTGCTCATACGTTCTTGGGAAAGCCTCGCGGAGGATGCGATAAAGGAGGAAGCCGGATTCGAAGTCAGAGCCGGTGAGCGAGTATTCGATCACGGCGACACGGTCGCGCAGGTTCAGGCGCTTCGAGCGCTCTTCGGGTACGGAAAGCAGGCGCTCGATGCGACGCCGCAAATTGGCAGTCTTGCTGACATAGGGCTCGGCGGCGGAATCGTGGCTGCGGAGACAAAATACTGCTGGAGCCACGGGAATGGCACTAAAGATTTCGCGGTCACGGTCAGGCGCGAATTCCAGCCGAGTCTCCAGCATAAGAAAATTCTAGTAGAGCTTACAAGAACCCATAACCACAAAGGACACGGCGGAACACGAAGAAATGCCCCATGCCCTCCGTGGTTATCAGTTTCTTGAATTTCTAAATGCCGGAAACTTGTCCACGCAACGCCGGCGTATCTACCCGCGGCTCGACCTCCCCACGCGGCGAATTCTTGCCCCGATCCATGGCCATGTTCGCCAGCCGGTCGGCGGTTTGGTTGTGCTCGCGGAGCGCGTGCCGGATGTCGACGTATTCGATCTGCGCGGTCAGGTGCTGTGCCTCGTCGTAGAGCTTGCGCAAATCCGGATGTCGCACCTTGTAGATGCCTTTCATTTGCCGCACCATCAACTCTGAGTCGCTGACCACTTTCAACGCGTGAATGCCATGCGCAATGGCATAGCGAAGCGCGGCGAGGAGTCCGTTGTATTCGGCGTAGTTGTTGGTGTGATGGCCAAGGTATTGGCTGAGTTCGGCGATCTTCTTGCCGTGTGCGTCGTGAATGACGACGCCAAAGCCCGCCGGACCGGGATTTCCTCGGGCTCCGCCGTCGACGTGGGCGGTGTGGGCGGCGGATGCGTCCATTGCTAGAGTGTAATTGAAAAGCAGTTCTCAGTTGTCAGTTCTCAGTAAGGGGCGGAGAACCTGAGGTTCTGGCTCAAGGCTTTTAGAGACTTGCAAAATTCAAGGCGGCCATTTTGTCTTTTCTGAGAACTGAGAACTCTACCGCCCGGTCGCTAACCTCGTCGCCAGCCGCGGAGGCAGATTTGCGGCGAGGATCTTCTCCTGCGCTACCCGCAGATTGTAGGGAACCCGGTAGAAGCTCACGATCCATGCCTCGCTGTCGAAGATGGCGAAACCGGCTCTCCAGTCTCCATCACGCGGTTGACCGACAGAGCCGGGGTTGACGAGGTAGCGAACGTCCTTGCGCAAAGGCCAGTCGGATGACTCGGCCTGACCCACGGTGCGATAGCCCGGTCGGTACGCTTCGCTGATCTCGCCCTGCAGCATGAATCCACCCTGCAGGTGCGTGTGCCCAAAAAACGTGACCGGAATGGCGTTGGTAATCAGCGGCTCGATTGCGTCCCGAACGCTGACCATGTATTCGTCCTCGTCGAGCGCCGATCCGTGGACGAACTGCACGCTAGGCAACTCGTCCAGTTTGATTGGTCCCTGCGGCAAACCGCGCAACCATTCGAGGTTGGCCTTAGTGAGCTGGTCGCGCGTCCAGAGAGTGGCCAGTCCGGCCACGGGGTTGAAGTCCTCCAGATCCATCAATCCGCTGACCGCCTTGTCGTGATTGCCTCGTACAAAGACTCTCCCCAGCTGCTTCGCCCGGGCGATGACCTCATTGGGATTGCCTCCATAGCCGACGGTGTCTCCCAGGTTTACGACGAGGTCGTACTTGGGCGCGGCGGCCAGGCAAGCGTCCAGCGCTTCGAGATTGCTGTGAATGTCGCTGAGTAGGAGGATACGCACGGCAAAGGGAGGATTATAGCGCGAAGTGTGAGGTCAGTAGGCGGATTGCTTCGATTGCAGATTGGAGAAGTCAGATTGTAGAAGTAGAAACCATACAAGCCGGGCTGAGGTCAGGGCTTCAGGATCGATGTGGTTCGGACTCCGCCAGCTTGCGCTCGGGCAGAAAGTATGACAGCGCGACGAAGACATAAATAGAAAATGAGATGCGAACGTCGACAAAAGCAAGCGGGACGGATGCCCCGTAGAGCGCGACCGAGAAGATGTTCTTGAGTTGCGTCCGTTGCTGATACAGGACCATCTCGGGATCTTCTCGATGATGCGCGGAGATAGCCGACCGCAGGATGGAGAAGCCCGTTCCGCACATGAACATGACCATGCCATAGGGCGCCACGGCATGCGGGTCACGGTGATTGTTACCCATATATGCGGTGACGAAGGGAACCAGCGACATCCAGAAAAGAAGATTGTTGTTCGACCAAAGGAGGCGGGCGTCGGCGTGCCGGGCGGCATGGAGCAAGTGGTGGTGATTCACCCACATGATGGCTACGACTATGAAGCTCAGCACATAAGCCAGAAACTGCGGCGCAACCGCCAGCAGCGCGGGGAAGGTGGTATCGTGCGGAGCTTTCAACTCCAGCACCATGATGGTGATGATGACGGCGATGACCCCATCGCTGAAGGCCTCGATACGATTGGTAGGCATGGATTTTAATCTTTATCAGATTTTGATGGTGTGAGCGAGGGCTGGGAACGGTCACTGGTACCGCTGACTGCCGTTCAAAGCCGGACAGCGCGCAAAGTGTCCAGGCGCGACCTCCACCAACGGTGGTAGCTCGGCGGCGCAGGTGGCTACGCGATGTTCGCACCGTGGCTCGAACGGGCAGCCGGGAGGCAGCGCCGCGATCGCGGGCACGGAGCCTTCGATGGTGGTCAGAGGTTGAGCACGGTCTGTGGCCAGCGTCGGAATCGCGCGCAGTAAACCCTGCGTGTAAGGGTGTGCAGGTGCGCGGAAGATTGCTTCCTTCGACGCAAGCTCTACGAGGCTGCCCGCGTACATGACCGCGACACGGTCAGCTACGTGGGAGACGACCGCAAGATCGTGCGAAATGAAGAGCATCGCCAGCGAGAACCTCTCTCGCAGATCGTTGAGAAGGTCGAGAATCTGCTGCTGGATAGTCACGTCAAGCGCGGTAGTGGGCTCGTCCGCGATGAGTAGTTTTGGCCGGTTGACGATGGCCATCGCGATCATGACACGCTGGCGCATCCCACCCGAAAGCTGGTGCGGGTAGTCGCGGGCGCGCCGGTCAGGCTCGGGGATGGCGACGTCGCGCATGCCTTCAACGGCGCGGTTCCACGCATCTTTCTTCGAGATTTTGTTGTGCGCCAGGACGGCTTCGGCGATCTGATCTCCCACGCGCATGACCGGATTCAGGGCGGTCATCGGTTCCTGGAAGATCATGGCGATGCGCGAACCGCGCAGACATCGAAACTCTTCCGGGTCAAGAGCCGCAAGATCAGCGGCCTCAGCATTGCCGTTCTGAAACAAGATGCTGCCGGAGATTCGCGCAGCCGGCGGCAGCAGGCCCATGACCGCCAGCGACGTAACGGACTTTCCCGAGCCGGATTCTCCGACCAGCCCGAGAATCTCGCCCGGGCTGATAGAAAATGACAGATCGCGAACAGCCGTGTTTGCCTGGGTAGATCCTTGAGCCAGTTCCCCCGTCCGGGTTCGCGTCGCACGCGAGCTGACGAACTCGACTGTCAGATTCTGAACACTGAGCAGCGGAGCCACGCAGGTATGGTAACAGCGGCAGGCCACGCGAAAGTCAGCGCAACGCGAAGTGAGGGCTGTCCCAACCGTCATTTCACGGGAAATCCGTGAAGACCGAGTTCACTTCGAATCGTCAATCAGCGCTATGCCTCAATTTCACTCATTGCTCCCGGATATGCTCGTTCGCGGTGTGACAAATATCACTATCGGCCAGCTCTTGTGATCACAGACAGAAAGCGGGACGTTGCGTAGGTTAGGTCAGGCGGAAACGCTCCATGAAATGGCGCTTCTTAGCACTACCGACGCTTACTATCCTTTGTGTGTTGCCTGCGGTTTGCCAGTCCGCAAAGCAAGTACGAAAGCAGCAACTTCAACGTCCATGCGAGGTAGCGATTGCGCTGACTCCAGACCAACTAAAACCTCTGATCATTGCCAAACTAGCACCACGCAAGTGGGAGGTTGCCTCCGAAGCAGAGGTAGCGTCACGCGGTGACTTGGTGCTATCAAGGACGAATTCCAAGGGAGCCATTGGAAAAGAGGCGATGCGAGTCATGATCATGGCTTCCAACGATGGGTCGTGGCCGTCGCAGGTGCATACGACGTCTAATGTGTACTTCACGTTCGTTCGGAGTGACGGTGTGACGACCGTCCGTTGCCGATTTGATATTACCTACACGGATAAGTTTGTGCCGCTAGCTCACGCCAAAGGCGAGGAACCGGACGACAAACTAGCCGTGCTCGGAGTCTTAGACGAACTCAATCACTAGACCGGATCAGACGAAGAGTGCACGGCTCAGAATGCTGTGGGCAAACAATCTCAATAGCACTTATTGACGGTGTTTTCTCCGCGAACGCCTTCGACCCACTCGCATCTCCGCCTCAGGACACAGTCATCCAGCCGTTCTCGCTCCCCACCTGTCCCATAGCGTCAAATACACCGTATTCATGGTACGAAACGCGCTTTTGCACAGACGCATCTCGGCTCATTCCAAAAGCCAGCCCTGTCGCAATGTTCGAAAACAACGCGCCAGCACCGCAGAAACATTGGGCGTTCCGAGCGGCCCCATGCGCGCTGCACCTATTTCGATACACCCGCCTGTGCGCCCGCTGCACTCGATTGAAAAATGACAAGTTAAAAGCTGGGGATTCTGATTGACGTTAAAAATAGAAGGAGTAGAAACATAATCGTTCTTTGACACGTTCTGAAGTTTTTCCGGTTGGTGCAGCGTCCGGGGCTCAAGCGAGGTCACTCCGATAGCCGCGAGGCGAGTTGGGGAAGGCGAGCAAGGGTCTATAGCTAAGCGCTGGTCGAGGAGAACAGGAGCGACAGTCGAAGGCAAGATAGAGTCCCGAGGCGTTGGACTGATTTATCCGGTTGGCGGTGAGCCCGGAGCCCGAGCAAGATCGCTGGAAAGCAAGCCCGCAAGGGAACTTTCTAAGTCAGGTCAGCAAGGGTCTAAACGTGAGCTACTGGCCGAGAGGAATGAGTTCAACATCACCTCGGGACTCTTAATTTTTGCTGTCAGCTCTAGCCTTTCGCGCTTAGCTTCCTACCTCGATTTTGTTTCCCTCTGGCAATAGCCATGGCCTAGTGAATCTTCTTGTGCGCCGGAAGTTCCCGCATTAGCTGATCCAACGCTTCGCTCGGATCGGCGGATTCATCGAGTGCTGCGTACAAATCTCTATTTCAAGCGGACCCAGCAAGCATCTCCTTGTCATCCATTAGACGGGCAACCAGTTTTTGCCAGTGGGCGATTTCCCGATGTTCCAGCACGAGCTTGAGCGCAATGTTCTCCAAGAACAGGTATTCAGTTGCACGTATGACGGCGGACAGACGAGCTTTCTCGGTTTTCGTCATGGAAGTGTCCTTGCGGGTTTCTTCCTTCTGTGTTCTACGCGCCAGCGAGTTAGTCCACGTGCTCTCCCTCTTCAAATGGCTCGGGTTCAGGTAGGACGTCTGTCTCGCGGGCGATCCAGACGTATAGCGTCGGCAGTAAGAATACGCTCAGGATCAGCGCGGCGATCAGGCCTCCAACAATCACGATCGCAAACGGTCTCTGAGAGTCAGAGCCAATGGCGTGCGACAACGCTGCCGGCAACAGACCCAGCGTTGCTACCAGCATCGTCATCATGATTGGGCGGAGGCGCTGTACAGCGCCCTCGATGGCCGCTTCCTCGATTGAATGGCGCCGCACGCGCAACTGGTTAATGTATTCCAGCATGATGACGCCGGTCTGCACGCAGACTCCGAACAGAGCGAGGAAGCCGACGCCGGTTGAAACGCTGAAGTGCGTGCCTGTGATCAATAGCGCGATCAGGCCACCGATGGGCGCGACGGCGATGTTGACCATGATCAGTCCGGTCCATTTGTAGGACTTAAACATGGTGAAGAGGATTACGAAGATGATGAGAATCGTGATCGGCAGGACAATCAGCAGTCGCGCATTGGCGCGCTTCTGGCTGGCATATTCACCCTCCCAGCGCAGTGTGTAGCCGGTCGGCAATTTGATTTTTTCATTGACCTGCTTCATCGCCTCCTCGACGGTCGAGCCGAGATCGCGTCCCCGTACGCTGTATTTGATGGCAATGTATCGCTCGTTGCCCTCGCGGTAGATTTCTGAGCCGCCGTCGGTGACTCTGATATTGCAAAGCTGCGCCAATGAGACGCGCTCGCCCGAGGGTGCGAGCATGCGGATGTTCTGGATGGCGTCCTCGGTGTCGCGGTATTGCGGCAGATATCGGAGTGTCAGGTCATAGCGGGCCTCGCCCTTCAGAACCTGCGTGAGAGCGTTGCCTCCCACCGCGGTCTGAATGGCATCCTGCACATCGGTTACGTTGATGCCATAGCGCGCAGCGGCTTCGCGATTTACACGGACGTTCAAGTTCGGCTGGCCTAGTACTCGGAAGATGCCGAGGTCTTCTACGCCGGGAATCTGTCGCATCACACCGACGATCTCATCGGCTTTGTCTTCCAGAACTTTAAGATCGTCGCCGTAGATTTTTGTCGCGAGCTCGCCTTTCACGCCACTGACCGCCTCTTCCATGTTGTCTTCGATCGGCTGCGAGAATCCCCAGACGACACCAGGAATTTTGTCGAGCTCGCGCTGCATGGCGGCAATCAGTTCGTCTTTGTTCTCATGGAAGATCGGACGCCATTTTTCTTTCGGCAGGAGATCAACGAAATATTCTGTGTTGAAGAAGCCGGTCGCATCGGTGCCATCGTCGGGACGGCCAACCTGACTCGTGCATTGCGGAACTTCCGGGAACGAGCAAAGGATGACGCGCGCCTGATTGGCGATGCGGATGCCCTCGTCCGGCCCGGTGCTTGGCGCCAGGACGCCACGTACCCAAATGGCGCCTTCGTCAAGGTGCGGAAGGAATTCAGATCCGATGGCGCCGCTGAAAGCGAGAAAATTCCCGACCAGAATAAAGAAGAGGCAGACGCCAATGGTGATCGCCCGGTGATGGATGGCCCAGCGCACGGCGGCGCGGTAGCGCATCAGCAACCACGTCATGACGGGATTGCGCCATTCGCTCGCTCCCCTGGCGAAGGCAAAGCTCGCGAGCACGGGCGACACCACGATAGAGAAGAACAAAGCGCCGAGCAGAGCAAAAGCGACGGTCCAGGCCATCGGACGGAACAGGCGCCCTTCCACGCGTTGCAGCGTAAAGATCGGCAGGAACGCGGTGATGGTGATGATGATGGCGAAGAAGACTGGCCGCTGGACTTCGTGGGAAGAATCGCTGATTTTCTCGATTGGCGTTTTTACTCCACCGCGCCCGTGGTGCAGCGAGTGCACGATGTTTTCGATGAGAACGATCGCGCCCTCGACAAGAATGCCGAAGTCGAGCGCCCCCAGCGAAAGCAGGTTCGCAGGAATATGGCTAAGATCGAGACAAATCGCGGCAAAGAGCAGCGAGAACGGAATGGTAGCCGCAACGATGAGCGCGCCCCGCACGTTGCCGAGAAATAGGAAGAGAACGAGAGAAACGAGAATCATCCCTTCGGTCAGGTTGTGCAGCACGGTGTGCGTCGTGTAATGGACGAGCGTGCTGCGGTCGATGAAGGGGACGATCTTCACGCCTGGTGGAAGAATGTGCGTATTCAACTCATCGACTGTGCGATGAATATCCTCGAGAGCGGAGTCCGCGGCCGCTCCTTTGCGTAACAGCACGATGCCTGAGACAACATCATCGTTGTCGATGATCTTTCCATCCTCTTGATGGATCGCTCGGGCAAATTGGCCGAGGCGGATTTTCGGCCCCTGTTCTACGCTGCCGATATCCCGCACGCGGATCGGCGTGCCGTTCCGTGAGGTGATGACCGTCTGCTCGATATCCTGCACGCGATCCACTAATCCGACCGCGCGTACGTTGATCTGCTGCAGGCCTTCCTGTATGAAGCTGCCACCCGCGTTGGTGTTGTTGTTCGCGAGCTGCTGTTCGACTTGCGAGAGGCTCAGGCCATAAGCGATCAGCTTGTTCGGATCGACGCGGACCTGGTACTCGCGCGTCGGCCCGCCAAAGCTGGCGACGTCGACGATGTTGGGAATTGCCTTGATATGCTTCTCGACAACCCAGTCTTCGAGCGATTTCAGCTCCATCGGGTCATAAGCCGGGTTCGAGCTGTGCAGGGTGAAGAAGTAGATCTGGCCGACAGGGCTCCAGTCGGTGCCCATCTGTGGAACAACGCCATTGGGCAGCGTGACCTGGTCAAGACGTTCGAGCACTCGCTCGCGATTCCACGCATTGTCGGAGTCGTCGTCGAAGATCATCTTGATGTCGGAGAGACCGAAAAGCGAGAACGACCGCAGGTGGACGATCTGCGGAATGCCGTTCATCGCAGTTTCCAGTGGAATCGTGACCTGCTGTTCAATCTGCTCGGCGGAGATGCCCGGCCATTGCGTGATGATCTCGACATAGTTGTCGGCGACATCGGGATAGGCCTCGATGGGAAGGCGCTCGAAGGAGATGATGCCCCAGACGAAAAGGATGAGGGCGAGACCGACGACGAGAAGCCGGTTGTTAAGCGCGAAGTCGACGATACGCCGGATCATGAACTAGTTCTCAGCACTCAGCTGTCAGCTCTCAGTTACCACGTCTGACATGTGCGCATTTGAAGTTACTCTGCAATCTGACTTCTCACTTCTGACTTTTTCTTTCATTGCTCCACCGTGTTTTGCAGCGGCAATGCGTTCGACACTACTTGTTCTCCGGGCCTCAGGCCTCTTGTGATGGCCTGCATATTGTTCGGCAGCGATGGTCCTGTAGCGACCTCGATACGCTTGAAATGTCCCTGGCCGATGGGCGCGTAGACCCATTCGCGATCGTGCAAGTGCAGAATGGCCGTCGAAGGAATCGACGCGTAGGTCTGCGGCTGGTGTCCGAAGAACGTGGCGGTGGCGAACATTCCAATGCGCAACATTCCGGGATTCGCGACCTCAATGCGTACCTTAGCGGTGCGAATTCCCGGGTCGAGTACGGGAAGAATGTTGTCGATGCGCCCTTTGAGAACCTTACCGGGATAAGCATTCACACGAATCTCGGCCTGCTCGCCGGGGCGCACGGCGTCGAGGTCGTTTTCATACACGTCGCACACGATCCAGACATAAGAGAGATCGGCGACCACAAAGGGGCTCGGGGTGGAGAGTCCCTGCACGGCGCCGGCATTGGTGACCTGCTGGTCGGTGATGACGCCGGAGATCGGCGCAACGACGTTCGCGATGGGCGACGGATGATCTTTATCCACGCCCAGCGTGTGCAACTGTTCGAGCGCGGCATTCAAGTCAACCTTAGCATCGGCGTCGGCGGCTTCAGCCTGCTGCAGGGCGCTTTGCGCAATCGCCCCTTTGTCGTAAAGAAGCTGGGCGCGTTCGAGTTGTTGATGCGCGAGCCGCTGGTCGTTCACCGCCTTCAAATAAAGCTGGTAAGCGGCCGAAACATCATTGCTCTGCACGCGATAGATGAGCTGGCCTTTCTTAACCGCGTCGCCGAGCCGCGCTTTGATTTCGACGACGCGGCCGGATGCGACAGAGATGACCGGGACGGCACGGGCAATATCAGGCTGCACGACCCCGTTCACGTCGAGCGCCGGCGCGGCCCTGTATTCGGTGGCAGTCGCGAGCGGAAACTGATCGGGGTGGTCGACGGTGAAGTTGTTCGCGTCGAGGTCGGGCTGCACCTGCGCTTTCGGTGGAGCTTCGGCAGCCGGGTCGGATTTGTGGTCGCAACCAATTGCCGTCAGGCCCAGAAAAATTGCGAGCAGTGTGCCAGCGAGTTTCTGTTTCATGGGATCACTTCCTGTCCGGCAGCCTCATTCAGCTGTGCGGCGGCGGTTAAGTACGAACCGACCAAATTGACGTAATTAAGTTGCACGCTGCGGTATTCGTTTTCTGCGTTGAGAAAGTCGAGCAGAGACGCGCCGCCGTGCTGATAAGAAAACAGGATCGTGTCGCGCACCCGTATCGATTGCGCCAGATACTTCGCTTTATAGGGACGAAGCAGATTGAGCGTGCTTTCGACGGTGGCATAGCCGGAATCAACGTCGCTGAGCACTTGTGCCTCAGCCGCGGCGCGCAGTTTTTCGCTGCGCGTGATGTCGAGCTTGGTGCGCAGCTTTTCGCCCTGGTTGCGATCAAAGATGCGCAGTGGCACGTTGACGCTGACGCCGATCGTGTCGCGCGCGAAGGGGTTGTTGGTCGACGAGTTGTGCGTGTACCAGACCGCTACCGTCGGATCGGTGGAACCGTTCGCCATGGCAAGCCTGTGCTCGGTCTCGGCTTTTTCCAGCGTTTCGATCGCAGCGCGAAGATCGGGACGGGTGTCGAGGGCGCGCTTGCGGACTTCGTCCTGCGTTAGCAGTTGGTCGGCGGTGTCGTAATTTCCAGTTACGTTAAACTGCTCGAGCGGCGTGCGGTCGTTGAGCAGGGTCAGGAGCTGAATCTTTGCAGTGCGCAGGCTCACAATCGCGTTCTGCACATCCGACTCGTACTGCACTCGCTGGAGCTGCAGCCGGTCGAGATCGATCTGCGCGATATCGCCGGCGCTAAATCTGTCCTCGCTCACCTTGAGAACTTTGTCGTAGTAAGCCAGGTTGTCTTCGGCAACCTGAAGCACGGTTTTCGCTTGCAAGGTGGAGACAAATGCGGTGCGCAGGTTGAAGAGCAGCGTTCGTTCTTCATCGGCATAGTCGGACTCAGCGATCAGAGTATCCTTCTTGGCGCTTTCGAGCCGCAAATGCCGTTTGTTGCGCCGTTCGATCAGTTGGCTGACGCTCGGCGACTCAAATGTTCCGGCAAAAGGCTGCCAGACGCCGTGGTTCGGCACGATCTGTGTCCCATCGGCCAGCAAGCCAAGCGTTGGATTTGGCCGGAGGAAGGCCGTGGTCTCCTGCGCCTTCGATTCTTCAATGCTGAGCTTGTAGGCCTGCAGCGTAGGATTATTCTGCTCAAAACGGTCGCGAACCTGTGGCCAGGTGAGGGACTCCGGAGCCTGTTGTGCGCGGACCGGCGCCATCGCAATCGCGAGAAACGCCAACACAATAAAGTTCCAGAACCTGTGCATCAGCAACTCCGCGCGCAATGGCCGGAAAGAGAACGCCATTGCGCCTGCCTTTAAGACTCTTCAAATCGGGGAACCCTAGGACGCGGCGAGGGCTATACGGGAGGGGCGCGCCCAACGACGCGGGCGAACAGCTGGGTGTCATGGGAGTGAGAAGAGAACAGGGGCACGAATCCAACGTGGCGGACAGCAAGCGGCGAGGCGTTGGATACCAGCACCGCAATCTGCGGGCAGTGATCCACGCAATCGGCGTTCGAGGCGGTATGTGCGTGACGAAGGCTGCGCCGGGACTCTTCCATCGCGAAGCTGCTGGCGTGGAGATCGTCGCTGGCTGAGATGACGGGGAACAGCAGAACAAGCACGCAGCCCAGCGCGCAGAGAAAAAGAACTGAGCGGCGGGCAGAGCGATCCGACAACGCCCTCTGCCGCCAGAGCGCGAACGCCGGCAGCACCAAGGCAAGCCAACAGAGGTTGAGAAGAATCTCCACGAACATCAGTTTCTTTCAGAAAAAGCGGAGTGACCGCTTATTCCCCAGTCAAGTCCTAGTTATTTCTCAGCATAGCACAGGAAAAACCTCGATTTCGGGTACGTTGGTACTCGTAATAGCGGAAGCGAATCGCAGCGCATCGTCACGGCCCCGTAACAATACGCAGAGGATGCGGCGTTTGCAGACGCTGCCGGAGGATATTCTTGCGCGCAGGGATTTCGGCGACCGCGTCGGCATGGACGACATAGGCCCCGTTAGGCAGCGTGTTGCCAAACGTGATCCGGAAATTCAGAGTCCCAGGCTTTAGCGGAAAATGCTGGTAGCCAATGGCGGTGGCGCGTCCGTTTTCGGCAACGGCCTCAACGACCACGGTGAGATCGTATTCGTCGTGCGAGCCGTTCGAAACCCGAACAGAGCCATCAATCCGGTCGTTGCGGACGGTGGGCGGATCAAGCCACTCAAGTTCCAGCGCTGCTGTGATGGCGGCTTGGAAGCTCTTCTGCACCATATGGCTGGGATGGCCCGAGTCGGCGAGGATAACAGTGACGGTGAGTGGTCCCGACTTCACGGGGCGACCGGAAAGAACCCCGTCATAGCTGAGCGTGAGGCCGTCGGGCAACGGGATGTCGGCGCTCCAGCGGTAGGGGGGTGTGCCACCCGTAGCCTTCAGTCTCACCGTGACCTGTTCGCCCGCGACCATGGGCGGCAGAGTGGTGTCGACAATGGTAAGGGGCGTCTCGGCGTGAGACGGAACGGCGCCGACGAGCATGATGGCAAAAGTTGCGGCGGCACAGATGAACACCAGGGTCCACGCCAGGCCTCGGCGAGACGTAAATCGGGCGATTGAGTGATCATGCCGTCGGATCATCGGAACTGTCCCCACTGTCTTGAATCCCACGCGGGTTGATTTTACTTCGCCCGCAGGGTAAAAGAACCTCAATATGCCACGCCGTTGGTTCATTCCCCTTGTTCCCCTCCTCGCCTTTGTTTTGAGTATGGATGCTGCTGCCCAGGTTTCTTCTCCTAAAAAAAATGACCACGCCGGGGAAGCAGCAATTTTCCAACGCATCTCTAACCGGGCTCGCTTCGAGAACGATGGCACCAGCGTTGTTGAAACCGAGGCAGTTGTGCTGATCCAGAGCGAGGCCGGAGTGCGCGAGTTCGGGCAGTTAGTCTTCGGTTACTCGTCGGCAACCGAGAAGTTAGATGTCGAGTATGTGCGCGTGCGCAAGCCGGACGGGCAGGTCGTTATAACCGAGCAGTCGACAGCGCAGGACTTCGCTCCCGATGTGCTGAAAGAAGCGCCTATGTACAGTGACTACCGCCAGCGCCATATCTCTGTGGCCTCGCTGCGGCCCGGCGACACGCTCGAATATCGCACGGTGACCCGCACAACGACTCCGCTCGCGACGGGAAACTTCTGGTACGAGCATACGTTCCCGAAGGGCGCGGTAGTCGGCGAGGACCGGCTGGTGATCGATGTCCCCAAGGCGCGCGAGATCAAGCTGAAGTCGCCAAAGCGCACGCCGGAAATTCAGGACAACGGCGATCGCCGTGTCTACACCTGGGTGACGAAGGACATCGAGCCGAAACGGGACCGGGATGAAACAGATGATGAGGATGAGACGACCAGCCCCGATATTCAGCTGACCACCTTTACCGACTGGAAGCAGATTGCCGTGTGGTATGCACAGCTGCAGGGCGAGCGCATGAGCGCGGAGGAGCGCGTGCGCAAGCAGGCGGAGGAGATCACGAAGGGAGCGAAGACGCCAGAGGAGAAGGCGCGTCGCTTGTATGACTATGTGGCGCTCAACATTCGATATGTCAGCATCTCGCTCGGCGTGGGGCGGTACCAGCCGCATGCCGCTGTCGACGTTCTTGCAAACGGATACGGGGACTGCAAGGACAAACACACGCTGCTGGCGTCGATGCTGAAAGCAGTCGGAATTCAGAGCTATCCCGTGCTCATCGACAGCTCGCGCAAGCTCGACAGCGACGAGCCTTCGCCCGCGCAGTTCGATCACGTCATCACCCTCGCTCGCATCGGCGAAAAGCTCACCTGGCTCGACACGACGCAAGAGGTTACGCCCTACGGCCTTCTTCTCTATCAGTTGCGAAACAAGCTGGCAGTCGTCGCATCGGAAGGCGCTGAAGGTGGAGTCCGCCGCACGCCCGCCGATTCGCCGATCAAGACCTTTGTGAAATTTGCCCTGAACGGCAAATTCAGCGAATATGGCGCGCTCGACGCCACGCTCGAACTCACCGCGCAGGGCGACCGCGACTGGCCGATGCGCGCTGCCTATCGCGGCACGCCACAGTCCGAGTGGAAGAATTTCACCAAAGTGCTGTCGGCGAGCTGGGGTCTGCCGGGCGAGGTGGATGACGTTGAGCTTGATCCCATTGAGGACACCTCGAAGCCCTTCCATCTGAAATATCACCTCAGGCAGGATCGCTATTTCGTCGTGCCCTCGGCGAGCGTAAATTTCCGCGCGATTCCACCGCTCTCGGTGCCCGCCGCACGCCCGGGCGCCGCTAAGACCGATCCGATCGATATCGGCCCGGCCGGCGACGTGGACTACAAAATCCGGTTCGAGTTTCCGTCGAACTATTCGGTGCGCACGCCGACAGCAGTCCAGATGACGCGCGACTACGGTGTCTACTCTTCCTCTTATTCATGGACGAAGACTGGGTCGGGCTCTTATGTGCTCGAAGGCGAACGCAAACTAAGCGTCAAGTTGAACGAGCTGTCGGCGTCGCGGCGCGCCGATTATGACTCGTTCCGCAATGTGACGCGGGGGAATGACGACCAGCTGTTGTCGTGCTCGATTTCCGCTCCGTCCGGGCACTCGCTTGAGGTGGCAAAGATGGAAGGCTCTCCCGCCGAGCTGCACCGCGCCGGCGTGACCGCGCTCGAGAGCAAAGACTACCAGCGCGCCATCGACCTGCTCAAGCGCGCAGTCAACGGCGACGCGAATTTGAAAGACGGCTGGTACGACCTCGGCCTCGCCTATGCCGGCGCCAACAATCACGCCGACGCCATCGGCGCGTTCCGCAAGCAGATCGAAACCGACCCGAATCACAAGTTAGCGAATCTCGAACTCGGCATCGAGCTGCAGCAGTCCGGCAAGAACGACGACGCGATTGCAGCCTACAAGAAGCAGATCGAAATCGCCCCCTACGACAAGGCGTCGCACAAGGACCTCGGCCTGTTGCTGGCGCAGATAGGTAAAGACGCCGATGCGCGCGCCGAGCTGGAGCAAGCAGCATCTATTGCTCCCGACGATCCGGAGACGAAGATGGCGCTGGCCCAGGTCTACGCGAAGCTCGGCGAGTCGGCGAAGTCGGCGGAGCTGATGAAGGGCCTTACTGGCAGCGCAAGCGGCACGGTGGGCGCGGACATCTATGCGGCGGCGCTCAAGCCCGATGTCGATCCAGTCCAGACGCAAAACGACGCGCAACAGGTCCTCTATGACATCGGGGGCCAATTCGACTCGGGTGAGTTTGAGCGGCTGCCGCCATCGGCGCTTTCGGCGATGAAGCTGGTCGCGCTGGCATGGGCGCGCATGGGCTGGGCGAAATCGCTGCGCGGAGAAAATCTGTCGGCCATGCAATTCCTGAATTCGGCATGGCTCCTCAGCGGCTCCGGCACGGTGGCAAACCGGCTGGGCCAGGTCTACGAAAAGGCAGGCCAGCGCGACAAGGCAAGTCACATGTACGCACTAGGCGCAGCCGCAGGCGGCGCGGACGCAGCAGATTCGCGCGAGAGATTGGGAAAGATCGCGCCGGGAAATGCTGAAAAGGAAATCGCCGATGCGGGCAACGAGCTAACGCAATCGCGCACGGTAAAGCTGGATCTCAAAGGCGCTGCGAAAAACGCAACGGCAAAATTCAATTTGGTTTTTGATAGCTCTCCGCAGCCGGAGCGCGCCGAATTTGTGGAGGGCGACGACAGTCTGCGCACAGCGGGAGACAAGTTACGGGAAAAGGAATTCCCGGTGCGCTTCCCGGACGCCTCGTCGATCAAGATCGTGCGGCGCGCAAGAGTGAAGTGCGACGCGGCGGGGTGCACGGCGGAGTTGGCGCCGATCGAGGCGGAAAAGGCCGAAGTGGTGCTTACCCCGGTCGTTGATCAGGACACTGCTCTCCGCGCGTCAGGCGGAAGTCACATTCGTTCTTGTCGCGGTGACGAAGGACCCGCCTCAAACTGTACGAATCCGCCACGCGCAATTTACGCTCCCGATCCAGAGTATCCCGTCCAGGAACGACGCGCAGGCCATGAGGGAACGGTCGTAGTGCATCTTGTCGTCGACGCCGACGGAAGTGGACACAACGTAGCAGTCTTTCGCTCAGTGAGTCCTAATTTTGATGCGGCAGCGGTGGAGGCTGTGAAGACTTGGAAGTTCTCTCCTGCAACCAAGGATGGCAAGCCAGTCTCGGTGACAGTTGCCGTGGAAGTCATGTTCCGGCTCAGTCGTTAGTCGCCAAGAGGCCGTCTCTGCTCTAGCGCAAAGCGCGGTACGACCCAAAAGCCATTTGTCCCCTTGCTAACCGAGAGGACTCCAGCTAGTCTAACTCGGTAACCGAGAGGAGCCCATGAGCAAACCGTCTGATCTCGTCCAGGGCACGCTGGACATGCTGATCCTCAAAATACTCGCCCTCGAGCCCCTCAACGGATGGGCCATCAGCCAGCGCCTAAAGACCATCTCCAGTGACGTTCTCGGGGTCAGCGATGGCTCACTCTATCCAGCTCTGCAGAAGCTCGAACATCACGGATGGATTCGCGCCGAGTGGAAGCCGAGCGAAAACAACCGGCGAGCCAAGTTCTATTCGCTGACGCGCGCCGGACGCAACCAACTGGAGAAAGAGACTGCTAACTGGAACCGCGTGGCGGCTGCGATCTCGGGAATCGTCAAGCTCCGGGAGGCCTGAACATGGATCTCGAACGATGGCTCTATTCTCTGCCGCAGCGCCTGCGCTATTTCGTCCGTCCCAGCCAAGTCGACGATGAGATGAAAGAAGAACTTCAGGAGCACCTCGACCGCCAGATACGCGAAAACATCGCGAGCGGCATGTCGCCCGACAACGCCCGCTACGCCGCCATGCGCGCCATGGGCGGAATCTCGCAAATCGAGCAGCAGTGCCGTGATGCACGGGGCGGAAATCTGCTGGAAGATTTTGTTCAAGACCTGCGCTTTGGTTTTCGGCAATTGATTCGCAACCCAGGCTTTTCCGCGCTGGCGATTCTGTGTTTGACGTTGGGCATTGGAGCTAATTCTGCGGTGTTCAGCTGGGTCGAAGGAATTTTGTTTCGTCCTTATCCTGCGGTTGCGCACCAGGAGCGGCTATTCGCGCTAGCCGGAACAGCCCGCGGCGAGAGTGGAGCGACCGGGCTGTCATGGCCGGACTTCGTCGATCTGCAAAGAAGCTGCTCACTCTGCGAAGAAACTTTCGTTAGCAAGATTACTGGCAGCACCCTCAGTATCGGTGATCACGCCGAGAAGGCGACAGGTAGCATCGTTTCCGCCAACTATTTCGAGGCGATCGGTGTGCGCCCCATGCTCGGGCGTGGCTTCGAGCCGGGCGAGGATGTCGGCAGCAACTCGCATCCCGTCGTTGTGATCAGTCACCAGTTGTGGCAAAACCGCTATAAGGGTGACCCCAACATCGTTGGAAAGGTGCAGCGCTTCAACAATGTGCCGCACACAATTATTGGCGTTGCGCCTGCGGGGTTCTATGGAACGTTCGTCGGCTGGGCCATGCAGTTCTGGGTTCCGGCCTCGATGGAAGAAACATTCGAGAGCGGCGGCTACAAAATTGAAGATCGCGATGCGCGTTGGATCGAAGCGTATGTGCGGCTTAAGCCTGGAGTGAGCCGGGCGCAGGCACAGCAGGAAATTTCTGCGATTGCGGGCCGCCTCGAATCGAGTTATGCCGCTACAAATCGCGGACGCAGTATGGGGCTCTGGGCGCTATGGCAGACGCCATTCAATAACGCCGGCACCTTGCTGCCAACGCTCGAAGTGATGGTCGCGGTCGTCGCGTTTGTGCTTCTGATCGCGTGCGCTAACGTGTGCAACCTGCTCCTGGTGCGGTCATTCGCGCGCCGTCACGAATTAAGCTTGCGCCTGGCAATCGGCGCTACTCGCGGTCGGTTGGTGAAGCAACTTCTTACGGAGGGGCTGATTCTTGCGGCGCTCGGCACGGCGGGCGGCCTTTTGGTCGCGTATTGGTGCCGGCACGCGCTGGTGTTGCTCTTGCCGGTCCGTTCGGGCGTTGCCATGTACCTGCCGGGCGAGATCGACGCGCGCGTGATGGCGTTGAGCGCCGGCCTTTGCCTGCTGGTGATGCTGATTGTCGGCTCAATTCCGGCGTTCCAAACGCGCCATCTTGATCTTGCCGGGCCGCTGAAAGCTGAAACCCAAGGCGTGGTGGGCGCTCGGGGAAGGGCGTGGATGCGGTCGGGATTGGTCGTCTTCCAGGTGAGCCTGAGCTTTGTTTTGCTGGTGGGTGCTGCATTGTTGCTCGAAAGTCTGGAGAAAATTCGTACCACAAGTCCGGGCTTCACTACGACCAGCGTCGTGACCACCAGCGTGTCGCTGGTGGCCGCGGGATACGATGACGCGCAATCCAAAATTTTTCAGGACGCACTGATGGACCGGCTCGGTGCGCTCCCGGGCGTCGAGTCCGCTGCTTATGCTCGCGTGACGCCTTTGGGGTATGGGACCTACTCCTCGACGCCGATTGCCGTCGATGGATATCAGCCCTCTCTCGACGAGCGGCCTGCGATCGAATACAACCACGTCAGCCCGGGTTATTTCGCCACTTTAGGGATCCGTGTTTTGTCGGGCCGCGAATTCATACGCGCCGATGACGAGAACGCACCTCTGGTCGCCATCGTCAATCGAACCATGGTTGCCCGCTACTGGGCTGGCCAGGATCCCATCGGCCGGCGACTTCAGGTAAAAGGCCGCTGGGCGCGAGTGGTAGGCGTCGCCGCTGACTCGAAGTACGAAAGCATACGTGAGACTCCAATACCGTTTTTCTATGTTCCCCTGCGGCAGGATTTTGTGCGTGGGCCCGCTTTAAACATTCGCAGCAATCAGCCACTACCCAGCCTGTCAGCGGCATTGATTCGCGAGGTGCACGCTTTGGATCCAAACCTCGCGCTTTCCGAGATGATCACGCTGCAGGAGCAGGTCAACCGCTCAACCTCGCCGCAACTCGTCGCGGTCACGCTGGTCTCGATCCTGGGGAGCCTGGCCCTTCTGCTTGCCGGTGTCGGGCTGTACGGGGTGATGTCCTACGCCGTGGCGCAGAGCAGGCGTGAGTTGGGACTGCGAATGGCTCTCGGGGCCGGCGCCGCCAACCTGCTTCGTTCCGTGATCTCACGCGGCCTGCGACTGACTGCAGCTGGGGCTTCTCTTGGTGTCATTGCCGCATTGGCAGTCACGAGATTGCTGGGACAACTCCTCTTTAACGTGAGCCCATACAATCCGGCGGTGTACGTGCTGGCGCTGGCAGTAATGACTGTTGCAACCGTCTCGGCTTGTTTCCTCCCTGCCTGGCGGGCCAGCCGCATCGATCCCGCGCGGGTATTGCGGGATTGACCTCCTCGGATAGATGCATTTGCCGGGGAGTGCAGTTGGTCCGCCAGTTCGGCCGTCACACCTCCTTGTGAGCCCATCACTCGCATCCCGGCGGCTGGTTCGATACGCTATAAGGTTTTGGTTCAGCTGCATTTAGGAGGTCCCGCATGCGCGAGGCCGTAGAACGCTTGTGGCCTGAAATTCACTGGATCGGGGACGCGAAGCTGCGCGCGCAGGTTGCTGAGACCTGGATCAAGGCGCTGGAGCGCAGCCCGCTTAAGCCTGACGATCTGAACCAAATTCCGTTCACGCTGCTGGTCCCGAATTGCCCCATTACTTTTATGGAGCACAAGCGCTGCGTGGTCCACATTGCGCGCGAGAGCGCCAGGGCAATGTCGGCCTTCATGGGACGGGCGCTGCCGATCGATATCGACGTGGTGATTGCAGGTGCAATTCTAGCGGACGTTGGCAAACTGCTCGAATACGAAATCGGGCCGGACGGCAAGAGTAAACAGAGCGAGCGCGGCGAGGCGCTAAGGCATCCGTTTACCGGGGTCGCGCTGGCGCTCGAATGCGGCGTTCCGGACGCGGTCTGCCACATCATCGCAGCGCATGCTGCCGAGGGAGACCTGGTGAAGCGTACGACGGAGGCGTTCATCGTGCACCACGCGGATTTTATGGCGTTTTTACCGTTTAAGAACCCGAAGAACGTGAAAGTGAAATGAAGCTCAAAGCTCTCAGTTCCATGCTCCAGGGCAGATCGCCAAAATAAACGGCGTACGGTTTTGCTTGGAGCCTGGAGCTGAGAGCTTGGAGCTAGATAAGAAGAGGAGATGATGTTGGCCACTCAAACCACTGCAGGGAAAGAGACGATCACAGCCCAAATGGCCAAGTGGGCCGCCGGGCTTCAATATGAGCAGCTATCGCAAGACGCGGTGTATCAGGCGAAGCGGTTCCTGCTCGACTCGGTCGGCTGCGCACTTGGCGGATACAAGCAGCACGATGTCGTGATCGCGCTGGGCGTGCTGAGCGAGGTCGCCGGCCGCGGCAATTCGACTGTGATCGGGACTGGCAAGAAGATCGATCCGGTCTCGGCGTCGCTGGCGAATGCATTGATGATCCGGTGCATGGACTACAACGACATCTACTGGAAGCAGGACCCATCGCATCCGTCAGATATCTTCCCGGCGGCCATGGCTTGCTGCGAGCGTGCTGGCACAGATGGCAAGGAATTAATTGTCGGATTCGTGATTGGGCACGAGTTCGAGATGCGGCTGTGTGAGGCGGCGTTCCCCGGGATCCGCGAGCGCGGCTGGCATCATGCAACGTTGACTGCTTTTGCCTCGCCAATTGTAGCTGGACGTGCGCTGCATTTGAGCTGGGAGCAGATTCAGCACGCGATCGGGATTTCGGCTTCACACCATTGCACTCTGGGTGCGGCGGTCTCGGGCAAGCTGACGATGATCAAGAATACGGTTGACCCGATGGCGACGCAGAGCGGCGTATTCGCGGCGCTGCTGGCCGAAAAGGGATACACCGGGCCGGAGCACGTGCTCGACGGCAAAGAAGGCCTGGTGCATTGCCTCGGCCCGGAGTGGAAGCTGAACCTGCTGACCGATGGACTCGGCGAGTCGTGGCGGATTACGCAATGCGGGATGAAGTTCTTCCCGACCGAGGCGCTGACGCACGCGCCAATTTCAGCTGTGCTTGATCTGGTAAAGGAGAACGATCTGCATCCGGATGGAGTGGAGAAGATCCAGATACGCTCGCTGGCGCGCGCAGCCGATATTTTGTCTGATCCTAGCAAGTACGATCCTCACACGAAGGAGACCGCGGACCACTCTCTGCCCTACGTGATCGCGGCGGCGCTCGTCGACCGGCAGGTCACTCCTGCGCAATTCGAGATGGCGAAGATTATGGATCCAACGATCCGGGCGCAGCTCAAGAAGATTGAAGTGGTTGCCGACCCTGAGATCGAGAAGGTCTTCCCCGCGCTGCAGCGGGTAGTGGTGAACATCATCGGGAAAGACGGCCGAACATTCTCGAAGCAGCTCGATTATCCGAAGGGTGATCCGCGGAACCCCTTGACCGACGCCGAGATTGAAGAGAAGTTCCGGGCGCTGGCTGAGGGAGTACTGACGAAAAAGGCGCAGGACAGGCTGATTCGTGCGATCTGGAAGTTGGAGAAACTGGACTCGGTTGCCAGGCTGATGCGATTGATGAAGGCGGACGCGAACGCGTAGGAACAGACTATGGGTCAGACGATCGTTGAGAAGATTGCGCAGAAACACATGGCCGAAGGGCCGAATCGTCCGTTGCGAGCGGGCGATTTTTTGTCCATCCGCCCGCATCGCTGTATGACGCACGACAACACGTCGGCGGTGATGAGCAAGTTCAAGGGCATCGGCGCGAAGAGAGTCAAAGATCCCCAGCAGATGGTCTACGCGCTCGATCACGACATTCAGAATCAGGACGAGTCGAACCTGAAGAAGTACCGCGCGATCGAAGCGTTCGCGCGCGAACAGGGAGTCGACTTCTACCCCGCAGGCTCGGGCATAGGCCACCAGATTATGGTCGAACGAGGATACGTCGTGCCGGGATCGTTTGTCGTCGCGTCGGACTCGCACTCGAATATGTATGGCGCGCTGGGCGCAATCGGCACGCCGATTGTGCGTACGGACGCCGCCGCTGTCTGGGCAACTGGCGAATTCTGGTGGCAGATTCCGCGAACGATCCAGGTTGTTCTCGAAGGAAAGCTGCCCGCGGGAGTGACCGGCAAGGACATCATTATTACCCTATGCGGCCTCTACAACCATGACGAGTGCCTGAATGCTGCGATCGAATTCGCGGGGCCAGGCGTGGCGTCGCTGTCGATGGACGCGCGGCTTTCGATTTCCAACATGAGCACCGAATGGGGGCCGCTGGTCGGATGGTTCCCGGTAGATGAAACGACGATCGCCTATATGCGCGCCACGCATGTGCGACTGACGGCGATCGGCGCGTTCGCAAACGCCGAGCGCTTTACCGAAGGTGACATCGCCGCATGGGAAAAGAATCCACCGGCACCGGATCCCGATGCCGTTTATGCGGCGCGCATCGTGCTCGATCTCAGCGAGGTTACGCCGCACGTCTCCGGGCCTGACACGGTTCAGACCATGCAGTCCCTCGCTGAAATTGAGCCAAAGAAAGTAGCGATCCAGAAGGCCTATCTCGTCTCCTGCGTGAACTCGCGGCTGGAAGACCTGGAAGCCGCAGCGAAGGTGCTTAGGGGCAAGAAGGTTGCCGCGAGCGTGAAGTTCTATCTGGCGAGCGCGAGCAAGTGGGTGCAAGACGAAGCCGAGCGGCGCGGCATCTGGCAGACGTTGCTCGAAGCGGGCGCGCATCCGTTGCCACCGAGTTGTGGGCCTTGTATCGGTCTCGGCACTGGGCTGCTCGAAGCAGGTGAAGTTGGCATCTCCGCAACCAACCGCAATTTCAAAGGCCGCATGGGATCGCGCGATGCGAAGTGCTATCTGGCGAGCCCGGAGGTGGTCGCGGCGTCGGCGGTCGCAGGATACATTTGCGGGCCCGAGGCCGGGATGGCGGGCACGAATGTGCGCCCCACACGAGATTTCGCGGAGTTGGCGGTCGCTTCTGGAGGCGCGGAGAAAGTCGAGATTCTCCCCGGTTTCCCGCGGCGAGTGAAAGGCCGGCTCGTCTTCATGCCGCAGGACAACGTCAATACCGACGCCATCTACGGCAAGGACTATACCTATCGCGACGACATGACGCCGGAGATGATGGCGAAGGTCGTGATGGAGAATTACGATCCGCAGTTTGCGTCGCGCACGGACTCCGGCGACGTGATTGTCGGCCAGTTCAACTTCGGCACAGGATCGAGCCGCGAGCAGGCCGTGACCTGTTTGAAGGCGAAGGGGATTCCGCTGGTGATTGCAGCGAGTTTCTCGCAGACATACCTGCGCAACGCTTTCAACAATGGATTCCTCTGTATCGAGGTGCCGGAATTGGTAGCTCGCCTGCGCGAGCAATTCACGAAAGAGATCGCCGCGAAAGAGAAGACGATCATCGCCAGCGACGAGATCGATATCGACTTCACTTCCAGCACGATTTCCTGGCGCGGAGGGAAGTTCGTGTTTCCTGCACTTGGCAGCGTGCCGCAGTCGCTGGTGATCGCAGGCGGAGTGGAGAATCTGGTGGCAAAGCGGCTGGTTGGGACTAAGTGAATGGATGCGTCTTCGCAAAGTGTGCCGGAAAGGCTCGACGGGGTTATCCGATCTCTACAAGAACCAGAGAAGAGATCCCTTCGCGCCATGATCGGCCGTGCAGAACGCAAGGCGAAGGATACTCTGCCGCGCCACCTCCTATATTCCGCGATTTTTGCTATCGGAGTGCTCGTCATCATATCGGTTATAGCCAAGATAGCCAGACCTGGTGAGCCCTTCGGCCCCTATTGGCCGGGCGCGATCTGGATCGGAATTTGTGAATTGATAGCAGTCTGGGTGTTTTTCAGTGCGAAAAGAGAGTCGTCAGCGCGGCTGCAAAAGCTCAAGGCACTGTCGGAGCGGAATGAGGCGCGCGAAATTCGTGTCCAGGCGAGCGAGGTGGTGGAGTTCGAGGAAATTGAAGACGAGGGCGCCTGCTTTGCTTTCCAATTGCAAGACGACCGGATTTTGTTTATCAGCGGGCAGTCTTACTATGCCTCCAAACGCTTCCCGAACAGTGACTTCTCATTAATCTGTGTCTACGACAGCGAGGGTTCGCTTGTCGAGGAATGGACACGCAACCATGGGCATAGGCTCCAACCTATTCGGGTAGTTCCAAGCGACGTTAAGGCTGGACTTTTAATCCCTGATCATCTGGAAGTAATCCACGGCAAGTTGGCGGAACTCGAAGGAATTCTGATTAGCATGCAGTCAAATTGATGCGGAGATAGCACTCATGGCGAAATACACAGTCATTACCATGCCGGGAGACGGCATTGGAAACCAGGTTTTACCGGAGTCGTTGCGAGTACTCAAAGCAGTTGATTTTGACGCGGAGTACATTCATGCCGACATCGGATGGGATTGCTGGTGCAACAACGGTAACGCGCTGCCCGATCGCACGATTGAACTTTTGGCCAAGCACAAGCTGGGCCTCTTCGGAGCGATCACCTCGAAGCCGAACAAGGCCGCGCAGGCAGAGTTGAAGCCCGAACTGCAGGGCAAGGGTTACGTCTACTACTCGCCGATCGTGACCATGCGGCAGAAGTTCAACCTCGATATCTGCATGCGGCCCTGCATCGGCTTCAATGGCAACCCTCTGAACTACATTCGCAAGACGGTAGGCGGGGGTTTCGAGGAGCCGCACATCGATACCACCGTCTTTCGCCAAGGCACCGAGGGCATGTACGCCGGAATCGAGTGGACAAATCCGCCGGAGAACGTTCGTGCCGCCCTCAGCACGCATGTGAAGTTCAAAACGTTTGCCGGGGTGGCCGGGCCGGATCTGGCCGTCAGTTGCCGAGTGATCACACGCAATGCTTGCAAGAGAATCTGCACGGCTGCCTTCGAATATGCGAAGAAGCGCGGCTTCAAAGGCGTAACGATTTGCGAAAAGCCGAACGTTGTTCGCGAGACTTCGGGCATGATGGAAGAAGTAGC
>Ga0335070_10000414_pt1 | contig 47921 bp, 36 predicted proteins | sample Lox_Sample_13_FD_206722 | JGI IMG/M metagenome (GOLD analysis project Ga0335070, IMG submission 206722) | Soil microbial communities from Loxahatchee National Wildlife Refuge, Florida, United States - Lox_Sample_1.3 | ecosystem: Environmental > Terrestrial > Soil > Wetlands | place: USA... | reverse complement strand
CTGGCGCCTCACCTACCGGTGCCGACAAGAACACCGCCGTTTCGGATGGGAGCAGTTCGAGCGGCCGTGGCGGCGGCTGCAACGACAGGTCGCCGACCGGTTGAGCCGCTCGCCCCGCCGCCGCCTGCGGGCCCTGCTGCACTCCCCTCTAGGGCCCGAGCTACGCGAGCTGATGCGCATGGCCGGGATGGGACTGGATCACCGTGGCCGACTCCGGTGACAAACCTGCAATCCTCGCCGGCCTGGTTGCAGCTCCCGTACCCGAGGCGGCCCTCGACGCTCTCGCCGATGGGTGCATCGGCATCTCTGAGGCGATGCGGTTCTCCGGGCTCTCGCGATCAACCCTCTACGCCGCGATGGAAGCCGGGGAGTTGCCGTTCGTGAAGATCGGCAGGCGGCGCCTGCTACCCCGCCAATCGCTGGTCCAGTGGCTCGCACGGGGCTGGCGGGGTGGTCAATGAGGCCGGTCCACGTTCCCGTGGTAGTACTGTGGTTGTCAATCAGGCCCCAGGCACTTTTCGAGACGCCGCACCCGCCGCACGATTCTCCTGCCACGAGAGGGACTTGAAAGGGTGGCGGTGCCCAGACTCGAACTGGGGACACGCGGCTTATGAAACCGCTGCTCTAACCGACTGAGCTACACCGCCACGCAGGCCTGCGGGACGCGGGCCGCGCAGTCTAGCGAAGACGAGGCTACGGGCGATCTCCCGGGAAGGTGCGCTTGAGGGAGGTCTTGTTGTCGTCGGCCGGCTTCTCGGCGGGCTTGGTGGACGGCACCGCGGTGTTCGAGAAGACGATGTGTTCGAGCGCCTCGACGCGGCGCTTCAGCTCCTGGACGTCGCTGTCGGCGCCCGCTGCGCCCGCGGGCCCCGCCGCGACCGACGGTCCCGCCGGCGCGCCCTCGAGCACGTAGGTGGTGGCCTTGTCGGCGACTCCGTCGAGCATCGGGATGATGCCGCCGAGCGAATCCGCGTGGGCGAAGATCTGCCGCGGCGCGCCCTCGCCCGAGACCTTCGCGCACGCCAGGTCGAGGCTCGCCCCCTCGCCGAAGCGCGTGAAGGAGCCGTAGATCACGTAGTCCGCCGCCTCCGCCTGCCCGGCCGCGCGGGCCGGCGCGATCTCGGTGGTGGCCTTGGCGGGGTCCTCGACCTTGATGACGCCGAGCCGCGTGTCGCGCCCGAGGCGCGAGACGAGCATGTCGGAGAGACCCTGCTGGAGGTACTCGCGGTTGTCGTTGCTGTGCACCACGATCGGAAGGAGCGCGACCCGCGCGCGATCGGCGGCCAGCGCGCGAGGCGCCGCCGCGAGCGAGGCCCCTCCGGCCAGCGCAAGGGCGAGGGCGAGCGAGAAACCGCGCAAGAATGAAGCCTCCGGAGGGGCGGGTTGTGCGGCCGCTTCTCAGGGGGTCGAATTCCCCTCGGCCGTTCTCAAGGTCGCGGCTTACCTACCATTCCCGCTGGGGGCGGTCAAGCAATCCGCCGCGCCGGCACGTTCAGTGAGTAAGCGGGCCCGTTCAGTGGGTAAGCGGGCCGAGCGGCAAGCGCACGCAGAAGGTCGCGCCGCGGCCCTCGAGGCTCTCGACCTCGATGCGTCCGCCGTGATCGCTCACGATGCGGTGCGAGATCATCAGCCCGAGGCCCGAGCCCTGGTCGGGCCCCTTGGTGGTGAAGAACGGGTCGAAGATGCGCTCGAGATCGTCGGCGCGGATGCCGCAGCCGTCGTCGGTCACCTCGATCGCAACGCCCTCCCCGCCGTCGAACGGCTCGCGGCGCGCGCGGATCCGCACCTGGCCGCCCGACCCGAGCGCGGACTCCGCGCGATTCGGCTTCGCGGTCGCGTGGATCGCGTTGAGCAGCAGGTTCAGCACGACCTGGTGCAGGTGGTCGCGCACCGCGACGACCTTCGGGAGGTCGTCCGCGATGGCGACCTCGACGCTCACGCGCCCGCGCGCCGCCTCGGGGCCGAGCAGCTGGACGGCCTCCTCGATCAGCTCGGCGAGGTCGCAGGACGCGCGCGGCGCGTCCTCGCCGGTATCGCGCCCGAGCTGGCCCATCGCCTTCACCAGGCCGTGGATGCGGTCGACCTCTTTGCAGGCGAGCTCGTGGTAATCGTGCCAGAACTCGAGGTCGTGCTCGCCGCGCTTGGCGGGCGCGAGCGCCAGGAAGGTGCGGATCGACGTCAGCGGGTTGTTGATCTCGTGGGCCAGGCCCGCCGCGAGCGTGCCGAGCGTGCCGAGCCGGTCGGCGCGCCGCACCTGCTCGCGCGAGCGCCTCAGGTCCTCGACCAGCCGCGCGTTCTCGATCGCGATCACCGCCTGGCTCGCCAGGCCGTCGAGCAGCGTGTAGTCGGAGGCGCCGAAGCTCTCGCCGCCGCGGCGGTTGTCGATCGCGAGCGCGCCGATCACGCCGTCGTGTCCGACCAGCGGGATCATCATGATCTCGTCGGCGGCGACCTCGGTCGCGAGCCGCCGCACCGGACCCTCGAGCTCGAGCAGCTCCGTCATGCGCACGAACTGGATCTGGCCACCGAGCAGGCGCGCCCCGAAGTTCGGCGCCGCCGCCACGGCGACGTCGAGGTCGGAGAGGCGATGCGCCACCGCGGTGTCGCGCGGCGCGGAGCGCACCGCCTGGAGCCGCTCGCGCGCGGCGTCGAACAGGAACACGGTGGCGCCGTCGTAGCCGAACTCCGAGGTGAGCGTGTGCAGCAGCAGATCGAGCAGCGGGACCAGCGCGAGCTCGCGGTTGAGCAGCTTCGAGGCGCGGTTCAGCACCTCGAGCTCGTAGAGCAGCTGCTCGCGCTCGCGGTCGAGGGCGTAGACCTCGATGCCGGTGCGCAGCGTGAGGCGCATCTCCTCCGGCCGCCACGGCTTCGGCACGTAGCGGTAGATCCAGCCGTTGTTGATGGCGTCGGAGAGCGTGGCCGCGTCGCCGTAGGCCGTCACCAGGATGCGGACGGTCTTCGGGTCGACCTCGCGCACCTTGGCGAGCAGCTCGACGCCGCTCATGCCCTCCATGCGGTGGTCGGAGAGCACCAGCGCGGCGGGGTTCTGGTGCAGGCTCTCGAGCGCTTCCTCGCCGCTCGCGGCGGTGCGCACCTGGAACTCGCGGCGGAAGCTCAGCTCGAAGACGCGCAGGTTCTCGGGCTCGTCGTCGACGAACAGGATCGGGTACTCGCGCCAGTCGAGCAGCCGGTCGATCCTAGGCCCGATCCTCGCCCGCATCCCGCGCCTCCGCCGGCAGCCGCACCGTGAACACCGCGCCCGCGCCCGGGGTCGATGCGACCTCGAGCGCGCCGCGGTGGGCCTCGGCGATCCGTCGGCAGATCGAGAGGCCCAGTCCCGTCCCTCGGCCGGCCGGCTTCGTGGTGAAGAAGGGCTCGAACACGCGCTCGGCGAGCGTCGGGTCGATTCCCGGACCGTCGTCCGCGATCGACACGACGACGCCCTTCCCCTCCGGCGAGCGAGCCGCCGAGACCCTGACCCTGCCGCCCGTCTTTTCGAGCGCTTCGCCCGCGTTCTTGAGGAGGTTGAGGAAGAGCTGCTTGAGCGCGCTCGGATCGGCCGAGACCGGGGGAAGGCCCGCGGCGTAGTCTCGCTCCACGGCGACGCGTTGGCGGCCGAGCGCCGGCCCGATCATCTGCAGCGTCGAGTCGAGGCAGGCGCGGATGTCGACGGGGACGTGCTCCCGTTCCCCCGGGGCCCCGAAGTCCCGCAGGTCGCCGACCAGGCGGCTGGTGCGCTCGAGCCCCTCCACCACGATCGCCACCAGCTCGTCGATCGTCGCCGAGACCTCCGCGAGCCCGATGTCGGCTTCGAGGCGCTGGACCTCGGCGAGGTGGGCCGGGAGCTTGGCGGCGTCGCGCCAGTCGACCTGGGCGAGGCGGCCGGCGAACTCGCGCACCTGCCCGACCGCGGCCGCCAGCGCGCGCAGCGAGTTGAGCGAGAAGTTCACCGGATTGTTGACCTCGTGCGCGATGCCCGCCGCCAGCTCGCCGACCGCCGCGAGCCGCTCGGCCTGCACCAGCGCCACCTCGGTCTCGCGCAGGTGCGTGAGCGCGCGGTCGAGCGCGGCGTTCTGCTCGGCGAGCTCCTGCTGCAACAGCCGCACGCGCACCAGCGCGCGGGCGCGCGCCAGCAGCTCGCGCGGGTGGAACGGCTTGGTCACGTAGTCGTCGGCGCCGAGCTCGAGGCCGCGGATCTTCATCTCGCGCTCGGCCTTCGACGTCACCAGCATCACCGGCACGCCGGCGAGCGCGGCGTCGCCCTTGATCGCCTCGCACAGCTCGGTGCCCGACATCTCGGGCATCATCACGTCCGTCACCACGAGCGCAGGCGCGCGCGCGCGCACCAGCTCGAGCGCCTGGCGCCCGTTGCGCGCCGCGCGCACGTGGAACTCCGCGCCGAGCAGATGCGCGAGCAGGCGGCGCATGTCGGCGTTGTCCTCGGCGACGACCACCTCGGGCAGCGACCCGGCCGGCGCGTCCGCGGCCGGCGCCTCGGGCGCTCGCGCCCCCTCGAAGCGCTCGGCCGTGCGCTCGAGCTCGGCGACGCGGTAGGCGGGCGTGTGCGTCGGTCCCTGCTCCGCCCCGTCCACCGCGTGGTGGTCGAGGTCGGCGGCCAGCGCATCGAAGGAGCGCGCCAGCGAGACGCAGCGCCCGTCCTCGGTCTCGACCACCTCCTCGGCGTTCGCGTCCGCGCTGCCGAGCGGCAAAAAGACGTGGAACTGCGAGCCGTGGCCGAGCCCCTCGCTGGTCGCCCAGGCGCGCCCGCCGTGCAGCGCCACCAGCTCGCGCACCAGCGAGAGCCCGATGCCGGTGCCCTCGTGGCGCCGCGTCGCCGACGAGTCGACCTGCGCGAAGCGGTCGAAGACGCGCCCGAGCTGGTCGGGCGGGATCCCGATCCCGGTGTCGGTGACCACCAGATGGGCGCCGCGCTGGCGCTCCTGGTCGCCGGCTTGCGGGTCCAGCTCCGCGCTCACCCGCACCGTGATGCGGCCGCCCGGGTCGGTGAACTTGAGCGCGTTCCCGACCAGGTTCACCACCACCTTCTCGAGCGCGTCGGGATCGGCGTTCAGGAGCGGAGGCGCCTCCGCGCAGTCCGCCACCAGCTCGACCTGCTTGCGCGCCGCCATCGGCCGCGCGTTCTCGACCATCTCGACCACCAGCCGTCCCACCTCGAGCGGCTGCCGGTGCACCTCGTGCTGCCCGCTCTCGATGCGCGCGTGGTCCAGCAGATTGTTGATCAGCTTCAGCAGCCGCAGCGAGTTCTTGTGCATCGTCTCGAGATACGAGCGCTGCGCCTCGTCGATCGGCCCGAACTCCCCGGCCAACAACGCCTCGAGCGGCGCCAGCGTCAGCGTGAGCGGCGTGCGGAGCTCGTGGTGGATGTTGGCGGAAAAGCGGGACTTGGCTTCGTCGAGCTCTCGGAGTTCATCGCGAGCTCGTTCGAGCTCACGTCGCTGAAGGAAGTCCTTGAGCCGAACCCGATCGAGAAAGGCACAACTGGCAACGCTTAGACCCGCGGCAGATGTTAGGAAGAATGTGTTGGTCCCGAACTCCGACCAGCTAAAGGCAGCCTTGGTCAGGACCGGCGTCATCAGATAGCCGAGCATTATTGATCCGCAGATGCCAGCCGACTCAAGAGCGGTCAACGGAAGAATGACACCCATGCCGCAGAACAAGAGGATCAGGCCAGCGTAGTACCTACTAGCTGGCTCATCTGCGTAGATCATCGTGAGCATTCCTCCTCCCAGCGACGCACAGATGAGCAGCTCACCAAGACGCGGACGGACTACGCTTTCGCGGAGATAGGCCCACGCAAGAACCGCAGCCATTGCCAATCGCAGAAAAAGAAATGGGAGAAGGTTGTTCTTGAAGAGTAGAGAGTCTAGACCGATAAACACTGCGTTGATTGCAAATGCCACGGCCGCGCCAACGCGGACATGCTGGCCCATCCGGAGCTCATGGAGCTCCCGGCGGTATGCGGAATAGCCGTCCTTGGAAGCAAGATGGGGACCTGCCATGACGGCAAAACATCGGCAAGACAGCGGTGACGCTTGACGAGGCGCCTCCTAAGCCTGTAGCCGCGAGACCTCAGAGCCCTACACATCTCCTCGCCGTAGGCGTAGTCGCAACAATCCAAATACTCCAGCGTCGAAGCCTCTCGCTGCTGCATCCAGAAATGCTTCGTAGTGGCGAACGATCTGGTCGCCGACGAGGGCGCTGGCTCGCTCACTGTTCTCCCGGAGTCTGGCCAGCCATGCCCTACATGTTGTCGCATAGTCCTTTGGGTCGTTGCGAATGGAAACGATCTCGAACAATCCCTCCAGCGCTGCCACAAGCTCTAAGAGTCGCGGGAGATCTGACTCGGGGAAGATCGATGCGATTGCGCCTTGAATGAATCGCCCCTTCTCATAGGCAGACGTTTGAATTGACATCGAACCGCCTGGAGCCAACCACGTTCGACAGTTCTGAAAGAATCGGCGATAGATCTCGACCCTCTCGTCCGAGCTCGTCTCGGGCCGTGCAAAGTGCTCGATTGCTCCGATTGAGACAATTGCGTCGTACTGCGTAGCCGGCCGATGTTCCGTCCAGCTCTCGACAGCGACATGTGTGCCGGGGACGCTTAGCCGCTTCACGAAATCCGCCTGGCTATCGCTGAGCGTCAGACCGGTCGCCTCGGACACCTGATGAACCTGAATCAGTCGCGTCAGCAGCGATCCCCAGCCGCAGCCAATATCCAAGACTCGCCGGGCGCCGCGGACGCACGCCTGTTCGGCGTGGAAGTCGAGCTTTCGCTCCTGGGCAAGTTGAAGCGAGTCCCCTTCGTGCCACAGAGCGCACGAATAGGTCATGCTCGGGTCGAGCCAGAGGTGGTAGAAGTCGTCCCCTATGTCGTAGTGGGCCTGAATAGCTGCACGCGACGCACCGAGCACGCTTCGCCCGCTGGGGTCTTCCGACAAGAGCCCCTCCGATCGAACCGGAAAGCCCAAGCGCACTGTCCTCATCTGCTTCTGACGACGAGAAAGTTCCAGGCCCTACTGCTGTCGTGCTGCACCTCGAGTTTGCTCACCTCAGAGACGTTCGCAGCCAAACGGAGCATGTCATCGGGCGTTCGATAGATCAGACGCCAATCGAGCACAAATTCAGGTACCCACTTCACTGCGTCGTCGTCAGCTGCGTTTCCAATCAATAGCCTGCCATCTTGCTTGAGGAGTTCGACGAGATTGGCAACTAGGGTCTGGGCCACGCCTTCTGAGAGGTAATCGAACAGTCCGGCGCTATAGATCAGGTCCTGGCCGCGGACTTCTTTGATCAGCTCAGGGTGCGTGAGCAGCTGTTTGAACGACACGTGCCTACACCGCAGGCTTACGCGATCCCGATGGCGCAGGGACGCACGTCGGATTTTCTCTTGGGCGAACGCCAAGGCCGACTCATCCTGATCGACGATCGAGATCGTCAGCGGCCCGTGTAGGTCCTCTTTGCTCAAGAACTCCTCGAGCTCGCGGGCCGGCCCGACTCCGATATTCATGACATGAGTAGGATCTCCGCGGCCGGAGGTGGTACGGGCTGTCTCTCGGATGTGCCCTATCAGATAGTCCTTCCGGTTCCGCACCGTGGCCGCGAGTCTCTCCTCTCGACCGAGTTGATGCATAACACGGTCAAATGTCGAGGCGCCGAGCCGCGCATCGTCATACATGAAGTTCATCAGCTCAAAATCGCCGGGGTATCCACGCGGCTTTTCGTATCCTCGGCGCCAGATCGGGGCTCCCATCAAGATCGGCGTCACCAGGAGCTCGGTGAGCCGCTTTGATGCCAGGAAAGCTTCCCGTGACTGATACGCCGCCGCCGCTTCTGAATTGGCAACGAAATGCACGCGTGACCAATCTCGCCGAATCTGTTCTTCGGCGAGCTCCTCGAGTTCTCGAATCCCTGTCTCTTGGGCTTGTGTTGTCGAAGTTGAGAGCTCTTGCTCACGTTGGCGAAGGAGTCTACGCCAGTGAGAAAGGACGATGAGCACCTCAGAGAGCGCACGGCGATAGCCATCGGGCACCGCAGAGTAGGTCGCGGCTCCTTGGCTCAACGCATCGCGGAAGAGTACGTCCTGGCCCAGGCTCTGTAGCATCGCCGGATCAAAGATCGAATCGAGGAACCGCAGCCCGATCCTTACGACCTTCGCGTCCCGTTGAGACCGGACGACCTCGGCGTTCCCCGAGAATGCGCGCGTGTCTCGTATCCAAACCTGAATGGGAACCACACTGCCCGGCTCTAAACGCGCCGAACTCTCCGCGATGTGACACGCGAGGCCGCTCGAGCTCACGTCCTGCAGGCGGGCTTCGAGGTCCCCTACCCAAACCCTTGGGGCCTCATTACCAACCAAGATTTGAGGCTTGAATCGAGGAGCTCGGAAGAAGACGGAGCGGCCGGAGCCCCCCTCAAGATCGTGATAGGTTGAGGCCAACCGTTTCCTCCCCCGGGCGCGAGCCTCCGGAGCTGGCACGACAAGTCTATCTTTCGTCTAGTCTCGGCCGCAAGAAATCGAGTCAACTAGTTGATCGCACGATGGATTTTTGCATCCTCCTGCGTTCGCCGCCCGGCGAAACCGGGTAAGGCGGGTTGACACTTCCCAGGAGGACCCGGCTGCACCGCCTTCTCCTTGCCTCGCCGGGAATCAACGCGAGATAATGCCTCCAAGTCCCATCTTACAGCTGCAAGCTCGAACCATGGAAGAAAGAATTTGATCGATGGGCATCTCCTTTGGCGAGTTCGATCTAGATCCTCGTCGCTATGAACTTCGCCGCAATGGGCGCCTCGTCCGCGTCGAACGCCGCGTCTTTGATCTGATTCACTTCCTTATTCTCAATCGCGATCGTGTCGTTTCGCGAGAAGAGATATTCGCTGAGCTTTGGACGGGCCGTGTCGTCACCACATCATCGCTGAATGTTGCCATCGCGGCGGCACGCAAATCTCTTTGCGATACGCCACGGCGCCAGTCCATCATCAAGACCGTCCACGGTCGAGGTTACCGCTTCGTCGCACCTCTGCGGGGACAATCAACGCCCAATGACCCTAACGGTGTTGGTCGGCCTGCGTCTGCGGGCTGTAGCTTTCACCCGTTTGTGGGACGCAGGGGCGAATTCGCGACCTTGCTCGCTTCCCTGGATCTTGCGACTGCTGGGCGCGCTCAATGTGTGCTCGTAGGCGGGGAGCCCGGGATCGGCAAAACTAGGCTCACAGAGGAATTCTCGCAGCTTGCGGCAAGTCGGGGTGCTGAGGTCCTCACAGGGTGCTGTTCCGAGAGCGAAGGAGCTCCAGCACTCTGGCCATGGATTCAGATCACTCGCGGCTTGGTCGCGGACCGCGGTCACCACGCGATCTCGTCGAACGCGGCAGCAGAGCTTGCGGAACTTCTTCCCGAGCTGCGTGGCTCGTCGAGCGCACCCAGACAGATCTCTCAAGATTCAGGTCATGCGCGCTTCCGGCTCTTCGATGCGATAGCCCAAGTACTCGAGCGAAAGGCTCGACGCACCACGCTGCTGATCGTTGTCGATGATCTCCACAAGTCTGATCTTCCATCACTTGAGCTACTTCACTTCATCCTCCGTGGTCAGCGCAACGCCCGCCTTCTCCTCTTGGCTACCTATCGCGAAAACGAGATTCAGCGTTGGCCCTCTCGCAGCCAGCTTCTCGGACTTATTTCCAGGAGCGGGGGCGCAATTGCTCTTCCCCTCGCTGGCCTAACCGCTTGTGAGATCCAGCAATTCGTCGAAGCCACCACTGGTCAACCTACAACGAAAGAAACTGTAGACATCCTCCAAGACAAGACCGCTGGGAACCCGTTCTTCCTTTCGCAACTCTTACCGATGCTCTCTAGATCACCTGGAATTCTCAGCGACTCCTTGCCGTTAGGGATCCGAGAAGCCATCCTGCGACAACTCGATGGCCTCCCCGAGGCCACGAGGAGCCTCCTCTCGTTCGCTTCAGTCGTTGGCCGCGACTTCACTAGGCTTGCTCTGGAACTTCTGGTCGGACGCTCCGACGCCGAGATACTTGATTCACTCGAGTCGGCACTCGATGCTCACCTAGTAACCGAAATTTCGGCTGGTTCACATTCGGGCTCATACCGTTTCTCCCACGTTCTTGTGCGCGATGCCCTATACGGAGAGCTTCCCGCAACCGAGCGTGTTCGGCTCCACGGCCTCGTCGGAACTGCTCTTGAACGAATCTACTGCGGCGAAATCGAAGAGCACGTGGCGGAGATCGCCCATCACTTCAACTCTGCCGCAGCCTCCTACGCGGAGCGCGCACTTGAGTACGCCGAACGTGCGGCGCTCGCGGCGAATCGTCGGTTTGCATACGATGAATCTGCGAAGCACTATGAACGATGCCTCGCAATCCTCGAGGGATCTGAAACCAGCTCAGATCTGAAGCGCTGCGCCCTCCTCGTTGCGCTCGGCGCGCAACAATGCCGAGCTGGCGATCGCCCGGCTGCAAAGGCCACCTTTGAGCGAGCAGCTCGCCTCGCGAGCGCGATCGGGGCTTCCGAGCTGCTGGCCGAAGCCGCGCTTGGCTTGGCACCCGGCTTCCTTGCGGTAGAGGGAGGAGTCGTAGACGAATTCCTGATCGGACTCTTGGATCATGCCTTGGCTACTCTCGGAGACGCAAACGACGCCCTCCGGGCACGGCTTCTCGCACGGTTGGCAATGGCGCTCCTCTGGGAGGGCTCAGCCAAGCGGCGAGCGCGCCTCGTAGACGAAGCTCTGCAAATCTCCCAGCGGATCTCCGATCCCGAACTCTCCCTCTACGTTATGCATGCGCGATGGTTGGCTCAATGGGATAGCTGTGCCTTTGACCGACGCTATGCAGAGTCGCGAGAGCTGGTTTCCAGAGCCAAGATGCTCCGGGACCGAGAGATGGTCCTCGTCTGTCTTCTCTTCCGACTGCTAACCCTTCTCGAGATGGGAGAAATTAAAGCGTTTGAGTGCGAGTCTGAGGCGTTCGGAGCGCTCGCGGCTGAACTTCGCCAGCCTCAATCGATCTGGTATGCACGCCTCTTCAAGGCCACTCGCGCATTGCTCGAAGGACGCTTCGACGATGCGGAGCGTCTTGCAGTGGAGTTCTCCACCCTGGGCTTCCAGATCAACGACGCGAACGCCTTCCATAGCCTCATGAGCCACCTCCTCGTATTGCGGTGGGAGCGCGGGCGACTCGATGAGTTCTTGACCCTTGCCGAAGAGGGAGTTCGGCGGTTCCCTGAAATGGTTGCGTGGCGCGCCGCCTTCGCTTGGACGCTGGTGCAACTCGGTCGATTGACTGACGCGCGAATCGAGTTTGAGTTTCTGGCTTCCAACGGCTTCGCAAGCCTTCAGGACCGATTCGACTGGCCTGTTGCGATCGCACTGACTACAGAAGTCTGCTGCGCTCTCGGAGATCGTGAGCGCGCCGAAATGCTCTACCGACTTCTCCTTCCCGGAGCGGATCGACACCTTGTGATTGGCCTCTGCGTTGTCAGCTGGGGCTCGGCCTCGAGACAACTGGGCATGCTTGCTGCCACATTGCAGCAGTGGCAGCAGGCATCGATGCATTTCCGCAACGCAATTTCAGCTAACGAGCGGATCGGTGCCAGACCTTGGCTCGCTCACACAATGGTCGACTACGCTCAGATGCTTTTCTGCTACGGCGAGAAGGAAGGGCGTTCAGAGGCCCATCGTTTGATCGGAAACGCTCTCGTGATCGCAAGGGAACTCGGGATGGTCAACCTCGTTGCACGCGCCGAAAAACTTGCGGAACGAGCCTCCCAGTAGCAGATGGACCTTGGGGAAGACCCGCTTCGCGTTATCCCCGAAAATCTGAAGCATCTCCCCGATCTACACGCCGGGACTTCCGCTCTGCACCGTATGTGACAGTCCGCCCCACGCCCTCCCTCATGCGCCCTGATGCGGCGCGCGCCGGGCTGGACAGTCGCTCGAGCGGGGCGGCACGCCGGTTGCACCCTCGCGTTGGGAATGGCCTACTCGCACTACGACCGCCTGACGGCGCTCGACTCCACGTTCCTCGAGATCGAGGACGCCAACGTGCACATGCACGTGGGGTCGGTCGGGATCTTCGAGGCGGGGCCGCTGGCGACGCCCGAAGGCGGGCTCGACATCGGGCGCATCCGGCGCATGGCGGGCGCCTCGCTGGCGAAGAGCCGGCGCTTCCGCCAGCGCATCGCGCGCATCCCGCTGCTCGACCATCCCGTCTGGGTGGACGACGAGCGCTTCAACCTCGACTACCACCTGCGCCACACGGCGCTGCCAGCGCCGGGCGACGAGCGGCAGCTCAAGCGCCTGGTCGGGCGGCTGCTCTCGCAGAAGCTCGACATCCACAAGCCGCTCTGGGAGATGTGGTTCGTCGAGGGGCTCGACGGCGATCGCTTCGCGCTGATCACCAAGGTCCACCACTGCATGATCGACGGCATCTCGGGCGTCGACCTGATGGCGCTGCTGATGCAGCCGGAGCCCGAGACCGGCGAGGGCGAGCACGAGGCGACGCGCTGGATCCCGCGCCCTTCCCCGAGCTCCGCGAAGCTGCTGGCCGACGAGGCGCTGCGCCGCGCGGCGCTCCCGCTCGGCCTCTTGCGCGCCGGGCGCGACGCGGTCGCCGAGCCCGGGAGGACGTTCGAGGCGGCGCGCGCGGCCGTCGGGGGCGCCTCGGAGCTGATCGGCTCCGGGATCACGCCGGCGTCGCGCACGCCGCTCAATCCCGCGATCGGCCCGCATCGCCGCTTCGACTGGACGCGCATCGACCTCGGCGCCGTGAAGGAGGTGAAGGACCGCCTCGGCGGCACCGTCAACGACGTGGTGCTCGCGACCGTGGCCGGCGCCGTGCGCGCCTTCCTCGAGGGCCGCGGCACGCTCGTCGACGACCTCGACTTCCGCGCGCAGGTGCCCGTCAACATCCGCGCCGCCGAGCAGCGCCGCAAGCTCGGCAACCGCGTGGCGACGCTGGTCGTGCCGCTGCCCGTCCACGAGCCCGACGCGCGGCGCCGCTACGAGCTGGTGCTCGAGACCACGCAGCGGCTCAAGCACTCGAGCCAGGTGCACGGCAGCGAGCTGCTCGAGCAGCTCGGCGACTGGACCGCCAAGGAGCTGCTCGGGGCGATCGTGCGGGGCACCGCGCAGAAGCTCGCCTTCAACATGACCGTCACGAACGTGCCGGGCCCGCAGTTCCCGGTCTACCTGCTCGGATCGCGGATGCTCGAGGTCTACCCGGTCGTGCCGCTGTTCTCGAACCAGGCGCTCGGGATCGCGCTCTTCAGCTACGACGGCGCCCTCTACTGGGGCTTCAACTCCGACTGGGACGTGCTGCCCGATCTGCACGAGGTGGTGTCGGGCGTCCAGAACGAGTTCGAGCTGCTGCGCAAGCTCTGAGGAGCCGGCGGTGCCCGCATCCAGCTACGACCGCCTGACCCAGCTCGACAACTCGTTCCTGGTCTACGAGGACGCGAACGCGCCCCTTCACATCGGCGTGACGCAGATCTTCGAGGCGGGCCCGCTGCGCGGGCCGGGCGGCGGGGTCGACGTGGCGCGCGTCCAGGAGTACGTCGCCTCGCGCCTGCACCGCATCCCGCGCTACCGACAGCGCCTCGCGCGCACGCCCCTCGAAGGCCACCCGATCTGGGTCGACGACGCGCACTTCAACATCGGCTACCACGTGCGGCACACGCGCCTGCCGCGTCCGGGCAGCGAGCGGCTGCTCAAGCGCACCGCGGGCCGCATCCTCTCCCAGCACCTCGATCGCAGCAAGCCGCTCTGGGAGATGTGGGTGATCGAGGGCCTCGAAGGCGATCGCTTCGCGATCGTCACCAAGACGCACCACTGCATGATCGACGGCGTCTCGGGGGCGGAGCTGCTGAACGAGCTGCTGACGCCGGAGCCGCTCGAGAAGATCGAGCCTCCGCCGGCCTGGGTGCCGCTGCCGGCGCCGGGCACCGTGGAGCTCGCGCGCGACGAGGTGGTGCGCGCGCTGCGCAGGCCCGTGGCGGCGGCCGGCGCGCTCTGGAGCCTGGCGCGCGACCGCGACGGCACCCGCGAGCGCCTCGCCGAGCGAGCGCGCGCTCTCGGCCGCCTGCTCTCGAGCGGCGCGCCCGACGCATCGCGCACGTCGCTGAACCAGCCGATCGGGCCGCATCGCCGCATCGACTGGCTGCCGATGGACCTCGGCGCCGTACGCCGCGTGCGGCAGGCGCTCGGCGGCACCGTGAACGACGTGGTGCTCGCGACCGTCGCCGGCGGCGTGCGCCGCTTCCTCGGCGTGCACCGCGGCGAGGAGGTCGACGCGCTCGATTTCCGCGTGATGGCGCCGGTCAGCACGCGCCCCGCCGGCGAGCATGGCGCGACCGGAAATCGCGTCGCCGCCTGGATCGTGCGGCTTCCGATCGACGAGCCCGATCCGCGCCGCCGGCTGGCGCGCGTGCGCGAGGCGACGGCGGAGCTGAAGCGCACCCGCCAGGCGCTCGGCGCCGAGGCGCTGATCCAGGTCGGGGAGTGGAGCGGCGCGATCGGGCTCGCGCTCTCGAGCCGCTTCATCCACGTGAGCCAGCCCTTCAACCTCGTGGTGACCAACGTCCCCGGCCCGCGCGAGCGGCTGTATCTGCTCGGCGCGGCGCTGCTCGAGGCGCACCCGATGGTGCCGCTGCTCGGGAGCTTCTCGACCGGGATCGCGCTGTTCAGCTACCGCGACACGCTCTCCTGGGGCTTCACGGCGGACTGGGACCTGGTCCCGGACCTGCACGAGCTGGTGGGCTCGGTCGAGCACGCCTTCCGCCGCCTCTGCGAAGCCGCCGGGGTGTGAGCCGCGCCACAGCCGGCGCCGCTTTCGGCGAGCCCCTGTGGCGCGCCTCATAGGCAACCGGGAGTACCCCGCGCGATCCTGCCGGCATCGGAGGCAGGGAACGATGGGCAAGGACTTCTTCTCGATGGCGGCCTGGTTGCTGGTGGTCGTGCTGCTCGCGGCGGCGAGCGTCGAGGCGCGGTCGGCGAGCAAGGCCCCGCTCTCGCACGGGGTGCCGCAGCTCAAATTGACGCCGCGCGCGATGCCGGTCGAGACCAACCCCTGCTTCATGGGGACCTGCTGGTAGCACGACGCTCGTCTACCCTCGGCCCGCTGCACTGCAGGGAGCCGAGCCTTGTTCACGGTTTCGACCTACGCCCGCAAGGACCCCGACCGCCCGGCCGTGATCTACGGCAATGGCGAGGCGATCGAGAGCTACGGCGCGCTCGAAGAGCGCTCGCGGCGCCTGGCCCACGTGTTCCGCGGCTGGGGGCTCGAGCCGGGCGACTGCGTCGCGGTGCTGATCGGCAACGACGACGTCTTCTACGACGTGTTCTGGGCCTGCCACCGCGCGGGGCTCTACTTCACGCCGGTCAACTGGCACCTGCAGCGCGACGAGGCCGAGTACATCGTCGAGAACTGCGACGCGAAGGTCTTCCTCGCGCACGCGCGCTTCGCGGAGATCGCCGCCGGCGTGGCGCCCGCGGTGCCGCGGCTCGCGGTCGCGGCGAGCGTCGGCGGCGCGATCCCGGGCTTTCGCGCGCTCGAGGAGGCGCTCGCCGACGCGCCCCAGGAGGAGCCGCTCGGCGAGGAGCTCGAGGGCTCGGTGATGCTCTACTCCTCGGGGACGACCGGGCGACCGAAGGGGGTGCGGCGCCCGCTCGCCCGCGCGCCCGCGGGCGATCCGAGGACGGTGATCACCGCAGTCGGGCTCGTCGGCCTGTTCGGCATGAAGGAGGGCGACGTCTACCTCTCGCCCGCCCCGCTCTATCACGCGGCGCCGCTGGCGTTCTCGTCGGCCCAGCATCGCATCGGCGCCACCACCGTGGTGATGCGGCGCTTCGATCCCGAGGACGCGCTGCGCCACATCCAGGACCAGCGCGTCACGACCTCGCAGTGGGTGCCGACGCACTTCAAGCGCCTGCTCTCGCTGCCCGAGTCGGTGCGCGCGAAGTACGACGTCTCGACGCTGCGCGTGGCCGTGCACGCCGCTGCGCCCTGCCCCATCCCGGTGAAGGAGGCGATGATCGCGTGGTGGGGCGACGCGATCATGGAGTACTACGCGGGCACCGAGGGCGGGGGCACGCTGATCCGCGCCCGCGACTGGCTCGCGCACAAGGGCTCCGTCGGGCGGCACTGGTCGGGCGGCAAGGTGCACATCCTCGACGAGGAGGGCCGCGACGTCGACGAGCCCAAACGCGAAGGCGCCATCTACTTCGAGGCGCCGCCCAAGCTCGAGGACCGCTTCGCGTATCACAAGGACGCGCAGAAGACCGCGGGCACCTACCGCGGCGACCTCTTCACGATCGGCGACATCGGCTACCTCGATCCCGAGGGCTACCTCTACCTCACCGACCGGCAGTCGAACATGATCATCTCGGGCGGCGTCAACATCTATCCGCAGGAGACGGAGAACCACCTGGTCACGCACCCCAAGGTCTACGACGTGGCGGTGATCGGCGTGCCGAACGACGACCTCGGCGAAGAGGTGAAGGCGGTCGTGGTGCCCGCCCTCGGCGCCACCCCGGGCGCGGAGCTGGAGCGCGAGCTGATCGAGTTCTGCCGCGCCGGGATCGCGCACTACAAGTGCCCGCGCACGATCGACTTCGCGAGCGAGCTGCCGCGCACCGAGACGGGCAAGATGCAGAAGCGCAAGCTGCGAGAGCGCTACTGGCAGGGTCACGCCAGCCGGCTGGTCTGAGGCGTGTTCCCGATCCGCGACGACAACCCGAGCGTGCTGACGCCGGTCGTGACGACCGCGATCATCGCCGCCAACGTCGCGGCGTGGGCGCTCGTCCAGGGCCTCGGCAGCGATCCGGCGCTGCCGCACTCGGTCTGCTCGCTCGGCCTGATCCCGGGCGAGCTGCTGCAGACCGTGAAGCCGGGCACCTCGGTCCCGCTCGGGCCGGGCGTGCGCTGCGTCGTGGGCGCGCACCCCAACTGGCTGACGCCGCTCACCAGCATGTTCCTGCACGGCGGCTGGTTCCACCTGATCGGCAACATGTGGTTCCTCTGGATCTTCGGGAACAACGTCGAGGACGCGATGGGCCACGCGCGCTTCGCGCTGTTCTACCTGCTGTGCGGCCTCGTCGCGGCGACCGCGCAGGTGGTGACGAGCCCGGCCTCGGCGCTGCCGATGGTCGGCGCCTCCGGTGCGATCGGCGGCGTGATGGGCGCCTACATCGTGCTCTACCCGCGGGTGCGCGTGCACATGCTGCTGTTCTTCGGCTTCTACGCGACCACGGCCGCGGTGCCGGCGTACTTCATGCTGGGCTACTGGTTCCTGCTGCAGCTGATCGGCGGCACCGCGAGCCTCGCCTCCGAGGGCGGCGGCGTGGCGTTCTTCGCCCACGTCGGCGGCTTCGCCGCCGGAGCCCTGCTTATCTTCGTGTTTCGCAATCCGAGCCTGCTGGCGCGCCATCCCTACTACGGCTGGCGCGCCCGGGCCTGAAGAGGGACCTCACCGATGGCACCGCGCTGGACGGCCGACGACGTTCCCGAGCTGGCAGGCCGCACCTTCATCGTGACGGGGGGAAACAGCGGCCTCGGCTACGAGACGGCGCGCTCCCTCGCGCGCAAGCGCGCCCGCGTCGTGCTGGCGTGCCGCGACCCGGCGAAGGCGAAGACCGCCGTCGACGCGATCGCGCTCGAATCGCCCGCCGCCCGCGTCGAGGCGATGGAGCTCGACCTCGCGTCGCTCGCCTCGGTGCGCAGCTTCGCCGAGGCCTTCGCCGCCCGCGGCGAGGCGCTGCACGGCCTGATCAACAACGCGGGCGTGATGGCGCTCCCGCGCCGCCGCACCGCCGACGGCTTCGAAATGCAGCTCGGCACGAACCACCTCGGCCACTTCGCGCTGACCGGTCTGCTGCTCGAGCGCCTGCTCGCGACCCAGGGTGCGCGCGTGGTCGCGGTCAGCAGCTCGGCGCATCGCCCGGGGCGCATCGCCTTCGACGACCTCCACGGCGAGCGCCGCTACGGCAAGTGGCGCGCCTACGCGCAGAGCAAGCTCGCGAACCTGCTGTTCGCGTACGAGCTGCAGCGCCGGCTCGCGCACGCCGGGTCGGCGGTGATCAGCGTGGCGTGTCATCCCGGCTACGCGGCGACGAACCTCCAGGCGGCCGGCCCGCGCATGGAGGGTGCGCGTTGGATGGAGCGCATCATGCGCCTCGGCAACGCGCTGCTGTCGCAGGACGCGGCGATGGGCGCGCTCCCCACCCTGTATGCAGCCACCGCGGCCGACGTGCGCGGCGGTGAGTTCTTCGGCCCGGACGGCTTCGGCGAGATGACGGGCTACCCGCGCCGGGTCGCCTCGAGCGCCCGCTCGCACGACCCCGCCGCCGCTGCGAAGCTCTGGGAGGTCTCGGAGGCGCTGACGGGCGTGCGCTACGAGGCGCTCGCCTGAGGACGCGCTGGCTCGCCGCGCTCGCGCTCGCGATCCCGAGCGCGCTCGCGCACGGCGCGCTCGCCGCCGACACCGACGCACCGGCCGATGCGCAGCGGCGCCTGCTGCAGCAGCGCCAGATCGAGCGCATCGAGGACCAGCGCCGCGCGGCGCAACGCGGCGAGGTTCAGCGCCAGCTCGAGCGCGAAAGCGACCTCGACGGGCTCCGGCGCGCTCGCGAGCAATGGCAGCGCGAGGACGCGCAGCGCGAGCTAACGCGCTCGAAGGAGAAGAGCGCGATCGAGCGGCGCGGCGCGCTGCCCGAGCCGACGCGACCCGTCGCGCCGCAGGCTCCGCCCCGCGTCGAGCTGGGAGACGCCCCGCGCTAGGAGGCGAAGCCTCCGCGCAGCGAGGCGAAGTCCGCGGAGCCGAGCGAGGTCAGCAGCTAGGCGAGATACAGCCCGCCATTCACCTGGAACACCTGGCCCGTCGCGTAGCCGAAGATCTTCGGGTCGGCGAGCGCGCACACCGCCGCCGCGATCTCCTCGGGCTCCGCGATGCGGCCGCTGAGCGTCGCGGCGGCCATCAGCTTGATGCCGCCCTCCCCGACGCCGGCCAGCATCGGCGTGTTGACGGGGCCCGGGGCGATGGCGTTGACGCGCGCGCCGTAGCTCGCGAACTCGCGGGCCGCGGTGCGCGTCGCGGCCTCGATGGCGCCCTTCGCCGCGGTGTAGTCGATCTGGCCGACGTTCCCGTTGCGCGCGCTCACCGACGAGAAGTTGACGATGAAGCGGTTGACGCCGTCGCGCAGCGGCTGGTTGCCGCGGTCCTTGAAGAGTACGTGCCAGTGCTGGGCCGCCACCTCGCGCGTGAAGAGGAAGCTTCCGTACAGGTGCACGGCCATCACCAGCTTGAAGTCCTCGTAGGATTTCTTCGGGATGCGCGCGTCGCGCGTGATGCCGGCGACGTTGACGACGCCGTTGATGCAGCCGCCCGCCGCGAGCGCCTGGGCGACCGCGCGCTTCACGTCCTCCTCGTTGGTCACGTCGGCCGGAGCGACCAGCGGCGGCACCGGGGCGAAGCCCTTGATCTCGTCGCGTGCCTCGCCGAGGCGCTTCGGGTCGAGGTCGACGAGCGCCACCTGCGCGCCGTGCACGGCGAGCGCGCCGGCGACGCGACGGCCGATCCCCTGCGCGGCGCCCGTCACGATGTGGGTCTGGCCCTCGAAGGCCCCTTCGCGGAGCACGCGTTGCATCGGGCTTCACCTCCTGGTGTCGATCTAGGCGGGGTCGGGGGGCGTGAGCATGACGGGATCGGCGGGCGCCGACAAGCCGCCGCGGGCGGGGAGCTGGAGCTCGACCAGCACCCAGGCGCACAGCGCGAGCAGCAGCGCCGAGGACCAGGCGAAGGCGAGCGCCCGCTCCTGATACGCGAGCAGCGCGGCGGCCCAGCCGAGCACCGCCAGCAGCAGCGCCGTCCCGATGCGCGGGCGCCGCGTCGCGAGCGGCGCGGCGGCGAGCGCGAAGCCCAGGTAGTACGAGGCCGGCATCGTCACGATCGGGATCAGCAGCGCCCCCATCGCGAGCGCCTCCCAGTCGGCGAGCCGACCCGGATCCGCCCACGCGGCGCGCGCGAACCCGAGCCCGAAGAGCGCGAGCGCGCCGCCGTAGAGCCAGCGGCGCGACGCCAGCGTCTCGCGCTTGTAGTCCTGGATCGCGCTCTCGAGCCCCTCCGCGTCCTTCGGGATCTCGACGCCGGCGGGCGGCGACGCGCGGAACTCGAGCAGGTACTTGAGGCCCAGTCCGTTGCGCGGCGTGAACTCCGTCATCGCCGCCATGTTGTCGGCGAACTCGCGCCACACGCCGGCGCCGCGCCCCGCGACGGCGGTGCCCGCCGCCGCGAGCAGGGCGCCCGCGAGGAGCGCGCCGAGCGCCAGGCGCGTTGCGGCGGCGTCGAGGCGGCGAGCGCGGACGGCGCGGCCCAGCTGCTGGAGGCCCCAGCCCCCGAACAGCAGCACCGGAAACACGCGCTCGAGCGACGCCAGCGCGAGCAGCGCACCTCCCGCGGCCTGGCGGCGCTTGCGCACCAGGCAGATCGCGGCGATCGACGCCGCCAGCCACAGCTGACGCAGGAACGCGTCACCCGTCCACTGGTAGCGCGTGTGACCGCAGGCGCCCCAGGCGATCGCCGCGAGGCACAGCGCCTCGAAGCCGAACGCCCAGCCGACCGCGGCGAAGAGCCCGGCCAGCAGCCAGAGGTCGATGCGGGCGATCAGCCAGAGGCCGGCCGGCCTGGCGGGCACGAGCGAGGCGATCGGGCGGCCGAACAGCGTCCAGACCGGCGACGGGTTGTAGCCGTGGTCGCGCAGCACCGTCGCCAGGCCGCGCTCGCCGAGGATGCGCCGGAAGGCGGCGGCGTCCTCCTGGAAGGCCGCCCAGCGCGCCGGCGAGAAGTCGTCGCGACAGGGAGGCGCGGCGGCGAGCACCTCGGCGGCGGGGCGGCGCCGCTTGGTGCGCAGGTCGGTGATCTCGGCGAGCTCGGCGGGCAGCGGCTCTCCGCTCGGATAGAGCGCGGCGACGCTGCACTCGTACAGGCGGAAGTAGCCGAGCTCCGGGAAGTACTTCGAGCCCAGGTAGTAGTGGAAGAGCTCGTGCTTGTGGAGTCCCGTCCACACGAAGAAGTTGAAGTTCGAGGCGAACGCCGCCGCGGCGAGCGTCCCGAGCGCGACGCGCCGCGCCGACGCCGCGAGCGGCGGCGGCGCCGGGCGACCGGCGCGCGCAGCGCCCCAGCCGCTGGCCCAGAGCGCGAGCGCCGCCGCCGCGATCCCCACGCGCACGCCGTTGATCGCGCGGTCGGCCCGCTCGGCGCGCTGCGCGCCGTCCGACGCCTGCGTCGCCGCGCGCGCGGGCGCTGCCCCGAGCGCCAACCAGGCGACCACCAGCAGTCCGAGGAGCTCGATGCACGCGGCGCGGCGGAGAGGCGCTCCCATCGGCTCGGCGAGCATAGCAGCGGCACAGCGGCCCCTGTAGCGTTGCCTCGATGCGACGCCACGTGTTGTCGAACGCCGCGCTCGCCACCGCGGCCGCGGCGGTCGCACTCGGGCTCGCGGAAGCGGTGGTGCGCGGCTTCGACATCGGTCCCCGCTTCCACGTGGTGTTCCGCGAGACGATCGAGCCGAGCGACGATGCCGTGCTCGAGTACGAGCTGCGGCCCGGCGCGCGCGACGGGCGCGACGCGATCAGCAGCGCGGGCCTGCGCGACGGCGAGCACGCCCGGCCGAAGCCGGCGGGCGTCTTCCGCATCGCGGCGATCGGCGACTCGGTGACCTACGGCAGCGGCAGCGCGCGCGAGCTTGCCTGGCCCGCGCGGCTCGCGGAGCTCCTGGCCCCGCTCGCCGACGCCGGCGCGCGCCTCGAGGTGCTGAACCTCGGCGTGCCCGGCTACAACATCACGCAGGTCGTCGAGCGCCTGCGCGTGCGCGGCCTGCCCTTCGAGCCCGACGCCATCGTGTACGGCTACGTGCTCAACGACCCGCAGGCCTTCAGCCTCGAAGCGGAGGCGCTGCGCGGTCTGCGCGCTGCGGCCGAGCGCGGCCAGGCCCCGAGCGCCGGGGTACTCACGCGCTGGCTGGCGCGCTCGCGGCTCTACCTGCTCGCGCGCACGCTGCTGTCCAAGCCGCCGAGGCCCGCTGAGCTGCCCGCCGATCCCGCCTACGCGGCGGCGCAGGGCGCGGGTCGCGACGAGTACTTCCGGGCGCTCCACCGCGACGCCGCCAGCGCGCGCCGCGTCGAGCAGGGCTTCGCCGACCTCGCGGCGCTCGCCCGCGAGCGCGGCGCCCGCGCGCTCGTCGCGATCTTCCCGCTCTTCGACGAGACGGGCGCCGACGCCGCGCTCGCCGACCTGCACGCGCGGGTCGCGGAGCTCGCGCGCGGCGCCGGGCTCGACGTCCTCGACCTGCTCCCCGCCTATCGCGCCGCCGCGCGCGCCTTCGACCGGGAGCTGCGCATCGACTTCCTGCACCCGAGCCCGTTCGGCCAGCGGATCGCCGCGGCCGCCGTGCTCGATCATCTGTGTCGCCGGCAGGTGCTGCCGCGCGCCGCGGTCGATTGCGGGCGGCGCGACCAGGGCGACTCGCTCGACGCGGAGATCGCGCGCGCCGTGGCGTCTTCCGTGGCCGCCGGCGGCTGAGGCTAGGCCCCGAGCAGCGCCAAGATCTCGTCCTCGCTGCGCCGGGCGTCCTCGCGTCCGAGCGCGATCAGCTCCGCGGTGAAGCAGCGGTCGAAGAACAGATAGGAGAGCAGGTCGGCTTCCTCGTCGGGGACGCCGCGCAGCGCGGCGCGCGTCAGCAGCGAGGGCAGCGCGCCGAGCGCGCCCGTGCCGCGCTGGCCGCGGTAGCAGTGCGCGGCCAGCCGGCCGATGTCCTCGCCGGGGCGCACCACCACCGTCTCGACGCGGCGGTACCCGACGCCGCGCTCGTGGCGCACCGCGACGTTGATCTTGTCGAGGAACTCGGGGCCGAACACCTTCTCGCCGCGCGCGAGGATCGCGTTCACGAGCTTGAGCCGGTGCAGCTCGACCTCGATCTGGTCGAGGGTGAGCGCATCGAGCACCTTGCCCGCCAGGAAGGCGGGCTGCGTGATCACCTCCTCCGAGAACTCGGGCGCCTTCGCCTCGGGCGGACGCTGGTGCTTGAGCGCCACCACCAGCACGCGATTGCAGCCGTGCCGCAGCGGCGGCGAGAGCGGCGTGTTCATGCGCAACCCGCCGTCGACGTAGAAGCGCTCGCCGATGCGCACCGCCGGGAACAGGAAGGGGATCGCGGCCGACGCGCGCACGTGCGCCGCCGTGATCTTCGAGACGATCGCGCGCGCGTTGGGATCGTACGACCAGGGGGTGGGGTCGGCGAGCGGCCCGTCGAGGAAGACCGTGTCGGAGCCGGTCCGCACCTCGGTGCACGAGATGCAGAGCGCGCGCCCGCGCGCCAGGTTCTCGCGCAGGTGACTCCACGGGATGCGATCGCTGACGAGCTGCTCGAGGGGCGAGACGTCGAGCAGGCCCCCGATCACGTCGGGCTTGCCCCTGCGTCCGCGGCGGGCGATGCGCGTCACGCCGAGCGCGCGCAGCGGCACGCCGATCAGGTCGCCGACGCCGAGGCGCACGACGTCGCGCACCTGCATCTCGCGCCAGGTATCGGCGAGCCGCTTCCCGCGCTCCTCCGGCGGGAGGTGCGCGCTGGCCGCCACGTAGGCCGCGTGGACGGCTCCGACGGACGTGCCGCTCACCACCTCGAACTCGAAGCCGCGCGGCAGCTTCGGAACCACCTGCTCGAAGAGGTGGAGCAGCACGCCGGCTTCGTACGCGCCGCGCGCCCCGCCGCCCGAGAGCACCAGGCCGACGCGCGTCCTCGCTCTGGCCACCGATCTCCTCTCCGGGGGTGCTCCGGCTCGGTCGGGACGCTCGCAGCGATCGCGGGGGAGGAGCGACGGCGCGACCCTAGCGCAGCTCGGTGCGCCGGGGCATTCCCGTCGCAGATCGGTCGCTTGCGCTGCTTCCTGCGCCTGTGCCCGCGGGTGCACGGCGCGCGGCTGTGAAGCAGCTCACAAGAAGGGCGCCAATCCGCCGCGCGTTCGCACTAGAATGCGGCCTCCAGCAGGAGGGAGCGATCGATGCGCGACTCGAGGCGGCCGGCGTGGAGGGGGCTCCTGGCGATCGGTCTCGGCATCGGCCTCGTCGGACCGGGCGCCGCAGCGCGTGCGGCCGTCTCGGAGGTCGAGCCGAACGGATCGCTCGCGAGCGCGCAGCGCCTCGAGCCGGTCAGCACGCTGCTCAGCGCGGCCTTTCCGCCCGCCGGCGGAGGCGCGCTCGTCACCGCGTCGCTCGGCATCGGTGACGTCGACTACTACGCCTTCGATCTCGCCGCCGGCGAGCTCGTGACCGCCGCCGTCGTGACCGACGACGAGGGCGCGCTCGCGGATCCGACCCTCGCGCTCTTCGATCCGACCGGTGCGCTCGTCGCGAGCGACGACGACTCGGGGCCGGGCTTCCTGCCCGCCTTGCGCCTGCGCGCGCAGGCCGGCGGCACCTGGAAGGTGGCGGTGAGCGGCTTCGGCGACGCCGGCTTCACCGGCTCCGGGCACTCGGAGAGCTTCGCCTACCGGCTGGTGGTCTCGGTGACGACCGCGCCGCCGAGCTTCCTCGAGGCCGCTTCCGACACCAACGGCAGCTTCGGGACCGCCGATCCGGTGCCGCCGGGCGCCGGAGCCTTCGACGTCCTGGCGCCCGGCGGCGTGTCGGTCGTGACGGCGTCGATCGCGCCGGGCGACGTCGACTACTGGCGCGTGCCCGTCGCGCCCGGTCGCAAGCTCTCGGTGGCGCTCTACGACGAGGGCGGCGGCGCGCTCGCGGATCCGGTGCTGCGCATCCTGAGCGATGCCAGCACCGCGTTGCGCGACGACGACGACGGCGGCCCGGGCTTCCTGCCGGCGCTCGCGAGCACCACCGCGCCGGCGTCGAGCTCGTCGCTCACGCTCGCGGTGAGCGGCTTCCCGGACGCGAACTTCGACGGCGTCTCGCACGACGAGACCTTCACCTACCAACTCGTGGTGGCGCTGGGCCCGGCGGCCGGCCTGGTGTGCGACGTCAACGGCGACCGCTTCGTCGACCGCAGCGACATCGACCTGATCTTCGCCGCGCGTGGTCAGGCTGCGAGCGGCGCCGGCGATCCGCGCGACGTCGACGGCGATGGCCAGATCACCGTGCTCGATGGGCGTACCTGCACGCTGCAGTGCGGCAATCCGAGCTGCGCGCCGGCCGTGCACGCGGCGTGCGGGCTGATGGGACCCGAAGCGCTCGCGCCCTTGCTCTGGTTTGCGCTCCGCAGCAGGCGGCGCCAGGCTGCCGCGCCTTCTCCGCGCGGCGAGGAGGTATCGCCATGAAGGCCGTCTCCGTCTCCGTCCTCGGCGCGCTGGCCCTCGGCCTCGCGCTCGCGCCCGCGCCGGCGCGGGCGGTCTCGCTCTCGCTCTCGCCCGCCTTGATCACGGCGAGCGGCTCGTCGTTCAGCGTGGACCTGGTGATCGCGGGCCTCGGCGCGGCCGGCGCCCCGTCCGTGGGCGCCTTCGACGTCGACGTCGCCTTCGACCCGGGCTTCCTGAGCTTCGGCGGCGCCAGCTTCGGCGCGGCGCTCGGATCCATCCCCGGCGACGCGCTCACCAGCGTGCTGTCGAGCGCGGGGCTGGTCGACCTCGCCGAGCTCTCGCTGCTGCTGCCGCCGCAGCTCGACGCGCTCCAGCCGGCCGATTCGTTCGCGCTCGCGACGCTCTCCTTCAACGTGCTCCCGAGCTCCCTCGGCGCGACCGCCCTGAGCTTCGGCAGCTCGCTGATCAGCGACGCGTTCGGCCGCGCACTCGTGGTCGAGAGCGCGACGGGCGCGAGCGTCGCGCTGGCGCCGGCGATCCCCGAGCCGAGCGCGTTCCTGGTCTTTGCGGTCGGTCTGGCCGCGCTGTCGCGCGGCTCGTGGCGCGACCCGCGCTAGCGCGGATCGTACGGGGAGCGCAGGGTTTGGCGAAGCGCCGGCGATCGATGGACGCGCTGCTCGTGGCGAGCTCCGCCGCGCTGTATGCGGCTGCGTTCCCGCCGCTCGACTGGGCCCCGCTCGCCTGGATCGCGCTGGCCCCGCTACTCGTCGTGGTGTCGCGCGCGAGCGGCATCGCGGCCGCCGCCTGGGGCCTCGTCTGGGGCGTCGCGCTCGCGATCGGCGTCGCCGGCTGGCTGCCGGGCATGATCGCGCGCTTCTTCGGGGCGTCGCCGCCGGTCGCCTGGGCGAGCTTCCTCGCCATCGCCGTCGCAGTGCTGGGGATCTGGGGCGCCGCGTTCGGCGCCTTCGTGCAGCGCGCGGCGCGGCGCGGCGTCGCGCATCCCGCCGTGCTGGCGGCGGGCTTCGGCGCCTGCGAGCTGGGGCGCGCGAGCCTCGGGATCGCGAATCCGTGGGCCCTGCTCGGCACCTCGCAGGTCGGCCTCGCGCGGCTGGCGCAGTGCGCCGACCTCGCGGGGCCCTACGGCATCGGCATGCTGGTGGCCGGGGTCAACGCGTGCGTGGCCGGCGCCTTCGTCCCCGCGCTCCGGCCGCGGCGCCCGTGGCGCACGGCCGCGTGCTGCGCGTGCCTGCTCGCAGCGGCGCTCGGCTACGGCGCGTGGCGGCTCGCGCAGCGCTTCGACGACGGAGCCGAGCGGCCGGTCGCGCTGCTCCAGGACGAGGACCCCGGGCTCGCGCGCGCGGACGGCGCCGCGGGGCTCGAGCGCCGCCTCGCGCTGACCGCGCGCGCGCTCGGCCGCGACCCGGCGCTCGTGGTGTGGCCCGAGCTGGCGCTCGGCTTCTCGCTGCGCGACGCGTCGGCGGCCGGCGAGCACCTGCTCGAGGCGAGCGCCGCGACCCACGCCGACTGGCTGATCGGTGGCACCGACGCCCAGGTCTGGGCGACGCGCACGGATCGCTTCAACTCCGTGTTCCTGGTGCGCGAGGGGCGCGTGGCCGGCCGCTACGACAAGGCGCGGCTGATGCCGTTCGCCGAGGAGAACCCCCTGCCCCGCTGGCTCTCCTCGTGGCGGCGGCCCTTCGCGCCCGGCGATCCGCGCTACACGCGCCCGCTCGCGGCCGGCGGCCTGCGCGTCGGCGTGCTGCTCTGCAACGAGGCGATGCACCCCGCCTATGTGCGCTCGCTGGTCGCGCAGGGCGCCGACTTGCTGGTGAACCCCGCCTACGACCAGTGGTTCGGCTCCGACGGCGCCGTGCTCCAGCAGCTGCGCATCGCGCAGCTGCGCGCCATCGAGAGCCGGCGCTTCGTGGTGCGCTCGACCACCGGGGGCCGCGCGGCGGTGATCGACCCACACGGACGCGTGTCGGCCGCACTCGACCCCGGGGCTTCGGACGTGCTGGTGGCGCGCGTGCGCGGCGCGCACGCGACCAGCCCGTATCAGCGCTGCGGCGACGCCCTGCCCCTCGCGGGCGGCGCGCTCGCCGCACTCGCCCTCGTCTTCCCTCTCGCCGGCCTCCGGCGAACAGCACAGGAGAGCTGATCATGTCGCATCGGAGACTCCTCGCCGCAGCCGCGGGCGCGGCCCTGGCCCTGGGCACGGCCCCCGCTCGGGCAGGCTTCCCCGGGGACCAGAACGCCAAGGAATTCCAGCACAACCTGCTCCGCTACGTCTGCAGCAACCAGACGCAGACGCAGTGCCCGGTGGACTCCGGCACCGGCGACCTCGTCACCACACAGTGTCCCGCCAACCCGGCGCCGACCTGCATCCCGGACGCCGTGCCCAACGCCGAGATCCGCGCGCTGCTCACGGTGATCTCGGACGACGAGGCGCCGCAGACGGTGGTCGAAGGGGAGACCACCAACACGGTCATCCTCGAGTTCAAGGTGGGAGAGGACTCCTACGCGCTCGCGGACGTGTTCCGCCCGCAGGTCAACATCGGCGACTGGTTCGACATCCCGCACGAGACCGACATCTACCACTTCGACTTCAGCGGCGGCGCGCTGCTGGGCGGAACCTTGACGCCGCTCCGGACCAAGCTCCTCGAGATCGGGCAGCAGCGGCTCGGCGTGCCGGCCTCGAACGTGACGCCCGTGATGGTCGAGGGCCTGATCCCGACGACTACGCAGTTCGGCACGCCGAAGCCGCAGGAACTCGGGACCGACCAGTCCGGGCCCACCCAGCCGCTGGCGTCGATCGCGCGCTACCGCGTTACGATCAAGTTCGTCCGGACGCCCTAGCGACTTCCGCGCGGGGTGCCGGCGCGTCCTGAGAGGTACGCGTGAAGCGGCTCCGCGCTCTCGACGCCGCGCTGCTGGCGGTCCTCGGACCGCTCTGGCTGCTCTGCGTGGGCCTGCACGTGCGACAGGTCGTGCGCGGCGCGGTCGTGTGGCTGCCCGTCTACGTGCGGCCCGGCGCCGGCCCGGGCGCGCCGCCGACGCTCGTCGGCTTCTGGACCGACGCCGAGGCGCCCGCGACCGAGCTCGCGCCGGGCGACCGCCTGCTGCGGGTCGGGCCGGCCGATCTCGCGGGCGCCGGGCGCGTCGCGTTCCTGGTCGCGGCGTACGCGGCGGCCGCCGCGACGCCCGCCCCGGTCGTGCTCGCCGAGCGCGACGGCCGCCGCTTCGAGGCCGCGCTGCCGCTGCGGCCCGCGCGCTTCCCCTGGCGCACCGTGCCCGTCACGATCGGCTTCGGCGCGATGGGGCTGCTCGCGCTCTGGCGCGGCGGCGGGCGGCGGGCGGCGCGCTGCTTCGGCGTCGGCGCGCTGGCCTACAGCTTCCACTGGTCGATCCTGTTCGGGGCCTCGCCCGCCGCGACGCGGCTCGGCCTCGCGACCTTCCTCGGCGGCGCAGCGCTCTTCATGCCGCTCTTGCTGCGCGCCGCGCTGCTGATCCCCGAGCGGCGCGCGCCTTCGGGGCGTCTGGTTACGCTCGGGCCCTGGGTCCTCGCGCTCTTCGCGCCCGCGGTCGCGAGCGCCGCGATCGGCTTCCCCGCGTCCGGCGAGCTCGGCTTCCGGCTGAGCCTGGTGCTGAACCTGGCCTTCCTGGCGGGTCTGGCGTTCACCGTGGCGCGCAACTACCGCCACGCCGACGCCGCCGGCCGCCGCCAGCTCAAGTGGGTGCTCTACGGCGTCTCGATCGGCGCGCTTCCGGCGCTCGTCACCGCCGGTGTCGGCGCGCTCCGCCCCGACCTCTGGTGGAGCTACGAGTTCGCGCTGCTGGCGACCGCGCTGATCCCGGTCTGCATGGCGGTCGCGATCCTCCGCTACCACTACCTCGACATCGACCGCGTGATCAGCGCCACCGCGGTCTACTCGCTGCTCTCGATCTTCCTGCTGGCGGCCCTGTTCACCGTCGTTCCGTTCGCCTCGCGTCACGCGAGCCGCGCCGCCGACCTCGATCCGCAGACGACGCAGGCCGCCCTCTCGGTGCTGGTCGCCGCGCTGGTGGTCCCGGCCCGGCGCTGGCTGCTGCCGCGCTTCGAGCGCCTCTTCCACCGCGAGCGCCTCGCCCTGGAAGACGGCCTCGGCCGGCTCCGCGCCGAGCTGGCGGCGGTCCGCGACGTCGGCGAGCTGCTGGCGCTGGCCGGCCGGCGCCTGACCGAGCTGCTGCGCCTCGACCGCTGCGCGCTCTATGCGCGCGGCGAGGCGAGCTTCGCACCGCTCTTCGTGCACGGGACGGGGTTGCCGCCCGCGCTCCCCGCGGACGGCTCGCTGCCGGGACTGCTGGCCGAGGCCGAAGGGCCGGTCGACTCCGCGCAGTGTCGGCGCTGGCTGCAGCGGCGCCTGCTGCGCGGCGTCGAGGGCGCCGCCGTCGAGAGCCTGGGTGCGAGCGTGCTGCTCCCGCTGCGCCGGGGCGGCGAAGTCGATGCGATCCTGGCGCTCGGCGACAAGGGCTCGGGCGACGTCTTCACCCGCAGCGACCTGGCGCTGCTCGACGCGCTCGCCGACCGCCTCTCGCTTGAGCTGCAGCGCTTCGACGAAGCTGCGCTGCGGCGTGCCGAGCGCGAGAAGCAGGAGGTGCTCGGCAGCTACGTGCCGGCCGCGGTGTCGGAGCAGCTCGCGCGCGGCGCCGCGCCGCAGCCGGGCGAACGCGAGGTGACGGTGTTGTTCGTCGACATCCGCGGCTACACCAGCCTCTCCGAGCGCAGCCGGGTCGAAGAGGTGTTCCGCACCGTGAACGCCTACACGCAACAGGTATCGGGCATCGTGCGCGACCACGGCGGCGCCGTGGTCGAGTTCCACGGTGACGGCCTGATGGCGGTGTTCGGCGCGCCGTCCGAGCTCGCGGAGAAGGAGCGCGCCGCGCTCGCAGCCGGGCTCGAGATGGTCGGCCGGGTCGCCGCGCTCGCGATGACCCGGGCGGACGGGGAGCCGATCTCGCTGCAGGTGGGGGTCGGGATCGCCACCGGACCCGCCTTCGTCGGGGACATCCAGGCGGTGGATCGGCGCATCTGGAGCGTGATCGGCAACACCAGCAACCTGGCCGCGCGCCTGCAGGCGCTGTCGCGGGACCTCGACGCGAGCGTGGTGATCGACGCCGCGACCCACGAGCGCGCCGGCGCGGCGCTGGTCGGCGCCTTCCGCGCCTGGCCCGCCACCGAGGTGCGCGGGCGCAGCGAGCCGCTCGACGTCTTCGCGCTGCCGCGCGACAGCGCGCTCGAGGCGGCGGCCTGAGGCTACGCGAGGCCCTGCGCCGCCATCATCGCGCGCACCCGCGCGTGGAAGTCGTAGGGGTAGACGAGCTCGAGGGCCGACGCCTCGTCGAGCCGCCGCGCGGCCTCCGCGTCGAGCACCAGGTCCGCGGCGCCCAGGTTGTCCTCGAGCTGCTCGAGCGTGCGCGCGCCGAAGATCGGCGAGGTGACGCCGGGCTGCTGCACCGCCCAGGCGAGCGCAACCTGGCTGGCGCTGCGGCCGATGCGCTTCGCGACCTCGACCACGGCCTCGGCGATCTCGAGGTTGCGGTCGCGCGCGAAGCGCTCGCGATTGGCCGGATCCACGGCCGCGCGCGAGCCCGCGGGCGGGGCCGCGCCCTTGCGCATCTTGCCGGTGAGCAGCCCGCCCCCGAGCGGACTCCAGGGGATCACGCCGATCCCTTCTTCGCGGCACAGCGGCAGGTGCTCGCGCTCGATATGGCGGCACACCAGCGAGTACTGCGGCTGCAGGCAGTCGTAGCGCGCCGTGCCGAGCTCGCGCGCCAGCGCGTTGGCCTTCATCAGCTGCCACGCCGAGTAGTTCGAGCAGCCCGCGTAGCGCACCTTGCCCGCGCGCACGCAAGCGTCGAGCGCGCGCAGCGTCTCGTCGAGCGGCGAGGTCGGGTCGTAGGCGTGGACCTGGTACAGATCGATGAACTCGGTGCCGAGGCGGCGCAGGCTGGCGTCGATCGCGTCGAGGATGTGCCGTCGCGACAGCCCGAGGTCGTTCGGGCCCGTCCCCATCGGGCCCGCCACCTTGGTCGCGAGCACCACTTGGTGGCGCTTCTCGCGCAGCGCGCGGCCGCAGATCTCCTCGGAGACGCCGTTCGAGTACACGTCCGCGGTGTCGATGAAGTTGCCGCCGGCGTCCAGGAAGCGGTCGACGATCTTGCGCGACGTGGCCTCGTCGCAACCCCACTGCCCGTTGCCGAACGTCATCGTGCCGAGGCAGAGGTTCGAGACCTTGAGGCCGGTGCGGCCGAGCGTGCGCAGCTTCACGGGGGTCCTCCCGATCGCGCGGGAGGCTACTGCGATCCGTCCCGCTAGGCCACGTCCGCGTGCGACTCGAGCACGCCCACCAGGTGGTTCGCCTTGCCGCCGCGGCGCAGCCGCTCGAGCGCCCGCGCCTCGATCTGCCGCACCCGCTCGCGCGAGAGCCCGAGGCGCTGGCCGACCACCTGCAGCGTCTGCGCGGGCTCGCCGCCGAGGCCGAAGCGCGACTCGATCACCGCGCGCTCGCGCGGCTCGAGGTCGTCGAGCAGCCCGTGCATGGTGCGCTCGACGACCTCGCGGTCGATCTCCTCGGCCGGGTCCGCGAGGCCCTCGTCGGCGAGCGCGTCGTCGAGCGTCAGCGATTCGGTGCCCGGCAGCGGCGCGTGCGTCGAGACGATCGGCGTCATCGTCGAGACGAGTCGGTCCATCTCGAGGGGTGAGATGCCGAGCTCCTCGGCGATGTCGGCGCGGCCCGGCTCGCTGCGCAGGCGGCCGCGCAGCCGGCTCTCCGCGCGCTTGAACTTGAGCTGCAGGTCGTAGACGTGCGAAGGCGCGCGCACCGTGCGCGAGTGCTTCTGCACCGCCCGGATCATCGCCTGGTGGATCCACCACGCGGCGTAGGTCGAGAACTTGTGGCCGCGGTGGTGGTCGAACTTCTCGACGGCGCGGATCAGGCCCAGGTTGCCCTCCTGGATCAGGTCGAGGAACGGCACGCCCATGCCGCGGTACTGCTTGGCGAACTTCACCACCAGCTTCAGGTTGTGCGAAACGAAGCGCTGCTTGGTCTCCTCGTAGGCGGCGAGCGCGGCCTGCGCCGCGGCGAGCTGCCGCTTGGTGCAGATCGGCAGCCCGGCCGCCTTCGCGCGCCCGCCGCGCGCCACCTCGCGGAACGCATCGACGACCACCTCGAACGCGAGCTCGGCCCCGCGCAGCGCGCCGAGCAGCCGCCGGTCCGACCCGCTGCGCGGGCGTCGCGCCAGCAGGCGCTCGATTCGCGCGAGCGCGCGGTCGACTTCCTCGGAGAGGTCGCGCTGGCTGCCGTCGAGATGTCGCGCGCTCAGGCTCGCCGTCACGTAGCCGGCCGCCTTGCGCTGGCGCCAGCGGCCGACGACGGCGCCGGCCACCGCCGGCAGCGCGAACACCGCGGCGAGGAAGGCCTCGCGCTCGCCCTCGAGGCGATCGGCGAGCGCGTACTGCTGCTCGCGCGAGAGGATCGGCGTCCGCGAGATCGAGCGGATGTAGGAGACCAGGGCGTCGGGGCTGCGGCCGGCCTCCGCCTGGCCCGAGCGCGGCAGCTCGTCCTCGTCGCGCACGGACGGCGTCTCGGCGGCGGACCCCGCCGCCCCGCTCCGGGCGTCCACCTCGGGGCAGCTCCAGGGCAGGGGGTCGTCGAGATTGATGCGATTCATGGCTGGCTCACCGATGGGCGCGCGAGAAATTCCCTCAGGCGTACTTACGAAGGCTCGTCGGCACCGGATATGACGACCCGCTTGCCGCCCTTCTTCGACCCTTGGATGCTGCCCAAGATGCGCAGGCAACGCTGAGCTGTCAAGACTGTGTCGAGAAATAATCTAGGCACCGTCGCGAGCGCCGGATCGACTCGCCGATCAGGACGGCGTACGCTCGCCCCCGACCGCGGCCCCGCAGCAGGAGACACCGATGTCGAACGCCCGCTCCGTCAACCAGCTCCGGCAGCTCGACCGCGAGCTCGAGAGCATCCTCACCTCCTTCGACACCAACTACGTCTGGAACTACGGCAGCGTGAAGGAGGGCCTCCACGACCTCTACGAGAAGGCGAAGCGCGACCAGTGGAACGGCACCACGCAGCTCGCCTGGAGCACCGACGTCGACCCGGAGGGCGACATCATCCCGCCGGCGATCAACCCGATCGCCGAGTACGGGCCGTTCCAGAAGCTCGACGCGAAGGAGCGCGCGCACCTGCGCCACGCGCAGATCTCGCTGCAGCTCTCGCAGTTCCTGCACGGCGAGCAGGGCGCGCTGATCGTGGCGTCCCAGCTGGTCGGGGGCGTGCCGTGGATCGACGCGAAGTACTACGCCGGCACGCAGACGATGGACGAGGCTCGGCACGTCGAGGTGTTCAGCCGCTACCTCCACGAGAAGCTCGAGTGGGAGTGGCCGATCAACAAGAGCCTGAAAGAGCTGCTCGACGCCACCATCCAGGACAGTCGCTGGGACTTCAAGTACCTCGGCATGCAGATCATCATCGAGGGCCTGGCGATGGCCGCCTTCGGCAACCTCTACCAGCTCTGCCAGGAGCCGCTGCTGAAGGAGCTGCTCAAGTACGTGATGAGGGACGAGTCGCGTCATGTGGCCTTCGGCGTGCTCTCGCTGCGCGACTACTACCAGGACCTGCCGCCCGCCGAGATCCGCGACCGTGAGGACTTCATCGTCTACGCCTGCGAGCTGATGCGCAACCGCCTGATCGGCGACGAGCTGGCGAACGCGATGGGCTGGAACGCCGACGAGGTGCGCGAGGTGTTCCTGAGCTCGGCGCCGTCGCAGATGTTCCGCAAGATGCTGTTCATGCGCATCGTGCCCAACCTGAAGAAGCTCGGCTTGCTGACCCCGCGCGTGCGCGAGTCCTTCGACCGCCTCGGCATCCTGCAGTTCGAGGACTACGACTCCGAGGCGGCCGACCGCCAGCTCGGCTTCCTGTAGCGGACGCTGTGGCGCGTCGCGGCGAGATCCCGCGCTTCGAGCTGCGCGAGGGCTGCGTCGACGCCTGGCGGCGTGCGTTCGACGAGACGGGCGTGCTCCACTTCCCCGCCGTCGCGACACCCGAAGAGGTCGCACGCCTGCAGCGCGCCGCGGACGCCGTCTCCGACGCACTGGTGCAGCGCAGCGTCGGGAAGGTGAACGGGGTGCCGATCAAGTACGGCCGGCGCCCGGACGGCCGGCGCCACGCGCAGCGCGCCGCGTTCTCGACGCTGTTCTCCGACGCGATCCGCGACTTCGTGCACGACGCGCGCTTCGAGCCGATCCGCCGCTTGTGCGGCGACGGCACCCGCATCGGCGACCGCGAGAAGGACGGCGTCGTGATCAACTGCTACCGCAACGAGCCCGGCAGCCGCTACGTCCGCCTCGGCTGGCACACCGACGGGCTGCGCGACGTCTTCTACGGGCGCCTGCCCGGCCCGATGTACAACGTCGGCTACTACCTCGACGACTCGCTCGCCGAGAAGGGCTGCCTGCGCTTCATTCCGGGCTCGCATCGCCAGGGCCTCGCGGCGATGGCGTTCCGCAAGCTCTACTTCCTCGACCATCGCCCCGATCCCGACGAGGTGATGCTCGAGGCGCGCGCCGGCGACCTGACGGTGCACGACGGCCGCCTCTGGCACCGCGTCGCACAGGCCAGCGTCGTCGGCGACGCGAGCCAGCGGCGCACGCTGTACGTCCCGTACCTGAAGGGACCCTACGAGCCCAAGCACGAGCGCTCGCCGACGCCGCTCTACCACTACCTGCAGCGGCTGACGGGGTGATCCCGAGCTAGGCGGCGCAGTCCACGCAGCGCAGCGCGGTCGGCAGCGCGCGCAGCCGGTCGGGCGCAATCGCCTCGCCGCAGGCCGCGCAGGTGCCGTAGGTCCCGGCTTCCATGCGCGCCAGGGCAGCCCGGATCGCGGAGAGCTCGCGGCGCCCGGCGTCGTCGAGGGCGCCCAGCACCTCGTCGTTCTCGCGCTGGACCGCCTGCTCTTCGAAGTCGCCCTCGAGCGGCTCGCTCTCGCGGCGCAGGTTTCCGGTGATCCGGTCGACCCGGCGCTCGAGCACGCCGAGCCGCGACAGGAGCTGCTGCTTCAGCTCCGCGTGCTGGGCCATCGATCCCTCCCCGTCCGCAGCAACGGGAGGCTACCACCCGCGTCTCGATCGCGTCAGGCGAGCGCCCCGAGCACCGGGGCCATGTGGCGCGCGAAGTCGATGCGGGGCCGGTAGTGCTGGAACAGCCCGCCGAGCGTGCCGAAGATGCGCGCCAGCATCACGAACTCGTCGGGGATGCGGACGACGGGGTCGTCGGTGACCGCCGCCAGCAACGCGCGGGCCTGCGCGGCGATCTCGCGCTCGTCGAGCCACGGCATGCCGCCGCCCTGCGCGGCGGCCCGCAGCGAGCCGAGCAGCGCCTCGGCGAAGTGCAGCAGCGTGTCGGGGCGTCCGCTGCGCGTCGCGAAGCCGAGCTCGGCGAGCAGCGCCGCGACCCGCGCCGTGTCGCCCGCGAACGAGGCGAGCACGAGGGCGAGGTAGCGGTCGCGCGTGGCGGGCGCCATCTCGCAGGCGCAGCCGAAGTCGAGCAGCACGAGCTCGCCGCCCTCGCCGACGAGCAGGTTGCCGGGATGCGGATCGGCCTGGAACACGCCGGCGTCGAGGATCTGGCGCGCGTACGCCTCGAGCGCGAGGCCGAGCGTCTCGTCGATGCGCCGGCCGGCGTCCGCGTCGCCCGCGTCGCGCGCCAGCCGCCACGCGTCGAGCGCGGCCGTGATGCGACGACCTGCGGCGAACTCGCTGGTGAGCACGCGCTCGCTGCACAGCGCCGGCACGCGCCGCGGCACGCGGATCGCCGGGTGCGCCGCGAAGTGCTCCGCCAGCGCGTCCATCACGCGTCCCTCGGCCTCGAAGTCGAGCTCGGCCGACACGCGCGCGCGCACCTCCGCCACGATCGTCTCGTAGTCCGCGCTCGGCAGCATCGAGCGCAGGCTCTCCACGAAGATCGCGAGCAGGTCGAGGTCCAGCTCGACCAGCGCGCCGACGCCCGGCCGCTGCACCTTGACCGCGAGCTCGCGGCCGTCCCGCGCCCGCGCGCGGTGCACCTGCGCGATGCTCGCGGCGGCGAGCGGTTCGGTGTCGAAACGGGCGAAGCGCGCCTCGAGCGGAGCGCCGAGCTCGGCTTCGACGATCGCGCGCACCGCTTCGAAGGGCACCGGCGAGACGGCGTCCTGCAGCGCGGCGAGCTCGCTGACCCACGCCTCGGGCAGCAGGTCGGGCCGCGCCGAGAGCATCTGCCCGACCTTCAGGAAGGCGCCGCCGTGGCGCATGCTGCCGTCGCGGAAGCGGCGCGCGTTGCGGGCGTGGAGCGACGCGTCTGCGGCGCGCGCGGCGTCGGCGCCGAGGAACGCGGAGCGGATCGCGTGGAAGCGGTAGCTCCCCGCGACCTGCGCCAGCAGCCACCCCGCCCTCGCGAGGCGCGCCGAACGCGCCGGCCAGCGGCCGAGCTCGCGCCCGAGCGCAGCCCCGTCGCGCGCGAGCTCGTCCCAGTCCTCGGCGAGCGTGCGCCAGGCGCCGGTGGCGCGCTCGGCGAAGCCGCGCAGCTCCCAGGCGGCGGTCTCGACGCGGGTGACGAGGTCGTCGAGCGCGGAGAACCAGCCCGCCCCTCTCGTCTCGGCGTTCATGCGACACTCCTTCGTTGTCGAGGCACGCTCAGAGCGCCTCGCCGCAAGCGGCGCACAGCCACGCGCGCGGGCGCTTCGGGTCGTCGGAGAGCCCGGCGTACGCCTCCGCGCCGCGCTCGATCGCCGCGCCGCAGCGAGCGCAGGCGCCGGCGCGGTTCGACACCACGCGGTTCCAGCCGTAGACGTGCTCGAGCGGCTCGGGCTCGTCGCCCGCGCCGGCGTCCTCTTCGGCGGCGTCGCGCACCGCTTCGGCGACGCGCTGCGCATCGCGCTTCACGCGGCGCGCCAGCTCCACCGAGTCGCTCACGATCTCGTCGACGTTGGCGACCACGTCGTCCACCAGCTGGAAGGCGTCCTCCAGCACGTTGCGGATCAGGTGGGAGACGGTCAGGCGGCGGCGGCGCGCCTCGCGCTTGAGCGTCGACTCGAGGTCGCGCGGCACGCGGGTCTGGACCAGTCGGTCCTTGCGGGGCTCGCCGTGATCGCCGTCGTCTTCGCCTTCGGCCATTCGGGGCGGCATCATACGTTGTATTACGCCGTATGACAAGCCCCGATCGCGACTCGGGCTGTGATAGCGTGGCGTCGACTCCCGAGTCGAAAAGGGGAAGGCCATGCACGACCTGGTGATCCGCGGCGGCACCCTGGTGGACGGAACCGGCGGCCCGGCGCGCACCGGCGACGTCGCGATCGACGGCGCGCGCATCGCCCAGGCCGGCGGCCGCGCCGGCGCAGCGCGCCGCGAGATCGACGCCGCCGGCCTGCTCGTGACGCCCGGCTGGGTCGACGTGCACACCCACTACGACGGTCAGGTCACCTGGGACCCGTACCTGACGCCGTCCTCGTGGCACGGCGTCACCACGGTGGTGATGGGCAACTGCGGCGTCGGCTTCGCACCGGCGCAGCGCGACCGACACCAGTGGCTGATCGGCTTGATGGAGGGGGTCGAGGACATCCCCGGCACCGCGCTCGCCGAGGGCATCCGCTGGGAGTGGGAGAGCTTCCCCGAGTACCTCGACGCGGTCGAGCGCATGCGCCGCGCCATCGACGTGGCGGCGCAGGTGCCCCACGGCGCGGTGCGCGCCTACGTGATGGGCGAGCGCGGCGCGAAGAACGAGAAGCCGACCCGCGACGACGTCGCGGCGATGGCGCGCATCGTGGGCGACGCGATCGCGGCCGGCGCGCTCGGCTTCTCGACGTCGCGCACCATGCTGCACCGCGCGGTCGACGGCGAGCCCGTGCCCGGCACCTTCGCCGGGGAGGAGGAGCTGCTCGGCATCGGCCGCGCGCTCGGGCCGCGCGCGGTCTTCGAGCTGGCCAGTGACCTCGCGCCCGAGGGCGCCGAGCTGGCGTGGATGGAGAAGCTCTCCACCGAGACCGGCTGCCCCGTCACCTTCGCGTGTCTACAGAACGACTTCGATCCCGAGCAATGGCGGCGCCTGCTGCGCGGCGCCGAGCTGGCGGCCGTGCGCGGCGCGCGCGTCGTGCCGCAGGTGGCCGGCCGCCCGACCGGGCTGCTGCTCGGCCTCGAGAGCACCTTCCATCCCTTCAGCGACCATCCGACCTACCGCGCCGAGCTGGCGCCGCTGCCGCTCGCCGAGCGCGTGCGCCGGATGCGCGATCCGGCGCTGCGCGCGCGCCTGCTCGCCGAGCAGCCGAGCGCGCTGCTGCCGATCGGCGCCTACATCGCGCAGAGCTTCCACAAGCTCTTCCCGCTCGGCGATCCCCCGGACTACGAGCCGGCGCCGGAGTGCAGCGTGAAGGCGATCGCCGAGCGCCGGGGCCGCACGCCGCACGAGGTCGCCTACGACATGCTGCTCGAGCGCGACGGCCACGAGCTGCTCTACTTCCCGCTGCTCAACTACGCGCAGGGCGACTTCGAGCCGATCCGCGAGATGCTGCTGCACCCGCAGGCCGTGCTCGGCCTCAGCGACGGCGGCGCGCACTGCGGGATCATCTGCGACGCCAGCATGCCGACCTACATGCTGACGCACTGGGCGCGCGACCGGCGCCGCGGCGAGCGCCTGCCGCTCGAGCACGTGGTGCAGCTGCAGACGCGCAACACCGCGCGCCTGTTCGGCCTCGACGACCGCGGCGCGCTGGCGCCCGGCCTGCAGGCGGACCTGAACCTGATCGACTTCGAGGGCCTGCGCCTGAGCGCGCCGGAGATGGTCTTCGACCTGCCCGCGCGCGGCCGGCGCCTGATCCAACGCGCGAGCGGGTACCAGGCCACGATCGCGCGCGGCGAGCTGATCTACGAGAAGGGCGAGCCGACCGGGGCGCTGCCGGGCAAGCTGATCCGCGGGCCGCAGGCCGCGTAGCCGGGATCTTCTACGCTCGCCGGCGCTCGTGCAGCTTGCGCGCGACGCCAATCGCCGCAATCGCGACGAGCGCGCTCGCGAGAGGTCCGGGTTCCGGCGTGAACTCGATCGTGGGACCGAGCGTCGCGAGCTCGCCCGAGCCATCCAGCTCCTCGATCATGCCGTTGCCGGGGCTCGACTGGGCACCGCTCCCGAGCAGGCCCTGGTCGTAGTGGATCGCCGTGGCCACGGTCGCGCCGAGCGGATGGTCGAGCGCTCCACCGCCGCCGCTCCCCCACGCGACGATTCCGTACTGGTGGCCCGCATGCAGCAGCACCGGGCTCGCGAGGTGCACTCGGTAGTAGAAGAAGTCCTGCGTGCTCCCGAGCGCTCCGCCCACGGGAAGCGCGCCCATTGCCGCCTCCCCGCTCGCTGCCTGGGAGAGGGTTTCCTCGGCGAGCAGATCCTGCTCGCTCCCGCCCGCCGTGACGTCGTAGAGCGCGACGACGACGTCGCTGGCGAGGCTCGCCACCGAGGTGAATTCGCCGAGCGCCGTCACGGCGAGCGGCTCCTCGGCGGTGAAGAGGTAGCCGACACCATCCGCGTACGGGTTCGGAGGGAGCGCAACGCCGCTGCAGCTCGACGCATCGACGCCGAGCGTGTCCTTCGCCGCGTACACGGCGACGTCTGCGGCGAGACGCGTATCGTCGGCGGTCGGGCGGTCGATCACGCCGTTCCCCAGGCCCAGCAGCGTCCCGGGTGGCAGACCGGCGGCGGCAAGTGCGCCGAGGTCGAAGGCCGGAACGCCCAGGCCACCGAGGACGCGGTCGACGACCGCCTGCGCCACGTTGGCGAACAGCTTCTCGAGGGACGAGCGCATCGCCTCCGCCTTCGCGGCGTCGCTCGCCGACACGATCTGGGTGGCGACGCGCGTCGAATCGACGTCGAAGCGCAGGCGGCCCGGCGGCGCGAAGCCGAAGCGGCCGTCGAGCAGCGCGGAGACGTAGAAGTCCACCGTGACCAGATGGGACTGGTGCGAACCGAGGAGCTTCGCGAAATCCACCGTCGCATGGACGAGCACGTCGCCGAGCCCGATCTCGGCGACGTCGGGAGACGCCCCGGGCTGCACGACGGGTGGCAGCTTCGCCTGGACCGAGAGGCTCTCCACCGGGAAGCCCAGGCTCTGCGCCTCGGCGCGCAGGTCGGGGAGGTCGAAGCCCCCGCCGTACCAGGTCGCCCAGAGCAGCTCGTTCACGAGGTCGTCCTTCACCGCGACCCCGAACGCGTACCCCTCCGCCACGTCGGAGGGCGCGGTGCCGTCGCGACGGATCGCTCCCCGCGCATCGGGCGGGATGCTCGCTCCCCGCGCGTGCGGGCTCAGCTGGGCGGCGATGCCGAGGTCGACTCCGCTCGCACCGGCCGACGCGTGATCGAAGGCGCTCGAGGCGTCCAGCGTCACTGCGATCGGTGGCGGCAGATCCACCGTCGGCCCGAGGTGGAAGCTGTTCAGCTGCGACACCAGTCCGTTTCCGATCAAGTTGTCGAACAGCTGGAGGATGCTTTGATTCACGAGAGCGAGGGCCAAGCCGACGATGGAGTCAACCGCATTGCAGACGAACGTCGGGAATCCGCCGCAGTCGAGCGAGACCTTGAGGGAGCTCAGGTCGAAGGAGGGATTGGTCACGACAGCGTGCACGCGCCCGGCGTCCGTTTCGTCGTGGCCCAGCGAGATCGCGGCCAGCGCCGTCGCCGAGAGGCTGTTCGAGTCGACCGATCCCGTGACCGTGAGGGGCCCGATCGTCGTCGGGCCCACACCCAACACACAGGACTGCTGCGTGACATGTGCGGAGAGCGGGAAGTGGAGGGAGTCGAGCGCGACGTTGGCCTCGATCCCGCCGACGACCGCGTTCAGAGATTCCAACCGGGCGTTCGTCACGCTGACCGTCCCATGCTGCGCGTCGTAGGCAACTTCGAACCAGGTCTTGGGGAAACTGCAGCCTTGATTCGATAGACCCTGCGACGCGAGGGGATTCGGAATCTCCGTGTTCCAGTCGATGCCACCGATGGCATCGTCGACCAGCGTCGCGAGGTCGTCGGGGTCCGAGCGGTTCCCGTCGTCGAGCAGCGCCTGGTTCGCGTGCATCTCGAGCGCGCCGCCAACCGTCGCGTCGGGGTTGGGATCGGTCGGTGCCGGGAAGTAGGCGCCGCTGCGCAGGTAGGACTGCGCCAGCTCCACGCGGTTGCCACAGGCGTCCTCCGCGCTGGCGGTCACGATCGAGAGGCCCCAGGGACTGGACGTGGCGACTGCGAAGGGCACGGGGTCTGTCGCCTGCGCCGAGAGCTGCTCCTGGCCGTCGATCACGAGCGAGACCAGCGGGCTCTCGGCATCGAAGGCGAATCCGCTCACGAGGACGGTGTCGTCGGCGGTCCCGCCCCGCTCGATCATCTCGCCGCGCACCGGGCTCGTGATCTCGAGCACGGGGGGCGTCACGTCCGCGCAGGGCTGGGCCCCGGCGCTCGAGGCCGCGACACAGCTGAGCAGCAGCGCGCCAACCGCCGCACCCTGGTGTACGACATCCCGACACAGCACGGCGATCTCGAGGCGGAGCTGCATGCGACGACGGCCTCCGCGGGAGGAGAGGAGGCGGACGACGGAGCAAGCCATTGGGCGCCCGCGCGACGCCGTTTGTCAAGGACTATTCCTTCGATCGACGCCGCGCGGTGTTCCTTCGCCCCGCCCGCGACGCCAGCGAGGCGTTTCACTCGACCTCGACGCGCACCAGCAGCACGCGTTCGTCGTGGCTGCGCTCGCGTTCGACGCCGTAGGCGTCGGCGCGGGTGGCGCTGCCCGTCGCGGCGAGGCTGCCGAGCGCCACGGTCTCGCCCGGCTTCACGGTGAGGCTGGTCGCCGCGCCGCTGCGCTCGATGACCGGGCCGGCGCGCGTCTGGCCCGCGATGCGCGCGTCGAACGGGGCGAGGTCGAGGCGCACGCTGCCGTCTCCGAGCACGCGCGGCGTCACCAGAAAGCCCGAGTCGGCCGACGCGAAGCCGGTGCGCTCCTCGACGCCGAACGCGGTCCGGCGCCGCATCGTCACGGGCAGGTCGACGCCGGTCGCGATCTGGCCCGACTGGCCCTCGAGCACGCGCAACGTGCCGCCGAGCGTGTCGCTGCCGCGCCCGCTCGCCGCCTCGGGCTGCACCAGCAGCCGCGTCTCGCCCGCAGGCGCCAGCACGTTGCCGATGCGCAGCGCACCGGTCGAGGCTCCCCAGTCGACGCGGATGCCGGCGGCGTCGAGCTCCGAGCTCCCGCGCGACTCGTAGTGCACGACGACGCTGCGCAGCGCCCGGTCCTGTTGCTCCAGCAGCGCGAGCGCACGCTTCAGGGCCGGGCCGTCGCCGACCAGCAGCAAGCTGTTGGTCCCAGCGTCGACGGCGGCGTTACCCTCTCCCGCCAGCGCCGTCCGCGCCAGCGGCAGCAGCTCCTCCGCGAGCCGATGCTTCGGGCGGTAGAGCGTCATGTCCGCCCGCGCCGGCGCGGACGGCGCGAGCAGCGCCACGGCGAGGGCGGCGCCAGCTGCTGACTTCGCTCGGCTCCGCAGACTCCGCCTCGCTGCGTGGAGGCCGACTCGAGTCGGCCTCCTAGCGATCGTCGATCGAGACGTAGTGCAGGCCCGTCGGCCCCACGTACTTGCCGCGCGGCCGGTAGATGCGGTTGTTCGCGTACTGCTCGAGCACGTGGGCGCACCAGCCCGCTACGCGGCTCACGGCGAAGACCGGCGTGAACAGGTCGATCGGGATCCCCATGCTGTAGTAGACGCTCGCGGAGTAGAAGTCGACGTTCGGGATCAGCCCCTTGCGCTCCTGCATCAGCTCCTCGATCGCCGCGCTCATCTCGTACAGCTCGGGCTGGCCGGTCTCGTAGGTGATCTCCCGGCTCATGCGCTTCAGGATCGCCGCGCGCGGGTCGCCCTCCTTGTAGACGCGGTGGCCGAAGCCCATCACCTTGCGCTTCGCCGCCAGCGCGTCGTCGAGGTAGGCCTCGAGTCGCTTCGGCGAGCCCACCTCGAGCAGCATGCGCATCACCTGCTCGTTGGCGCCGCCGTGCAGCTCACCCTTCAGCGTGCCGATCGCCGCCATGATGCTCGAGTACATGCCGGACAGCGTGCTCGAAGTGACGCGCGCCGAGAACGCCGAGGCGTTCAGCTCGTGATCGGCGTGCAGGATCAGGCAGGTGTCGAACTGGCGCACGCGCTTCGGCTCGGGCTCGGTGCCGAGCAGCATGTAGAGGAAGTTCCAGGCCAGCGAGCGGCCCGGCAGCGGCTGCAGCGGCCACTGCCCGTTGCGCACCCGGTCGTAGGCGGCCACGATCGTGCCGAGCCGCGCGACCAGCCGCACCGCCTTGCGCAGGTTCGCCTCCCAGCTCATCACGTTGGCGTCTGGATCGTGGAGCGAGAGGCCCGCCACCACGGCGTGCAGGAAGTCCATCGGGTGCACGTCGGTGGGCAGGCCGTGGAACCAGCCGAACGCCGCGGCGGGCAGCGGCATCGCCTCGTGGAGATCGTCCACGAAGCGCTCGAGCTCGTCGCGCTTCGGCAGCCTGCCGAACCAGAGCAGGTAGACGACCTCCTCGAAGGTCGCGTTCGCGGCCAGATCCTCGATGGTGTAGCCGCGGTAGAGCAGCGTCGTGCCCGCGATGGTGCTGATGGCGGTGCTGCACGCGACCACGCCCTCGAGCCCGCGGTCGAGCGCTCCGAGGTACTCCTGGCTCTCGCTCATGACGGAATGCCCTCCGGCGCCGAGTCTAGCCGCCCGCTAGCGCGCCTGCTTTCTCCCGCGCTCCTGGATCCCGCGCCGGCGCGCCGCGACGTCCTCGGGTCGGACCGACGCCGCGTGCTCGCGCGATGCGTGCCGCTCGATGCGCAGTCCTTCGCCGAGCGTGGTGGCGTAGCCCTCGTCGTAGACGCGCTTGATGCGCCGCACGGTATCGCGATCGCAGGACGCGATGTCGCGCGCGAGCTGGCGCGCCGTCGGGAGCAGCAGCTCGGGCGACACCACGCGGTTCACCAGTCCCCAGGCGAGCGCCTGCTCGGCGCCGAGGAAGTTGCCCGTGAAGGAGAGCTCCTTGGCGCGGCCGATGCCGATGCGCCGCGGCAGGAGCTGCGAGAGCCCCCAGCCCGGCACGATGCCGACGCGGGCGTGGGTGTCGGCGAAGCGCGCCTCGCTCGACGCGACCAGGAAGTCGCACGCGAGCGCGAGCTCGAAGCCGCCGGTGATCGCAAAGCCGTTGACGGCGCCGACGACGGGCGCGGGGCAGGCGCGCAGCGCGGCGATCATGTCGCCTTCCGAGAGCATCCCGCCCGGTGAACCACCGCGCTCGCCGCCGAGCTCCTTGAGATCGAGCCCGGCGCAGAACGCGCGGCCGCGGCCGGTGAGGATCACGGCCGCCACGCTCGCGTCGGCGGCGAGGCCCTGGAAGGCCGTGGCGATCGCCCGCCGCAGCTCGATCGAGAGCGCGTTCATGGCCTGCGGCCGGTTCAGCGTGAGCGTGACCAGATCGCCGTCCCGCTCGACGAGGAGCACCGGCTCGGCGGACGCCTCGGACGACTTCGCGGACGTCATGACACCTCCTCGCGCCCGCTATGATACGGCCGCCCATGAGCCCCCCGCCCCACCCGTCCCCGCCCGAGCCCGGTGCCGTCGCGCGGCGCGAGGGTCGCCAGCGCTCCGACCCGGCCGTCGAGATCGTGCTACTGCGCCACGGCGAGCCGGACTGGGCGCCCGACGGCGGCGCTTCGGTCGCCGATGCCGGCCTCACCGCCTTCGGCCGTGCGCAGGCCGAAGCCGCGGCGGAGGCGCTCGCGCGGCGCGGCCTCGATGCGCTCTACGCGAGCCCGCTCGCGCGCGCGCAGCAGACGGCCGAGCCGGTCGCCAAGGCGACCGGGCTGACGCCCGTCACCCTCGACGGCCTGGCCGAGATCCACGTGCCGCTCGCAGGCCTGTCCCAGACCGACGTCGACGGCTATTTCCGCCGCGCCTCGCAGCGACCGCTGCGCGAGCACTGGCAGGGCTGGCCCGGCGGCGAGAGCTTCCGCGACTTCGACGCGCGCGTGAAGCAGACGATGGCCGCGCTGCTCGCGCGCCACGGCGTCGAGCGCGTGAGCGAGGACGAGTTCCGGGTGTGGCGGATCCCGCCGCAGCGGCACCGCATCGCGATCGTCGCGCACGGCGGCACCAACGCCGTGGCGCTGACCCATCTGCTCGACGTCGCCGAGGTGCCGTGGGAGTGGAACCGCTTCGAGATGGAGCTCGCGGCCTACAGCGTGGTGCACTCGTGCGCCGTCGGCATGAACGGCTTCGTGTGGTCGCTGCGCGCCTTCAACGAGCTCGAACACTTGCGCGGCGCCGGGCTGCGCTGAGGGGGGCGGCATGTCGGATCGGGTCGTCGTCACGATGAGCGGGGGGGTGGCCGACGTGCGGATGAATCGCCCCGAGAAGCTGAACGCGCTCGATCCCGCCATGTTCCAGGCGCTCGCCGAGACGGCCGCCGAGCTGGCCCGGGACCGCTCGCTGCGCGCGGCAGTGCTGTCGGGCGAGGGCCGCGCCTTCTGCGCCGGCCTCGACTTCGCGAGCTTCCAGGCCCTCGCAAACAGCCCCGCCGCCTCCGAGGCAACGCGATCGCCCGAAGCATTCCGCCAGCGCCCGCAGAGCGGGCGCGCGCAGCGAGGCGAAGCCGAGCGGAGTCGACAGACGCGCGACAGCTCAGCAAGCAACGGGCTCCTCGCCCGCGACGAGTCCGGAAGCCCGGCCAACTTCGCGCAGCGCGCGGCTTGGGCGTGGACGGAGCTGCCCGTGCCGGTGATCGCCGCGGTGCACGGCGTAGCCTACGGCGGTGGGCTGCAGATCGCGCTCGGCGCCGATCTGCGCCTGGTCGCGCCCGATGCGCGGCTTTCGGTGATGGAGATCAAGTGGGGCCTGGTCCCCGACATGAGCGGCACCCAGACGCTGCGGCGCCTGGTGCGCCTCGACGTCGCGAAGGAGCTCGCCTATACGGGGCGCGTGGTGTCGGGAGCCGAGGCGGTTGCGCTCGGGCTGGCCACGCGCGCGGTCGACACGCCGCGCGAGGCCGCCCTCGAGCTCGCGCGCGAGATCGCCGCGAAATCGCCCGATGCGATCCGCGCCGCCAAGCGCCTGCTCGATGCGTCGGGCCTGGTGGACGTCGCCGAGGGCCTGCGCCTCGAGGAGGAGCTGCAGCGCTCGCTGATCGGCAGGCCCAACCAGGCCGAGGCGGTGCGAGCCAACGTGGAGAAGCGCGAGCCGAAGTTCTCCGATCCGAGCTGATCCGCTCCGACCCGCGCGACTCGGCGCCTCGGGTGTGTCGATCTGACACACGGCCGCCGCCGGGAGAACGCTGTCGCCACATCTACGCTGGCGAGGGGGCGGTACGCCGGTTGCACCTGTCGCTCGCTGGAGGTCGATTCGTGACGTCGAGGCCCTCGCCCGTTCTTCCGCAAGCGCTCCCCGATCTCGCAACGCTGCGGACGTGGGTCGGCGCAGGCGCGGGCCCGCGCGCCACGATCTACCTCCCGCTGCAGCGCTCCTTCCCGGAGTCGCAGCAGAACGCCGTGCAGCTCGATCACGCGGCGCGCGAGCTCGAGCAGCGCCTCGCCGCAGCGGGAGTGCCCGACCCGGGCGCCTGGGCGGCCCGGCTGCGCGGCATCGAGACCGACGTGCGCCGGCTCGGCGCGTGGCCGGCGGCGCTCGCCGCGCTGCTCGACGCCGGCGCGCAGCACGTGGTGGGGCTGCATGCGGCGACACCTTTTCGCGTCACGCTCGCGAGCAGCTTCGCGCTGCGCCCGTTGCTCGGCGCGCTGCGCCGGGCGAGCCGCTACCGCGTGCTCGCCGTCTCGGCCGGCCGCGTCGCGCTCTTCGAGGGTGGTCCCGAGGGGGTGGGGCCCGAAGCGATCCCCGGCCTGCCCCAGAGCCTGGAGGACGCGCTCGGCTCCGAGACGACGGAGAAGGAGCTGCGCATGCGGGGCACGCGTGCCGGAGGCGGCGCGCCAGTGTTCTACTCGCACGGCGATTCCCGCGACCAGAGGAAGCTCGACCTGGCGCGCTTCCACGAGGCGCTCGGCCGCGCGCTGGCAGGACACCTGGGCGACGGCGCGCTGCCGATGGTGCTGTTCGCGTCCGATGAGCACCAGGCGGGCCTGCGCGCAGCGGCGAAGATCCCGGTGCTGATCGCCGAGGGCGTCGAGGGCAACCCGGATCGCCTCTCGCCCGCCGAGCTGCACGCGGCCGCCTGGCCGCTCGTCGAGCGCTGGCTCGGCGTTCGCGAGCAGGCGGGCTGGGAGCGCGCGCGGAATCGCGGCAAGGGCGTCGATCTGCTCGACGACGTGGGTGCTGCGGCGGTCGCCGGGCGCGTGCGGCGGCTGTGGATCGACGCCGCTCGCTCGATTGCGGGCCGCATCGATCCGGAGACCGGCCGTGGGGGGGGCCGCGGGGGGGGCGGCGACCGCCCCCGCCCCCCCCCCCCGCACGGGGGGGGAAGCCGCGGCGGGGGGAGACACGGGGCCGCGGCGCCCCGGCCCGGCGGGCCCCGGC
>Ga0335070_10000413_pt1 | contig 47981 bp, 39 predicted proteins | sample Lox_Sample_13_FD_206722 | JGI IMG/M metagenome (GOLD analysis project Ga0335070, IMG submission 206722) | Soil microbial communities from Loxahatchee National Wildlife Refuge, Florida, United States - Lox_Sample_1.3 | ecosystem: Environmental > Terrestrial > Soil > Wetlands | place: USA... | reverse complement strand
AGCTCAGCAGCCCGCCCGCGCTCACCGGCTCCGGCGTGCCGCCCGCCTGGGGGACGCGCACGACGCGGCCCTCGTTGGTGAAGGGCGGGATCAGCCCGGTGTGCGTGACCAGGAAGTCCCCGTTCCAGTCGTAGGCGAGGCCGGATGGAGCGCGCAGCTCGCCGGCCCCGGTGAGCAGCGCGGTCTGCCCGGTCGACAGATCGAGCCGGACCAGGGCGCCGAGACCGTCCGAGCCCGCGGAGACCGACGTCAGATACGCGAAGCGGCCGTCGGGACCGACCACCATGTCGAGGGGCTGTGCGATGTCGCCGCCGCTCTGCACCACGGAGCGCGCCTTGTTCGTGCGACCGATCCGCACGACGTCGTTCGCGGCGGTGCCTGCGATGAGGTCGCCCGGCGAGATCGCGCCCTTCTCGAAGGTCGGGGTGAAGGTGGCCGAATCGGCGATGAAGGCCCGTAGGAACCTCGAGGGGTCGTTCCGCCTAAAGCAGCGGCCGCAACCCGCCGACGATGCAGCAGAGAGGACGCTGCGTGGCGGAGTTCCTGGGTCTGATCGGCTTCGCGTCCTTCATCGCGGTCAGCCTCGTGGTGGGCGTGCGCCTGCTCGGCCTCGCGCGGCGCACGCGCAGGCTTCCGGAGCTCGCGATCGGCGCCAACTTCGTGCTGGCCGGGGCGGTCGGCTACTCGCTGCTGCTCGCCGCCGAATCGCTGCACCTGTTCCCCGATGCCCTCGAGGGCTTCGCCTCGTTCGCGGGCGTCGGCGGGATCTCGATCGGCGCGGGCCTGATCGGCCTCTTCTCGCAGCGCGTCTTCCACCCGACGGGCCGCCCCGCGCTCGCAGCGCTGGCCGTCCTGGTCGGGTGGCTCGCGCTCGGCGTGTACGGATCATGGGCCCTCCACGTCTCGCACGTCTCGGAAGGCCCGCGCGGATGGCTCGGACACTGGGCGCCGAACCTCGGGGTGCTCGCCGCCTACGGCTGGTCGACGGCGGACGCGCTGCGCTACCACGAACGGATGCGCCGCCGCGTGCGGCTCGGAATCGCGAATCCGCTGGTCTCGAACCGCTTCCTGCTCTGGGGCACCGGCACGCTCTCGATCTCCACGCTGACCCTGCTGCACCTCGCCGCGCAGATGCTCGGAGCCTACGAGCTGCCGCCGTCTCTCCTGGGTGTCGTGTCGCTGCTGGTGCTGGTGGCTGCGATCGCAGAATGGCTGGCGTTCTTCCCGCCGCGTTCGTATCGGCGTCGCTTCGAGCGCGGCACGGCGCGGGCCTGACTGCGGCGGGCGCGCGCGCGACCCGCGATCACGCGCGGCGGCGCAGCCGCGCGAGCGCCAGCACGACCACCGCAGCGAGCCACGGCGTCTCGGGCTCGGGCACGTAGTCGAACCCCGACTGCGCGGTCACGCTGTAGCCGACGACGGGAAGGCCGTGGGAATCCGCCACCCCGGAGATCCCCAGCCACTCGACGCTGTTGCCGAGGTCAGCGCTCGCGTGCGCCGTGCCGCCCTCCACCGTGCGCAGGAACACGCCGGCGTCCGCGGAGACGTCGATCGCGAAGCTGCTGGCGAACTGGAAGGGCACCGGATCGAGCGTCCAGATCCCGAAGGAATCGCCGCTCGGGGCGCAGACGGAGTCGCCCGCGTCGGCATGGCAGAGGATGGAGCGCTGCTGACTGCGGCCGGCGCCGGGCACGCTCGAGAAGAAGCCCGCTATCGCGCTGGCTTCGGCGAAGCTCGAGAAGGGCGGATCGCTGCCGGCAGCGCTGGCGGCCAGGGATCCGCTCACGCGGATCACCGGCCGGAAGCTCCCCGGCATGCCGCTGCGGCCCGGCGCCGTGATCGTCAGCATGTCGTGCCACGCGGCCGAGGCGGACGAGCCGCTGTCGATCGACTGCGTGGTGAGGGAGCCAGTGGTCAGCACGTCCATCTGGCCGCGCGCGTGCAGGATGCCGTAGTCCGCCTCGAACGAGGCAAGGGCGCTCCCTGCGAGGTTGCTCGGGCTCTCGCTGTCGCTGAGCGGGCCGGCGCTCGCGCTCGGCGTGCGCTCGACGTGGAAGCCCAGGATGTCGGAATCGATGAAGATGCGGCCGTCGAGGCTGGCGGCCGAGGCCGGATGCGGCGGTCCGAGAAGCAGGCCCAAGGCGACGACCAGGATCGGACGGCGGGAACGGCGGGGCATGCGAGGCTTCCCGAGGGCGGAGCGGCGTGGCCAGCGCCGCAGGGGGCCAGACGGAGGCTCGCTCGCGCGGGGCGCGCCCGCCAGCGGTGGGCTGTCCCTAGAATCGGGGACGGCTTCGCGGTGAGGACCGCGGCGGCGCGCTAGCGCTCGAAGCGCCCCTTGCCGAGCTGCTCGCGGATCGGGACGAACTCCGGCATCAGCATCGCGCGGCGCTGCCAGTTGGCGCCGTCCACGGCGATCGTACACCCCGTGATGTAGGCGGCGTAGGGAGAGGCGAGGAAGGTCGCGGCCCAGCCGAGCTCGCGCGGCTGACCGACGCGGCCGGCCGGCGCCCGGCGGTCCTCCTGCCGGCCGCGCTCGGGCACGCCCTCGACGATGTGCTTCGCCTCGTCCGCGTGCGGCATCAGGCCCGGCACCAGGTAGTTGACGCGGATCCCGTAGGGCGCCCACTCGACGGCGAGCGTCTCGGTCAGGTTCTTCACCCCCGCCTTCGCCGCGGCCGAATGCGCGAAGCCCGGACCGCCCGTCCAGGCGTAGGAGGCGCCGATGTTGACGATGCTGCCGGGCACACCCGCCGCGATGTGCCGGCGCGCAAACTCGCGCGCGCAGAAGAAGCTGCCGTTCAACACGATGTCGACGACGCTGCGCCAGCCATTCGGCGAGAGGTCCTCGGCGGGCACCGGGAAGTTCCCGGCGGCGTTGTTGACGAGCACCGAGGGCAGACCGAGCTCCACCTCGACGCGCTCGAAGGCGGCGCCGATCTGCTCGGGCTGGCGGATGTCGCAGGCGACCTCGAGCGCGCGCGCGCCGACCGCTGCGACCGCGGCGACGCCCGCTGCGCGATGCTCCGCGCCCCGCGACAGGATCGCGACCCCCGCGCCGAGGCGCGCGAACTCGACGGCGATCGCCTTGCCGAGCCCCGTGCCGCCGCCCGTCACGACGACCGCGTGGCCCTCGAAGGTTCCCTCGGGCAGCGCCGCGGCTCCCAGCTTCGGCGGCTCCGGCAGACCCATGCTCGCCTCCTCGTCGCGAGCCGGGAGTGTCCCGGCGCCGCGCGGGCCAGTCAATCGCGCCCCGTGATAGTCTCTGGTCCGCATGCGCAACGTCGACACGGGGACCGAGCAGCTGCTGTGCCGCGTCGAGGACCGCGTCGCGGTGCTGACGCTGAACCGCCCCGAGGCGCGCAACGCGCTCACCCTCGAGATGAAGCGAGCGCTGGCGCACTGGATCCCCGAGCTCGGCGCGGATCCCGGCGTCGGGGCGCTGCTGCTGACGGGCGCCGGTCGCGGCTTCTGCTCGGGCGGCGACACCAAGCGCATGGCCTCGGATGGCCGCCTGCCCTCGCCCGAGGAGCGCAAGCGCCAGCTGCGCTGGGAGCACGCGATCCCGGCGGCGCTGCACCGGCTCGAGAAGCCGACGCTCGCGGCGCTGCCCGGCGCGGCCGCGGGCGCCGGGCTGTCGCTCGCGCTGGCCTGCGACCTCCGCATCGCGGCCGAGAGCGCCTTCGTCACGACCGCCTACGTCAAGCTCGGCCTCTCCGGCGACTACGGCGGGAGCTGGTTCCTGACGCGCCTGGTCGGCACCGCCCGCGCGCGCGAGCTCTACTTCAGCGGCGATCGCCTCGACGCGCGCGCGTGCGAACGCCTCGGGCTGGTGAACCGCGTGGTCCCCGACGCCGAGCTCGAGAAGGAGGCGCTCGCGTGGGCGGCGCGCATCGCGGCCGGCCCGCCGATCGCGCTGCGCCACATGAAGGACAACCTGAACCGCGCGCTCGGCGAGTCGCTGGAGTCGGTGCTCGACGTCGAGGCCGAGCGCATGGTCGAGGGCGCGCAGACCGAGGACTACCTCGAAGCGGTGGCCGCCTTCGCCGAGAAGCGCGCGCCCGCGTTCAAGGGGCGCTGAGGCGGGAGAGGCCATGAGCAGCGAGCTGATCACACTCGAGTGGGACGGCCCGATCGCGATCCTGAGCAACAACCGGCCGGAGAAGCACAATGCCGCGAACGACGCGATGGATGCGCGGCTCTGGGAGCTGCTGGCCGAGCTGAATCGCCGTGACGACGTGCGCTGCGTGATCTGGCGCGGCAACGGCAAGTCGTTCTCCTCGGGCCGCGACACCACCGAGCTCGGCGTGCGCAGCGAGGACATCGCGCACCTCGACTTCATCGAGCGCGGCCACCGCGGCGCCCAGCTGTTCCTCTCGCTCCCCTGCCCGATGATCGCGGCCCTCAAGGGCTGGGTGATCGGCGGCTCCTTCGAGCGCGCGCTGCTCGCCGACCTGCGCATCGCCGGCGAGAGCGCGCGGATGCGGCTGCCGGAGGTGATGCACGGCGTGGTGCCGGACTCGGGCGGGACCGCGCGCCTGTTCCAGATGGCCGGGCACGGCCTGGCGGCGGATCTCGCCCTCTCCGGGCGCGTGATGGACGCCGCGGAGGCGCTGCGCCACGGCATCGTGTCGCGGGTCGTGCCCGACGAGAAGCTCGACGAGACCGCGCTCGAGATCGCGCGCGCGATCGCCAAGGCGCCGGCCTTCACCGTGAAGATGTTCCTGCGCACGCTGCGCCGGATGGGCGACCCGCTGGTGCGCCGCTCGCTGCAGGAGGAGGCGCTCACCCAATCGATGGTGTTCGCGTCCGAGGACTACGCCGAGCTGAAGGCGGCCCGGTCGGCCAACCGCGAGCCGAAGTTCCGCGGTCGCTGAGGGGCCGCATGAAGCTCGCGACGCGTGCGGGGATCGAGGTGCCGAGGCCGATCGAGGCGGTGTTCGACCTGGCCACCGGCTGCGACGGCTACCCGCGCTTCCTGCTCCCGCTCGGCCCGATCCCGGGCGTGGCGAGCGCGAAGCTGCTCGACGCGCCCGCGCCGCGGGCGGGAGCGCGCCGCGAGGTCGCGATGAGCGATGGCTCGCGCATGCAGGAGGAGATCCTCTCCCACGAGCGCCCGACGCGGCATCGCTACCGCTGGCTGACCCGCCCCGCGCCGCCCTTCTCGTGGCTCTTGAAGGGCGCCGAGGCCGAGTGGCGCTTCACTTCGAGCGGCGGCGCCACGCAGATCGACTGGGTGTACGAGTTCGAGCCGACGTCCGCGCTGGCCGGCTGGCTGGCGCGACCGCTCCTGCTGCTGTTCCGCCGCTGGATGCAGCGCGGCCTCGACCGGCTGCGCGCGATCCTCGCGGGTTGACGCCGGACACACGATGAAGCCGAACCCGCTGGCAGGCAAGCCCGCGCCCGAGTCGATGCTGGTCGACGTGCCGCGCCTGGTGACGGCCTACTACGCCGAGCGCCCGGATCCCGGCGTCCCCGCCCAGCGCGTGGCGTTCGGCACCTCGGGGCATCGCGGCTCTTCGCTCGACGGCGCCTTCAACGAGTCGCACATCCTCGCCATCAGCGAGGCGATCTGCCGCCACCGCGCGCAGCAGGGCATCGACGGGCCGCTCTTCCTCGGCGCGGATACCCACGCGCTCTCCGCGCCTGCCACCGCGAGCGCGCTCGAGGTGCTGGCGGCGCACGGCGTCGAGCTGATGATCGACGCGCGCGACGGCTACACGCCGACGCCCGCCGTCTCGCACGCGATCCTGGCCTGGAACCGCGGCCGCCGCGAGCATCTGGCCGATGGCATCGTGATCACGCCCTCCCACAACCCGCCCGACAGCGGCGGCTTCAAGTACAACCCGCCGAACGGCGGACCGGCGGACACCGAGATCACGCGCTCGATCCAGGACGCCGCCAACGCGCTGATCGCCGACGAGCTGCGCGGCGTGTCGCGCGTCCCGCATGCCCGGGCACGCGCTGCGTCCACGACCCACCGCTACGACTTCCTCGATCGCTACGTCGGCGACCTCGAGGCGGTGGTCGACCTGGCCGCGATCCGCGACGCGCGGGTGCGGATCGGCGCGGATCCGCTGGGCGGCGCCAGCGTCGCCTACTGGTCCGCGATCGGGGAGCGCTACGGCCTGGCGCTCGAGGTGGTGAACGCCTCGGTCGACCCGACCTTCCGCTTCATGAGCGTCGATTGGGACGGGAAGATCCGCATGGACTGCTCGTCGCCCTGGGCGATGCGCAAGCTCGTCGACCTCAAGCAGCGCTTCGACGTCGCCGTCGCCAACGACACCGACGCGGATCGCCATGGGATCGTGACGAGGAGCGCGGGCCTGCTGCCGCCGAACCACTACCTCGCGGTCGCGATCGACTTCCTGTTCGCCAACCGTCCCGACTGGCCGGAGCAGGCGGCGGTCGGCAAGACGATCGTGAGCAGCAGCCTGATCGACCGCGTGGCGGCTCGGCTCGGCCGTCGCCTGGTCGAGGTCCCGGTCGGCTTCAAGTGGTTCGTAGCGGGGCTGCTCGACGGGGGGCTCGCGTTCGGCGGCGAGGAGAGCGCCGGCGCCAGCTTCCTGCGCCGCGACGGCACGGTGTGGACCACCGACAAGGACGGGATGATCCTGTGCCTGCTCGCGGCCGAGATCCTCGCGCGCAGCGGCCGGGACCCGGGCGAGCGCTACGCCGAGCTCACCCGTGAGCTCGGCGATCCCGCCTACGAGCGCATCGACGCGCCCGCGACGCCCGCGCAGAAGAAGGTGCTCGCGGCGCTCTCGCCGCAGCAGCTCGGCGCGACCGAGCTCGCGGGCGAGAAGATCGAGGCCGTCCTCACCGAGGCGCCCGGTGGCGGCCCGATCGGCGGCCTCAAGGTCGCCACCGCGAGCGGCTGGTTCGCGGCGCGCCCCTCCGGCACCGAGGACGTCTACAAGATCTACGCCGAGAGCTTCCGCGGCGAGGCGCACCTGCGGCGCATCCAGGAGGAGGCGCAGGCGATGGTCGCGAAGGCGCTCGCGTCCGCAGGCGCCTAGCGTCAGGGCCGCGGCGCGTAGCGCCGCGGCCCGCGCAGCGCGAGCTGCCGCAGCCGGGGCTCGATCTCCTCGATCCAGTCGCTGAGCAGCGGCCGCGTGTCGCGCGGGTCGACCAGGTGGTGCACGCCGAAGTCCTCGGCGCGCGGGAAGACGGACTGGGCGGCAGCCATCTCCTCTTCGAGCTCGCGCCGGCGCGCCTCGGGATCCGGCGCGGCGGCGATCTCGCGCCCGTAGGCCAGCTCGACGCCGCCCTCGACCGGCATCGAGCCGCTCTGCGCCGAGGGCCACGCGATCACCGTGGGGTTCGGGCCGAGATGGATGCCGAGCGCGACGCCGAAGGCGCGGCGCACGACGAGCGCCGCCCACGGCACCTCGGTCTGCAGCACGGCGAACATCGCCTCCATGCCGAAGCGGATGGTGCCGGCGCGCTCGGCCTCGGCGCCGATCCAGAAGCCGGGCTCGTCGACCACGCTCAGGATCGGGAGGTGGAAGGCGTCGCAGAGCTCGGCGAAGCGCCGCACCTTGCGCGCGCCCTCCGCGGTCATCGAGCCGCCCTGGTGGTGGCAGTCGTTGGCCAGGACGCCGATCGGGCGCCCGGCGAGGCGCGCCAGGCCGCTGACCTGGGAGCGACCGTAGAGGGCGCCGATCTCGAAGAACGAGCCGCGGTCGACGACCAGCTCGATCAGGCGGCGCACCTTGTAGGCGCGGCGGCGGTCGCGCGGGATCAGCTCGACGAGCTCCTCCTCGCGACGCCCGCGCGGGTCGCCCGAGTCGATTCGCGGCGGCGCCTCGCTGGTGTTGGACGGGAGGAAGGCGAGGAAGGCCCTGACCTGGCGCCACACGTCGGCCTCGTCGGCGGCCAGATTGTCGACGACGCCGCTGCGCCCGTGGACCTGCGCGCCGCCGAGCTCCTCCTTCGTGAGCCGGCTGCCCGTGGCGCGCTCGACCAGGGCGGGCCCGCCCGTCAGCACCTGAGCGGTATCGCGGGTCATGATCGAGAGGTGCGAGGCCACCAGGCGCGCGGCCGGGAAGCCCGCGACCGGCCCGAGCGCGGCGCACACGACCGGCACCGTCGCGAGCGCCTCCATGCAGAGCAGGTTCAGCGGCGAGGCGGCGACCCAGTCGTAGCCGGAGCGCCCGCGCACGCCGGTCGCCCCGACCACCGAGGCGCCGCCGCCCTCGAGCAGGCGCACCAGCGGAACGCGGCGGCGGACCGCCAGCTCGTCGGCGTAGATGCCCTTGCGCAGCCCGGCCGGCGAGTAGGAGCCACCGCGGATCGTGAAGTCGTCGCCGCCCACCACCGCGAGCCGGCCGTCGATGCGAGCCGTCCCGACGACCACGTTGGCCGGCGTGAAGCGCTCGCGGCCGTCCGCGCCGACTTCCGTGCTGCCGGCGACCTCGCCGTGCTCGTGGAAGCTCCCCGCGTCGACCAGGGCGTCGATGCGCTCGCGCACCGTCGCGCGACCGCGCGCGTGCTGCTTCGCGACCGCGTCCGCCCCGCCCTGCTCGCGCGCCGCAGCGCGGCGCCGCTCGATCTCGTCGGCCTCGGGCTTCCAGCTCATCGTACGTCCGGCTCGTGGCTCATCGGCGCGTGCCCATGTGTCGGCAGGCTTCCTCCTTCTGTGACATCGAGGTAGAGCGCATGTCACGGAGACTATACCCAGACCCTCTTGCGCGATCAGGCCGAGAGGCGCACCCTGCTTTGCATCGATCCGGCGCGCTCGCGGGCGGCCCGCCTCCAAGCCCGCGCCCTGGTCGCAGCCCCTCTGGTCAGCTGGGCCGGCGGATCGATCACCCCCGACAGCTCCGCGAGGGCTCGTGAAGCTCCAACTGGTCCGACACGCCAAGGCAGCGCGGCGCTCGCGATGGAGCGGGCCCGAGTCGCTGCGCCCGCTCACCGAGGCGGGGCGCGCGCAAGCGCGCGCGATCGGCGAGGCGCTCGCGAAGTCCGGGGTCGCGCGCCTGCTCTCGAGCCCCGCGCTGCGCTGCCGCCAGACGCTGATCCCACTCGCCGAGATGGCGGGACTCTCGATCGAGGTCGACGAGCGGCTCGCGGAGGGAGCCGATCCGGCGAAGGCCTTTGAGTGGCTCACCGCGCTGCGCGGCGACACGGTCGTGTGCAGCCACGGTGACGTGCTGATGGGCCTGCTCGACTGCTTCCGCGCGGAGGGTGCGCCGCTCGACGAGGAGCCGCGCTGCGAGAAGGGATCGATCTGGATGGTGGCGCGCGAGCGCCGCTCGCCTCCCGTCGTCGCGTACGCCCCGCCGCTCGAGGTGCCCGAGTCGGACGGCGAGCCGACGCTGCGGGTCGCGGTCCTCGACCTCGGCAGCACTTCCTTCCACCTGCTGGTCGCCGAGGCGACCGCGGAGGGCGAGATCGACCGCGTGCTCTCCGAGCGCGTGATGCTGCGCCTCGGCTCGATGCTGCCCGAGCGCGGCCGCGTGCCCGAGGAGGCCGCGCGGCGCGCCGTCGAGACGGCCGGCGAGCTGGCGGCGCTCGCGCGCCGCGAGCACGTGGACCTCGTGCTGCCGGTAGCGACCGCGGCGCTGCGCGAAGCCGAGAACGGACGCGCCGTGGCGGAGCGCATCGGCGCCGCCGTCGGCGTGCCGACGCGCATCATCTCCGGGATCGAGGAGGCGCGCCTCACCTTCGGAGCGTTCCGGCGCCGTCTCGCGGTGGGCTCGCGCCTCGCGCTCGGCCTCGACCTCGGCGGCGGGAGCCTCGAGCTGATCACCGGAGACGAGCGCGACGTGCGCTGGGAGACGACGCTCCCGCTCGGCACCGCGCGGCTGCACGCGGAGCTGGTGCGCTCCGACCCGATGTCGCGCGACGAGAAGCGCGCGATCCGCGCGCGGGTGCGCGCGCTGCTCGCCGAGCACCGCGAGGCGATGAAGCGCTGGGCGCCCGATCCGTGCATCGCGACGGGCGGCACCGTGCGCGCGCTGGCCCGCCTCGCGCTCGCCGAGACGCGTCGCAACCCGGATGCCTCGATCCAGGGCCTCTTCATCCCCGCCGACGCGCTTCGCGAGCTGGCGCGCCGCCTGGTGCGCTCCACCCAGGAGGAGCGCCTGCGCATGCCCGGCATGCGCCGCCAGCGCGCCGACATCATCCCGGTCGGCGCAGAGGTGCTGCGCAGCGTCGTCGAGGAGTTCGACCTGCCCGGCCTCACCGTCTCCGACTGGGGCCTGCGCGAAGGCGTGATCCTCGAGGCGCTCGAGCACAGCTGAGCAGCACGCGAACGTCTCCATCTCGTCACGCGACCACCCTCGGGCCAGCGTCCACCGCATGCTTGGACGGGCGGGCTCCGCCTCGCTCCGACGGCTTCGAAGGGGGGAAGCACGCATGCGCACCGGAAGGGCCACGATCCGTCTGCTCGAGCACGAGATCCGCGCTCGCTATCGCTGCCGGGCGAGACCCGTCGATCAGCGCTCGGTCGCGGAGAGCTACCGCGGATTCACGATCTGGCGGGGAGTGGTCCACGTGTTCGAGCTGACGGGGCACCCGCGCGCCGGCCGATGCTACGCCTGGGAGGAGGAATGGGGCGTCGTCACGATGCTCCACGAGGGGCCGGTGGATTCTCCCGCCGGCGCGGTGCTGGGCGCCGCCAGGGCCGCTCCTGGGTCCGTCTCGCGCAGGGGCTGAGCTTGACGCGCCACCGCCCAGGCGCGGAGCCTTCTTCTCGAGGCCGCCTCGAAAAGTTCACGGACTCGACACCGGGCACCGCCTTCGACGGGCGAACCTAGGCCCCGTCGCAACCCTCCTACCCGTCGTGAGGTGGTCCATGCATCGAAGCTTCGCGGGCCTCGTCTGCGCGCTGGCGCTGCTCGTCTCACCGCGCCCCGCCGTGGCATTCCAGTACGTCAGCGGCGACCTGATCGGAGTCTGGGTCAAGAACAGCTTCGAGGTGATCCTGAACCTGGGGCCCGTGGGGAGCGTCGGCTCGGGTGCACTTGGCAGCTTCACTCCTCCGGCCGAGTTCGACGGTGATCTGGTCGGCGCCAAGTTCATCGCCCTCGCGGTACCGGAGCATCTGCGGGTCTACGACCACGGCTTGCCTGGCGTGCCCCAGCCGAACCTCGTGCTCACGACCAATGGCGACCCCGCGCTCATCGACCCGGTCCATATCGGCGACGCCCAGACCTTCCTCGAGTCCCTTTCGAACACGGGCTGGTTCCCGCTGCTCAACACGATCGGGCCGCCCGGCTCGAGCGGCGGCCAGGTGATCGACAACAGCGACGGCATGCTCGAGATCTCGACGGCCTTGGTCCAGTCCTACACCCAGAACGTCGGCTTCAATACCGACACGATCGGCAGCACGCCTTCGATCCCGCCGACGGCCGTGGTCATCGATCCGCAGGCGAACGGGTCGGCGTACTCGATCAAGCTCTACGAGGTAGTGCAGGACGTGAAATCGGACTTGAGCGCTCTGGTGACGAACGTGACCCACCTCGGCACGCTCGGGGGCGACAACGGCACGAGCGGCAACGCGATCTTGAGCCGGGTCCCGGAGCCGGGCCCCGAATTGCTCTCCGCAGCGATCGCTGCCGCGCTCGCGGCGCTCGCGCACCGGCGGCGCGCGCTCAGCGCTTGATTCCGTAGGCTCCCACGCGATAGCGCTGGCTGACATCGGGCGTGAGCGTCACGAGCTCGATCTGGTCACCGCTGGAGAAGTGCGTGCGGTAACGCAGAGTGAAGTAGATGCCGTCGGGCGCGCCGTCGAACTGCTGGTGATAGTCCTTGGCGAGCAGCTCGCGCGACTCCGCGGCGCCGTACTTCTCGCGCAGCCTGCGCGTCGCCTCGATCCAGTCCTGCGCGCTCCCGCCGCTGCGCAGCAGATCCGCCGCCTCGCGCCACGCTTCGTCGAAGCGACCCTGATCGAGCAGCTGGAGCCAGCTCGTGGCGGCGACCTCGAGGGGGCCCTCGCCGCCGGCGACGGAGCGAGGCGCAGCCAAGAGCAGCGCCGCCGCGAGCGAGGCGAGCAGCGGCGCCCGGCGCCTCACGGCTTCGCCTCGCCCGCGGGCGCGCTCGTCGCGACGGCGGGCGGCGGCAGCTCGTAGACCGACGCGAAGCGGTCGCGCAGGCGCGCCGCCTGCACGGCCGCAGCGCGCGCCTGCTCCGGCGTCGGCCTCTTCTCGGCGGGGACCGGCGTGCGCGCGAGCTCGGCGATCGCCGGATCGTCGGGATATTCCTGCGCGACGCGCGCCACGAACTCGTCGAGCGCGTCGATGCGCCGCGCCGTCGCCCAGCCCGGGTCCTCGGCGCGGATCTCGCGTGCGAAGACGGCGGCCTGATCGCGCACCGAGCTAGCGCGCGCCTGGATGCGGGCGATCTTCGCGTCGAGCTCCTGGCCGCGAGCTGCGCGCTCCTGCGCGCGCTGCGCGACATCGCCGATCTCGGCCTGCAGCTTCTGGTTGCGCGCGACCTCGGCGGCCAGCGCCTCGCGCGCGTGGTCGCGATCGGCCTCGAGCTTCGCCGCATCGGCGCGCACCTGCTCGAACGCGGTGCGGCTGGCCGCCAGCCCGGCCTCGGCCTCCGCCGTCTCCTGCTTCGCCTTCTCGACGACCGCGACCTCGACCCGCTCCTTCTTCGCCTTCTCGATCTCGGCGCGCAGCGATTCCGCGCGCTCGTTGGTGCACGCGGTCGAGGCGGCGAGCAGGATCGCCGCGAGCGCGAGGCGCCTCACGGCTTCGCGTTCCGGCGCGCGTCGAAGCCCGCGAGCGTGGCATCGCGCGCGGCGAGCTCGCCCTCGACGCGCGCCAGCTCCGCCCGGTTCTGCGCCAGCGCCCGCTCGGCGTTGGCGTTCACCTCGCGCGCGCTGGCGAGCGAGGCCTCGAGCTGCTGCAGCTCGGGCTGCAGCGCGGCCGCCTTGGCCTGCAGCTGCGCGGCCTCGGCATCGAGCGCCTTCTTCTCCTTGAACAGCTTGCCCTTGCGCTCGACCTCGCTCCAGAACTCGAGCTTCGGGCGCGTGCCCTCGAGCAGCGCCTTCTTCTCGGCCTCGAGCTTCGGCACGGGGTCCTCGGAGCAGGCGAGCGGAGCCAGCAGCAGGAACGCGAGGCAGAGGCGGCGCAGCGCCATCAGAAGTCCACCATCACGTCGAGCTGCCAGCGGTTGCGGTCGAGCGTGGTGTGCCGATAGGCACCAAGGGCGTTGATCTGCGACGCCGTGTCGCACAGGTGGATGTCCTTGCTCGCGTCGTGGCATTCCTCGTTCAGCTCCTGAGACAGCATGTAGGCGCCACGCACGCGGACGCCGCGCCAGAGCTGGCGCTCGGCCGACACGTACCAGCCCTTGGCATTGGTGAAGCCCTCGAACAGGTCCGAGTCGGTGAAGAGCGAGAGCGTCGCGTTGCGCTGGATCCAGGCGTACATCAGCGTCAGCTTCACGAGATCGACCGAGCCGAAGTCGAAGCCCAGCGTGAAGCCGGTGTCCTCGCTCTTCGCGTTGGGAATCGTCATGAACTGCGCGAAGGGCGTGATCCCGAAGCGCTCGCCGAAGGGAGTGAAGGTCGCGTAGGTGTCGACGACGATCTCCTGCGTACGACCGGCGGACTTGCCGTTGCTGCCGCCGAAGGGAAGCAGGAGCGGGTTGCGATCGATGGCCGCGCCGCCGTTGCCGAGGTCCTCCATCGCCGCCGCCATGCGCGTGCCGATGTGCTCGGCGGCGTAGTACGAGGTGCGCACGCCCGCCTGGATCCACGACAGCGGCCGGCCGTTGAAGCCGCCCTGGATCGCGAGCAGGAAGGGGTTCTGCTGGTCGATGTTCGGAAGCGCGGCGACGGCCGTCTGGGTCGACGGGCTGTAGTTGATCGTGAGCGTGCTCTGCTCCTGGATCGTGAAGACGCCGCCGTTCGCCTCGAGCCAGAATTGCTCGGGGACGAAGTCGAAGCGGTACTTCAGCGCGCCCCCTTCCAGCTGGATGTCGGGATCCCAGACTACAAAGTCGCCCGCGAAGTTCCTCGAGATGAAGGGATTGCCGAACTTGCCGACGATCGCCGAGAAGCTGGGCGCGAACTCGGGCTGCCAGCGCAGGTAAGCGCGGTCGATGCCGATCGCCTTCTGCGAGAAGAAGTCGCCGAAGGTCACGTTCTCGCTGCGCGGGTCGGAGGTCAGCTTCGTGCTGTAGTCGGTGCCGAACGACGAGAAGAAGGTGCCGAAGCTCGAGCCGGATTCGGCTTCCGTCGCGATCCGGAAGCCGAAGGTGAGACCGTCGACGATCCTCTTCTCCGCACCGATGCGCAGCCGCAGCCGCATCCGGTCCTGGGTGCCGAGCGCGGTGTTCGGCACGCTCACGACGTCGATGTTCTGGTGCCCGAGGCGGTAGGTATCGTTGAAGCCGAGGTTGCCGAAGTCGCGGCGCTCGAAGCGCAGCCGCATGTCGCCGCCGAAGGTCCAATCCTTGAGCCAGCCCGGCAGGGCGTTGCTCGCGTCGTGCTCCGCCTCGTACTTGGACTGACGCCGGTAGAGCTCCTGATACTCGTCCTCGGTGAGCATGCCCTTCTCGCGCATCGACTTCAGCATCTCCGCTGCGGCGGGCGAAGGCTGCGGGCCGCTCGTAGCGGCGTCCGCTGGCTGCGCAGGCTGCGATGCGCCGGGCTGCGCCGGCGGAGGCGCCGGATCGGAGGCCGCTGCGACGCCCACCGCGAACACCGCGGCGCCGAACAGTGCAGTCGCGCAGGCTCGGCGCTTCCAGTCGAGGGTCATGGCCGGTCCTAGAAGCCCACCGCCACGCGGAAGTGGTAGCGAAGGGCGTCGCTGTTCTCGGTTTCGATGAGCGGCCAGCCCAGCAGGAACTCGGCGTTGACGTGCTCGAACAGGCCTGCGCGGATCCCGAAGCCCGCGCCCTCGAGGCGGCTGCGGATCGTGTGCGGCTGGCTCGGATCGTTGAGCAGCCACAGGTTCGCGTTGTCCCAGAAGGCCAGGAGCTGCACCCGCTCGCCGAAGCGGCCGCCGAGGAAGTTCCGGTAGAACGGCGACGCCAGCGTGAACTGCAGATCGTAGGCGTCGTCGCCGAACTTCTCGCTCTGGAGATACCCGCGGACCGAATCGACGCCGCCCGCCGCGAACTGCTCGGTCGCGATCAGCGGCTGGTCGGCGACCTGCCCGCGCGCGGAGAGGTCGAGCGTCCAGTCGTCGAAGAAGCTGCCTTCGGGCTTTGGGAGGTCGACGAAGTGACCGGCGGCGAGCGTCTGCAGCACGGCGGGCATCCGCACCGTGTGCTGGAGCGCGAGGGTGACGATGTGGTAGTCGCCGTTGACGGGGCTCGTGGGATCGATGCCGCCGCGATTGATCTGGAAGTCGGTCTTGGTGCCGCCCCCGATCAGTCCCGCGAAATTGAAGGCGAGGCCCAGGTGGGCGGTGCTGATGGTCTGCTCACGTGCGAGCGTCCCGCTCCACGCCACCAGGAACGGCAGGTACTTGATCGGCGTCACGATGTTCGCGTTGGACTCGGACACCGTGTTCTCGACGTTCTTGTGGTCGACTCCAAACGTCAGCGCGTGCGAGAACTCCCTCCAGCCAGCGACGCGCGGCAGGTCGACGGTGTAGCGAAGACCGTAGTTCTCGCCCTTGCCGAGGATCCCGATGCCGCCGCCGGCAGCCGAGGCGTTGGTGGTGTCCGACTTCGCGTAGTAGCCGAAGAGCTGCTGCCGATCGCTCCACGGCATCGGCATCCGGTAGGTGCCCGCCCAGATCTGCACCTGGTCGAACTCGCCGGTGCGCGGGACGAACTGGTAGTGGGCCCCGATCTCGTGCCCGAGGCCCCAGAGGTTCGAGTACGAAGCGCTCGCGTCCATGCGCGTGTTCGGCGAGCCCGGCGTGTACTGGTTGTTGAAGTCGAGCGACCCGTGCAGGGGGATGCGGTCGTCGACGATGAGGCCGACGTCGACCTCGCCGGGCCGCTTGCCCGCTTCGAGCTGCGGCCGCACCCGCGCGTCGGCGCTGCGGTTGGCGCTCTCCATGTCCTCGGCGAGGTCTTCCTGGCGAAGGATCGCCCCGGGCGTGATGTGCGGGACCTCGCTGCGCACGCGCGCGTCGCTAACCCAGTGGACGCCGGCGTTGCGCACCTCGACGTTGCCGACGCGCGCCTCGAGCACTTCGAGGCGCACGGTGCCCGACTCGACGGTCTGCTGCGGAATCGCGACGGCGACGGTGAGGAAGCCGTCGGCCTCGTAGCGCTTCTGGAGCGCGTCGCGCGCCTTCTCTACGTCGCCGAGCGAGCGGCCCGGGCCGCGGAAGGGCGCGAGGACGCCATCCACCTGGGACGGCGTCAGCAGCGTGTTGCCGGCCACCTCGAAGCGATCGATCGCGAAGCTCGGCCCGGAGGGAGGCGGGGTCGTCGGGGCGCCGGCCTTCACCTCGACCCTGGGCACGCGGATGTCTTCGAGCTTGACCTCGGGCTTCGCGTAGCGTCGCTCACCCGATTCGAAGGTCGACGCGCCCGCGTCGAGACCGAAGGCGCGCGCGCTCGCCGGCAAGACCAGCAGGCAAGCGGCCGAGAGCGCGAGAATCGGGGGGTGATTCACGAGGGCGCATCCTACGAGGGCTCGACCACGCATCGAAGGCAGCCCGATGAATGGAACTTCGCGATCGCGTGACGTTTCAGTGATGTGCTCGGGGTGTCTCGAGTCGCGGAAGTGGACCCGGCCCCTGCGCCAAGTGCGCAGGGGCCGGGTGTTGCGGTCCGCGAATCCGAAGCGGCCTAGGGCAGCGTGGTCGGACTGGCCGAGATCGTGTCCTCGGCCGGCGGCGCTGCCGGGCAGCTGGTCGGGACGAACTGGATCGAGTACGACCCGTCCGTCGCGCCCTTGGTGAAGCCCACGCCCGTGTTCGCGCCGAGCGGCACGTACGCGACCGCGTTTGCGTACACCGCGGAGTTCTTCAGCGCGCCGCGGTGCGCCGTGATGAAGTCCGAGGCCCCGCCGTTGTGCTGGCCGAGGCCGCCGGCGAGCGGACCCCACCAGCGCCAATGGCCGCACTTCACGAGCTGCTTCAGGTTGGTCGAGGGAGCCGCCTGGATCGCCGAGTCGGGATCGACGCCTTCGACCACCACCGCGTAGGTGCTGTCGTCGAAGCGGTCGGCGTCCACGTAGCCGAATCCACCACTGAAGGCGTTGAGGCAGTTGACGACGTCGGCGTTGCCGTTTCCGACCTTGACCCGCTTCGAGCCGGTGAGCGTCAGGCCGCCGCCTTCCTTGACCTGCGAGCTGCAGGCCGTCACCGTGCCGTTCGAACCGCCCGCGGTGTCCTCGGATTGGTTCTTCGAGCCCTCGGTGTCAGCCATCCAGGTCAGCCGGAAGGTCTCGCGGGTTCCCGAGCCCGCCGCGCGGATGCAGGCGGTGACGTTGCTCGTCGCAGCGCTCGTCGCGCCGATGTGCTTGAGCTGGCACACCGAGTTGTTCGCCGGATCGCCGAAGATCCCCTCGATCTGCGGATCGTTCAGGTGGATCTTGGCGTCGGCGCCACCCGTGATCGAGTGGACGTCGCGGCTGGCGACCAGCTTGAAGATCTGCGCGCCGAAGACGTCCGGCCCATTGTAGGGCGCCTTGGGCGGCAGGAAGTCGCCCGTCGGCAGATCCGAGAACGCCGTGTCGCAGGTGAGCTTCAGGTTGGTGGTCTCGTTGGTCGCCGAGACGGTGTGGATGTTGGAGCCGAGCGGGAACTGGGACGGAGTGCCCGCGCCGGTCTGGTCGTTCTGGACGTTGCCGTCGCCGGAGAGGTCGAAGTTGACCACGCACAGCTCGGTCGTGGGCGTGTGGAACGACATCGTCGTCGTGCCGATCGTGTCGAACTTCTCGATCCCGGTCTTGTTCACGCAGGCCGTGAGCGGCGCGGCCGACATGGTCGCGGTGCCCGCATTGACGCCCGCTCCCACTACGCCGAAGCTGCCGGTCCCGCCCGCGTCGTCCGCATCGCCCGGAACGCCGTCGAGGCCTTCGGGCGCGAGGAAGCCGGTGCCGACCGGCGAGCTCGCCGCGGCGCATCCGATCCCGTTTCCGGAGCCGTTGGCCGAGACGCGGTAGGTCACCTCGCCGAGCGCAGGCCCGTTCGGAACGCCGAGCCCGTTCGGGTCGGTGTTCTTGTCCTTGAGCGTGCCCTGGAGCACGACGAAGTCGGCGATGCGGCCGTGCGTGCCGTCCGCGCAGCCGCTGCCGTCGTCCACGATCTTCGTTCCGCCCCCGGCGTTGGCGTAGCAGGCGCGGAAGACGCGGGTGATGTTGGAGAACTGCACGACGGCCGCCGTCATCTGGGTGAGGAAGCAGCCCGTGCAGCCGCCGGTGCGGAAGGCATCGGTGTCCGGGCTCGAGGAGACCGGAGGCGTGACGGCGCGCGCCGGCCCCGCGATCGCGAGGAGCGCGGCAGCGCCGAGCGCCAGGCTGAGCTTCGAGAGCAGAGTGATTCTCATGGTTGGAGTTCCTTGGGTTCGACGATTGGGGTGACGTCTTGGAGTGGCATCGCGCTCAGGCGTCGCGCCGGCGGCCGAAGCGCAGCAGCCCGACGAGGCCCGCGCCCAGGAGCAGCGCCGTGCCCGGCTCGGGCACCAGCTTCAGCGCGCCCAGCGACACCACGTCGGTCTTCACGTCGACCGGGTCTCCGCCCGGGTCGAGGACGAAGTCCTGGAGCACCTCGTAGAGCGGGAGCGAGTCGCCGATGACGGCGTCCGACACGAGCCCCGCCACGCTCACCGGGACGGTCGCGCCGATCGCGTCGGTGCTCGACCCGTTGAGGACGCTCTTGTACGACTGCGCCAGCGAGTCCTGGATCCACAGCGTGTTGGCGGTGTTCATGAGGACCGAGGTCCCGTTCGCCGCGCCGACCGTCTTCAGCAGCTGGAACCAGGCGGAGCCGTTGCCGTCGAGCTGCGCCTGGGCGTCGCCGACGTTCTGGAAGCTGATCGTGCCCGGGTTGCCGAGGGTCGTCAGGACGATGTTCCCCTGAGGCACGCCGGCGACCGCCGGCGGGCTGGTGAACACCTTGGTCGGATCGGGCACCGCGAGCGCCAGGTACTTGGCGCCCGCCAGCGTGCCGCCGTAGATCGCCGGCAGCGACAGCGACGTCGCGTTGATGCTGGCGCCCGCGGGCCCGGTCGGCGCCGGACCGAGGTTCAGCACCACCTCGATGCCGCCCTTCGAGAAGTCGACGATCAGGTCTCCCGACGAGAAGCTGAAGGCTGATGCGGGCGGCGCCGAAGCGAACAAGGCCGCCGCTCCGAACGCAGCGCCCAGGGCCGCCCGGCGCAAGCCGAGGCCGATGTTGCGAGTCATGTTCCGCTCTCTCCTTTGTCGTCGTGATGATTGCTGCACCCGCTCCTCGGATGCGGCGGTCTTTCGACGCGCGCCGTTATAACCGAGGCGAAGGCGATCGGAGCGACCGTCACCAAATCGTGGTGATACGTCCTCACTTCGAAGTCGTGGAGGAAGATCCCCTCGAAGGGTGGGTGGTCGGGTTGCATCGAGCGTGGTGGGCTTCGCAGAAACGTTGCGCGCGCTTCGCGGTGGCGAGGCGCATGAGAAGATCCACTGGATCGGCGGCAGCGCGCGAATCGGGAGCGCGAGCCGGGCGCGATCGGTTCTAGGTGGACCGCGATTCGGCTGCGTGGCAGCGTTCATCGAAACGTCTCGGATCCGGAAGACACCGAACGGAGTTGGGAGACACGGCGGTGCCGGATCGGGGAATTCGCCGCTGCGACGACGTATTCCGCTCCGGTGCGGGAAAGACCGGCGCCGTCTCGGAATTCGCAGAACTGCGATCGATTCGTCGCTTCGAGGAAGGCGCTCAGTGCCGCGCGCCCGGAAGCTCGCGCCCTTAGCGGTGCTTCTTCGAGTCTTCGGAGCCGGCCTCGGGCTCGCCGATCACCCGCGACGTGACCTGGATGACGACGCCGTGGTGCCCTTCGGTCGCGAGCGCGTGGGCAGTCTGGAAGCCCGCCGCGCCGATCTGGGCGGCTCGGTCACCGAGGTCGTTGAGCTCGGAGCTCACCTTGCCGCTCCCGCTGTTGGATCCGACGCCCGCACCGGCGCCCGACACGATCCCGCCCGCCGAGAGGCTCGCGCCCTGCGAAGTCGCCCCACCGGAGACGTTGATCGAGCCGGAGGCGCTGATCGTGCCTGAGATCGTGCCCGTGGCGCTGATGTCGACGTTCGTTCCGTGGATGGCGCCGGTGCCGCCCCCGGACACGTCGGTCGCCACGATGTTGATCGTATTGCCCGTGATCCCGGCGCCGATCCGGACTTCCTTCTTGACGAAGAGACCGAGATTGCCCCCGCCGGCGAAGATGCCGCCCCCCTCGTAGCTCACGTTGACCACGCCGCCGGCGTCGACGAAGACGTTCGGGCTCGAGAAGGGTGTGCTGACTCCGGCATCGATCGAGCCGTCGCGGCTGTAGACGGTGATGTCGCTCGCGGAGAGCGCCGCGAGCGCGAGCCCTCCGATGTTGAAGTCACCGTCGACGTCGATCCCGATCGGGCCGCCGCCCGTCGGGTCGGCAGGCGCGTTCCTGAAGCCCGGGCCGCGGAACAGCGTGACGATGCCGCGGCGGCCCTGGAATCCGCTGGGCGGAACGCCGGCGGACAACCCCGCGCTCACGCTCTCGACGAAGAGCCGGCCGCCCTGGTAGGTCTCGATCGAGCCGCGCGCGCCGAGAGCGATCTCCTGGTCGGCGACGACCGAGAGGTTGGCGCTGCCGAGCGGAAGCACCGGGTCGCGCACGTTTCCGATCGTCTGGAGCCCGAGCGAGAGCGGAAGCTCCGCTCCGAGCCCGCTCGCGAAGGCGCCTGCGAGCTGGATCGCGCCCCCCGAGCCGCTGGGCACGTACGGCGCCTCCGCCGGCGTGAGGCTGTGGTCGCCCGCTCCGGGAAGGACGAGGCGCGAGGAGAAGATCGGCCCGGAGGACGCGAGGCTCACGGTGCGCTGCGACTCGTCGAGGTGCGTGAAGACGGCCGGCGATCCCCGCCACTCGCCGAGATCGACCTGCCCGTCGCCGTTGCGATCGCCGGTGCTCTCCTCGGGATCGATCTTGCCGTTGCCGTTGAGGTCGAGCTGCGGTGCGTTCGGCAGTACGCCGATCAGGAACTTCGCCGAGCCGGGCCCGGCGACCTGGAGCCCCGAGAACGGATCCGGCGCCACGCCCGGCGCAGGCGGAACCGCGCCGAGGGTCGCGTTGCCGATCGGCGCCCAGACGACGGTCTCGTCGGTCGGCTTGTTGTTCTGGGCCAGCAGCGCGAAGTCGACGAGCGAGCCGTCTGCGCCATCGTCCTCGGTCCCGAACAGGCCATCTGGCCCCGGGTCGCCGCTCAGCACGAAGGCCGGCTTGGCGAGCTCGATCTGCACGCGGTCGAAGCCGCCGAGCGCGCGCAGCGACGCGCGATCGGGATCGTCGGCGTGGGTCGGCGCCGTACCGAGCTCGAGGTCCCCGCACGCGACGCCGGAGCGGCAGCTCGAGAGGTAGGCGAAGTAGTCGAACGAGCCGTTGGTCGAGCGCTCGTCGACGTTCGGAGCGGCATCGGACTGCTTGATGCGCGCGCTGACGCCGCCGCCGTCGCGGATCCAGGTGTCGGCCTGCGAGACGGAGGCGACCGTTCCGGGCTCCGGATCCGGGCGCAGCTGCCCAGAGCCATCCGGCGTGAGCTTTCGGTACAGCGTCGGTGTCACGCTCGCACCCACCGCGACGGCGTCGACCGTGATCAGGAAATCGCTCGCAGGGACGCCGGGCGGGAGCACGGACGGATCGTCGATCACGAGCTGCGTACCCGACCGCAGCTCGCCCGCCGGACCGAGCACGTTGGCTTTGACGAGCGGCGCGAAGCCGGTCGTCAAGCTCGAGACGACGGATTTGCCCGTTCCGAACGGAGCGAGGTCGGCGCCGCCACCGAGCTGCCCGAAGTTGGTCACCGACTCGACGCCCGGGATCTTCCCGACGGTCGCCCCGACGGCGAGGGGAAACGCATTGGTCTCATCACCCACGTCGACGGCGATCACGCCGGCCGTGAGAACGGCCGGCCGCGTGGTCGGCAGCAGGTTGACGCCGCGCGCGATCCCCGGGATCGGCGTCGCCAGCGAGAGACCGAAGGCGGGCGCGTCGATGCCAGCCGCATCCGCGCTCGCTGCGACCGCGAGCGTGATCTGCGTCTGGCCGACGTCGATGGTGCCATCCTGCGTGACCACGAACCGGGTGCCGTCGGGACCGATCAGCGGCGTACCGTTGGAGATGCGAATCGGGCTCGAGGCGCCGGTCCCGGACACGAAGAAGGTCACCCGGCCCTGCGAGAGACGCTGCTGCGGAGGCGGCAGGACGGCGTCGCTCAGGACCTGGTAGAGGCGGCCGTCGGCCGTCTTGACGAGCGTCCCGGCCGGCACGGTGAAGGCTCCGCTCGCCGCATCGGGCGAGAGCTGGAAGGTCACCTTTCCCTGCGCGGCCGCCGCGGGTTCTCGGGGGTTCACGATCAGCGTGTTCGTGAGCGTGTAGGTGCTGCCGCTGACCGGGTCGCGCAGGCGGGTACCGGTCGGCAGGTTGAACGATCGATCCCCGGTGGCGCCGGCCGTATACAGCGCGAGCGCGAGGACGGCGTTCGTCGAGGCGGAGAAGTCGGCCGTGCGAACCGTCCCGGCGACGTTCAGCTCGAGGCCTCCGCGCTCCGACGGGTAGATCAGGAAGTCGTTCAGCAGCACCAGGTCGCCGCGGTCGGTCTCGATGCTGACGTTGGGCGGCAGCACGCGCACCAGATTGTTGGGCGCGATCACGCTCGAGCCCGCGGTCGGCATCGAGATGTCGTTGCCGACCAGGATCACGTCGCCGTCCGGAGAGCGCAGCTTCGCGAAGTCCGTGGGTCGCCAGGTCGGGACGGCGCTGGTGCCGAACGCGGACGGCGGGTAGACCAGCGAGGGATTCTCGATCGCGCGGATCGCAACCCCGTTGCGGCCGACGCCGGTCACGGAGGCGTCGATCAGGTCGACCGTGACGGGTCGCGCGAGCGTGCCGAACCAGCCGTGCGTCATGTCGGCCTTCTTCGCCGGGTCCGACTCGACGAGTGCCGCATCCAGGTTCGCCGGGTCGAGCGTGCGCGCCGTCTGGCCGCGGGCGAGCGCGTAGCCGGCGCGGAACTCGGCCTGGCCGTTGCGCGCCACGAAGTCGCCTTCGATCGCGTCGCCGGCCACCACCGTCAGCTTCCCTTCGGGCGCGCCCGGGATCAAGGCGTTGCGCACCACGCCGTTCACATAATCGATGGCGCGCGCGATCGGCAGGCCGAAGATCCCGATGTGGCTGCCGTTGTACAGGGTGCCCAGCCCGGCTGCGCTGGCGCCGCTGCGCGTCACGCTGCTCGCGCCGGTGCGCACGCTGCCGCCCGCCACGATCGTGATGTCGCCGCCGGCCTCGGTGCCGATGCCCAGGATGCCGGCGCGCACGACCGGCATCGGGTCGAAGCTCGGCGGCGCGTAGCCGGGAGGCGGCGCCAGATCGGCGGGGAGCTGAGCCACCTGATCCGCGTACTCCTGCGGCGTGAAGTTGGGCCCCGGCTCGAGCCAGCGATTGCCGACGCCGGCGTCGACATCGCCGCCGGCCTGGATGGTGATGCTGCCGCCGTTCGAGATCGTGGTCTGGCTCTGGGCGTCGGTGCCCGCGACGCCGCGGGTGCGGATCGCGGCGTTGCCGCTGGTGTTGGGGCTCTCGACGAGATCGACAGAGCCGCCGGCCACGATCGAGATGTCGCCCGAGCCGTTCTCGATCACGCCGTCGATCGGGTTGCCGCTCTCGTCGACGTCGCGCCGCGCCCGGAAGCTCAGGTCGCCGCCGATCGCGATGTCGATCTGGCCGGTCTGGTCCTTCAGGCCGCCGCCGTTTCCGACCACGAGGTGGTCCGCCGCGCGCACGGTGAGATTGCCGTGGGTCAAGGACACTTCGCCGTCGTTGGTTCCGAGCGTGATCGGTTTGCCGGTGGTCAAATCGGAGCGGCCGCCCGACAGATAGATCGAGCCGTGAGAGCCGGACTTCAGCGCGAGCACATCGCCGCTGCCGAGGTCGGCGCCGGCGACCAGGTTCACGTCCCAGATCTTCTGGCCCTGGGCGCCGCTGCCGTCGTCCACGATCTTGGCGCCGCGGCCGAAGCTGATGTCGCCCCCTGAGCGCAGCGTCAGGCTCTGACGCTCGGCGCTGCCGTCCCCCGCCTGGGTGTCATCGGCCAGGTCAATCGTCGCGTTCGAGGCCACCTCGATCCGTTCGGTCGCCTTCACATCGACCGCGCCAGAGATCCGCAGGTTGACGTCGCTGTTTGGAATCGTCACGTCGTTCCCGATCTCCAAGATCTCCGGGTCGATGACGATCGAGCCGTGCTTGGAGCCCGCCTTCGCTCCGGCCCGGAGGGTACCGCCGAGCGCGAGTGTCCCCGCTGCGCTCAGCTCCGCTGTGCCCCCGTCACCACCCGCCGCTCCGCCCGAGACGTCGACGAGCGCGCCGCCGTCCATGTGGGCATCGCCTTCGGATTTGGCGCTGATCTCGCCGCCCGCACCGGCGCCCGCTCCGCCGCTCGCGTCCGTCACGCTGCCCGACTCGATGGCGAGCGTGTTCGTCGCGTAGAGCTCGATCTTGCCGGCCCGCTCGCGCACCGCGTTGGCCTGCACGACGCCCCCCTGGCGCACGAGCTCGGCGCGCATGCGTGCGAAGCCGCCGTTCGCGACGAGCTTGCCGAGGTTCACGGCCTCGCCGCCCGGCTCGCCCGGCGCGGTGTAGCGGACGCCGAGGCCGATCCCGGTCGGGTCGTCGGTCAGCGTCACCGTCGCGCCCGCCGCCAGCAGCACCTCGCCCTGCGGCGTCGTGATGACGGCGTCCTTGCCGTTCTCGACGCGCGGCGCGATCAGGTACACGAAGCCGCCGTCGCCCGCCGAGATGGCGCCGTGGTTCTCGATCTTCGCGCCCGGCGCGGACTGCGCCGAGGCGTCGAAGCCGCCCGAGAGCTTCTTCAGGTCCTCGGCGTCGATCGAGGTCATCGCCGCGAAGGAGTGCGTGTCGATCTTCGCCGTCGCGCCGAACAGGAAGCCGTTCGGGTTGATCAGGTAGACGTTGCCGTTGGCGTTGAGCGAGCCGAGGATCTTCGAGGGGTCCTGCTGCAGGATGCGGTTGATCGCCGTGGCGTTGGCGTTCGGCTGGTGGAAGTTGGTGACCTCGCCCGGGGCGATGTCGAAGTGCTCCCAGGAGAGCACCGCGCCCTGCGAGCGCTGCGTCACGTCGACCCGGGAGGTGCCCTGCCCGGTGATGCTGGCGATGCCGCCGCGCACCACGCCGCCGTGCGGGTTGGCGGAGGCAGCCGGGGGCCCGGCGAGCGTGAGCAGCGCGAGCGCTCCCGCGAGCGCGGTCCTGGCAGGCCTCTCGCGTCGATGCGGGGTGAGGGGATGCATGGGGATCCGCTGGATCAGTGCGGGTAGAGCCGTACGGTGACCGCGCGTGGCCTGTTCTCGGGCGGGGCCGGCAGGCCGCGCGACTGCACCTTCTGCGCCGCTGCGAGCAGGGCCTGGTCGTCGGTCGCGTCGCCCGACGACTTCGTCAGCTTGTACGACTGGACCCGGCCGCTGCCCGCCACGGTCAGCTCCACCTCGGCCGGCCCGAAGCTCGTGGTCGGCTCCTGGTAGGCCTCGCGGAAGACGCGCGTGACACCGGCGTGGAACGCACCCTCGGGTCCGTCGAAGTTGCCGCCGGCGAACTTGCCGCCCCAGCTCGAGCCGACGTTGCCGCCTCCGATCGACGGAGCGGCGGCGGCCGAGGGCGCGGACGACGCGAGCTTCGGCGCCTCGATCGGCCTCTCGAGCTTCGGCGGCGGGGGCGGCGGCGGCTCGTCCGCCGTCTTCTTCTCGGGCTCGGGCGGCTTCTGCGGCTGGAACAGCTTGATGTTGTAGGTCTTCGCGAACTGGCGGCCGGCGTCGGTCTTCGCCATCCAGAGCACGCCGAGCCCGAGCGCCGCGTGGATCCCGATCACGATCAGGAAGACGCGGCCGAAGTCGATGCTGCCGCCCCCGCGCGAACCGCCGATCGCCTGGTGTCTCACTTGACCTCCGTCGCGAGCGCGAGGTTCTCGACCGGCACGCTCTTGATCGCGTCGAGCACCTTCACCACCTCGTCGTAGACCAGCGAGCGGTCGGCGCGCAGGATCACCGGCAGGCTCGGGTTCGCGGTCTTGAACAGCCGCAGCTTCTCTTCGAGCTGCGCCAGCTCGATCGGCTCGTCGTTCAGGAAGATCCGCCCGGCCTTGTCGACGCTCACGGTGGCGACCTCCGTCTCCACCTCCTCCTTGTGGTCGGCCGTCTCGGGGAGCTTGACCTCGATGCCCTGCACCAGCGCCGTGGTGGTGAGGATGAAGATCACCAGCAGCACCCACGCCAGGTCGAGCAGCGGCGTGATGTTGATCTCGGCGATCACTCCCTTGCTCGGTGCCTTCATCGCGGGCCTCTCAGTGCGTCGTCGCGAGCGACGACTCGGGCAGCTCGCGGCGCACGCCTTCGACGTCGGCGGCGCCGGCTCCGATGTAGTCGATCACGAAGGTCGCCTCGAGCTCGGAGGCGAAGTTGCTGAGATCGAGCGCCATCGCGTTGATCTGGGTCGAGAGCATGTTGTACGCGAAGAGCGCAGGGATCGCGACGATCAGACCCAGCACGGTGTTGATCAGCGCGCCGGCCACGCCCGGCGCCATCGCCGAGAGGTTGGCCTGTCCGGCCTGCGCGACGCCGGAGAACACCTCCATCACGCCGAAGACGGTGCCGGTAAGGCCCACGAACGGTCCGCCCGAGATCGCGAGCGCCAGGATCACCATGCCGGCGTTGAGCCGCACCTGCTCGTCGCCCATGCCGCGCTCCATGGCCGCGCGCACGGCGGAGAGCACCTTGTGCGGCGCGCGCCGCGAGCCGTTGGTCTTCTCCTTGGGCGCGAAGCGCACCAGCTGGTCCTGCATCTCCTGGCAGGCGTAGGAGTAGACCGTGAACGGCGGCGCGCCCTGGTGCGCCTCGCCCTTGCCCTCGCCGAGCAGCTCGAAGGGATCGTCCGACGCGGCGAAGGCCTGGTAGAAGCGGACGGCGAGCCCGCGCGACTTCCGCAGCCTGAGCGCCTTGCCGACGATCACCGTCCACGAAGCGAACGACATCAGCGCGAGCAGGGTCATCGTGACCATGCCCTCCGAGGTCATGTGCTTCAGGGCGAAAAGGACTGCGGACTCGTGTCCTTCCACGGGGAGCCTCCGGTTGGACGGCTGAAAGGTAACGACGGCGAAGCTGCGTTCGGTGATGGGAATGTGACGTTTCGCGTCGGAATGCTTCACCGTCCCGACACGGAAACGTCAGTAGATCGCACCCTCCCAGAGCTGTCCGTCGAAGCGCGGCACGACGCGCTCCGCCGGGGACTGCTGAAGGGCCCGCTCGAGCAGGTCGCTGCGCGCCGCCGCGTCGGACCCGCGCACGAGGCTCTCGGCGAACGCGCGCTCGCGTGCCTCGGCAGGGTACCCGAGCGGGTACTCGTTGTTGCGAAGGGCTTCCTGCACGATCTGATCGACCAGGAAGGCTTCGGCGAGCGCGCTCCGGCGAGTGTCCTCGTCCGCGGTGTCCGGTGCTGCCCCGACGCTCTGCCGGGTCAGGGCGAGCGGAGCGAGCCCGAGCGCCTCGGCACGCCGAGCCGCCTCGTCCTCGACGACGCGTAGGTCGGAGATCGCGCGCGAACTGGCGGGCTGCGCGCGGATCGGCGCGCCGGCGGGCGCCGCGGTCTGCCGCGCAGGGACTGCGTCGCGCCGCGCTTCGACCCGCTCGGAGTCGGATCGCAAGGGAGCCGGCCGCAGCGCCGCCGCGGGGCGCACGCCGGCCGAGCCGTCGGGTCTCGAAGCCGAGCTTCGATCGAGCGACGCGGCACGCGCTGGCTGTCGGTCGGAGTCCCCACCCACCCCGAGTCGCAGGATCGGAAGCGCCGCGGCGAGCAGCGCCGCCGCCACCACCCAGACGCCCGGCCGGATCCCTCCGCTCATACTTCCCCCGGTCAACTCCTCGCCCGGCCGGCGGCGGCCGCTGGCGCCGCGCAGGTCTCTGCCCAGAGCTCCGCGGCGATCCCGCCGAGCCAGGCCGGCCAGGAGGCCGCCTCGCTGAAGCGAGCGAGCGTCGCGAACGCCCGCGTCAGGATCGCCTCGGTGAGCGCCTCGGCCGCATCGCGGCCCGCGCAGTGGCGCGTCGAGAACGCCCAGGCGCAGCGAAACCCGCGCTCGTACAGGCCCGCGAACGCGTCCACGTTCCCCGCTGCGGCGAGCCGCACCTGCGCGAGATCGGCCGCCTTGGGCACCGCGTCTCCCCTTCCCCCCAAGCGAGATTGCGGAACGCGCGCCGCCGGCACCGTCACGATTCGGAGACGCTTCGCCGAAGAATCGCGCGTCACCGTTTTGCCCTAAAGGGTTCGCGGGAGCTTCACCGTTCCGTTGCACGATTGCGCTCTGGTATCACGACGGTGCCCTCCTCGAAGCACATCCTGGTGGTCGACGGCGACGCGCAGTGGCGCGAGCGCATGGCGGAGAGCCTGACGAGCCCACTGCACGCGGTGGCCACCGCGGCCAGCGCCCGCGAGGCGCTCGAGTACGCGATCCGCGAGAAGCCGGACGTGATCGTGACCGAGCTGGTGCTGCCCGACGTGACCGGGCTCGGCTTCTGCCGCCTGCTGCGCGAGGAGCCCGCGCTCGCGCACGCCGGCATCGTCATGGTCACCGACCACGCCGATGAGATCGACCGCATCCTCGCCTTCGAGGCCGGCGTCGACGACTTCCTTCCGAAGCCCTTCTATGCGCGCGAGCTGGCGTCGCGCGTCGGCGCGGTGCTGCGCCGCAGCGGAGGCCCGCGCAGCCTGCTCGCCGAACGCGAGCCGCTCGCGCACTCGCACGTGTCGGTCGACGCCGGCACGGGATCGGTGCTGGTCGGCGAGCGGCGCGTCGACCTGACGCCGCGCGAGTACCACCTGCTCGCGGCGCTGATCCGACAGGCGGGCCGCGTGCTCACCCGGCGACAGCTGATCGGCGCGGTGTGGGGCTCCGATTCCGCACACAGCGATCGCGTGGTCGACGCCCACATGAAGTCGATCCGCCGCAAGCTCGGCGAGGCCAAGGACTGCGTCGAGACGGTGCGCGGAGTCGGCTACCGGTTCTCGGAGCTGGCCGCGCGCTGATCGGCCCGCCGCTCGGGGAGCGCGAACGCCAGCAGCGCGTCCCCGGGCTCCGACCAGCCGTGCCCACCCGACGCCACCACGACGAACTGCCTGCCGTCCTTGCGCAGCCGGTAGGTCATCGGCGTCGCGTTCGCGGTGAACGGCAGGCGCTGGCGCCAGATCTCCTCGCCCGTCTGCGCGTCGAAGGCGCGCAGGAACTTGTCGGTGGTGGCGCCGATGAAGACCAGGCCGCCGGCCGTCGCGATCGATCCGCCGAGGTTCGGCGCGCCGAGCGGGAGCCAGATCGGGAACGGCGCCTGATCGCGCGTGGTGCCGAGCGTCGACTCCCACAGCACCTTGCCGGAGCGCAGCTCGACGGCCGTGATCACGCCCCACGGCGGCGGGTTGCAGGGCGCGCCGAGCGGGCCGAGCAGCGGCCCGATGCGCAGGCCGTACGGCGTGCCCCGCATCGGCGCGAGCATCTCCGGATAGTGGACCGCGGTCGGGTCGAGCTTCTCGAACTCCGCGCGCGGCAGCAGCTGGATCACGCTCGGCACGCGCATCGAGTTCACGAACAGCACGCCGCGCGTCGGGTCGATCGAGACCCCGCCCCAGTTCGGCCCGCCGGCGTTGCCCGGGTACTGGATCGACGGCCCGAGTCCGGGCGGCGTGAAGATCCCGTCGGAGCGCATCCCGGCGATGATCTCCCGACACTTCTTCCGGTCCCACGGCGTGAAGCCCCAGGCGTCGGCGGGCGTGAGCGTCTCGGGCGCGAGCGGCGCCGGGTGCGTCGGGAAGGGCTGCGTCGGCGCGAGCACGTCGCCCGGCACGCCACCTTGCGGGACGGGCCGCTCTTCGACGGGATAGAGCGGCGCCCCGGTCTCCCGGTCGAGCAGGAACAGGTGACCCATCTTGGTGATCTGCGCGACCGCCGGCCGGCCACCGCCCACGCCGTCGATCTGGAACAGCGCCGGCTGCGCCGGGACGTCGTAGTCCCAGTGGTCGTGGTGGACGGTCTGGAAGCGCCAGCGCACCGCGCCGGTCGCGACGTCGAGCCCGACGACCGAGCTCGAGTAGTAGTCGAGACCCTTGCGCTCGCCCGCGAAGTAGTCAGGCGCCGCGTTGCCGGTCGGCACGAAGACGAGGCCGCGCTCGGCGTCGCCCGACATGATCGACCACACGTTGGGCGTGGCCGGCGTATAGGAGCCGGGCGGTGGGCGCTGCCAGTCGGGGGGCACCGGGTCCCACGCCCAGCGCAGCTTGCCGCTGCGCGCGTCGAAGGCGCGCACGACCCCCGCCGGCGCGTCGGTGCGCTCGTTGTCCGCAATCAGCGCGCCGACCACCACGGCGTCGCGGATCACGAGGGGCGGCGACGTGACGTAGTACTCCCAGGACGGCGCGTCGCCGATTCCCTCGCGCAGCGCGACGCGGCCGTGCTCGCCGAAGTCCTCGCACGGCTTGCCGGTCTCGGCGTCGAGCGCGATCAGCTCCGAGTCGAGCGTGCCGGTGAAGATGCGGCGCCGGCACGCGCCGGTGTCGCTCGCGGCGCCGCTCCAGTGCGCGACGCCCCGACACGTCATCGGGTATGGCCCCTGCAGCCGGCGCGACTGGAGCTTCGGGTCGAAGCTCCACTTCTCGACGCCGGTCTCCGGGTCGAGCGCGATCACGCGGTTGAAGCCGGTGCAGAAGTAGAGCGTGTCGTCGGCCACGATCGGCGTCGCGTTGAAGGAGGTGCGCGTGGTGCCGTGCTTGCCGTCGGACACGTCGCCGTGGCGATAGACCCAGGCCACCTCGAGGTCGCGCACGTTCGCCGCGTTGATCTGGGTGAGCGGCGACCACTTCATGCCGCCGGGGTCGCCACCCCAGCTCGGCCAGTCGGCGACGGGACCGCTGCGGTCGATCGGCGGCTGGGGGCGGCAGCCGCAGAACGCGAGCGCCGCGAGCGCTGCGACGGCTGCGATCCGCGTCAGGCGATCGCCCCCGCCTCGCGCAGCTTCGCGATCTCCTCCGCGGCGAAGCCCCAGTCGGCGAGCGCGGGCTCGGTGTGCTCGCCGGCGTTCGCCGGGGGCCGCTCGATGGCGCCCGGCGTGCGGCTGAAGCGGGGCGCCGGCGCCGGCTGGCGGGCGCCGGCGACCTCGACGAAGGTGCGGCGCGCCTTGATGTGCGGGTGCTCGGGCGCCTCGGCGAGCGAGAGCACCGGCGCGAAGCACACGTCGGTGCCCTCCATGATCCGGCACCACTCGTCGCGCGTCTTGGAGCGGAAGATCTCGGCGAAGCGCTTCTTCATCGGCTGCCAGCCGGCGCGGTCCATCTGCTGCGGCAGCGCTTCGCCCGCCAGGCCGGTGAGCTCGAGGAGCTTGGCGTAGAACTGCGGCTCGATCGAGCCGATCGAGACGTACTTGCCGTCCTTGGTCTCGTAGCAGTCGTAGAAGTGTGCGCCGCCGTCCAGCATGTTGGCTTGGCGCTCGTCGCGCCACCAGCCCGACGCGTGCGCGCCGTAGATGATCGCCATCAGCGCCGACGCGCCGTCGACCATGGCTGCGTCGACCACCTGTCCCTTGCCCGAGCGGCTGCGCTCGACGAGCGCGCACGCGATGCCGTAGGCGAGCAGCAGCCCTCCCCCGCCGAAATCCCCGACCAGATTGAGCGGCGGCGGCGGCGGCGAGTCGGGCCGGCCGATCGCGTGCAGCGCTCCGGAGAGCGCGATGTAGTTGAGGTCGTGCCCCGCCGCCTTCGCGAGCGGACCATCCTGTCCCCAGCCCGTCATGCGCCCGTAGACCAGCCGCGGGTTGCGCGCGAGGCAGACGTCGGGACCGAGGCCGAGGCGCTCCATCACCCCGGGCCGAAAGCCTTCGATCAGGGCATCGGCCTTCTCGACGAGGCGCAGCACCACCTCGACACCGGCCTGGCTCTTCAGGTCGACGCCGACGCTGCGCCGCCCGCGAGCGAGGAAATCCAGATTGGGGCCGGGTCGGCGCGGCAACTTGGCGCTCTCCGCGCGGTCGACGCGGAGCACCTCGGCGCCCAGGTCGGAGAGCATCATCCCGCAGAAGGGTCCGGGGCCGATGCCCGCGAGCTCGACGATGCGAATCCCGGACAGCGGTCCCGCCATCTGCGATCTCCTCCCGCGCGCGCAGGCGGGGCGCAACGTAGCCCAGCGCGCACGGGCCTCGCGCGATCCCGGCGCCGAACGCCCACCCTTCCCGCAACTACTGGAAAATACGAGTGAAATCCGAACGCGCTCGGCGGACCGGGCGATCGGGGCGATCACCCCACGTTTTTTGCATGCACAGAGACGTGTGACTGTCGTAGAGTAAACGGCTCGGGGAAGGGGCCGCGAGGCTCCCTGACGATGCGTCCCCGAATCGCCTTCGCCTTGGCCGTCGCCTTCTCGCTCCTCGACGGCAGCGCGGCGCAGGCCAACTGCAACCTGATCCCCACGGCACCGGGCGAGTTCCGGTCGATCCTAGGCACGGTTGCGCAGACGGTCGCGGCGCCCGCCCATGCGGTCGTGATCCGCACCGACCTCGCGTGCACCCCCACCGCGCCGGGCTTCGACCCGATCGCCGTCAACAACGCCGTCACCATCCGCTTCGAGCCCCCCGGCTCGGCGAGCGACCCGTCGCTCGTCACCGAGGTGCTGGTGCCTGCGGTCGACGTGTCGGTGCAGAACTGCGGTCTGATCTCGGGCGCGCGTTGCGACACGCTGCGCTTCGTCATGCCCGACACCGACGCGAAGCTCCCGCCGGCGGGCGACGGACGCGGCTTGACCGGCGCCGCCGAGATCCTGGTGCGCGCGCCCGACTCGACGCTGCTGGCCGACATCGGCCCCCTCTACGACCCGACGCTCTCGTGCGGCGACCAGACCCTGGAGCCGGTGTTCCAGCATTTCACCGTGCTCCCCGCGCTCAACTCCTTCGGCGCGCTCTCGAGCGGAGCGAACACGACGCTGCTGGCGACCCTCGACGGCGGCGGCAACCTGCTGATCCCCTTCGACTACCGCGCCGTGCTGCCGGAGGGACCGGGCTCCGCGGTCTTCCGCATCCTGCAGCTGAGCGCGAACCTGGATGCCTCGTCCGCCACGCCGGGCGTCCCGATCCGCGTCCCGGACGCGCGCTTCCTGCGCTCGTTCTCCACGATCGGCCGCCCGATCCCGCCCGTGCTCGACGTCGATCAGACCGGTGCCGTGATCTTCGGCACCGTGGACGCCTCCGAGTCGATCGTGCGCATCGCGCGCCTCGACCCGCAGGGGGGAGGTGGTCCGCTCTACGACCTGCGGGACCGCCTGCAGGACGGGCGCGGGCCGATCGTGATCGCGAACGCCGTCGGCGTGGCACGCGAATCCGCGGAGCTCTCGACCCTCTCCGCCGACGCCCAGAGCCTCGCGTTCTCGCGCAACGAGGCCGTCGACGGCGACCTGAACGGCGACGGCGACTCCTTCGATCTCGTCCCGCAGGTGGTGAACGTCGCGACGGGCGCCGGCACCTCCTCGCACGCCGCGGCGACGCTGGTGCACGTCCCGCCGTTCGTGAAGCCCGCCCTCACCAGCGGCGGCGGCTTCACCGCCTTCGCGCTCTCCGAGGCGCGCCAGGGTCATGCGGACCTCGATGCGGACGTCGACGTCTTCGACAACCTGCTGCGCGTCCTGACGCCGAGCGGCGCGGACCTCACGGCGACCCTCCCGCAGACGCCGGTCGATCCCATCCCGGTGATCGACGGCAAGCCGCTCGAGATCTCGAACGGCTTCGTCTTCTTCCGGACCCGCGAGGGCGACGCCGCGACGCGCACCACCGAGCTGCTGACGCCGACGCTGCTCGATCCCTCCCGGGCCGCGCGCTCCGACTTCCCGTCGCTGAACCACGACGGCCGCTTCGTCGCGTTCGAGTCGCGTGGCGGTGCGGCCTTCCTGAACGGCGCGCCCGGCGGCAATCACGTGTACCTGCTCGACCGCCAGACCGGCGGCTACGAGCTGATCGACCGCAACGCCGCGGGCAACCCGGCCAACGGCGACGCGGAAGCCGGAGCCACCTCGATCAGCGCAGACGGCCGCTTCGTCGCGTACTCCTCGCGCGCCACGAACCTGACGCTCGACGCCACCAACGGCCTGCCCCATCTCTTCGTCTTCGACCGCCAGGCGCACAACGTCGAGTGCGACAGCTGCGGCCTTCTCCCCGGCACGGCCGCTTCGCTTCCGGCGCTGAGCGCCGACGCGCGCTTCGTGGTGTACGCCGCCGGAGCGGACTACGTGGTGTTCGACCGCCAGGGCCGCACCGCGACGTCGCTGCGCGCGCTCCTCCCGCTCAGCGGCGGGATCGCCGCGTGGGAGGGAGCCGGCGAGCCGGCTGCGATCAGCGGCAACGGCGGGATCGTCGCCGTCCGCATGCTGGGCAAGTCGGGGACCGGCGCCCCGATCGAGGACCAGATCTTCGCGTTCGACTGGCAGCACGGCCACTTCTCGTACGTGGCGCCCGGCTCCTTCCCCGCGCTGAGCGGCGACGGACGGCTGGTCTCCTTCCAGAGCGATGCGGCGCTCGTCACCGACGACACGAACGGCTGTCCGGACACGTACGTCTTCGACCTCGAGACGCAGAGCTACGAGCGCGTGAGCGTCGACACGGAGGGACGCGAGACGCGAGGCGGCATCTTCCCGTACACCAGCGCGATCAGCGAGGACGGCCGCTTCGTGGCCTTCATCGACGAATCGTCGGGCCTCGTCCCGGGCGTGTCCGGCCACCAGGTGTTCCGCTACGACCGCGCGACCCGCACCGTCGAGGCGGTGAGCGTCAGCGCGGCGGGCGCGAGCAGCGGGGCCAAGTTCCGCAGCAACGCCATCGCCATCAGCGGCGACGGGCGCGTAGTCGCCTTCGCGTACGACTCGCAGGACCTGGTCTTCGGCGACGTCGGCCTGGGGAGCATCTTCGCGCGCGCCAACGTGGCGGCGCCGAGCCTGAACGGCGCCGACGGCGACTCGCTCGACACCGTGCTCCAGGTCTTCGACACCTCGAGCAAGGCGCTGCGGCCGGCCGCGCGGGTGCCGGCCGACCTGCTCGCGGTGTCGGCCGGCCGCACGGCGCTGATCTCGTCCGAGGCGGACGACGGCGGCGTCGATCGCAACGGCAACGGCGTGGCCACCGACCACGTCGCGCGCATCTACGACGCGAACACCGACACGCTGCGCGAGCTGGGCGTCGCGGCGGACCGTGTTGCGATCTCGCCCGACGTCGTGTGCCTGACGGTCCCGGAGGCGCACCAGCCGCCGCCCTTCCGCAACGGCGACGGCGACGCGCTCGACGACGTGCTCGCGGTGTGGTCGATCGCGACTGCCCCCGCCACGCCGGCCAACGTCGGGGTCGCGGCCGACGCGATCGTTGCGATCGGACACCGATGCGTGTTCAGCACGCCCGAAGCCGCCGAAGGCCCGAGCGGCACCGACCTGAACGGCGACGGCGACACCGACGACCGCGTGCTGCGCGTCTACGACGACACGCCCGCCGTCATGGCCACGGCCGGGAACGCGACCGGGAGCATCCGCGAGACGGGGCTCGCCGTCGCGGACTTCGTCGCGAAGGGCGACCTCGTGGCGTTCCGCGTCTGCGAAGCCGAGCAGGGTCCGAACGGCACGGACCTGAACGGCGACGGCGACACGGCGGACTGCGTGATGCACGTCCTGCGCCTGTCCACCGGCGAGGTCGTCAACACCCACCGCGCCGCCATTCCCTGCACGCTTCCCGGCTGCGATCCGTTCTTCGAGCCGTATCGGGTCGCCGACAACACCGTCTCGTTCCTGTCGCGCGAGTTCGATCAGAGCGGGCTCGGGCCGCAGCTCGGCGTCGGCTGTTCGCGCACCGCCATCCCGGGCCAGTGCGACCTGAACCTCGACGGCGACAACGACGACGTGGTGATCCAGGTGTTCGACGTCGACAGCGGCGAGGCCCAGGTGCTGCCGCTGTCGCCGCAGGCGCTGAGCCCGGAGCAGGCGGTGCCGCCCTTCCCCACCACGCTCGGCGGCAGGCGGGTGCTGTACGAGGAGGTCCCCGAGTCGGCGCTCGGCCAGGACGTGAACGAGGACGGGGTGATCGACGACACCCCGGTGGTGGTGCTGGTGGGCGACGTCGACGGCGACGGCACGCTCGACTTCGCCATCAACCGGGCGGACAACTGCGTCGAGGTGCCGAACCCGACCCAGCTCGACCTCGACAGGGACCACCTCGGAGACGGCGTCTGCGACCCGAACCCGAACTCGGTGCTGCCCGGCGCGAATGCGTGTGACGTCGACGCCAACGGCAGCATCGACCGCAACGACGTCAACTTGATCTTCCGCGACCGCGGCATGAAGGCGCGCGAGAGCGATCCGCGCGATCCGGATCGGGACGGCGTGGTGAGCGTGCTCGACGTCTCGCTGTGCAGTCGGCGCTGCACCAATGCGAACTGCGAGCCGTCTCCGCCCCTGCCTGCGCCCGCGCCGCACTGCGGTCTGCTCGGCATCGAGCCGGCGGTCCTGGCGGGTCTGCTGTCGCAGTGGAAACGCAGCGCGCGACGGCGCAAGGAGAAGCGCGGATGAGCAGCAGGCTCGGTTGGCTGGCGCTGGCGCTGGCCCTGGTGGCAGGGCGCGCCGGGGCGGTCTCGCTCGGCGTGGGCCCCTCGGCGAGCGTGTCGCCGGGCGACCCCGTCTCGGTGACGATCGTGATCGCGGGCATCGGCGACGGCGGCCCGCCGAAGCTCAGCGGCTTCGACATCGACCTCGCCTTCGCACCCGCGGTGCTCTCGTTCGTCGGCGTGTCGTTCGGGGACGTCTTGGGCGAGGTCGGCGTGCAGGCGCTCACGTCGGCCGACGTCCTCTCCGGGCCGACGCGCCTCAACGTCGTCGAGGCCTCGCTGCTGCCGTCCGAGACCCTCGACGCGATCGAGCCGGGGAGCTTCCTGCTCGCCACGCTCTCGTTCCAGGCGCTCGCGCCCGGCGTCTCGCCGCTCTCGATCACGCGCGCGGTCCTCGCCGACACCTCGGACGTGCCGGGCGGGAACTCGATCGCCGTCGAGGCGGTCGAGAACGCCAGCATCTTCGTGGTCCCGGAGCCGGGCACCGCGTCGCTCCTCGCGCTCGGACTGCTGGGGATCGCGCGCAGCCGGCGTTCACGCTGAGACGGCCGCCAGCGCGTCGAGCAGCGCCCTCGCCTTGTCGAGGGACTCGGCCCACTCGGCGGCCGGTTCCGAGTCCAGGACGACGCCGCCGCCGACCTGCAGCCAGGCGCGCGGCGGCCGACACAGGAGCGTGCGGATCACGACCGCGAGATCCGCGCCGCCGCGCGCGTCGAACCAGCCGAGCGCCCCCGAGTAGACCCCGCGCCGCACCGGCTCGAGCTCGGCGAGCAGGCGCATCGCCGCGCGCTTCGGGGCGCCCGTCATCGAGCCGGGCGGGAAGGCGGCGCGCAGCACGTCCACGGCGCCGAGCCCGGGTCGCAGTCGGCCGCGCACCGTCGACACCATCTGGAACACCGTCGCGTAGTCCTCGATCGCGAACAGCTGCGGCACCTCGACGCTCCCCGTCCGGCACACGCGGCCGAGATCGTTGCGCACCAGGTCGACGATCATGACGTTCTCGGCGCGGTCCTTCTCGGAGGCGGCGAGCGCCGCGCGAAGCCGGCGGTCGTCGGCCTCGCTCGCGCCCCGCGGTCGCGTCCCCTTGATCGGCCGGCTTTCGACGCGGCCGTCGGGCTCGATGCGCAGGAAGCGCTCGGGCGAGCTCCCGACCACGGCGAGCTCCGGCAGCTCGAGATAGGCCGCGAAGGGCGCCGGGTTGCTCCGTCTCAGCTCGCTGTAGATCCGCCACGGATCGGCGCGGCAGTCGAGCGCGAGGCGGTGGGTGAGATTGGCCTGGTAGACGTCGCCGGCCGCGATGTGGTCCTGGATCCGGAGCACGGCCTTCGCGTAGGCGGCCTCGTCGAACCACGCGCCGAGCGTCTGCCCGGTCGCGCCGTCGAGCAGGCGGAAGGGCTCGGCGGCGAGCGCAGCGGCGAGCGCGCGGGGCGGCGCGGCGCGGGGGCCCGCCTCGAACGGGTCGCGATCGCCGCGCGCGACGCGCGTGGCAAGGCGCTCGGCGGCGCGCTCGGCGCACGCGCGCGCGCGTGACGCGTCGGCGCCGAAGCCGAGCGCGGCCGCGCGCAACCGGCCGCTGGCGTGCTCGAAGGCGAGCACGCGGTCGACGAAGAGCAGGCACAGCTCCGGGAGCGCGAGATCGTCGGGCGCGCGGGGCGGCGCGCCGGCCGCGCGGGCGCCGAGCTCGTAGCCGAGCCAGCCGACCGCGCCGCCGACGAAGGGCAGCTCGGGAGCGGCGTCGGCTGCGAGCCCCGTGCGCAGCAGCTCGCGAAGCAGATCGAACGGGTCGCCGCGCAGCGTCCGGCGGCCCGCGGCGCCCTCGATCTCGACGCGCGCTCCGCCGCCGCGAGCGATCTGCCGGGGGGCGGCTCCGGCGAACGAGAAGCGCCCGAGCGGCCCGCCGGCGAGCGCGCTCTCGAGCAGCCAGAAGCCGGCCGTCTCGCGCAGCGCGTCGACCAGCTCCGGCCAGGCGCGAGCGGCCGGCACCTCGCGCACGGCGACCTCGACGTGGGCGGCGCTGCGCATCCTGCGCGCGAGGCTAGCAACCCGCCGAAAGCGGCTCTTGCGCGTCGATCCCGCGTGTATACTGCCGCGTTCCACGCGGAGGTCCGATGCAGCGCTTCCCTGCGGCCCGGCGCGTCGCGCTCCCGCCGCTTCGGCTCCCCGGCGGCGGCACGGAGCCCGGCCTGTCGCTGTCGATCCACGAGCAGGGGGAGGGCCCGGCGGTGGTCCTCAGCCACGGTTTCCCCGAGCTCGGCTACTCGTGGCGGCACCAGCTCCCCGCCCTCGCCGCCGCGGGCTTCCGGGCCATCGCCCCCGACCAGCGCGGCTACGGGGCGAGCGACGCTCCCGAGCCGATCGCCGCCTACGACATCCACCACCTGTGCGGCGATCTCGCCGGGCTGCTCGACGCGCTCGGCATCGAGCGCGCCGTCTTCGTCGGGCACGATTGGGGTGGATTCGTGGTGTGGGCGATGCCGTACCTGCACCCCGACCGGGTGGCCGGCGTGGTCGGCGTCAACACGCCGTTGATGCCGCGCGCGCCGTTGCCGCCGACGCAGCTGATGCGCGCGATGGTCGGCGGTGCCGACGAGAAGCTCTACATCCTCTGGTTCCAGAAGCCGGGCGTCGCCGAGGCGGTGCTCGACGCGCAGCCCGGCCTGGTCTTCGAGCGCCTGCTGCGCGGCGGCGTGCCCTTCGAGGAGATCGCCGCGCGCATGGGGCCCGACTTCGACATGAACCCGTTCCGCCGGCTCGCCGAGCTCGAGCCGCTCGGCGAGGAGATCGTGACGCCGGCCGAGCGCGCGCACTACGTGTCCGTCTTCGCGCGCACCGGCTTCCGCGGCGGCATCAACTGGTACCGCAACTTCGACCGCAACTGGGAGACGGCGCCCGAGATCGGGCAGAAGCCGATCGAGGTGCCCTGTCTGATGGTGACCGCCGAATGGGACCCCGCGCTGCGCCCCGAGATGGCGGGCGGCATGCCGGCGCTGTGTCGGGATCTGGAGACGGTGATGATCCCCCGCTGCGGGCACTGGACGCAGCAGGAGCGCCCGGACGAGCTCAACCGCATCCTGGTGGACTGGCTGCGACGCAGGTTCGCGTAGCGTGCATCGCGACGCGGACGCGGACGCAGGGCGCTACCCGAGCTACGTGCTCGGCGTGCTGGTGCTGGTCTACGTCTTCAACTTCGTCGACCGCCAGATCCTCTCGATCCTGAACGACGAGATCAAGCGCGACCTCGGGCTCGGTGACGCGCAGATGGGCTTCCTGTACGGCACCGCGTTCGCCGTCTTCTACGCGTTGTTCGGCATCCCGCTCGGCAGGCTCGCCGACGTCTGGGTGCGCCGCTCGCTGATCGCGGCGAGCCTCGCGGTGTGGAGCGCGATGACCGCGCTTTCGGGCCTCGCGCGCGGCTTCGGCGAGCTCGCCGCCGCGCGCATCGGCGTCGGCGTCGGCGAGGCCGGGGCCTCGCCCGCGGCGTTCTCGCTGCTCTCGGACTACTACCCGGCCGCGCGCCGCGCGACCGCGCTCTCGCTCTACGCGAGCGGCATCTACGTCGGCGCAGGGCTCGGGCTGATGGTCGGCGGGCAGATCGTGCACCGCTGGGACGCCGCCTTCGCGGCGGGCAGCGCGCCCTTCGGCCTGCACGGCTGGCAGGTGGCCTTCTTCGCCGTGGGGCTCCCGGGGCTCGCGCTCGCGCTCTGGGTGCGGAGCCTGCGCGAGCCCCCGCGCGGCGCGCTCGACGGCGGGCTCCGCGCGGATGTGGTCGGGGAGCGGCCGCTGGCCGAGTTCGCCCGCGAGCTCGGCGCCGTGGTCCCTCCGTTCGGGCTCGCGACCCTCGCGCTGGCGGGCGGCGGGTCGCGCCGGATCGCGCTCAACCTCGCCGCGCTGGCCGGGATCGCCGCGGTGGCGCTGGCGCTGGTGCGCGCGACGGGAGACACCGCGCAGTGGAGCGCCCTCGCGATCGGGCTCTACGCCGCGGTCACCTGGGCCCAGTCGCTCGCGCTGCGCGATCGGCCGGCGGCCGCGCTGATCCTGCGCACGCCGTCGCTGCGCTGGACGGCGCTCGGCCTCGCGCTGCTCGCGTTCACCGGCTACGGCGTCGGCTACTGGACGACGCCCTTCTTCCTGCGCGTGCACCACGTGCCGATCGAGCGGGCCGGCTTCGTGCTCGGCGGCACGGCGGCCGCCGCGGGCTGGCTGGGCATCGCCCTCGGCGGCGTCTTGGGCGACGCCTGGCGGCGCCGCGACGCGCGCGGGCGCCTGTTCGTCGCGATGGTCTCCGCCGCGATCCCGCTTCCGATCCTGCCCTGGATGCTCACCACGCGGAACCTCCCGCTCGCACTCGCGCTCAACTTCCCGCTCGCGGCGGCAGGCTCGATGTGGATCGGCGTCGGCGCGGCGACGGTCCAGGACCTGGTGCTGGCGCGCATGCGCGCCACCGCGTCGGCGGCCTATCTGCTGGTGATCACCTTCATCGGGCTCGCGATGGGCCCCTACGCGATCGGCCATCTCTCGGACGCGCTCGGGAGCCTGCGCAACGCGCTCGGGCTCGGCGTCGTCGCCAACGCGGCTGCCATCCTATTTCTAGTGCTGGCCGCCCGGCGGCTCGCGGCGGACGAGAAATCGCTTCACGACCGCGCGCATGCCGCCGGTGAGCCAGGCCACTAAATCCGCGCGCAGCTCCGGCCGATATCTGCGGGTAGAGACGAATCCCCTGTTTACTCGGGAGGGGTGTCGAGCGTATGCTCGCCACAGGGGGAAATCGCTTGGTCCGAGGGGTTGGCGGGGGCCTCGAGCTCTCGCTGCGTGCTGCTGCGCTGCCGTGGATGCTGGGCTTGCGCTGGGCCGGGAGTCTCGGACGCCCCTCGCGCCGGGGGATGCCGCAGCCGGTGCGCTCGCTGTCGCTGGCGCTGAAGGTCGCGGCGGACGAGCTGTTCTTCGCCACCGAGCTGGTGAGCGGCGCGCTCAGCGTGGGCCGCGCCGACCGCCGCCGGCTGGCGCGCGAGATCGACGCCGCGCACGTGCTCTTCGAGCGCCGCGGCTGGCTGGCGCGGCCCGAGAGCTTCCATCGCACGCCCCCGCGGCTCGCCGAGGTCGCGCTGCGCGACGCGCGCGGCGGGCGTCGCAGCTACCAGCATCTCTCGTTCACGAGCGGCTTCGCGCCGCACGACGGCGAGCCCGGCCGCGCGCGCTGGCTGGGCTACGCGCCGAATCGCACCGCGCACGCCTGGCTGCTGCGCCACGCGGGCGCGCCACGGCCGTGGGTGGTGTGCGTTCCGGGCTTCCGCATGGGGCGGCCCGCCGTCGACTTCGCGGGCTTCCGCGCCGGCTGGCTGCACGAGGAGCTCGGCCTCAACGTCGCGATCGCGGTGCTGCCGTTCCACGGCCCGCGCCGCGTCGGCCGCCGCAGCGGCGACGGCTACCTCTCCGGCGACTTCATCGACACGCTGCACGCGCAGGCGCAGGCGGTCTGGGACCTGCGGCGGCTGGTCGGCTGGCTGCGCCACGAGGGCGCGCCGGCGGTCGGCGCCTACGGCGTCTCGCTCGGGGCCTACACCGTGTCGCTGTTGGCCGCGCTCGAGCCCGAGCTCGACTGCGCCGTGGCGGGGATCCCGGCCTCCTGCTTCGTCGGGCTCGCCCGGACCAGCGTGCCGCCGGGCCTGGTCGCGCTGGCCGAACGCTTCGGCTTCCCGTTCGCTCGCATCGAGGCGCTGCTGCGCGTCGTCTCGCCGCTCGCGCTGCAGCCGCAGCTCCCGCGCGAGCGCTGCTTCATCTACGCCGCCACCGCCGACCGCCTCGCCCCGCCCTCGCAGGCCTGGGACCTGTGGTTGCACTGGAACCGGCCGCGCGTGGCCTGGTACCACGGCAGCCACGTCTCGTTCCTGTTCGAGCCCGAGGTGCGCGCGCTCCTGCGCGAGGCGCTCGGCGCCGACGGGATGCTGCGCGCGCGGGCGGCGACCGCGACGCTGCGCGCGCCGCGCGCCGCATCCCGGGCGCGGCTCTCGCTGGCCGCCGTCCCGCGACCGCTCGCGCCGACCTCGAGCTAGCCGGGGAGCGCGCCCGACCTCACGCGCGCGTCGGCGCCCGCCGCTCGCGCCACGGGCGCGCCTGCTCGAGCTGCGCCGCGACGCGCAGCAGCACGTCCTCGCGCGCATAGGGCGCGACCAGCATCGCACCGACCGGGAGGCCCGACGCCGTCCAGTGCAGCGGCAGCGAGATGGCGGGCTGGCCGGTCAGGTTGATCGGGAAGGTGAACGCGCCGAAGGGCGCGGCCCGCAGGAAGGGCCGCAGCGGGACGTCCGGCGGCGCGTGGAACTCGCCGATGCGCGGCGGCGGCTCGGCGGCGGTCGGGGTCAGCAGCAGGTCGAAGCCGGAGTCCCACCACGCCGCCATGCGCCGCCCGAAGCGGTGCACCCACTCGACCATCGCCAGGTAGCCGGCGACCGGCGTGGCGCGGCCCATCTCGGCGATCGCCCAGGTCATCGGCTCGACGTCTGCCTCGGTCAGCACGCGGCCGAGCTTCTCGCCGACCGCGTCGAGCGCGCGCGCGACGCTGGAGGCCACGACGGTCACGTAGGCCTTGCCGCAGCCGGTGTCGCGGTACGCCTCGGGGTGCGCGGCCTCGACGTGATGCCCGAGCGCCTCGAGCGCGCGCGCCGCGGCGCGCGCCGCCTCGGCGCACTCGGGATCGACGCGCACGCCTTCGCGCGGCGGCCCGTCGAGCAAACCGATGCGCAGCCGGCCGGGGTCGGCGCCGACTTCGGACGAGAAGAGCCGCTTCGGCGGCGGCGCAAAATACGGATCGCCCGGCATCGCGCCCTGCACCACGTCGAGCAGCGCTGCGGTGTCGCGCACCGTCTTCGAAACCACCAGCTCACACGAGAAGCCGCCCCAGCGCTCGCCGGCGCCGGGCCCGAACGAGCTGCGCCCGCGCGTCGGCTTGAGCCCCACCAGGCCGCAGTGCGAGGCGGGGATGCGGATCGAGCCGCCGCCGTCGCTCGCGTGCGCGGCCGGCACCATGCCGGAGGCGACCGCGGCGGCGGCGCCGCCGCTCGAGCCGCCCGCGCTGTGCTCGAGATTCCACGGATTGCGCGTCGGGCCGAACAGCTCGGGCTCGGTGGTCGGCAGCAAGCCGAGCTCGGGCGTGTTGGTGCGGCCGAGCGAGATGAAGCCCGCGCCCTGGATCCGCTCCGCGAAGTGGCTCGACACCGGCTCGAGCCAGCCCGCCTGCTTCAGACACTTCATGCCCATGTAGGCCGGCGCGCCGCGCTCCTGGCCGCCGAGGTCCTTCATCAGGAACGGGACGCCGGGGAAGGGCCGATCGGCGGGCGAGCGGTCGCGCGTCGCGCGCGCCGCCTCGTCGCGCGCGCGCTCGAGCGCGGGCAGCACCACCGCGTTCACGGCGGGGTTGATCCGCTCGACGCGCGCGATCGCCGCCTCGACCAGCTCGAGCGGCGTCACCTCCTTGCGTCGCACCAGGTCGGCCTGCGCGACGGCGTCGAGATCGGCGAGCAGGTCGGTCATCGGGGGCTCCTCGTGGCGGATCAGCATATCACCACGGCAGGCGGTCCAGGTCGACGTTGCCGCCGGAGAGCACGATGCCGACCCCTAGCCGAGGCTGGTCAGCAGGCCGTCGGCGATCGTGCGCGGATCGGTCTGCGGAACGAGGCGCCCTGCCTGCTTGGAGCGCGCGGCGTCGTCGGCGCCCGCCGGCTCGGCCGCGAAGATGCGGATCCGCGGGTCGATCCCGGTCGCCGCGATGGCGACGCCCGACACGAGCCCGCCGCCGCCCACCGGCGCGACGATGGCATCGAGCCGCCCCGCCTGCTCGAGCAGCTCGAGCACTGCGGTCCCCTGTCCTGCGATCACGTCGGCGTCGTCGTAGGGATGGACCGGGCTGGCGCCGGTCTCCGTCGCCAAGGTCGCCCCGCGCGACCCGCCAGCGCGTCGAGGGCCGCGCACCTGGCGATGGGCGTGCGGTGTGCGCGGCTGGCGACGCGCGCCGCCGCGTCGCGGACGTCGGCGAGCTGCACCGCTTGGCGGACCATGCGCGGCCGAGGGTAGCGTAGCGAGTGCGCCATGAGCGAAGTCCGCGCCGCCTGGTCGCCCTGGACGCAGCGCCTCGCCGAGACGCCGCCGTGGTCGCCGCTGCGCCTGTCGCTCGCGATCGCCTGCGGGCTCGGCGCCGCCTTCGTCGCGCTCGAGGCCGGGCTCGATCGCTTCCCGCTGGTGCTGGCGGGCGGTCACACGCGCGGCGACTTCCGCGTGGCGTGCGTGATGATCGCGCTGGTCGCGTACCTGCCCGCCGCCTACGCGCTGGCGGTATCGGGCGCCCGGCGCGCCCTCGAGGAGATCGCGCCCACGCTGCGCTGCACGCCGGCCGAGCTGGCCGCCCTGCGCGAGCGCGCCGGCTGCTTCGACGCGCGCGCGCTGCGGGGCGCCGGCGTGCTGGGCGTCGCACTCGGGCTCTCGACTCCGCTCGCGACGAACCCGGTGCCCGACAGCTACGCGTTCTGGGCGCTGCCACCCGAGGCCGACGTCCACCGCGTGCTGCTGCCGGCGCTCGGCTGGCTCGGGGGGCGCTTCGTCTACGCCGTGCTCGCGGAGTCGCGCTGGCTCTCGCGCATCGGGCGCGAGCTGGTGCAGGTGGATCTCCTCGACCTGCGGCTGCTCGCACCGCTGGTGCACCAGGGACTGCGGCAGGCGCTGCTCTGCGCCGGGGTGCTCTCGCTCCTCGCGCTGACGCTGGTCGACGTCGACATCGCTCCGGGCCTGCTCGCCGTGACGGGCGCGTGCCTCGCGGCCAGCACCGCGCTCTCGGCCGCGGCGCTGGCGCTCCCGGTGCGCGGGGCGCACCAGGCGATCGCGGCCGCGAAGCGCGCCGAGCTCGAGCGCTGCACCGAGGAGATCCGCGCGCTTCGCGCCGGAGCGGCCTCCGGCGAGCGCTCGCTCGCCGACCTGCTCGCCTGGCGCAGCTACGTCGCGGCCCTCCCCGAGTGGCCCTTCGACGCGCCGACCCTGCTGCGCTTCGCCCTCTACGGCGCGATCCCGCTCGGCTCGTGGCTGGGCGGCGCGCTGGTCGAGAAGCTGGTGGACCGGCTGCTCGGCTGAGCTTCACTCGCCCTTCCACGGATACGGCTCGCCGCGCGCAAATCCTCCGGACGCGCCGAGGAAGGCGCGCAGCGCGCCGGCCGCGTCGCGCGAGCGCATCGTGCGCTCGAAGGCTTGCTGCTCGACGGCGAGCGCCGCTTCGAGCGGGAGCTCGACACCGCGACGGATCGCCTGCTTGGCGGCCGCCAGCGCGAGCGGCGCGCGGCCGGCCAGGCTCGCGGCGAACTCGAGCGCGGCGTCCCGGAAGCCGGCCGCCGGCAGCACCCGGTGCACCAGCCCGAGCGCGAGCGCCTCGGCCGGCGCGAGGAGCCGGCCGTGCAGGATCAGGTCGAGCGCGCGCGCGGTGCCGAGCAGGCGCGCCATGCGCTGGGTGCCGCCCGCGCCCGGGATGATGCCGACGGAGGTCTCGGGCAGGCCGATCGCGTAGGGCCCATCTGCGATCAGCCGGAAGTCGCAGGCCAGCGCCAGCTCGCAGCCGCCGCCCGCGGCGTTGCCATTGAGCGCCGCGATCGTCACGGCGCGCAGCGACTCGAGGCGCAGCAGCACGCGGTGGAGCGGGTGCAGCTCGACCCGCTCGGCCGGCGCAGTCGTGCGCGCGAGATTGTGCTCTGCGATCGCCGCGAGCTCTCCGACCTCGTAGTGCGCGACGAAGACCCCGTCTCCCCCGCCGGTCAGCATCAGGACGCGCACGCTCGGATCGGCGTCGATCGCCTCCGCCAGTTGCGCCAGCTCGGCGACCGTCTGCGCCGTCATCGTGTGCCGCGGCGGGTTCGCGAGCACCGCGACTGCGACGCCGCCCGCACGCTCGAGCGAGACCGTGGCCGTCATCGGCGCGCCCCCCCGAGCTCCCCCCGCGCCCGCTGCTCCGCTTCCCTCATCCGTCTCTCCCACTCGCCGCGCTCGATGGCGTAGTGCAGCGTCGAACGTCCGTCCACCAGCCGCTCGCCCTCGAAGCGCATGCCGAGGCGCTCGAGCACGCGCGCCGAGGCCCGGTTCGGCGAGTCCGTGCGCCCGGCGATGCGGTCGAGCGCAGCGGCTCCGAAGCCGTGGGCGAGCACGGCGCGCGACGCCTCGACGGCGTAGCCTCGGCCCCAGTGCGCGGGGAGGAGGCCGTAGAGGAGCTCGAGCTCCTCGTCCTCCGCGATCTCGCGCAGCCCCGCGAAGCCGAGCAGCGCGGCGCCCCCGCGCGGCTCGATCACCCACATGCCGATGCCCCGCGCCGCGAAGCTGGCGAGACTCGCCTCGATCACGTCCGCCGCGACGCAGCGCTCGATCACGCGGTCGTCCCACAGGAAGCGGCGCACCTGCGCGTCGATCCAGAGCGCGTGCAACGCGTCGAGGTCTGCACGCGAGCAGGGGCGCAGCGCCAGACGCGGCGTGGCGAGGCGGGGCTGCGACATGGCCGATCGACCAATAGCCCATCGACCCGGCGGCCACACGATAGACTCCCCGCGTGGCGGTCCCGTGCCCCGGCTGCGGCCGCGAGTACGACGTCGCGCTGTTCGCGTTCGGGCGCACGATCTCGTGCGCGTGCGGGCGGCGCGTCGGCATCGAAGCGCGCGTGCGACCGGCGCGCGCCGGCGAGGAGTTGCGCTTCCAGGTCGACGCGATGCTCGGCCGACTGGCGCGCTGGCTGCGCGTGCTCGGCTTCGACGCGGCGTGGGAAGCCGACATCCCCGACGAGCGGCTGGTGCGCAGCGCGCTCGCCGAAGAGCGCTGGATCCTCACCCGCGACCGCAAGCTGCTCGAGGAGTGGCGCGTGCCGCGCGCCCACCTCGTCGCGGCCGAGCGCCCCTTCGAGCAGCTCCGCGAGGTCGTGCGGGCCTTCGACCTCGCCGCCACGGCGCGCCCGCTGCGCCGCTGCGCGCGCTGCAACGCGCTCCTCGAGCCGGCTGCGCGCGCCGCCGTTCGCGAGCACGTGCCCGCGGGCGTGATGGCGCGCGAGGAGCGCTTCTGGCGCTGCCCGGGCTGCGGGCACGTCTACTGGAGGGGATCGCACGTGCGGCGCATCGAGCGCGTGCTGCGCAAGCTCGGAGCGATCGCTTAGCGGCTCCGGCCGAGCTCGGCGAGCAGGCTCGCGAGCACCGGGCGGATCCGCTCGAAGCGCGCCG
>Ga0335070_10000412_pt1 | contig 48182 bp, 42 predicted proteins | sample Lox_Sample_13_FD_206722 | JGI IMG/M metagenome (GOLD analysis project Ga0335070, IMG submission 206722) | Soil microbial communities from Loxahatchee National Wildlife Refuge, Florida, United States - Lox_Sample_1.3 | ecosystem: Environmental > Terrestrial > Soil > Wetlands | place: USA... | reverse complement strand
CCCAACGGACGCATAGGGAATCGCCCCGAGAGTCGGATGGTAGAGCGTTCCCGTCTCGCTGTATCCCCAGGCTCCCTTCACATCGTGGATCCGGCAGCCGCCCGGATCCTTCGCCGGCGCGACCGTCGCCACGCTCAGCAAGACCAGGGCAAAACAGATTGTCGCTACGAGGCTGCGTTTCATGGAGACTCTCCTCTCTCAAGTCTCGACGAACAACGCGTCCAGCACACGGAACGAGGGCCGTGAACCAACCCGCGTCCCGGCGCGGTGACCCTTGCCAGGAAGGCCGACACACCACACGGAGCGAAGGTCGGCTGTGACGCGCCGGATGCGCCGGGCCGGGAGGCGAGCGTGCCGTGATGTGGGCCGACTCTGGCTCCGCCTGTGCGTCCGGTCCAACGGGGCTTCGGCAGCCCGGTGCGGCGCGCACAACGTCCCCGGATGCGTGCCCCCTGCCGCGTGCGTGGCGGCCGTTCGCGCAGACACCCGTCAGGCCAGCACCCTGAGGGGACGCGTCCAAGGTCACCTCATGCCGAAGTCCTTTGCCTTCACTCTCGCGGGTCGGTTCCGACGTGGAGACCGTCACAAACCGTGCCGATGGCCGGGAACACGTGCTCGTGGTTCGGCGGCCTCCCGGGCTGCGCGGAGAATCGCCGCCCGGGCCAACTTCGGCCTGGGCCGCAGCAAATGGTGTGCACCACGCCGATGCCATGAGGTGCGCGCCGCGTCGCTGTTGCGATCGGCCGCGCTTCCCCCTTTCGCCAATCCGATGCGAGCGGTCTTCGGCAGGCACGGCCACCGAAACGAAAACCGGCAACAGGTGGCGTTGCCGGTTTCACCACTGGCTCCCCGACCCGTTGGTGACCAGCACTCCGGATCGGATCAGAGCCTCAACGTCGCCGCGCACTCCGCGTTGCTACGTTCGCGCGAGCTCCTGACACCTCCTTAGTTTTTGTGACCTCAATATCGGCTCCCGCCCCCACCCTGTCAAGGCATAAGGCAGCGATACGGCGACACGGATCGCTACCGGCTATCACCCTTTCACCGTTTCGCCTGAGGAGACCGATGTAGAGAATCGACGCCCGCCCCACCGCCACGGGCGCCCCCGGCCGCAGCCCGATCCCGAGTACCGGCCGGCGGTGCGGCCTCCCGCCTGGTCGCGTCACCGGGCGACCCGTGGGCGCGCTCGAGGTGGGGCGGGCCTCTTCAGAGCGAGTCGCTCGCGGCGCTGTGCAACCTCTGTACGGGGTTAGAATCAAAGTGGACTTCGAGATGACAACGTTCACGGCCGGGGCTCGGCTGGGACGTTACGAGATCGTGGCGCCGATCGGGGCCGGCGGGATGGGGCAGGTGTGGCGCGCCCACGACACCCGCCTGAACCGCGATGTCGCGATCAAGGTGCTACCGGCGGAGTTCGCATCCGACCCTCAGCGGCAGGAGCGGTTCGAGCGCGAGGCGCGTGCCACCGCGGCGCTCTCGCATCCGAACATCCTCGCGGTCCACGACGTCGGCACGCACGACGGCGCCCCGTACATCGTCGAGGAGCTGGTCGAGGGAGAGTCGCTGCGCGAGCGCCTCAGGCGGGGCGTCCTGCCGGCGGCCGAGGTCGCCGAGCTGGCGGTGCAGATCGCGCGGGGTTTGGCGGCGGCGCACGAGAAGCGCATCGTGCATCGGGACCCGAAGCCGGACAACGTGATCGTGACGCGGGACGGCGTTGCGAAGGTCCTGGACTTCGGGCTGGCGAAGTTCGTCGCACCGGCGCCGTCGCCGCGGGACGCTAAGTTGACGCACGTGCCGACCAGCGCGACGGAGCTGGGGGCCGTCCTCGGGACGGCGGCGTACATGGCGCCGGAGCAGGCGCTGGGGCGTGTCGTCGACGAGCGGGCCGACGTCTTCGCGTTCGGGATCCTCCTCTACGAGCTGCTGACGGGACGGCGGCCGTTCTCCGGCGGCACGGCGACCGAGATCGTGGCGGCGATCCTGAAGGACGCACCGGATCCCCTGCCGGAGAGCGTGCCGGAGCGTCTGCGCACCGTCGTGGCGCGGTGCCTGGCGAAGGAGCCCGATCAACGGTTCCCCTCCGCCCGCGAGGCGCTGGCGGCGCTGCGCGAGGGGGCGGGCGCGGCTCCGGTGGTGCCCGTGGCCGCGCCGGTGCCGCAGCGACCGCGGCATCGCGTCGCGGTGGCCGTCGCGGCGGCTGTCCTGGTACTGGGTGCGCTGGCCACGGCGCTTTGGCTGCAGAGGACACGCTCGGAGCGGCGGGCCACGGTGGTTGGCCGCGCCGCGAAGGTGATGGTGGGCCGCTTCGAGAACCAGACGGGCGACCCTTCGCTCGCACCAGTCGCTGCGATGGCCGTCGAGTCGGTCACCCAGGGTCTGGTCGAGCAGGGCGAGCTCGAGGTCGTCCCCGCGTCGGGCGACGGGCGGACGGTCGACGACGCCACGCTGTGCAGGTCCGCGCTCGCGGCGGGAGCCGGCACGGTCGTATCCGGCAACATCTACCTGGCCGGCGACGAGCTCGAGCTGCGGGCACGGGTCACCGACGCCGCGGCCTCCGAGCCCGTGTTCGCCCTCAGGCCGGAGCGCGGGTCGCGCTCGGACGCCGGCCGGGTCGTCGAGCGGGTGCGGCAGCGGGTCATGACGGCCGTCGCGCTGCACCTCGGGCGCGCCCCGGCGCTCGGTGGCATCACCACGGCGCCGCTCTACCCGGCATACCAGGAGTTCCTGGCCGGCGCCATGTCGATGGGCGTGGACCCGAAAGCCGTGATCCGGCACCTCGAGAAGGCGGCCGAGCTCGACCCGGAGTTCTGGCACCCCCAGCTCCGCCTGATGAGCTGGTACTACACCACCGGAGACACGGCGAGGTACGAGGCCCTGCGAAAGCGCCTCGAGGAGAGCCAGGACGAGTTCGGCCCCGCCGACCGGGCCCTCTTCCAGTACTACGACGCCATGCTCGGCGGGCGCCCCGCGGAGGCGTACCGCAGGGCGCGCGAGCTTCTGGCGCTGGCCCCGCAGGACTTCACCTTCAAGTTCGCTGCCGGGAATCTCGCCCTCGCCCTCAACCGGCCGCGCGAGGCGGTGGAGTGCATCGGCGACATCGAGGCGATCGACTGGAAGGTGTTCGGGCACTGGATGCAAGGCACCTGGCTGCTCGGGGTCGCGTCCTTCTCTCACCACCTGCTCGGCGAGCACGAGGCCGAACTGAAGGTCGCCGAGTTCGGCGTCAGAACGTACCCCGACAAGATCAACGTCCGGGAAGACGAGGCCCGCGCCCTCGCCGCGCTGGACCGTCTCGCCGACCTGGACCGCGTGGTCACCGAGAGCCTCACCGTCCGCGAGCGCGCCGGGACGCCGGGAGAGGTCCTGCTCACCGCGGCGCAGGAGCTGCGCGCCCACGGGCACGCAGGCGAGGCTCGGGGGTTGGCCTCGCGCTGCGCGGACTGGCACGCCGACCACGCCTCCGAGGCGGGGGGGAGGATCGGGTTCGCGCTCAACCGGGTGGAGTGCCTGTGGCTGGCGGAGAGGTTTGCAGAGGCGCGCCCGCTCGCCGACGAGATCGCCACGCGCTCACCTGACGTCGCGTATGCGACCGGCTACCGGGCCGTCGTCGCGGCGCGCGCGGGCGACCGCGAAGTCGCGGCCGCCGGCGACAAGGTCCTCGCGGGACTGGACGACGTCCGCGGCCGTGGCGACTACTCGTGGATGCGCGCGTTTATCGCCGCGCAGCTCGGCGAGCGGGACCGCGCGGTCGAGCTACTGCGCGTCGCCCTCGCACACGGGTTCAGCGCCAAGGGCTACCTGCACGTGTTCGCGTTCCTCGAGCCTCTCCACGGCTACCCACCGTTCGAGGAGCTGATCAGGCCGAAAGGCTAGACGCCGGAGACAGGCGCCCGTCTCCGGGTGCGTGGCGGCGCGTCTGCTCCGCGCCGAGGCGGTGGGCGCGAGGGCGAGAGCTTCGCTGGGCAGGCCTGCCCGGCACGCTCTCGACCCTCGCCTCCCGACCATCACACGGCTTGGGCATCTCCCTCGGCTTACATCAGCCCAACCGGCCCCTCGCTGACGCTTGACTGGGATTCGAGGGCTGCTACTATCCGCCGAGATGAGAACGAAACTCTTTATCCATCGGCGGGCCCGAATCGGCTGCGCCATGCACACCGGGAGGCGTGACTCGTGACGGAACTTGCGAAGCGGCGTCAGATCTTCCGCGATCTCCATCGGGAGGGCTGCTTCGCGCTACCGAACCCGTGGGACGTCGGCACCGCGCGCTATCTGCGACACCTCGGCTTCGCGGCGATCGCCACCACGTCGGCCGGGTACGCGTTCTCCCGCGGCGTCGCGGACGGCAGCGTGGGCCGCGACGAGATGCTCGCGCACATCAAAGAGCTGGTGGACGCGACCGACCTTCCCGTGAACGCCGACTTCGAGAACGGTTATGCGGACGATCCCGACGGCGTCGCGGCGAACGTCCGTCTGTGCGTCGCCACGGGGGTCGCGGGGCTCTCGATCGAGGACGCGGGCGACCGGCGCGACAACGCGATCTACGAGCTGCCGCTCGCGGTCGAGCGGCTCCGGGCCGCGCGCGAGGCGATCGGAGACAGCGGCGTGTTGCTCGTGGGTCGCGCCGAGGGTTTCTGGGTGGGTCGAGAAGGGATCGACCAGGTGCTGAACCGGCTTCGGGCGTACGCCGCCGCCGGCGCCGACTGTCTCTACGCGCCCGGCCTGCGCGAGCCTGCGCACATCCGCGCCGTCGTGGAGGCCGTCGCGCCGAAGCCCGTGAACCTGCTCCTGAGCGGGCCGGCCAGTCTGACCGGCAGCGTGGACCTGACGATGGCCGACGCCGCGGGTCTGGGCGTGCGGCGGGTCAGCGTCGGCGGCGCGCTCGCCCGCGCCGCGTGGGGCGGGTTCATCCGGGCGGCGACCGAGCTGGCCACGCACGGCAGGTTCGACGGTTTCGGCGGCGCCGCTCCACACGCGCAGCTGCAGAAGCTGTTCGCGGCGACCGGCGACTGACTCGTCGCCGTACAGGAGGCACGGGCAGGAATGGAACCGAAATCGGATCGACGCCAGGCACGCGGTTCCCGCGGTTCGCAGCGCGCGGCGGCAGCAAAAGCGTGATATCCGTGCGCCTGGCACACATCCGCATCGGGCGAGGAGGACGCCGGCGGCGTCGGGCCTCCCTCGCTCCCTCGGGCCATCAGAGCGGCGGCACCAGTCCGGGGAGCGCGAAGAATCCCCCCACGAGGATCCGACGAACGTGAACATCGTCCAAGGACGTGCAACGCGCGTCGCGGGCGCGGGCCGCGTGGCCTTCGCCGTGACGATGATCGGCCTCGGGGTCCTGGGCCTGGCCAGAGGCGACTTCCCCCCGATCTGGAACGGAGCGCCTGCGGGTCTGCCCGCTCGCGAAGCCTTGGCCTATTTCTGCGCCCTCGTCTCTCTGCTCTCCGGGCTGGGCCTCCTCTGGCGGCGCACCGCCGCCGCCTCGTCCGGCGTACTCCTCGCCTGTCTCTTGGCGTGGCTCGTGGCCTTCAGGGTGCCTCTCATCGTCGCCGCCCCCACGTCGTCGGGCATGTGGTGGGCCTGCGGCGAGACCGCGTTGATGGTGGCGGCCGCCTGGATCCTGTACGCCGGCCTCTCCGTAGACGAGGAGGGTCAGCGCCGCGGGTTCGCCACGGGGGAAGCGAGCATCCGGATCGCCAGGGTGCTTTACGGCCTGGCGTTGCTCCCCTTCGGCGTGGCTCATTTCACCTTCCTCGAGAGAACGGTCTCGCTCGTGCCCGCCTGGCTTCCGTGGCATCTCGCCTGGGCGACCCTCACCGGCTGCGCCTTCATCGCGGCGGGTGTTGCCGTGGTCGCCGGCGTCTGGGCGCGCCTCGCAGCCGGGCTCTCCGCGCTCCAGATGCTCCTGTTCACGCTGCTGGTGTGGGTACCTATCCTGGCGGCGGGCGCCGGCGCCGCCGACTGGAACGAGGCCATCGACTCCTGGGTGCTCACGGCGGGCGCCTGGGTGGTGGCGGATTCCTATCGCGGCATCCCCTGGCTCGTGGCGCGCCAGCGTTAGACCCGGCGGCCTCCGGCCGGAGTCGCCGCGGATCCGGCCGGGTCGACGAACCGCAGTCGGGTGCAGGTCCTGGGGCAGCCCGACGCGCCGTGCCCGCTGGGAACCGCCGGCGGTACCCGGCGAGTCGAATCGTCCCGGGCGCCTACCTCGCGGCGGTCGCCTCCGCCCACTTCCCGGGCTGGTAGGTTCCCGCCGGGGTGTGGAACGCGACGTTCAAGCGGTTCCAGCCGTTGATCCCGATGATCGCGAGCGTGAGGTCGGCGAGCTCCTTCTCGGAGAAGTGGCGTCGCGCCTCCTCGAACACCGCATCAGGCACGTTCCGGCCGGTGAGGCGTGTGACCGCCTCTGTCCAGGCGAGTGCCGCCCGCTCGCGGTCGCTGTAGTACGGCGACTCCTCCCACGCGTCGAGGCCGTAGAGGCGCTGCTCGCTCTCCCCTTCCGCGCGCAGGTCCTTCCAGTGCATGTCGATGCAGTAGGCGCAGCCGTTCAGCTGCGAAGCCCGCAGATAGACCATGTCGAGGAGCTTCTTGGGAAGCCCGGAGTTCTTGAGGTATCTGCCGAAGCCGAACATCACCTCGAGCACTCCGGGAGTCACCTTCGAGTAGTCGATTCTCGGAGCCATCTGGTTACCCCCCAACCGCCAAACACCCGGGTCGACACGGCGAAATTCCCGACGAGTACCAGGCACGCGGTTGCGGCGGTTCGAGGAGATGCGTGCCAGCCAGGCAAGCAGCCGAAGGGCGAACCCCACCACGGGAGGAGGCCCCAAACCCCCACGTCCCGACACGAACGGTGGGCTGACCATCGCCGGCGTCGGTGAAGGCCGAACGAGTGCGGCGTGAGCTCTCTCAGCCGGAATCGGAGACGAACGCCGAGCTTCCCGCCGACCGCACAGCCGGGAATGCGGCGCCCCGCGGTCACGGTTGTCAGGCCATCACCAAGGGAGACGCCACATGTCCAGGTCGGGATTCGCCGTCTGGTGCGTCTTCACTGCAAGCGCCGCGATCGCTGCGGCCGGCGACCTCGCGCCGCGCGAGCCCCAGGCCGAGCCCGAGGCGGCAGGGCAGGTGGCGGGAGCGGGCTGCGATCGCGGCCTGACTGTCGGCGTCGAACTCACACCGTTGCGGCTCCCAGGAATCGTCGACCCTGACCAGGACGTCATACGCCTCCGCGAGGTCGCCGGCTCGGGGATCACCGTCCGGGTGACGCCGGTGGACGAGCGGGGCACGCCCGTGGACGGCGGCCGCGTGGTGATCCTGCGGGCCAACGAGACGCGCTCCGTGCGCCTCGCCGAGACGCTCCCTGCCGAGGAGGTGATCGGTCGGGGCCTGCTGGTCGAAGCGCTGGGCGGGACGGGTCGAGCCGAGATCCTCGCGGAGTGGCTGGCCCCGGCCGAGCGCGACGCGGTCGCGGCGACGCGCCCCGCCCGCCGCCACCTCGTGCGCGTCACGCTGCCGACGAGCGAGGCTCTCATCGACCAGGCGGAAGGGAGCGGCGCGCTCGACCACGAGACGGCCGTCCTCTACCGCGTCTACGCGATCTTCGGCGACGCCCGCCTGCCGGCGGCCTACCGCGGCGACGACTCCGCGCTCACCGACTCCCTCTATCTCGCGACCGTCGTCGGCGAATTCAGCAGCTACTCACCCGCCACTCAGGCGGCCCTCCAGCCGTTCCTCATCCCGCCCACGTACCAGCAGGGGTACCAGGGCGCGGCTGCCACGGCCATGGGTCCTGAGTCGTCCGTCGGCTGCAACATCTCCGCCGATTGGACCTATGTGGAGAACACCGGCGGGAAGGTGCGAGTCTGGTACGACGTGAACAGTGACGACGCCGCGAACGCCCGAGTGTATCTGGCCCAGGCCGAGAACACGATCCTCCCCAGGCTCCAGGCGTTGATGACCGGACACCCGCTGCTCTCGGACGATGGCCTGAGCTGCAACGGCGGCACCGACCAGCTCGACATCTACATCTGCGACCAGAACCAGTCGGTGACGGTCCCCTACAGCGGCTGCAGCAACAGCCCCGTGTTCATCCGTCTGCGCCGCGACACGATCTCCGCGCTGCTCGCCCACGAGATGTTCCACGCGTTCCAGTTCTCGATGCCCATCGCCGGGTGCATGTCGTCCGCCGAGTACCACTGGTGGTCGGAGGCGACCGCGCAGTGGGTGCAGGACTACGTCTACCCGTACGATCAGGACGAGCAGACCAGGGCTTCGACCGTGCTCTTTCACCCCGACGTGCCGCTGGACCTCGACAGCGAACCGCACTGGTACGGCGCGTACCTGCTGCCGTTCTACGTCTACCGCAGCACCGGCAGCGCCGACTTCGTCCGCGCGTCGTGGGAGGGGTGCCTGACACAGTCCGCCGTCAAGGCGCTCGACGCGGCCCTTCCGGGAGGATTCGCCGACATCTGGCCCAAGTTCGCCCTCCACAACTGGAACCACGACCCCGTCGACGACTATACGAAGTGGGATGCCCTGAAGACCAGCACGTACACGGCCATCCCGGGCATCACCGCCGATGCCTCGGCCCTCCCCGACATGGAGCTCGCGCTCGACGTCGTGCCGCAACACCTGAGCGCCGCCTACAAGGACTTCGTCTTCCCCGACTCGTCGATCAGCAGCGTGGCGTTCTGGAACGGCGTCACCTACGACCTGGAGCAGCAGGCGGTGCCGACCTTCGGGCCGTTCTGGAACCCCCAGAGCACGAGCCCCGACGCCGTCAAGGGGATCAAGGTCCAGGCGCTGATGAAGATCAACGGAGCGTGGACGCAGGACGACTGGACCAACAAGCCGTACGTCGCGTTCTGCCGCGACCTCAAGGCCGAGCGCCTCGAGGAGCTGGTGATCATCGTGAGCAACTCCAGGGTCGACGATTCGGGCGGCAGCTTCAAACCGCCGGGGATGGCCCCCGTGCTGTGGCTCTCGGGCTTCGGCTGCTACCAGTGGCAGGGAACGGCGACCTACACCTTTACGGGCGGCGACTACACGCAGACCGACACGGTCAACAACCTCGTCTGGACGCGGGTTCCCGGAGCGACGCAGCCTCCGTCGGTCAGCTACACGGTAACCGGCGACGTGACGGTGACGGCGAGCAACGGCTGCTCTGGAGGCGGGACCGTGCACGTGTCGGACCCGATCTTCAACTCCCTCGTGACGTGGAACTACCTCCCCGCGGCAGCGGGAGCCGTGCAGTCCTACGAGGGCGAGGGACTCGAGACGACGACGATGCTGCCGATCACATGCCGCGGGGTGCAGGAGTACGCGGAAGCCGGCAACTGGTTCAACATCCTCTCCGGGAGCCCGCCGACGATTCCATTCCAGCGCGTGAGCACCGACGGCAAGCGCATGACGGGCACCCTCGCCCCGGGACCCGGGATCAGCTGGACCTGGGACCTCCACGCCGTGCAGGAACCGTAGCACTCGCCGCCCCGCTCGCTGCGAAACCCGAGACCGAACCGATGGGATGAATAGGTCGGTCTGCCGGTCTGCGGGGCGGTACCGGGTGCCACCCTCTCACCTTCATTCGCGCGCTTGCCTTCCCTGTCGCCTCCGCGCCGCCGACGGCCTTCGATCCTCGAGGCGAACGGGAGCAGGCGGCCGCAGAGGGTCGGATCTCGGAGTCACCTCGGCCCGGTCGTGAAACCAGCCGGCGCGTCTTCCCGTATAGGTCGCGATGCCCATCGACCGACGGCGGTCACCCTCTCCCCGGGACTCCCGTCTGTTCGATCGAGTGAGCTCCGAGCGGACGGCCAGACGCCGTTCGGACGGAGGCGCCGCCTTCCTGCCCCCCGCGACGCGCACACGCCGCCGCCGGGCAGCAGGAGCTGCGACACCGCCGCACCCCACCCCAAGCTCGTGCCCAGGAGACCGACCATGACGCCAACCAACAGGGACGCACGTGTCGCAGGGTTTCTCTACCTCTTCATCACGGTCACCGGCGTGTTCAACCTGATGTACGCCCCGAGCAAGCTGTTCGTCCGGGGGGACCCAGCAGCGACCGCGAACACCATCCTCGCCCACGAGTCGCTGTTCCGTATCGACCTCGTCGTGGGCGTCGCCGGGTCGGTCGGCTTCGCGCTCCTCGCCTTCGCGCTGTACCGCCTCCTCGAGGGCGTCAACAGGCCCCAGGCGGCGGTGATGGCGGCCCTGGTGCTCGTCCAGGTACCGCAGTCGTTCGTCAGCGAGGTGAACAACCTCGCCGTCCTCGTGCTCGTGCGCGGCGCCGAGTTCCTGTCGGTGTTCGACAAGCCGCAGCGGGAGGCGATCGCGATGCTGTTCCTCCAGGTGGACCACGAGGGAACGCTCGTCTCCCAGGTGTTCTGGGGGCTCTGGCTGTTTCCGCTCGGGCTGCTCGTGTGGCGCTCGGGGTTCCTGCCCCGCGTGCTCGGCGGGTGGCTGCTCGCCAACGGGTTCGCGTACCTCGCGAACGCCTTCACCGGCCTGCTGGCGCCGCAGCACCTCGCGATCGTCTCGAAGATCACCTTCCCCGTTCTCTTCGGCGAGATGGCGTTCATGTTGTGGCTCGTGATCGTCGGCGTGCGGCCGAAGCCTCGCGCCGAGGCGGCCTCCGCGCCGAGAGGCCAGTAGCCCGCCTCGATGTGCTCCGGGCGTTGGTGGAGGGCAAGGTATCCCTTGCCCGTGTCATCCCGCCCCCGGTTGGTCGAGAGCCACCGATACGACACGACAGCGGCACCTTCGGAACCTCCGTTGAGGCTGAGGGAGCTGCGCGACGGGCGGAGCGAGCTCGGCAAGTTCCGCCTCAGGCCCGCAGTTGGCTGACGGCCGAGCAACCACCAACGGGACCGACTGGGTGCCTGGAACGGGGCCGCGCGTTCCGGAGGTGGTCGGTGCCAGGCGTCACCAACCCCTCCCCGTCCTTCACCGAGCCTCTCAAGGCGCTACCATACTTCAAGGTGAAGAAGGAAGACGCCGATCCACCGGTCCCTGTCAGGCGACTGGGACGAAAGGAGCGGCCCATGGCGAACGAGCGGCAGCGGGCGGAAAGCCCCGAAGACCTCACAGGCCTGTTCGTGCGGCGAGCGAACGAGCACGATGCCGAAGGACTGGCCGCACTGTACGAACCGGAAGCGGTCGTGGTGTATCCGCCCGGCGAGCTGACGCGGGGGCGCGCCGCGATCCAGCTCCTGTACCAGCGGATGCTCGCGCGCGTGCCCAAGTTCGAGCCGGAGGAGTCTCTCCCGAGCCTTCTCGCCGGCGACCTCGCGCTCACGTCGACGCGGCGTCGCGACGGCAGCGGCATCCGGATCCAGGTTGCGCGTCGCCAAGCCGACGGCGGTTGGCTGCGCGTGCTGGACTGGCCCGAGCCACCTTCGACGTAACGGACAGGTCCCCGCCATGCGGCCGTGAGGGCGGCCGGTCGGCGCGGGCGCCGCCCGTGTTACGATGCCGGCAGTCGACGCGATTTCACGGACGGAGCCCCCCCATGAGCGCCGCTTTCAATACCCAGAGGGTGATCGAGGTGATCGGCAGGACCATCGCGCCCGTGGTCGGCGACACGGTCGCGGCGACCACCGGGCTGATGCACTGCCGCCGGCTAGGGATCAACGACGGGACCATCTCCTCGGCCGACCTCGACCGACTGCTGGCCAGCGTCGAGCGGTGGCTCACGGTGTTCGTGGGCAACCAGGCCGCGAGCAAGGCAGTCGCCAAGGTTCGCAGGGCGCTGCTTTCGGAGGACGCACCGTGACACACAGTCGCCGACTCGACGCCGTTTTCGCGGCGCTCATGCTCGCGGTTGCTGCGCTCTTCCTTCCCCGCCTGTTCGTCGGAGACAGCTCCTTCTTCCGTCGAACCCTCGATGAACGGGCCGTGCTCGTGATCGGCTCGCTCGTCAAGCTGGCCTGTCTTTTCGTGGCGGCGCTGTGGGCGGGGAGGATCGTCCCCCACTTCGAGCCCGGCAACCCGGCGCGCCCCGCCTGGCGCCTCATGCAGCTCGGGTTTGGCTGCTACTTCGTGGCGCAGCTGACGCTGAGCTCGCTCAATCTGACGCTCGCGAAGCCGCCGTTTCCATCGCCCGCGGACGCCCTCTTCCTGCTGGCGACGGGGCTTCTGATCGCGTCGCTGGCTCTGGCCGTCAGGGTGTACGTCGGGGAGCACCCGGAAGGCTCGCCAGGTCTTGTCCTGGCGCCGGCTTGCACAGCGCTCGTGGTCCTCGCGGCCTTCGACTACTGGCTCCTCAGGCCGATCGTCCACGCCGAGGCTCCCACGCCGGAGATCGTCGCGAACGTCGCGTACCCCGTGTTCGACTCGGTCCTGCTGGTCCTGGCCGTGACCCTCCTCCGCATCACGCTGCACTTCCGGGGCGGGCACATCTGGCGGGTCTGGCTCACCCTGCTCGCGGGTTTCGTCTTCCTCTGCGTGGGCGACATCGCATTCGCATTCCTGTCCACGATGGGGATGTCCCACCTCGACCCCATCATGGATGTCATGTTCGTCTGGTCGTACGCTCTCCTCGCCCGCGGCATCCTGTACCAGCACGAGCTCTTTGCGGTCTGACACCGACGCAGCTTCGGCGAACCCGGGAGCTGTGAATCTCCCCGGGGTGACGAGCCCCCACGGCGCGGTGGTGAGGACTCAACCAATCTGGCCGCGACCCGCTGGCCCAGGCAAGGCGGCAACGACCGGAACACCGGGCGCGCGCTGCGCGACCTCCGTCGCGTCCGACATCGGATCACGCGAGCGGATTGACGGTGTTCTCCCGTAACGGGCCCGGCAAAACCTCGTAGAGGACGACGGCGCTGCAGTCGGCACCGGGATCGGTACCGGGCATCAGCTTCTCGCCGGCGTGGACCGGCGTTCCGTACGCGGCTGCCCCGCTTCCGCAAGGCGAGTGGCGCACGCAGCGGCCAGCCGACACCGTCGACAGCTGGGTCCGGTCGGCTCGGCGTGGGGCTGCCGGCTGTGCGCTCGGGCGTCCGGACGGCGTTTTCCCGGATGGAGGCTCGCGTACCCGTGACCGGGCGCGGGAGGACGACGATGCGACCCTGGCTCGCAGCTCTTGCGACCACTACCTTGACCAGCGCGGCCCTTGTGCAGGCGGGCGGTGCACCCGCGGGGCAGATGACGACGGAGCAGTTCGACAAGCTCCCGCCGAGCTACGTGCTGACGATCGACGGCAAGCGGATGACGAAGGCCGAGTTTCAGGCGATCCTCGCGAAGGTCCGCAGCGAGGCCGCGAAGATGCGCCCGGCGCCGAGCGCGCTGCAACTGGCCGCGGAAGCGGCGCGGAAGCACAGCGCTTCGGTCGCGGCGCGGAACCGGCTCGCTCTCCAGCGCGCACTCGTAGCCGCAAAGGCGATGCCGCCGAGCTGGCGGGCACAGGCGCTCACAGTGAAGGCGCCGCAGATCACGGACGTCGACTTCGAGGGGCCTCTCTCCCCTGACTCCGAGCTGCACATCTTCGGCACCGGATTTGGTGAGGGCGCCCCTGCGACCCATTCTGGCGGGCATGCCACCCACGGCGGTAACGACCTGTCTCCCTCGGATCCCTGCTGGCTTCTCTTCGGTGGCTTTGCGACTCCCCCTCCGGGCGCCGAGGTGCGGCTGTACGGGAGCTTCCCGGGCGGGTACGTCAAGCTGGGCGTCGACAACTGGCACGCCGGATGCGTCACCGCGGTGGTCCCGGATGTGGTTGGCGTCCTCGAGCAGCAGGCGAGCCTGAAGGTCGCGGCGCCAACCGGACTCAGCACCGCCTTCCCTGCCCCATTCGAGCCGACCGAGGTCTGCACCTTGATCGAGACGCAGGTGTTTCGCTGCCGCGATCTCTCCGTCCCGCCGGCGAACCCCGAGTGCTCGCTGGAAGTGGGTACTGAGCCCCAACTCAAGGCTCACCACACCGGCCACGTCCTGTGGGTCGACGGCTCGGACGGCATCGAGATCGGGTTGCCCCTCAAGAATGGCTGGAAGCTCCAGAGCGCCTGGCTCGGCGTGGCCCACTGCATCGGCAACACCGTGGAGTGCGCCGCAAACCTGCAGAGCTTCGAGATCGGAGCGACCAGGGCCCGCGCGACGTTCACCTGGAGCTACTGGAGCTTCCTGGACGACTCGGCGGGCGTCGGCTACAACGGCCTGATGCAGGGGTGCGGACCCAAGGGAACCCCGTACAAGTGACGGGCCAGGCGGTCGCCCCGCACCCGCACCGGTGACCACCGTATCGCTTTCCCGGCCGCTACCTCCCCGCTCGACCCGACCTTCCAGCGACCAGACCGATCCCGGCCCCGGCAACGATCCCAACGCAGATCCACGACGCCAGTGAGTGCGTCGCGGCGCCGATCGCGACGCCGGCGGCGATCCCGACCGCGATCCAGACCGCCGCCTTCTGACCGTTCACTCGAGCTCGCTCCGTCTCCGCCCGGACCAACGTCACCACGCGCCTCGCGATTCCCGCCATGTGCCGGTCACGCCGTCGCCGGAGTGACTCGACCCCGGTTCGGAAGTGACGCTTCACGCCAGGCGGCGGGCTCGCGGCTCGGGGGTGTCACCGCAGGTGCACTCCCACGTTCTGCCGGCTCATGAGGCTCACGCCGGCCACGCACCTGCAACCCGGCAACGGCTCCGTCGCGATGTACGTGAGGTCGTTGGTGTAGACCCAGGAACCCCTCGCCCGGCCCCAGAGCCGAAGGAGACAGCCGTCCTTCTTGAGCCGGAAGACGAAGGTGTAGTCGGTCCCGGACGGCGACGACACGGTGAACGGCCGGTAGGGCGGGCCCGTGGGGGCCATGGCCTGGACAGCGTCCGCCGCGAGCAGGTCGGCGAGCTCGGGCAGCTCGCGCTGGCCGACGAGGATCGTCGAGATCGCACTGGTGAGCGTGCTCCGGCACGAGTCGTCGTCGAGATTGGTGATGCGCGCATTCGTCAGGCACGCCGTCGAGGAGGCCAGCGCCGCGAGGCAGACCAGGCTCGCGAGTCGAGCTGCGAGGCGCATCGTCGTTTGCCGCAGCGTAGCACGAGCCCGGCAGATCGGTGCCCGGCACGCGGTTCTCCGACTCCCGCGCGTGGGTCCCGGCCAGGCGATGTGCGCAACGCCGACCCGGTGGCGTTGTCCAGGGTGGAGGTGGGTCATGGGTGGACGAGTGATGACGTTGGCGGCCGCTGCGGCGTTCCTCCTGGCGCTGCCGGCGTTCGGGCAGACCGACCAGATGCAACCCCGGCAGGTGCCGAAGCCGAACGTACCGCAGCCCGGGCCCTACCGGCCGCTGCCGGACGTCGAGGTGACGAACGCGCACTTCGCGCTCGTCAGCACGGAGCTGGGGCAGTCGGGCGTGGAGTTCCCGAAGGACACCGTGCGCTTCACGGCGCAGCTCAAGAACGTCGGTCCCGCACCGTGCCCGAAGGGCGGGTCGTACCACATCCAGCTGACCCGCAACCGGGTCAGCATCGCCAACTCCACGGCCACGGACCTCCTCGGCGCTCGCGGCTCGACCTACGCCTACTCCTTCGTCGACACGATCGTGCACGGCGCGGCCAAGGAGCTCACCTACCGGATCACCGTCACGCCGGGCTTCGCGCAGGCCAGCACCGCCAACGACTCGGCGTTCTGCATGGGGTACGAGGGCATGCTCCACGGCTTCGGGTACGTCGACTTCGCGGTCACCGACTTCACGTCGAGCTTCGTGGACGGTCCCGGCGGACGGACCTTCTACTTCGTGGTCAAGGTGCGGAACAACAGCCTGCGCTACCTGACGATCGGGTGCTCGCCTACGGTGTACCTCGACCGGGCCGACCACAGCCACGCTGCGACGTTCAGCAACTTCCAGAACGCGCAGCCCCTCCCCGACCCGCTGCGAACGGCGACCCTGACCTTCAGCCGCAAGGGGTCCGAGCTGCCCGCCGGGAGCTACGCGGTGCACGCGGTCCTGGAGATCACTCCCGACGACGGCGACCCGATTCGGGGCAACAACACGTCGCCCCAGAGCGTCGTGATCACCAACCCGCACTGAGCGGCGCCGGGCACGCGGTCACTTCGTCCAGGGAGCGGACTGCTGGAGCCGTGTGACCGAGCTCGCGCCGGGCGACCCGGAGGTCCTGCTGGAGAAGATCGTGACCATGGACAAGGCCGGCCGGAAGGCGGAGGCCATGCTGGTCGCGATCGCCGTCCTCGCCGTCAAGGAGAACCTCGAGGCGCTCCGGAAGAAGCCGCTGAAGGAGTACGACTACATCATGGGCAAGGAGATGAGCCTGGAGCTGGCGAAGCTCCTGCTCGAGGCGCTGGGCTAGCGGCACACGCGCAGGGACGCGCGAGGGAAATTGACGCGGTCCTCGAAAGCTGAGATGGTGCCGGCGGGCACCTGACCGCCGTGAACGCGACCCCGGAACCGGCGCCGCGAGCGCCTCTCGTCCACCCGCTGCGGGTGAGGGACTTTCGCCTGCTGTGGGCGGGCGCCACGGTGTCGCTGTTCGGCGACCAGTTCTACCTGGTGGCGCTGCCGTGGCTGGTCCTGCAGCTCACCGGATCGGGACTGGCGCTGGGGACGGTCCTGATGGCGGCGGCGATCCCGCGCGCCGTGTTCATGCTCGTGGGCGGCGCCGTGACCGACCGGCTCTCCCCGCGCAGGATCATGCTCGCAACCGCTGCGGCGCGCACGGTGCTGGTGGCCGCGGTCGGGGCCCTGGTCTGGCTCCACGTCGTCCAGCTCTGGCACCTCTACTGCCTGGGAGCCGCGTTCGGCCTGGCGGACGCGTTCTCCTACCCCGCTCACCAGGCTCTGATCCCGACCATCGTCGCTCCCGGGCAGCTGCCAGCGGCCAACTCCATGGTCCAGGGCGTCGCGCAGGCGAGCACGATCGTCGGCCCGGCTCCCGCCGCGATCGTGGTGAAGCGCTGGGGGATCGCCGAGGCTTTCTTCATCGACGCCGTCAGCTTCCTCTTCATCATCGCGGCCCTGTGGCGCCTTCCCGAGAGGCCGCGAGTTCCGCCTGGAGCGCAGCCCGTGCGCCGCCCGAAGATGTGGCATTCGATCAGCGAGGGGTTGCGCTACACGTGGCGCGATCCGCCCGTGCGCTCCCTGGTCCTGATCGCGAGCGCGATCAACCTGGGCATCACCGGCCCGATGATGATCGGGATCTCGACCCTGGCCAAGCTGCGCCTGGGCTCGGTCACGGCGCTGGGCAGCATGTTCTCCGTCATCAGCGCCGGCGCGCTGGCGGGGATCCTGCTGGCGGGAGCCGTGAGACGCCCGCGGAGACTCGGCGCGATCTTCCTCGCCACGACGACGTTTCTCGGCGCGTGCATGGCCGCGATCGGAGCCCTCCACAGCCTGCTGCCCGTTCTCGTGGTCCTCGCGGCGATGGGACTGGGCGGCGGATTCGTGAACGTGCACGTTGCCTCCTGGTGTCAGGCCCGGGTCGACCGCGCCCTGCTCGGCCGCGTGATGAGCGTGCTGACGTTCGGGGCGATCGGCCTCATTCCGGTCTCCTACGCCGTTGCGGGCGCACTGGTCCAGATCAGCCTCCCGCTGATGTTCTTCGCCAGCGGTGCGCTGGTGGTCGCCGTGTCGGTCGTCGCGGCGGCAACGGGCGGTGTGAAGGCAATCGAGTAGAACCCTGCTCCGCAGGGAGCCACGGCGGCATCCTAAGCCGCAACCGAGGCGCGGATCTCAAGTCGTTCGGGGTTCGATGACCTCTGGACCGGAGCAGGCCGTGGGCTCCGTACCCGCGCCCCCGGTGCCGCCCTCCGTCGTCGCCGGTCCTCTGCTGCAACCGAGCGACGACGGGTGCGTATCTCACCGTGGCTCGCTCCGGCGGCGAAAGGAGCCCCCGATGCGTCGCAGAACCCGATTCGTCGTCACGGCCCTCGTCGTGGTGCCGGCCGTCGCGTTCCTCGGGTTGATGCTCCACTACGTCCCGTTCTACGCCCCGAGCTTCGCGGTCTGGATCGGCATCGCGGCGGCGCTGGCCGGCGCCGCCTCGCTCGTCTACCCGCTGCGTTTCCTCGGCGTCCGCACGCGTGTCCGCGGGCTCGCGCTGGCGTTCTGCGGCGTCGGGCTCGCCGTTGCGGCGCTCTTCCTGCCGGCGAGCGTCACGCGATCGGCGCGCCCGGACCAGCGCCTCGACCGGTTCCTGCCCGAGTACCAGTTCAGCGAGTACCACCAGGTACGGGTGCGGGCACCGAGGGAGGCGGTCGCCAGGGCGACGCGGGAGGTGAGCCTGGCCGACATGCCGGCGGCGGTGTGGCTGCTGCGCATCAGGGCGGCCGCGAGCGGGCGGTTCCGGACATCCACGCCGGACCCCCGCCCGCTCCTCGACCTGATGTCGCAGCCTGGCTCGGGGTTCCTCCCGCTGGACACGGCCGACCCCGGGGAGCTCGTGTACGGGATGGTGGGGTTCGTGCACAAGCCGCGGCCGCCCGTGACGACGCCGGAGCAGTTCGCCGCGTTCACCGAGCCCGGCGCGCTCCGCGTGGCCTTCAACCTCCGCGTCGTCCCGGAGGGCGACGGCACCGTGCGAGTCTCGAGCGAGACGCGCTGCCTCGCGAACCGCGACGAGGCGCGCCGCGCGTTCGCCCGCTACTGGCGGATCATCTACCCCGGCAGCGCGATCATCCGGCGCGTCTGGCTCGACGCGATCGTCGCCCGCGCGCAGCGGCACGCTGAGCCGAGCTGATCTCCGGCCGCTCGGCCGTAGCGCCATCGCTCTCGCAACTTCCCGTCGGTGCGCGCCGCGACGCACGCGGCCGGCGCGACGCGGTCCGGCGCCGGGAATGGATTGGCGCGGCACCGGTTTCTCCCTGGCAACAAGGGGGAGGTCCAACATGATCGGTAGGCGTTTCCTGGCGGCAGCTCTGTGCTCGGCGGCGGTGAGCGCCGTCGCCGTGGCCCAGGAGAAACCCGGCACCATCGCCCTCGTCTACTCGACGAAGGCGAGGTCGCTGAACGTCATGCAGCACGAGAGCGCCCTCAAGAAGCACTTCGAGTGGCACAAGGCCAACAAGGACGCGTTCACGTGGTACGTCTGGCAGGTGACCAGCGGCGAGAACATCGGCGATTTCGTCGTCGGTACGTTCGGCCACCAGTGGAAGGAGTTCGACGCGCGCGCCAAGTTCGACGAGGCCGACGACGCCGACTTCATCCCCAACGTCCTGCCGACCGCCGAGAAGGTCGACCTCGGCTACTGGGAGTTCCTGCCGGCGGCCAGCCACCCGTCGCCGTCGAGTCAGCCGGCCGCGATGGCGCAGGTCACGCACTACTACGTCAAGCCGGACGGCTTCGTCGCCTTCCTCGAGGCGATCAAGGCGTTGAAGGGTGCGCTCGACAAGGCCAACTACCCCCTGTACGCCTACTGGTACAGGCTGGTGAGCGGCGGCGAAGGTCCCCAGTTCGTGGTCGCCGTGGACCGGAACTCGTGGTCGGAGATGGCGGGGCCGGCGAAGTCGCTCGACGACGCGCTCGCAGAGGTGCTCGGCCCGCAGAAGGCGGTGGAGGTTCTGACCGCGATCCGCCAGACGACGCGACACACGCGCTCGTACATGATGGCGTACCGGCCGGACATCTCATACATCGCGCCGAAATAGAACGGGGCCGCAGCGCCGCCTCCGCCCGGGCGCGTGCGCTGCCGGAACCGTCTGTCGCCGTGAGCGGCGACCGGCGCCACCGGCACAACGCGCCCGGCGCGGCGCCTTCCAGTTCGGCGACCGCGCCGGGCATGCGACCCGTTGAGCGTCGATTCGAGGTCAGCTGTGCGTTGGGTGGCCCGTAGGGGTGAGGTCAGCCGGTGGTCGTGCTGAGGCTAGCCCGGAACCCAGGGCCTGGGCTCCACGTGCCTCCGCTGGGTGACCCCTGGATCCTCGTGGCGCCTCTCGAGGTAGGTCCTCCTGCCGCGATCCCAGCGGTCCCTGTGCCACGGGCGCATGGCGATGCACGAGGAGAGGGTGCTCGTCAGCGCGAGTGCTGCGATCGCCATGGAGGCGGCTCGCCAGATCTTCCGATGCTTGGTGCCCATACGCTGCCTCCTTCCCGGTGGCCGAGATGGGCGCGCCACCTACGCCCGGCAATTGCATGCATCGTGCCAGCGGTCGGTGGAGTCCCGTAAGCCGAACACTGGAAATATGTTCCGTCCGAGCACTCGGAGCCGTCGCGATCTGCAACCACGTCGTCCCCCCGCCACCCCGCGAGGACACCGGGTGTCGCGCCGCGAGTGGGTCACCTGGTCCCGCGCCGGAGGCGGACGATGCGGACATCGGCGGATCCCCAGGGAGACCTGGAGCGGGCCGCCCCCAGGTCGCCCGCGTCGGTTGGGGCTAACTCCGTGTTTCGTTCGGCGGCGCCGCCATCCAGGATGACGACCTCGAGCACTGCGGCGCCTACCAACTCCGCCCTAGAACGGGAAGAGAGCGCGCACGACGACAGCGGCGCCGGCCGCGACGATCGCGACGCCGCACGCGCGCGCGGCGAGCAGCGCCCTGGGCGCCGTGCGCTCGAGCGTGATCGCCGCGGTAACGCCAGCCATGACGGCGAGGTCCATCACGCCGGCGACCACCAGCGCGGCCATCGGGGCGGCGCAGCACACGGCGCACTGGGCGCCCGCACGCAGGCCGGCTCGCACGGCGCCGAGCGGGTGTGGCGACAGGGGGCCGCAGCACGCCGGCGAGTTGCGGCAGCCGTCGAGCCGGCACGCCTTCCACGCGGTGAGCTGGACGACTCCGGCGAGCACGAGAGCGACCCCGGTCGCGAGCGGCACCAATCTCGCGAGTCCCGCCAACCGCATCTCGACGGACGCGAGCGCGACGCCGACGGGGTAGACGGCCGTGCCGACCGCAGCCCACACGAGGAAGTACCCCGCGCCGACCAAGACCGTGAGCGTCCCGAGGCGCATCTCGCCCCTTCCTCGCAGCGTGCGGCGGTAGCTCCTCAGCATCGGGACGAGCGACGGCATCATCATCGCCGTCATCATGAGGGCCCACATCCCCAGGAACACGGCGGTGGCGCCGGGCAAGCCCTGTCCCGGCATCCTCATCCACGCCATCGACATCGTCCACCCGCCCGGCATCGGCATCCCGCCGGCCATCGAGCCGCACCAGACGCCCGTCGCTGCCGCGCTCGCGACGAAAACGAGCGCGCTCACGGCAAGGAACGCCCGGTCCCCGCCCGAGCTTGCGCGGGCCCGGAGGCGGGCGCCTCCAGCTCCCCGCGCGCTCAGCTGGGTAGCCGTGCTCGTCATCCTCAGGTGATGTACCGATCGTGGAACCGGACCCACGAGTGCGGGTTGTCCGGATCCTCGTCGCGCCCCTTGGGGACGAGGTCGAGGAAGTCGTACGTCCCGTTGATCGGCTCGATCCCGCGCTCGAACGCCGAGTAGGTGTGGTACACGCCCCGGCCGTTCCTGTAGAACACGCTCAGCCCCTCGCGGTCCGTCATGCCGGGCCTGTGGGTGTAGTTGTAGACCGCCTTGCCGGACTTGACCTGCTCCGGCGTGAACGAGACGCCGAAGTCGAAGTTGAAGTCGGTGTCGGCCGACGAGAGCCACTTGAAGCGCCACCCCATCCGCTTCTTGAACTTCTCGATCTTGGCGATCGGCGCGCGAGAGATGGCCGCGAAGCTCACGTCGCGATGGTTGAGGTGGACACGGGGGGCGTCGTAGTGGTCGGCCCAGAACGAGCAGCTCTTGCACCCCTCGTCCCACTCCGGGCTGAACATGAAGTGGTAGACGATGAGCTGGCTCCGCTTCTCGAACAGGTCCGCGAGCGTCTCCTTCTTCCCCTTCGGGCCCTCGAAGACGTACTCCTTCTCCACCTTCACCCACGGGAGCGCGCGCCGTTCGCGGCTGACCTCGTCGCGGTGATGCGTGAGCTCCTTCTCCCTCGCGAGCAAGGCCGTACGCACCGCCAGCCACTCCTCGCGCGAGACGACCGGGTGTTCTCTGAGGCCGCTGCTCTTGCTGCTGCTGCTGGTGCTCCTGGCTGCCAGGGACCACCTCCACTTCTTCGTCGTGGGGGGTTCGGTTGACCGCGCCGGCGATACACTCCATGCCGCTCCTACAGAACCTGAGTGCACAGCCTTCGCCCAGCCGAATCTCCCCCCTTTCGGGCGAATTCCAGGCACGTGCAGGTTTGCCGAACCTCCGAGTCCCGGGGGCGAGAAAGCGCGCAACGCCGCCGGAGCCAGCCGACAGCCGCCGCAGAATGTGAGGCTTCCAACGGCCTGGGACGGACCGCGGCAGGCCGCGAGCCGTCGGGCGCCCGGTTGAGCGGTTCCATTCACCCGCCGAGGGCTCGTGAGGCGGCGCTGCGGGCGGCGAGGCGCCGGAATTCCGAGACGCACGCCGTCCCCGTTCCGGCTCGCTTCCGAGGCCGGCGGGCCACGGCCCTCACGGCGCCGTGTGCTGCACGCGTCTGCGCACCGGGCTCGCAGGACGCGCCGTCGCCGTCACGGTGGCGGTCGCAGAGGCGCCACCGAGGGAGTTGGGGAGCCTGACCGTGACAGTTGCCGTGCCCGCCGTGCCGGCCCCGGCGACGGGGACCGTCGCCGGGCCGCTTCCCGCGGGCAGTGCAACGGACGCCGGGACCGACGCGACCCCGGGATCCGAGCAGTCAACCGCAAGCTCGGCGTCGATCAGCTGTGGCGGGTCGACCGTGGCGGTGAGAGCCACGCTCCCGTGAATTGTCATCGAAGCGGCCGCTGGCGAGATCGAAATGCCGGGGGCGAGCGTCGAGATCTCGAGATCGAATACCCCACCGCCGTCCGTCGCCGCGTGGAGCCTGGTCCCCGTTCGATCGATGGCCAGCGCCGTCACGTGAACCCGGGCAAGCCCGGCGTTCACGAGGTTCCACGTGGTGCCGCCGTCCACCGACATCGACACCCCGCCGTACCCGCCGGCGTAAAGGGTGGATGCGTTCACGGGATCGACTGCCAGCGCGCCGCTCCCTCCGGGCGGAACGGATGCGAGGACGTTCGCTCCGCCGCGCGTCACCGTGTACACCTTTCCTCCGATAAGCTGCGGGGACAGCGCTGCGCAGAGCACGGTGTCGGAGTCACGCGGGTCGACGACGATCGCGGCCAGGGACGGGTAGTCAGCAAGCGACGAATAGAGTGCCCAGTGCCCTCCGCCGTCGACCGACCGCCAGAGGCCTTTCCCGCCCGCATAGACCGTCGCGGACCTCCGCGGATCGACGGCGATCGCGTTGATCGCCCCGGGATCGGTCGGGAGGCCCGAGATCGCCGTTGACCAGTTCTCGCCCCCGTTGGTCGTCTTGTACATCACGTTTCCCCAGAGCCTCCCCATGTCGAAGAACCGGCGGCTCCCCGCGTAGAGCGTGAGGGTGTTGGTCGGATCGACTGCCAGCGAGTCGACCTCCTGCTCCACGGCGTCGAGGCCGTTCTTCATCCAGCCCCACGAGAGACCGGCGTCGAGGCTCTTGAATACGCCGGCAGAGCACCCGAGGTAGAGCGTCTCCTGGTTCGCGGGGTTGACGAGCAGGGTATTCGCGAAGAAGCAGAGAGAGACCGGTCCCACGTCGTTCCACCTCTCTCCCTGGCCGTTGCTCGTGAACAGATGGGTGCTGCCGTCTGTCGCGTGGAGCGCACCGTTCGGAGCCGGCCCGTACGCGAGCGTCCGGATCGCCGTCGCGCTCAGGCCGTGGGCGGAGGGTGCCCAGGTGCGGCCGGCGTCCAGGCTCCTGAGCACTCCCGGTCCGTCGGACGTTGCTGCATAGAGGACGTCGGGATCGTCGGGATCGACGACGAGCTGCGCGATCCCGATGCCCTCCGCGACCGGGTTGGCGACAGGCCGCCACGATGCTCCGTCGTCGGTGCTGAGGAAGACCTCCCCGCCGGCCGCGGCGTAGATCCGAGCGGGATCATGCGGGGTCAGGGCCAGAGCGGAGGGCCGCGTGTACCCCGGCTGCAGTAGCAGCGGGCTCCAGGTTTCGCCGTCGTTCTCGCTCCGGTAGACGCCCGATCCGCCGTGGTCGTCGTTCACCAGCGCGAGTAGGCGGGCGGGAGCGTGAAAATCGGCGGTGAGGAGCCACACCTGCGCCGACGCGTCGTCGGGCAGGCCAGCACTCCCGGTCGCCCAGGTATCTCCGCCGTCCGAGCTCCTGAAGACGAAGCCGCCGCGAGCGCCTGCGTACACGGTCGCGTCCGAATCCGGCCCCACGGCGAGCGCGTCGACTGTGGTCCCGGGCGGGAGTCCCTGGGAAACCGACGACCATGTCGCACCGCCGTCGTCGCTGCGCAGGACCTGCCCGTACTGGCCGCATGCGTACATCCTCGACGGCCTGCTCGGCGCGATCGCCAGAGCGCGGACGGCCCACGTCGAGACGCTCGCCCAGTGCTCCCCCCAGTCGCGGCTCATCATGAGCCCAGCACGCGTCAGCGCCGCGTACACGACGCCGGTCTCGGTGGGATGGACGACGAGGTCGTCCACCCGGTCGAACTCCCCGAACGCGGCGCTCCGGTGCCACGACGACGCGGCGTCCGGGCTCGACCACAGGTCCCCCGTCGGGATCGTCTTCCCCGACAGCGTCGCCGCGAGCACACGGGTCGGCGGACCAGGCATCACGACGAGGTGGGAAACGCTTCCTCCTTCCGGCCCCTGGCTGGTCCAGACGTTGACCCCGGCACCTGCGCGACCCGGCCCCCAGGTCGCAGCAACCAGCAGGCCGGCGATGACGGCCAGCGTCTGGCCGCGGGACCCGTCGATCCGTGGGCTTCGGGCTCCAACCATGGCTGCCTCCCTTCGCCCTCCAGCATCGGTCGCCGCGCGGCCGCCGTCGTGACGAAGCGGCAACAGTGGTGTGATGGACGTATGATAGCGAGCAGGCGGAGGCGGGAACCCCAAGGAGGTGGCTCGATGCGGCGGCTGTCCGTGACGACGCTCATGGCGCTTGCGGTGTTGATCCTCGCAGTGACGGGCTCGCGCCACGCCGCCGCGCAGGGCGCTGCAGCGGCCGCGCCCGTCAAGGTCGGCGCGCCTGCCCCCGGCGTCACGCTCACCGCGGCCGACGGTCACGCGTACCGGCTCGCGGATCTGCACGGGAAGAGAGCGCTCGTCCTCGTGATCTTCCGCGGCGTGTGGTGAATCCACTGCCGCATGCAGCTCGGCGAGCTGCAAGAGCACCTGAAGGAGTTCAACGACCTCGGCGCCGACGTCTGGGCCGTCGACTCGACCGAGCCGGCCGCGAAGGCGGCCCGCTACGCGGAGCTCAGGGGGATCACGTTCCCACTCCTTGCTGACGAAGGGCTCGCGGTGACGAAGAGCTACGGCGTCGTCAACGCGGCGCGCCCGGAGATGGCGTACCCGGCCACGTTCGTCACCGACCGCGACGGCGTGGTCCGCTACGCCCGCGTGGACCTCGACTTCACCAATCGGCCGCCCGTTTCCGACCTCCTCGCGGCGGTGAAGGCGCTGCCGAAGTAACCGCGTCGGAGCGGGAGCGCACTCCCGTCGCCACCCGAGAGCGGAACGCCGTCCGGTCCACCTCCCGAACGACCCTGGTCGACGAGTACCGCAGACGGCTGCGCCGGCGCGACCGGGCCACGTTCCCGCAGGCCCTGCGCCCCGCCGGCCACGCCACTAGGACTGAGACCAGGTCTTGTCTGCTATGCTGGCCCCTTGCCGGTTCAACGGGGGGTGCGAGATGAGCGGACGACGGGTCGGAACGGTACTCGGTTCGGCGGTGGCTGCAGCAGCGGTGGCCGGGACGGCGCTTGCTGGTGGCGCGCAGGCGAAGCAGCCGCAGAACGCTCCGGCGCAGCAGCCGCACGGGGGGCCGGTCGCGCCGCCCGCGGCGGGGAAGACGGCGGGCGAGGCGTCCAAGAACATCCGAGTCCTCAAGGACGTCCCGGCGGACCAGCTCCTCCCGACGATGCAGTTCGTCGCCGCGTCGCTCGGCGTCGAGTGCAACTTCTGCCACGTCCAGGGCGCGTTCGACAAGGACGACCGCAAGGAGAAGCAGACGGCCCGGAAGATGATGGAGATGATGGCCGCGATCAACCGCGACAACTTCGACGGCGATCGCGACGTCACATGCTTCACGTGCCACCGCGGCTCGCCGGCGCCGCTCGCGATACCGGCGGTGGCGACCGGCGAGGCCGCGCCGGGGCCCGAGGCCGCCGCCGCTCCCCCGGCGTTGCCGTCTGCCGACCGGCTTCTCGACAAGTGGGCGCAGGCGGTCGGGGCGGACGCCCTCGGGAAGGTCGCCACCCGGGTTCAGAAGGGCCAGCTCATCGGGTTCGGCGGGCACCCGACGCCGATCGAGGTGTACGCCAAGGCGCCTGACAAGCGGATCTCGGTGATGCAGATGCCGCGCGGCGAGATGATCACCGCCTACGACGGCACCCGGGGTTGGCTCACCGGGCGCGACGGCCCGCACCCGATGAGCGCGGCCGAGTCCGAAGCCGCGCGGCTCGACGCCGATCTCGCTTTCCCCCTCCACGTCAAGCGGCTCTTCACGGCGTTCGCCGTGCGACCGTCCGAGAAGATCGGCGACCGCGAGGCCGTGCTCGTCGTGGCCCGCAACGAGGGGAAGCCGCCGGTCAAGCTCTACCTCGACAAGGAGACCGGGCTCCTGCTCCGGGAGGAGCGCTACGCCGAGACCGCTCTCGGCTACCTTCCCACGCAGATCGACTACGCCGACTACCGCGACGTGGACGGCGTCAAGGTCGCGTTCCGCTGGACGCTCGCGCGCCCGTCGGGCCGCTTCACGATCCAGATCGAGAGCACGCAACAGAACGTGCCGGTGGACGACGCGAGGTTCGCGATGCCGGCGCCGCCGCCGGGCTCAGAGTCGCAGCCGAGGTAGCCGGACGGGCTCGCGTCGCGGCGGGGAACCGGCGCGCCGCCAGGAGGGACGTCGGCGGACCTCGCGGCGGGGCGACGCCGTCTGCTACGCTGCGCCGTTCGGTTGTGCCGTTCGACTCGAGGAGGAGACTCGCCGTGACGCACGTCTCAGATGAGCTGCTCGACACGCTGTGCTGCCCGGTGGAGCGGCGTCCGCTCAGACCGATGACACCGGACGAACTGCGGTCGCTGACGATCGCGATCGCGGCCGGCCGTGCCGGCGACCCCGGAGGCGGCCGGGTGGCGGAGCCGCCCGAGGCCGGCCTCGCCACCGAGGACGGGACCGCGTTCTACCCCGTTCTGGGCGGAGTGCCGATCCTCCTCCCGCAGCGGAGGATCACGATCCACGACCGGCCGCTGCCGCAGAACGGGAGGAAGGGCCCGCCACGGTTCGACTCGGTCGAGGCGACGTGGGAGCACCTCGCGTCGGTGTGGGACACGCGCCGGCCCCCCGCCCGCCCGTCGCCGCAGGACACCGCCCTGCTCGAGCGCATGGTCGCCGAGGCGCTCGCCGGCCGCACGGCGCCCCGCGCCCTCATGCTCGGGGTCACTCCCGAGATCGCGACGATGCATTGGCCAGCCGGCACGCGACTGCTCGCGATCGACGCTTCCGCGGCGATGATCCGGAAGGTGTGGCCGGCGGCGGCGGCCCCGGGAGCGGTGGTGATCCGCGCCGAGTGGGCGGCGATGCCGATCCGCGACGGCGCGTTCGACATCGTCGTAGGCGACGCGTCGCTGGGGTTCCAGCCGTACCCCGACGTCTTCCTCGGGGTCGTCGGGGAGACGCGGCGCGTGCTGCGTGACGGTGGGTTCCTGGCGACCCGCGTGTACACACGGCCGGAGACCAGCGAGCCGATCGACGCGATCTTCGCAGACCTCCATGCGGGACGGATCGGGTCGATGGAGTTCCTCTGGTGGAGGCTGTACACGGCGTTCCACGGGGACCGCACGCACCCCGCCAAGTCGAGCCAGCTCTGGGACGCCTGGGCGGCCCACGTCCCGGACCCGGCAGGCCTCATCGAGACGCTCGGATGGCCTCCGGGCGCCCTTCGCTCCATGGATGCCTTGCGCGGCTCGCCCCGCACCATGACGTTCCCGACGCTCCGCGAGTACCGGGACGACCTGGCGGGGAAGTTCGAGGAGATCGCCTGCGAGGCGCCGGAGTTCGAGAACGGCGACCGCAACCCCACGATGGTGTTCCGAGCCAGGCCGAGCTGAGCCGGCGCTCGCCGTCTCCGGCCGGCGACCCGAGGCGCGCCGAGCGCCTCCATGGGCGGCGGCGCCACGCCCGTCGCTGAGGCGGACTCCACACCGTCCCGGGGAACGCGCCTGGCCGCACCCGTGCGCTTTCGCCGCTCGCGGGCGTTAGCTTCTTTGGAGCCCGGCTCGACCGTGCGCTCCCCGGAGGATCGAATGACCGACAGACGCTTCTCCCGCATGGTGAACCCCCTGGCTCTCGCCCTTGCCGTCGCGGCGGTCTGTTTCGCCGGCGTGGCGGCATGGCTGCCGGGGCAGGTGCTGGCCAAGAAGGTGTGCTGCATCGCGGGGAACTACCGGGGCAGCCAGGCGCCCAACCCGCTCCCGAACTGCCCGCCCCCCAAGACCGAGTCGTTCTCCATGACGATCTCGCAGGGACCGGTGATACAGGGATGCGGCACCGACGTCTGGGGCGACATCACCGACGCCTCGGGGCACGTGAACCACTTCAAGGGAACGCTGCGGGCCGGCGAGCGAGGTTGCTGCATCATCGACGCGAGCTTCTCGGACCCCGGCCACCCCGGCCACCTCGTCAAGTTCACGGGGACGTTCTGCCAGGACCCCGCGATGCACAAGTGGCACGCGAAGGGGACGTTCACCGAGGCCAACAGCGGCGACCCCTGCAAGAAGGGCGGCGTCTGGAAGATCGACCAGATCTGACCGCGCGCGGGCTCGCGGCGACGTCCTGACCGCCCGCCGCTGCGCACGACGCCGTGCGGGACCCCGGACGCCACGGCGGATGCCCGAGAGCTGCGACGAGGCAGCCGAGCGCCGGCGCCTGCGGAACCGCGTCGCTCCGTGAATCGAAGCGAGGAGGGGCTCGGGGACGCCCCCCGGTCCTCCGAGTCCCTACAATAATCGCGGCCGGGGCTCGTCTACAGCTTCTGATGGACGCGCTGCCGACCGTCGCCACGATGAGCGAACGTGACCTGCGGATCTCCGAGATCATCGCGGAAGAGCGGTCGCGGTTGCGCAACTTCATCCGCAGGCGCGTGCCCAACGAGGCCGACGCCGAGGACCTGCTCCAGGACGTGTTCTACGAGGTGGTCGAGGCGTACCGGCTGACGGAGCCGGTGCAGCGGTGGGGCGCGTGGATGTTCACGGTCGCCCGCAATCGCGTCACCGATTTCTTCCGCAGGAGAAGGCTCGAGCCGTCCGCGAGCGAGCCGGTGGCGGTCTCCGAGGAGGGCGACGAGCTCCACCTCGAGGACGTGCTGCCGTCGCCGGACGCCGGCCCCGCGGAGGTCTACGCGCGGGGCGTGCTCCTTCGCGAGCTCGAGGAGGCTCTCGGCGAGCTCCCGGAGGAGCAGCGCGAGGTGTTCATCGCGCACGAGATCGAAGGCGCCAGCTTCAAGGAGATCGCCGCCCGGACAGGCGTGAACGTCAACACGCTGCTGTCGCGCAAGCACTACGCGGTGCTCCACCTGCGCCGCCGACTCCGGGCGATCCACGACGAATTCGTAAGAACTGGAGAGTGACCGAGATGAGACACGACCTTCGCACCCGCAAGTTCGTCCGTTTCCTGGTGTTCCTGCCGCTCGCGGTGCTGTTCCTCGCGCTCTTCGGCCTGGTGGTCATGGCGCTGTGGAACTGGCTCATGCCCGCGCTGTTCGGCCTCAAGACGCTCGGATACTGGCAGGCGCTCGGCCTGGTGATCCTGTGCCGGATCCTGTTCGGAGGGCGCGGCTCCATGGGGCACGGCCGGCGCTGGCGCCACCGCATGCACGAGCGCTGGGAGAGGATGACGCCGGAGGAGCGCGAGCGGTTCCGCCAGGGCCTCCGCGACCGCTGGGGGTGCGTCCCGCCCCCCGAGCCGAAGCCGGCCGAATGACCGTGCGGCCGGCTGCCGACCGGCGTCCACGTGCGCTTTCCCCGCCCGGAGGCGTTCCTACGTGTGAGCGGACCCGCGAGCGGCGCCTCCCGCGCCGGGGCGGAGCCGGCCGGGAAGGAAGACGCAGCCATGAGACGGACGCTCTTGATCCTCGGGATCGTCGCCGGTGGTGCGCTGCTGGCGAACCCGCCCGCCGCCGGGCAGATCACTCCGGTCCAGGTCGGCCAGGTCGCGCAGATCAGTCTCGGGCCGAAGGTGGATCTCCAGTGCTCGATGAACAACACGGAGCTGACCGTGACGAACCCGCTTCCCGGGACGGTGCCGACCGGGACGCGGCTCACGCTCGGCTTCAAGGTGAAGGTGCAGGTCTGGGCGGGCTTGTACTGGAGGGATGAGATCCACGACTTCACCGGAGAGTACAAGCTGACGAGCCCGCTCGCTCACATGGCTCAGCTGCACCTGACCGCCTCGAAGGCCGTCGGATCCATGTGCTCGGCGTCGTTCTACGGCGGGCTGCCGGACCTCCAGCTCCTCCAGTTCACGCGCAACCAGAGCCAGGGCACGATCCTCGTCCGCAACAACAACCCGTTCGTCGACGCCGGGCCGTTCGTCCTCAGGATCAAGGCGATGAAGTGCAGCCAGATCGAGCTCGGTCAGATGAACTACAACTTCCCGGGCTTCCCGAGGGGGGCGGGGATGCCGATCGTCCGGCCGCTCCCTCTCCCGCCGGGGGTGGAGTACTTCGACGTCTACCTCGACGCCAACAACACGGTCCAGGAGTCCAACGAGAACAACAACGGGTACACCGGCGTCGGCGTCTGCATCCGCTAGCATCACCTGGCCCGACGGCGGCGAACGAGGTGCGGACCCGAGTGAAACCGGGGACCGCGGGCCGTCGTACCGGATCCGAGGTCGACGCCCCGGCGCTCTGACGGAGCCGGGCGGTTGGAGGTAGCCGTGCCGCAGGTCGTGAATATCGAGAAGTACTTCGCGATGTTCGAGGACACGTTCTCGCCGAAGATCGTCGGCGAGCTCAACGGCCAGCACGTGAAGCTGGTGCGCCTCGAGGGCGACAAGGTCCCGTGGCACACCCACCACGCCGAGGACGAGATGTTCTGGGTGCTCGAGGGCGAGCTGGAGATCCACGAGCGGGGCACCGTGGTCACGCTCCACCCGGGGGAGTTCTCGATCGTCCCGCGCGGCGTCGAGCACAGGGTCGTGCCGGTCGGGAGGGTGAAGCTCGTGCTGGTCGAGCCTGCCGGCATCGCCCACACGGGCGACGTGAAGGCGGAGATCACCAGGGAGAGCTTCGACCGGCTGATCCCGTGACCGCGACCGGGTCGTCCTTCCCGCCCCCGCCTTCCCGCGGCGGCCGGGAGCCGATCCGGAAGGGCAACCGATGGGTTGCATTTCTCCGCAGCGGAGCGGATAATGCAACCAGGAGGTTGCCTATGACGGCACCGGACGCGAGCACGGATCGGATCGAGAAGTCGATCGTCGTACGGGCACCGCGGGGGCGGGTCTGGCGCGCGCTCTCCGACGCCGCCGAGTTCGGAGCCTGGTTCGGCGTCGACTTCGACCCCGCCTCGTTCGCGCCCGGCGCCACCGTGCGGGGTAGGATCACCCACCCGGGGTACGAGCACATCACGATGGAGATCGTGATCGAGCGCATGGTGGAAGGACGTCTGCTCTCGTACCGCTGGCACCCGTACGCCGTCGACCCCGCGGCGGACTACTCGAAGGAGCCCACGACGCTCGTGACGTTCGAGCTGCACGACGCTCCCGAGGGAACGCTCGTCACCGTCGTCGAGTCCGGCTTCGACCGGATCCCGCTGCACCGCCGGGCCGAGGCGTTCAGGATGAACGTCCAGGGGTGGGCCGGGCAGATGCGCAACATCGAGGCCCATGTCGCCGGTCGCCACTGACGTCGGCGTGCGGGGCGGCGACGTCGGTGCCTCGGCGCACCTGTTTGCGGCGCTCGGAGATCCGACGCGGCTGCGTCTCGTGGTGCGCCTGTGCCGGTATGGGCCGGCGTCGATCGTGCGTCTGGCCGCGGACTCGTCCGTCACGCGACAGGCGGTCGCGAAGCACCTGCGCGTCCTCGCGCGGGCCGGCCTCGTGCGCGGTCGCCGGCGCGGCCGCGAGAGCATCTGGCGGCTCGAGCCCGTCCGACTCGAGGTCGCCCGCCGGTACCTGGAGCTCGTTTCCCGCCGCTGGGACCGGACGCTCGAGCGGCTGAAGGCCGCGGTCGAGAGGTGAGCGGGGGAGCGAACCGGGGCTGGCGGACGAGCCGTGCTCGCGGTTCCCCCTGACGGCGCGGACGGTACCGGACACGTCGGCACTTCTGGTACCGTACCGTCGCCGCCGTGGGCGGCCGCAGCGGGAGGGGAGACGAGACGGGATGCCCGTGACGGATGAGCTGCTCCAGCTTCTCCAGTGCCCTGTGGCGAAGCGCCCGTTGAGGCCCACGACGGACGAAGAGCTGCGCACGCTCAACCGCGCGGTCGACAGCGGGCGCGCCGGCGACGCCGGGGGCGTCCGGGTGACCGAGCCGCTCGCCGCCGGTCTCGCGACCGAGGGCGAGGGCTGGTTCTACCCCGTGCGGGACGGAGCGCCGGTCCTCGTGCCGGAGCGGAGGATCACGATTCACGACCGGCCTCTGCCGGAAGACGCCACTCCGGCCCCGCCACCCCCAAACTCCGACGAGGCCGTGTGGGAGTACCTCGCGACGGTCTGGCACACGCGCAGGCCGCCTGCGCGGCCGTCGCGGCAGGACACCGCCCTGCTCGAGCGGCTGGCCGCCGACGCGCTCGCCGACCGGGCCGCGCCTCGCGCCCTCATGCTCGGCGTGACCCCCGAGATCGCGACGATGCGGTGGCCCGCCGGCACGCGCCTGGTCGCGATCGATGCGTCGGCGGCGATGATCCGAACGGTGTGGCCCGCGGCCGCGGCCCCCGGGGCCGCCGTGATCCGTGGGGACTGGGCCGGGATGCCGATCCGCGACGGCGTGTTCGACATCGTCGTCGGCGACGCCTCGCTGGGGTTCCAGCCGTACCCGGATGTGTTCTTCGGGATCGCGGGCGAAGTGCGGCGCGTCCTGCGGGACGACGGGTTCCTCGCGACCCGCGTGTTCACGCGGCCGGAGACGAGGGAGTCGATCGATGCGATCCTCGCCGACCTTCGCGCCGGGAAGATCGGCTCGCTCCACTTCCTCTGGTGGAGGATGTACGCGGCGCTCCACGGCGACCGTGCCCACGGCGTGACATCGAGGGAGCTCTGGGAGGCGTGGACGGCGCGCGTCTCGGACACGGCCGGCCTCTTCCGCTCCCTCGGATGGCCTCCGGAGACCGTGCAGGCGGTCGAAGGGCTGCGGTCGCCGGTGCGCACCGTGATCCTCCCGACGGTGCGTGAGTACAGGGACGACCTCGCGGGGAGCTTCGAGCAGATCGCGTGCGAGTTCCCGGAGTTCGAGGACGGCGACCGATACCCCACGGTCGGGTTCCGCGTGAGACCCCGCTGAGGCGAGAGACAAGCCCGGGGCATCGCGGATACGCCCACGTGAAGCTGGTAAGGTAGTCGAATGAGCGAGTCCGGCCGCGTCGTCGCACCGTGGAAGGCGGTCCTGCAGCTCGTCGTCGCGCCGACCGTCGTGGTCGTCGTCGCCGTCAACTCACTCTGGGGCGGCCGCGCCGAACCCGACCCCAGGCGCCGGATCGCAAACGCGCTCGGGTGCAGGCTGTACGGGATCGCCGAGCGCGAGTACCGGAGCCTCCTGCAACAGAACCTCCACGACATCGAGCTCCACCGCGGCTACCTGAGCACCCACTTCACCCGGCCCGCCCGGGCGAGCCGCGGGTCGGCGCGCGACGACGGCCCGATCCTGCGCGAGTACCAGGGTTACGCCGCCACGGTGTCCGATCCGGCGCTCGCCGACCTCGGAAACTACGGGCTGGGGTACGCGTGGACGCTGCAGGGCGAGCACGAGCACGCGCTCCGCTACTACCGCCTGGTCCGCAACCAGGCTCTCCCCTACCTCAACAACTCGGTCGGGTACTCGCTGGTGAGGATCGGACAGCCGCTCGAGGCGGAGCGACGCTTCAAGGCCGAGATCGCGCTCGACGCGAACGTCGCGGGCGCCGTGTTCAACCTCGCCCTGCTCTACTTCGAGTCGGGACGGCTCGGCGACCTCCGGGCGCTCGCGGAGCAGCCGGGCGCGATCGGGTTCTTCCCGAAGGGCGTCGTCCGCTTCCTCGACATCCGTCGGCTGCACCTCGCGAGCTACGCGTGGTCCGTGATCGCGGGCCACAAGACCGGGGCGTACGGGGTGGCGGGCGCCGTCCTCCTCCTCGCCGGGTGGTTCGTGTTCGTGCGGCGGCTCGACGTGTTCGAGCCCGAGCCGCTCCCGTCGGCGCTCGCCTGCCTCGCAGGCGGCATGGCGAGCAGCCTCCTCGCCACGCCGCTGTACGACGCGCTCGACTTCGGCCTGGGGTTCCGGCTCACCGGCCATCCGGCGCACGACCTCCTGTTCTGCGTCTTCGGGATCGGGGTCGTCGAGGAGCTCGTGAAGGTGCTCCCCGTCCTTGCGATGATCCGGTGGAGCCGTGCGGTTGACGAGAGCGTCGACTACTTCGTCTACGCGTCGCTCTCGGCTCTCGGCTTCGCCTTCGTCGAGAACCTGATGTACTTCAACGACGGCGGCCTGGCGGGGATCGTCGGCCGCGGCCTCACCGCCGTGCTCCTGCACATGGCGCTCACCTCGCTCGCGGTGTACGGCCTGTTCTACGCCCGCTACCGGAGCCGCCGCCGGGCTCCGCTCTGGTTCGCGGCGTCGTTCGGCGCGGCGTGCGCGCTCCACGGCCTCTACGACTACTGGCTGGTCGAGCAGGGATGGGTCGGCAGCCTGGCGATCGTCTCGACGCTGGTGCTCGTGTACACCGTCAGCACCTACCGCCAGGAGCTCCTGTGCGCGCTGAACGTGTCCGAGTACGGGCGCAGCCGCACCGTCTCGTTGACGGTGTACCTCTGCGCCTGGATCGTCCTGGTGTTCCTCGCCGAGTACCTCGTCCTTGCCTCCCGGTTCGGCGTCGCCGACGCCAACCTCGTGATCGTGTCGCAGGGCATCTCGTCGTTCATGCTCATCGTCGTCGTCCTCGCGGTGCTCGGCACGTTCGAGGTCCACCAGGGCGCCTGGGTCGGGCTCCGATGGCGGCCGGAGAGGGCTGCGTGACTGCCGTCTCGCCGGAGCTGGGGGTACGCCCTACGGACGCCGATCGGGCCAAAACGAGCGGAATCGGCCGCACAACGCTGGCCCGTTGGCAGACCGCGGTACCATCGGGCCCGTGACTGCACGACGCGGCGCCGTCTCGCTCGCCGTGGCGCTGGTCCCGGCGCTGGCCCTCGTGGCCGGCCTGCCGTTCGTGAACCGGGTCGAGCCGGTCGTGCTCGGCCTGCCGTTCCTGCTGACCTGGATCCTGGGCTGGGTCCTGGTCACCCCTCTCTTCCTCGCCGTCGCGTACCTCCTCGGGGACGCGGGGCCGGACCGGCCGGGCGGCGAGGTCGGGCGATGACGACGCCGTTGCTCGTCATCGTCGCGTTCGTCGTCGTCTCGGCGGCGGTCGGCGTCGTCGGCCGCGGCAGGAGCGAGATGAACGTCGAACAGTGGAGCGTCGGCGGCCGCCGGTTCGGCGTGATCCTCGTCTGGCTGCTCACCGCGGGCGAGATCTACACGACGTTCACGTTCCTCGGCGCGAGCGGCTGGGCGTACTCGCGCGGCGCGCCGGCGTTCTACATCCTCGCCTACGGCACGATCGGGTACATCATCTCGTTCTTCCTGCTGCCGCCGGTGTGGCGGATGGCGAAGCGCCTCGGCCTGCACACGCAGCCGGACTTCTTCCTGGCGCGCTACGACAGCCCGGCGCTCACGGCGCTGGCGGTGCTGATCGCCGTCGTTTCGATCGTCCCCTACCTGCAGCTCCAGCTCGCGGGCCTAGGGATGATCGTGGAGATCGCGAGCGCCGGTGCGCTGTCCTCGACGGTGGCGATCATCGTGGCGTTCGCGGCCACGTGCCTGTTCGTCTACACCAGCGGGATCAAGGGGATCGCGTGGGTGGCGATCATCAAGGACCTCGCGATGATGGTCGCCGTCGCCGTGATCGGTTTCGGCCTCCCGACGATGTACTTCGGCGGAATCGGCAAGATGCTCGGCGAGCTCATGCGCCGGCACCCGTCGCACCTGACCTTCCCCGGCACGACCCCCTCGATGGGCGTCGGATGGGTGATCAGCACCATCCTCCTCACGGGGGTCGGGTTCTACTGCTGGCCGCACACCTTCGCGTCGGCGTTCTCCGCGAAGGACGACCGCACGCTGCGCCGCAACGCGGTCATCATGCCGCTCTACCAGCTGCCGACCGTGCTCGTGTTCTTCGTCGGGTTCACCGCGCTGCTCGTGCTGCCCGGGCTCAAGAACCCGGACGGCGCGCTGCTCTCGCTCGTCACGCGCAGCTACCCGGGATGGTTCGCGGGGTTCGTCGGGGGCGCCGGCGCCGTCACGGCGATGGTGCCCGCCGCGATGCTCCTGCTCGGCGGGTCGACGCTCGTCGCGAAGAACCTGTACCGCCCGATGCGGCGCCGCGCCGTCAGCGAGCGACACCTGATGCGCGCGTCCCGCGCGTTCATGCTGCTCATCGCCGCCTTGGCGCTCGCGCTCACGCTCTCGTCGCGGACGGACCTGGTGAAGCTGCTGATCTTCGGGTACGACGGGATCGCCCAGCTCTTCCCCGCCATCGTGCTCGGCGTATTCGTGCCTCGAGCAACGGTCCGCCACGTGATGCCGGGGCTGGTGGCCGGCGTGACCGCGGTGATCGCGCTGATCTGGTCGAACCACGACACGTTCCTGGGGATGAACGCCGGTTTCGTGGGGCTGGCCCTGAACGCGGCGGTCACGATGGTCGCGATCGGTGCGGCAGGGGCGCCGGCAGGTGAGCGACGTTCGGACGCAGCGGCGTGAAGGCACTATCGAAGGAGGGTCGACAGATGGACAACCTCGCATCCGAGATCGGATCGATGACCGCAGCGCTCGTGGAGTGGCGCCGCGACTTCCACCGCCACCCCGAGCTGGCCTTCGAGGAGCGCCGGACCTCCGCCGTGCTGCGGACGTTCCTCGAGTCGCTGGGGCTCGAGGTGCGGGGCTGCGCAGGCACCGGGCTGGTCGCGGTGCTGCGGGGCGGACGTCCGGGGCGCACCGTGGCGCTGCGCGCCGACATGGACGCGTTGCCGGTGGCCGAGGCCTCCGACCACGAGTACCGGTCGCTGAACGCCGGCGTGATGCACGCCTGCGGGCACGACGGCCACATGGCGATCCTGATGGGCACCGCCGCGATCCTCTCCGCACGGCGCGAGACGCTGCCCGGGACGGTCGTGTTCCTCTTCCAGCCCGCCGAGGAGCGGCCGCCCGGCGGCGCCCGGCTGATGGTCGAGGAGGGGGCGCTCGATGGCGTGGACCGCGTCTTCGGCCTGCACCTCTGGCAGCCTCTGCCGACCGGCGTCGTGGGGCTCCGGGCCGGGGCGGCGATGGCCCAGGCCGACAACTTCGAAGTGGTCGTCTGCGGGCGGGGCGGTCACGCCTCGCAACCGGAGAGGACCGTGGACCCCGTCGTCGCGGCGTCGCACGTGGTCGTCGCGGCGCAGACGATCGCGAGCCGGTTCACGACCCCCCTGGAGCCCGTCGTCGTGTCGTTCACCACGATCCACGGCGGGGAGGCTCACAACATCATCCCGGACTCGGTGGTGATGACCGGCACGGTGCGGACGCTCGACCGCGGCACGCAGAGCCTCGTCAGGGAGCGGCTCGGCGAGGTGTGCGAGGCGACGTGCCGGGTGTTCGGCGCGAGCGCGGAGTTCGCCTACACTGAAGGGTACCCACCGGTCGTCAACGACCCTGCGTCGGTGGAGCTGGTCCGCCGCGTGGCCGCGCGGGAGCTCGGCGCGGACTCGGTGAAGGCGATCGCGCCGGTGATGGGCGGGGAGGACTTCGCCTACTACCTGCAGCGCGTCCCCGGAGCGTTCGCGTTCCTCGGGATTGGAGACGGCCGCGTCCACCCCCACCACAGCGCCCGGTTCGACATCGACGAGCGCGCGCTGCCGCTCGGCGTCAGGCTGATGACGGCCGTTGCGCTCGAGATGCTGCAGCCGGCGTGATCGCCGACACGGCCGCCGAGTCGAGAGCGCTATCGGTGCGTCGGGATCGTCGTCGGGTCGTTGGTGGTGTTGTCGATGACCGAGGCCGACGCGATCACGCCGGAACCGGCGGTGACCGTGACCTTGGCGTACCCGCGGTCCATCGCCGTCTGGCCGGCCAGCTTCCTGAACGGCTGCACCGACTGCCGCCACTCTCCCGGGTCGAGCGTCGCCGTGTACGTGGCGAGCACGGCACCCGCCCCGTCGAGCAGCGTCACTTCGACCGTCGCCGCCTCGAGCCCGATGTTGGTGAGCGAGACGTTGGTCCGGTACGCCGAGTTCTCGGCCAGCTGCGGCAGCCACGCCGACTGGCCGCCGGCCAGGGCCGTGGTTGCGTCGTACGACCCGTAGTCCTGGCCGAACGTCCCGCTTCCCGACTGGTTGTACGTCCGCGAGCTCACCACGACCGGCTGGTCCGCCTGGACCTCCAGCGCCCCCGACCCGGAGTACCCGAGTCGGCTCACAACGTCGGTCAGGATCACCTGGCTGCCGGACGGCACCTGGGTCGTCGTCGTCTTCGTGGAGCCCGACGCGTGGAGCGTCAACGTGACGTTGGCCGCCACGGCGCCGGGGTTCAGGACGCCGGCGTCCGACCTCCACTCGCTGCCGTTCAGTCCGCCCGCATGGCTCGCGACCGGGAGCCACTCCGCGGTGCCGGCACCGGTCGCCATCTGCATGGTCGTGGGATCGTTGGTCGTGTTGTCGATGACCGACGCCGAGGCGATCACGCCGGACCCCGCGGTGACTGCGACCTTCGCGTACCCCCCATCCATCGCTGTCTGCCCCGCCAGCTTCCTGAACGGCTGCACCGCCTGCTGCCACTCGCCGGGGCTCAGCGTCGCCGTGTACGTCGTGAGCACGGTCCCGGCTCCCTCGAGCAGCGTCACACTCACGGTGGCCGTCGCCGTCCCCGTGTTCGTCAGCGAGATGTTGGTCCGGTACGCCGCGTTCTCGGTCAGCTGCGGCAGCCACGCCGACTGCCCTGCGCCGAGCGAGGTGGCGGCGTCGTACGAAGCGTAGTCCTGGCCGAACGTGCCGCTCCCCGACTGGTTGTACGTCCGCGAGGTCACCACCACCGGCCGGTCGGATGCGATCTCCAGCGCCCCCGAGCCCGTGTATCCGAGCTGGCTCACGACGTCGGTCAGAACCGCCTGGCTGCCCGCCGCCACCTGGGTCGTCGTCGTCCTGGTGGAGCCCGAGGCGGAGAGGGTCACCGTGATGTTCGCCGGCACGGCGCCGGGGTTCAGGATCCCGGCGTCCGAGCGCCACTCGCTTCCGTCCAGCCCCCCGGCGTGGCTCGCGACCGGGAGCCATATCCCCATCGGTCCCGTGCGGGCGCCCACGAAGTAGGCGGTCGCATACAGTGAGTTGCCCAGGATGTCGGTGCCCAGGAACCCGCTGCCGAACGAGAAGCTCCACTCGAAGTTGGGCGCCGGTCCCGCGGTCTCGCACGCGCTCTGGATCGTGGCTCCCAGGCACGACCAGTACAGGTACGGCTGGACGTCGCGAAACGGTCCGACAGCGATGTCGGGCGTCGGGACGATGCTGGTGCCCTTGCTCATCCCCAGCTGGGCGTAGAACAGGTTCCCCATCGGGTTGGCGGCCCCGACGCAATCGTAGTTCGTGCAGCTCGTGTCGATCGTGGGCATCTGCCAGTTCATCTGGCCGAGGTATGCGGCCGCGTTCATGTTCGCGAGGAGCTGGCTCGCCGAATCCCACGACATCGCGCCGTCCGCGGCGACGCACAGCGTGGGGGTGGTCGGGTTCTGACACGGCGGAAGCCCGAACGGGTCGGAGGCCGCCACGTTCGCGTCCGCGAGCCACGTCACGTTCGTGACGGGGTCGTACACGGTCTGGCCGCCCGGGTTGACCTGCAGCCCGCTGCCGGCGGCGGGCGGAGTCCCGGGCAGCTTGCCCGGGATCATCGGAAGGAGGTACATGAAGTTCGGCCCGGTGTTCGCGCCGTGGAACCCGGTGTTGAAGGAGAACGTGAGATACCCCTGGCTTCCCGCGCTCGTGGAAGACCAGTAGATATAGGGCTGGAAGTTGCCGAACGGCCCCGCCGCCTCGTCCGGGATGGGGACGGCGGTGTTCGGGGCCCGGAGGCCCAGGCCGTTCGAATAGAGCGCACCGTACGCGTTCGCGACGCATCCAAACCCGAACGAGTTGCCGTTCGGGCCGGTCTTAGGGCAGCTCGGGTCGGTCGTCGGCGTGGTGGGAAGCTGCCAGTTGCTCTGTCCGAGGTAGTTGGCCGCGTTCATGGCTGCGACCCACGCAGCCGCCGACTGGTAGCTCATCGAACCGTTCGGATTGACGCACGACTGCTGGCCGGACCCGGTGCACACCGGAAGACCGAACCGGTTGGAGGCCGCGTAGTTCGCGTCGGCGAGCCACGTGACGTTGTTCACGGTGTCGTAGACCGTGACGCCGTCCGGGCTCGGGACCAGCGCCGCGCCCGCCGGCCACGACGACGCGCAGGCGGCAAGCGCCGCGGCCACAGCCGCCGCGCGCGCTCCGCGACCGAAACCCCGCCCCGCCGTCGCGATCGCGCTCCGCCACCTCCGACTCAGCGCCACGAGCCACCCTCCGATTCTCATGGTTTGAGAAGGAAGGGCCCCGGGGCGCTATTCCCCCCGGCGAACGCCGCAGCTCGCGGGGACGGGGCCATCACTGCACGACGATCGAAACCGCGCTGATGTTGTCGTTCTCGCTGGTCTCGGAGACCGCGTCGCCGCCGTCGGCCTTGACGCCGAGGTAGTAGGAGCCGGCCGCCGTCGAAGCCGGGATCGTGTAAGTGAAGTCGTACGTCGTGTTCGTGTGGGCCTGGAGTCCTGAGATGCCGAAGTCGGTCAGCACGGTGCGGGGTTGGTATGTGCGCGACGACGACAGGAAGAGGCGCGTCGTCATCGCCCTCGCGTCGGCGTCGCCCCGGTTCACAAGCTGGAAGTGGAGGTGCACGCTGCCGCCGCGGGCCACGGTGCTGGGGCTGACGGTCAGGTTCTCGATGACGAGGTTCGGCAGGAGCGGCGGAAGGAGCCGCATGGTCGCGCTGCCCCGGTTGTTCGTCTCGTCCGACTCGGCGAACTCGCCGGGAGCGTCGGCGATCGCCGTGACCACGAGATCCGTCGCGCTCGCGACGTTCGGCGCGGTGACCGGAACCACGACGCTCTTGGACTCCCCCTGGTGCAGGAGCGGGATCGCGGCGCTGCCGGCGTTCGCGCCCGGGGCGGTCGAGAGGCGCACGGCGGCCGTGCTCGCGGTGGCCGCGGCGTCGCCCTGGTTGACGACATCGAAGAGAACGCTCACCGATTCGCCGCCGTGTGCCGTGGTCGGGAAGAGACGCACGCGTTGAACAACGAAGTCGGCCTGCGGCCGTGCCATCTCCTCGCGCACCTGCGAGGGCGTACGCTCCACGACGAGTAGCTGGAGCTCAGGCCCGACGTTGTTGCCCTCGTCGACCTCGGCGACGTCACCGTTCGAGTCGGCCGTGACCTGAACGCGGTACAGGCCGGTCCGAGCCGTGCCCGGGAAGTGCACGGGGAATGCCCGCGTGACCATCGAGTGCGCGGGCACCGGGTCCAGCGCCGGGTTCCCCCCGAAGACCGCGCTCGGGTCGGTCGTGTGGCGTGCCTCGACCCGGACGTGGCTGGGGCCGGACTCGCGGTCTCCCGTGTTCCTGATCGTGAATGTCACCGTGACCGTGGTTCCGGCTGCCACCCGCGACGGATCCACGGACGACGCGGCAACGACGAGGTCCGGCCTGGAGACGAGCCCTTGGCCGGGACCAGTGGAGCCTCCCGGTGCGCACATGGCAGCCAGAACTACCGCGGTCGTGATCATCGCGCCCTCCCTGAGTGGGCCGAAACCACCCACCCGATTCCACGATCGGGCCTTGCGTCACAACTGGGAATGCCGAGACCCGCCGGCCCGATACCGGAAGCCGTCCGCCGCATGCCCGAACGCGCCAGCGGACCGGCCTCGCTTGTCCGGGCCGGCGAGGCGGCGAGACGACCCGCCACGGTCCACCCCCGGACACGGGAGTCGCTGGGGGTTGACAACGGCCGCGCCGGATACCAGAATGCAGGACGCAATCTCAATGGAGCTTGGGGGACCTAGAGCAGTGGGTGATGTTGGATCGCGGTCGGTCACGGCCGACCCGCGAGAGGAGGCAGTCATGTCGATAAAGCGCTGCTTGACCATGCTGGTTGCTGTGGGCGCCACTGCGGGCGTCGCCCTGGCCCAGACCGCAGCCAACCGCGCCGAGTTCCGCGCCGAGGTGAAGGCGATGCGCACGGAGCTCGCCGCCACCGCGCTCTCGGCGCCCCCGGCGCCCGGTGGCGCCGACACCGACTCGTTCGGGCGCAACGTCCAGTACGACGGCCTGCTCCAGAGCGGGAGCGTGAGCCTGCTGTCGGACTGCACGCCGGCACCGGGCGACCCGGCGCCCGGACCCGACGACCGCTGCGTCGTGCTGAACGCGGCACCGGCGGCCACCACCTTCGACCTTCCGGACATCGGCCGCCTCACGATCCCCGGCCGCAGCTCGCACTCGCTCTTCTGCCACTGGCTCACGCCGATCGCCCTCTACACCTTCCAGAACCCGACCGGCGTCTTCCAGCCGAACGCAACGTTCCGCCTGATCCCCTACGTCGAGGTCGAGAGCTCGGTGCTGAGCGATCCCTCGCTCATCGACCCGACGACGGGCCTTCCGTTCAACGGCAAGCTCGAGGCCAGCTTCGCCGCGACCTATCAGGACTCGCAAAGCCTCGACGTGAACCAGTCCGCGCTCCGCCGGTTCAGCGAGTCCCGCGTCTGCATCGGCGGGTTCCTCAGCAAGACCACGCTGATGCAGCTGTACGGCCTCACCGAGGCCCAGGCGACGGCGTTCTTCCGGCACGACGTGACGCTGCACTTCGGCCTCCGCGGCAACGCCGCGCTGGTCGGCGAGGCGTTCCTCACCTACGGCCTGCGCGTCGTCGGCGACTGAGGAGAGGGAGCTCAGGCCGGGTGCGCGAAGACTCGCATGGCTGCCGGAGACTGACGACGGTGCGTGGTCCGCGTGTCTGGGGTTGCGCGTTGCACGTCGCAGGCGTTGCGCTCGTGCTCGCCGGCTCGAACGCCGCCGCGAGCGCGCCGGAGGTTCACATGGGCCAGAGGAGTGACCGTGCGTCGCAGGAGGCGGCGACCCGGGCGGTGGTCGAGCGGTTCAACGGGGCGTTCAACCGCCACGACGCCGACGCGCTCGGACCCCTGCTGACCGATGACACGGTCTTCGAGGACACGTCGCCGGCTCCGGACGGCCAGAGAGTCGTGGGCAGGGCCGGCGTCGCGGAGTTCTGGCGCAAGTGGTTCGCGCACAACCCCGACGCGCGGTTCGAGGCGGAGGAGATCATCGTGAGCGGCGACCGAGCCGTCGTGCTCTGGACGTATCACAAGGTCCGGGCCGGGCAGCCGTGGCGTCTCCGAGGGATCGACGTGTTCACGGTGCGGGACGACCGCATCGCCGCCAAGCTGGCCTACGTCAAGGGTTGACAGCTGGCCGCACTCGGCGAGGAGGCCGCCGGGCGACCCGCCCGCGGCCGACAGCTTGTCAACCCCGCGACCGCGGGAACGTCGAAGTTCGTATGCACGCAGCCACAACTCCCCGCCGGCGCGTCGCACGGCGCGCCGGGGTCGCCTGTGCGTGCGCCGTCATCGCGACCGCGGCCGTCGCCCGCACGCGCCAAACGGTGGCGATCCCGATGCGCGACGGCGCCGCGCTCGCCGGCGACGTCTACCTCCCGGGTCCCGGGAGCTGGCCGGTCATCCTGATCCAGACGCCGTACAACAAGAACCTGTTCGCGGCCGCGCTCTCGGGCGCAGGGGATGACCCCCTCTTCGCCAGCCCTGAGTATGCGTTCGTGGTGACCGACTGGCGGGGGTACTTCGCGTCGGCCGCCGCCGCGTCACCCGGGTACGACCGCGGTCTCGACGGCTACGACACGGTGGAGTGGATCGCCGCGCAGCCGTTCTCGAACGGCCGGGTCGGCACGTGGGGCGCCTCCGCGCTCGGCGTCGTCCAGTTCCAGACCGCCGCCGCCCACCCGCCGCACCTCCGCGCCGCCGTGCCGGAGGTCGCCCACCTGCGCGACACGTACGAGCTGTACTACCCGGGCGGCGTCTACGCCCGCAACAAGAACACGTTCGTCGCGACGGTGTTCGGCGGCGACGCGCTCGTGCGCGCCCACCCGACCGACGACCTCGCCTGGCAGGCGGTCGAGGCCGCGGGCATCAAGGGCTCCGACATCGACGTCCCGATGCTGATCGTGTCTGGGTGGTACGACCACGAGACCGACCTCACGCTCGCCGCCGCCTCCGAGATCCAGTCGGAGGGCGGCCCGCACGCGCGCGGGCTCGCCAAGGTCCTGGTCGGGCCGTGGAGCCACAGCCACCTCGACGAGGCCGACCAGAATGCGCTCTCGTTCCCCGCCGCGGCGGGCGAGGCGGCGCGACGCGCTCTCGCGTTCTTCGATCTCTACCTGCGCGGTGTGGCGACCGGCGCCGACGCGTGGCCGTTCGTCACGTACTTCAGGATCCACGACGACGTCTGGCGCGAGGCGGGCGCGTGGCCGCCGCCGGCGGTCACGACCGCGCTCAGGCTCGGCGAGGACGGCACGCTCGCGCCCGTGCAGCCCTCGTCTCCCGCCCCTGTGTCGTGGACGAGCGATCCGACATCGCCCGTGCCCACGCTCTTCGGCGCGATCCTGATCCAGACGACTGGCTGGACCCAGGGGCCGGGCGATCTGACCCCGATCGAGTCGCGCCGCGACGTGCTGACGTTCACCACGCCGATCCTCGCCCAGCCGCTCCGCATCGAGGGCCGCGCCACCGCGACGGCGTGGATCGCCAGCACCGCCGTCGACGCGGACCTCGCAGTGCGCCTGACCGACGTCGACCCGGCGGGGCACTCATGGCTGCTCGTGGACTCCATCCGGCGCGCCTCGCTTCGGGACTCGTACGGGAGCCGCGAGCTCCTCTCCCCCGGCGTGCCCGTCGAGGTCGCGGTCGAGCTCCCTTCGCTCGCGGCGACCATCCCGGCCGGCCATCGCCTGCGGGTCGACGTCGCAGCGTCGAACTACGATCGGTTCGACGTGAACCTCCAGGACGGCTCGTCGCTTTCCGACGCGCCCGGGGGCGTCCCGACGCCGGCGGAGGTCACCCTCCGGCTCGACGACGCCCACCCGGCCGTGCTCGAGCTCCCGCTCGTCGCCGACCACGTGGTGCGCCGTCACGTCTCCCGGGGACGGTGACACGGTCGGGGCACACGGCCCCCCTCGAACGGCCGCGCCGGGCAACCGATGCCCGAGCCGGCATTCCGCTCCCCCCCGCCGCGCCTAGAATGGAGAATGACCTCGCTGCGTCGGCGCACGAGGGATCGAATCGGTGACGGAGGGCTCATGACGGTTCGCATCGTCCGCCTCGGCTCGCCCCGCGCCGTCGGCGAGGGGCTCCGGATCGGCACCGTGCGGCGCCCGCCGCGCGGCGTGCCGGTGGCGCGCTTCGCCGTGGACAACTGGTACGACGTCTGGTTCCCGAACCTCGCGCCGAGCGTCGAGACGATGAAGCTCGGCAAGGCGGCCCGAAGCGAACGCGAGTGGACCGCGTTCCGAAAGCGGTTCCGCTCCGAGATGGCCGAGCCGTTGGCCAGCCGCACCCTCGACCTGCTCGCGGCCCTCTCGCACACCTCGGACTTCTCGGTCGGCTGCTACTGCGAGGACGAGGTGCGCTGCCACCGCTCGGTGCTGCGCGAGCTGCTCGCCGAGCGCGGCGCGAAGATCGGCTGAGCCGGCCGGCGACACGGGTGGGAGCTGCGGCGCGAGGCCGCCGGCCAGGCGCCGAAACCACCGCGGCGCGGTTTCGTACAAACGCCAGGCGCTCGGCGGGGCAGACGTACAGCGTTTGGCGGTTTCGGGGAGCCGGCGGGTCGTCGTGCGGCCGCGGCGTTGCCGCCTCGGCTGGAGGCGGCGCGGGCCGAGCGCCGGCGCGTGGTTGGGCGAATAGGAGGCCTGCGGAACGGCCTCTTGCTCAGAGGGAGGTCCTGATGACCTCGGGTTTCGCCCTGACCTGTCCTTTCCCGCCGCCTGAGGACATCGAACATGCCGCCGCGGGCGGAACGGCGCCGCGGGGCGGACGCCCCGCTCGGACGCTGGGACGCAGCGCCCTCCGGGGACCGCGCGGCGGCGTGCTGGCGATCTGCAGCCTCGCCCTGGCCGGGCTCGCACTGGACGGCTGCCGGGGCGGCGCCACCCGCCGGGCGGCCGTGCCGGCACACCCCTCCGCGGCGCGCGGGGAGCTCGCGGAACGCCACGACCAGCCGGACGAGGCGGAGATGTACTACCGCGCCAAGCGCCGGCCGCTCGACCCGTCGACCAACCCGGTCGCCGCCTACGAGCGGGCGGAGCGGCAACGGCTCGCGATGCCCCGCCACTCCCTCGTCCTCGACGCGACGTTCGAGCCTGCGGCCCGGGCCCAGGGCGCCGCACGCGAGGCCGCGGCGCTTCCGGCGTGGCAGCCGCTGGGCCCCGGCAACATCGGCGGGCGGATGCGCGGGTTCGTCATCAACCCCTCCAGCCCTGACGTCATGTACGTCTCGGGCGTCTCCGGGGGCGTCTGGAAGACCTCCGACGGCGGCGTGAGCTGGGCGACCGCGACCGACCAGCTCGCGAACGTCGCGTTCAACTCGCTCGCGATGAACCCGGCGAACCCCGACGTGCTATACGGCGGGACCGGTGAAGGGTACTTCCGCGAGGAGGTGCGGGGGACAGGCCTCCCGCTCCGCGGCGCGGGGATCTTCGTGAGCCGCGACGCCGGCGCCACGTGGTCTCGCCTCGCGAGCACCGAGTCGGAGGACTTCTACTGGGTCAACGACCTCGTCATCTCGCGGCTCGACCCCGCCCGCATCTACGCCGCGACGCGTACGGGCGTCTGGCGGTCACTCGACGAGGGGCTCACGTGGACGCGGGTGCTCGCCACGAGCGCCAAGGGGGGCTGCCTCGACCTCGCGATGCGTTCCGACACCTCGAGCGACTTCATCTTCGCCTCGTGCGGGACGCTCGACCAGGCCACCGTCTACAGGTGCCGGGCGGCCGAGGGCGCTGCGGCATGGGAGGGGGTGCTCTCCGAGCCGTGGATGGGCCGGACCACCCTGGCGATCGCGCCCTCCAACCAGCGCGTCGTCTACGCGCTCTCGGCGAGCAACGCTCCCAGCGCGACGAACCCGTACGGGCAGGGTCTGTTCGCGGTGTTCCGATCCACGGCCGAGGGAGCGTCGGGGTCGTGGTCGGCTAGGGTCCGTAACACGAACACGAACCCGATGAACAACCTGCTCCTCACGAACCCGATCGCCGCGAACTACGTGCGCTGCCAGTGGGACGACCAGGACGAGTACGTCAACATGGGGTGGTACTGCAACGTCATCGCGGTGGACCCGTTGGATCCCGACATCGTCTGGGCGGCGGGCGTGGACCTGTTCCGGTCCAACGACGGCGGCAGGAACTGGGGCGTCGCCTCGTACTGGTGGGCGAACCCACAGCAGGCGTCGTTCGTCCACGCCGACCAGCACAACATCGTGTTCCACCCCGCCTTCGACGGCACGTTGAACCAGACGATGTTCGCGGCGTGCGACGGAGGCGTGTACCGGACCGACGGCGCCCGCTGGCCCGTCGCCGGAGCCGCGCAGGACCTCTGCGACGCGTCGCGGTCGTCGGTCCGCTTCTACTCGCTCAACCACGGCCTCGGCGTGACGCAGTTCTACCACGGCGCGGTGTTCCCCGGCGCGACCCGGTACCTCGGCGGGACCCAGGACAACGGCACCGTGCTCGGGGCCGACATCTCGGGGCCCGACCGCTGGCGGATGATCTACGGCGGCGACGGCGGCTACGTGGCGATCGACCCGCGCGATCCGTCGGTCGTATACGTCCAGTCGCAGTACTTCGACCTGCAGAAGATCATCCGCCAGCGGTCG
>Ga0335070_10000411_pt1 | contig 48266 bp, 46 predicted proteins | sample Lox_Sample_13_FD_206722 | JGI IMG/M metagenome (GOLD analysis project Ga0335070, IMG submission 206722) | Soil microbial communities from Loxahatchee National Wildlife Refuge, Florida, United States - Lox_Sample_1.3 | ecosystem: Environmental > Terrestrial > Soil > Wetlands | place: USA... | reverse complement strand
ATCCGGAATATGCTTGGAGCTACGAAATCGGAACGAAGACACGTTGGCTCGATAACCGGGTACAATTAAACGGAACTCTATTCAAAACGGACTACTCAAATCTGCAAATCTCCCAATTGATCGCACTCAACCGCCTTGTGATCGGCAATGCGGCTTCAGCAGAAATAAAGGGAGCAGAACTGGAATTTGTCGTTATCCCGATTGAACACTGGCAGTTGGATGGCAGCTACACCTACCTCGATACCAAGATTACAGAGTGTGCTCCGAACGCATCGATTTGCCACATCGGAGCAAGTTTAACTCGCGCACCGAAGAACAAACTGAATCTCGGGGTGCAATTCGATCAAGACTTGGGCTTCAGCGTGCTGTCCGCGCGGCTCGATTACCTCTACACCTCGAAGTACTACTTCGAAATCACCAACATACCCACCCAGACACAGAACGGCTATTCGATGGTCGACGGGCGCATCGCGTTCGCCTCTCCTGACGATCATTGGGAAGTGGCGTTGTGGGGCAAGAACCTGAACGATGCGCTGGTGGCGACATATATCACGGCGTTCGCGCCCTATGCTCAGGTACTCGTGCCATATGCCCCGCCGCGCACGTTCGGCGTCACACTCAGCTTCAAGAACTGATGCCGGAGCTGAAGACACGGCCTCTGTGCCGCTATCACGCGACGCTCGAGCCGGTGCAGCATGACATCGGCTCGGCCCATATGGGCCGCCGGATGATCGCAGTGGTCACCGGCGGTGCCTTCGAAGGCGAACGCCTGCGCGGCAAGGTGCTGAACGGCGGCGGCGACTGGGCGCTGATCGAAGAGGCGCGCGACGTGCTGCGCCTCGACGCGCGGGTGACATGGCAGACCGACGATGGGGCGAAGATCTATGTCTCCTATCGCGGGGTGTTGCGGCCACTCTCCGAAATTCGCCGACAACGCGCGGGCGGCGGGACGGCAACGGATGAGGACTACCGCACGCTTTACTTCCGCACCTCGCCCGTGTTCGAAACCGGCGACCCGCGCTACCTCTGGCTGAACGACATCGTGACCGTGGCGATGGGCGGCGCGATCGCCAACGGCGTGAAGTACGATATCTTCGAAGTGCTTTAGGTCAGTGGGTGAGACCGGCGGCTCTGAGTTCCGCCTTGGCTTCCTTGAACCAGCCTTGAAACACGGGATGTTTCAGCATCTCGACGGCCAGCACCGTGCCGAATTGTTCGCCCGCGGTGACATCGCTGCGGAAGTGGAAACCGCAAACAATGCGGTTCTCGCCATATTGTGAGGCCCGTTGCAGGATGGCCTGGGCGTGTTCGGGCATCAGCGAGGCAAGCACTACGCCCAACTCGAACCCCAACATCGCATGACCGCTGGGATAGGAATTGAGCGCCGGGCCGCTGTCGTGCGGCGCGCAGGTTTGCACCCGTGCATCGACGATCCATGGCCGGGCGCGGTGGAAGAAATGTTTGCTCTCGCTGGAATCCGGCCGGTCCACATCCATCACGCGGTCCATGAGAAACTTCGTTTTGGGCAGTCTGCGAAGATCCCATTTCGGGCCAAGGACGCCGTCGAAGATGGTTGGGTCTTCGGTATCGTTGTCACGTACGGCCGCGATGAGTTGCTCGCGCGTGGCAGTGGCGCGGGCGTTCAGGATTTCGTCGATCTCGTTCTTCTCCGTTTGCGACCCTCGCGCGGGCGGCGGCGGGATGATGTTTTGGAGAGGGATGCGGTCGATCCATTCGACCTGCTTGGCCTCGGCAGCCTGTGCTGCCTGACCTCCCAGCATGAACGCCGCAATGGTCGCGAATACGTATTTGCGCATGACAGGCCCCCTCTTCCGACCGGAACGCTAAAGATTCACCGCGACACTTGAAACAAGGTACTCGGATCAAGGTAAAATCCTTTCCATATCATGGACTTATGGCTTGTCCGATGCCCTGCCCTTTGGGCTGTTCTGGCTGCTATTCGCATTCGGGCTTTTGTTTGGGCGAGGCGACACCTTAAAAGGGCCACCAACAGGCAGGTGCGTTTTGCTTCTTCTGATCGATAACTACGACAGCTTCACCTACAACCTTTTCCACTATTTGGGAGAGTTGGGCGCCGATGTGCGCGTGAAGCGCAACGACGAGATTTCGGTGGCCGAGGCGTTGGGCATGGAAGCCGATGCCATTGTGCTGTCGCCGGGACCCTGCACGCCGAACGAGGCCGGGATCTGCCTCGACCTGATCCGGCAGGCAAACGGGACCGTACCGATACTCGGCGTTTGCCTCGGCCATCAGTCCATCGGTCAGGTCTATGGCGGCAAGATCGTGCGGGCGAAGGAGCCGATGCACGGCAAGCTGTCCCGCATTCATCACACCGGCAAGAGCGTGTTCCGCGGCCTCAACAACGATTTCGAGGCCACGCGGTATCACTCGCTTGTCATCGCCCCGGAATCGATGCCTGCCGATCTGGAGATCACCGCAAAAACGGAAGACGGCACCATCATGGGCGTGATGCACAAGCGGTTTCCGGTTCATGGCGTGCAATTCCATCCCGAAAGCATCGCTTCCGAACAGGGCCACGCGCTGCTGCAGAACTTCCTCGACATCGCCCGCGACTTCGCGCTTGAGCCCGCATGAGCGCCGATGAGAACTTCTCTCCCCTTCTGAAACGTGTCGGCGGCGGTTTGGCCCTCGACGCGGGCGAATCCGCGCGCGCGTTCGATGCGATCATGTCCGGGGAAATTCCGCAGATGCGGATCGCCGCGTTCCTGACCGCGCTCGCGGTGCGCAAGCCCACGGTCGACGAGATCGTCGGTGCTGCGCGTTCGATGCGCGCCAAGATGCTCACCCTCAAAGCTCCCGAAGGTGCTATCGATCTTTGCGGGACGGGCGGCGATGGGCATGGAACGCTCAATGTCTCGACGGCCGTTTCGTTTGTGGTTGCGGGCTCGGGTGTGCCGGTGGCCAAGCACGGCAACCGCAACATGTCGTCAAAGACCGGAGCTGCCGACGTTCTGGAAGCGTTGGGTGTGAAGATCGACGTTTCACCGGATGTCGCCGAGCGCTGCCTTGCCGAGGCGAAACTCTGTTTCCTGTTTGCGCAGACGTATCATCCCGCGATGAAACATGTTGGGCCTGTGCGCCAGGCCCTTGGTTTTCGCACCATTTTCAACCTGCTGGGGCCGCTCTCCAACCCGGCAGGCGTGACGCGGCAATTGATGGGCGTGTTTTCCGAAGAATGGATCGATCCCGTAGCCGAAGCATTGCGTCGGTTGGGCAGCGAGAAGGCGTGGATCGTGCACGGTGGCGACGGCCTCGACGAACTCACCACCACCACACACACCGATGTGGCGGCGCTGGAGAACGGCGCGGTCGAGCATCACGAAGTTAGGCCGCAGGACGCCGGACTTGCTGCGGCCACGCTGGCGCAACTCGAAGGCGGCACCGCGCAAGAGAATGCGGGTGCGATTACGCGTCTGCTCAGCGGTGAACATGGCGCGTTTCGAGACATCGTTCTGCTGAACGCGTCCGCCGCGCTCATCATAGCGGGCAAGGCAAAAAATCTGCGCGAAGGTGCAGCGCTGGCGGGCGAAACCATCGACAGTGGCAAGGCGAAAGCGACGCTGGCCAATCTCGCCGCCTGTTCGCGTGCCGCATGAGCATTCTGTCCGACATCGCCGTCTACAAGCGCCGCGAGATTGCGGAGGCGAAGGCGCGCGTACCCGAGCGTTTGATCGAGGATCGCGCGCTCACCGCGGATGCGCCGCGCGGATTTCGTGCCGCGCTGGAAAAAGCTTGCGGTGAAGGCCGTTATGGATTGATTGCGGAGATCAAGAAGGCGAGCCCTTCAAAAGGATTGATCCGAGCGGATTTCGATCCGCCGTCGCTGGCGCGTGCTTATGAGGAAGGCGGCGCCGCATGCCTTTCGGTTCTGACCGATACGCCTTCGTTCCAGGGTGCGCCGGAATTTCTTGTCTCGGCACGTGCGGCGACCAGGCTTCCCGTACTGCGCAAGGATTTCATGTTCGAGCCGTATCAGGTTGCGGAAGCTAGGGCCTGGGGAGCGGACTGCATTCTCGTTATCATGGCGTCGGTGAACGATGCGGAAGCACACGCGCTTCTGAATGCAGCCAAGCGGTGGAAGATCGATGCGCTGGTCGAAGTGCACAACGAAGAAGAACTGGATCGTGCGCTGGCGCTCGACGCGCAGATGATCGGCATCAACAACCGCGATCTGAATACATTTGTGACAGATGTTGCGGTTACCTTACGGCTCGCCCCGCGTATCCCGAAAGACAAGCTGATTGTCGCCGAAAGCGGGCTTGGCTCGCCCGACGATCTGAAACGGCTGGCGGATGCAGGCGTCTCGACCTTCCTGATCGGCGAAAGCCTGATGCGGCAGAAGGATGTAGCCGCTGCGACGCGGGCGTTGTTGAAACGGTCGCCCTAGCTCGCGCCCTCATTTCCTCGCCGGCGGCCGGGGAAAAAAGCGGCTCGTGCTTTCGATATAGGCTTGATAGGCGGGCCGGCGCTTGGTGATCGTATCTTCCATCAGACCCGCGCCAGAATAATGCATTAGCAGCGCCGTCATGACGATGGGACCCGCCACCGTCCACCAAGGTGCGCCGCCTGCAACCGCCACAAGGAAAAATCCCCACCAGATCAGGAAATCGCCGAAATAGTTCGGGTGGCGCGACCACCGCCAAACTCCGGTGTCGAGCACGCTGTCCGCGCCGCCGGGCTTCGCACGGAACGCAGTCAACTGCGCATCGGCAACGCCCTCGACCACAATGCCCGCGAAAATCACGAAGAAGCCGATGATATCCGCATAAGTCAGCGCGGTATGCGCGGAAATGGCGGCCTGCAAGGGCAAGGAAATCAGCCAGAGCAATGCTGCCTGAAGCCAGAAGATGACGACGAGGCTGAGAACGGGAAAACGGTTCCCATATTTGCGGCGGATGGACGTGTAGCGGTGATCTTCCTTTCCGCTCTTGAGGCGGCGCATGAGAATGTGCGTGCCCAGCCGCACGGCCCAAAGGGACACCAACGCAAGGCAGACCCAGCCCCGCATATCCGCGCCACCTTCGACATAAGCAAGGGCCCAGCCGAGAATTGCAAACGCCGGTGCCCACAGAATGTCGACAATACTGACATCTTTAAGGGCGATGCTAAGCGGCCATAGGGCCGTCATCATGGCAAAAGCCAGCACGAGCGTGAAAAGAAGATGGGGCATAGCTTTACCTCGCAGTCCTATACGCGCCAGAGAGCCTCACGGATTACTGCCGCCATGGCGATCCGGCGCCCAGCCGTTCGAACGATGGGTGGGCCATTCCGGGCTGCGGATCACCGAGGCAACCGGGCGGGGATGACAAGCGGCAGCGGTCGGGTAACATCCGGCCTATGAACAAGCTCACCCATCTCGACGAAACCGGCGCGGCGCGCATGGTAGACGTTTCCGAAAAGCCCGACACGGTACGGGAGGCAAGTGCGGAAGCTGTCATCGCGCTTTCGGAGGAGGCTTTTACCGCCGCGCTCTCCGGCGACGCAAAGAAGGGCGATGTTCTGGCGGCGGCGCGCATCGCGGGCATCATGGCGGCGAAGAAAACGTCCGACCTCATTCCGCTGTGCCATCCGATCGCGCTGAGCAAGGCGGCGGTCGATTTCGAGCCACTGGAAGAACGGCATGCCATCCGCATTATCGCTACAGCCAAGACCACTGGGCCCACCGGTGTCGAGATGGAGGCGCTGACGGCGGCGAGCATCGCGGCGCTGACGATTTACGACATGATCAAAGCGGTGGATCGTTCGGCGGTGATCCAAACCATACGGCTGATTGCGAAGTCCGGCGGCAAGAGCGGGGATTTCCGGCCTGCGCCCGCGAAGACGGAAGAAAGACCTTCCATCGCTACACGGCTTGCCAAAGCACGGGCCGCAAAGCCTTCGACATTGATGGGTGAAGTTGCGGCACCAAAACCGGCGGCACCCATCGTACAGCGCGAGGCGTTTCGCGCCTTCATGACGTCTCACGGTTTGCGCGCCAGCGTTTGGGCGAAAGATGCAGGCGTTTCGCCGTCTCTGATCTATTCGTACCTCACGGGAAAGTCGGGCAGCATTCCGAAAGACGCTGCGTCGAAACTTGCGCGGGCCGCGAAGGTGCGCGTCGAGGATCTGTTCGGGAAATGATCTCCGTCGACGAAGCAAGGGCTCGCATTGTTGCCGCGTTCACGCCGATGGAGAGCGAGACTGTTTCAATCGCACAGGCTGATGGGCGCGTTCTGGCGCGGGATGTGCGAGCGAAACTTTCACAACCGCCCTCCCCCGTTTCCGCGATGGATGGATATGCGGTACGGGCGGATGACGCACACGCGGGAGCGACGTTGCGTGTTGTGGGCGCGTCACCGGCTGGCAATCCGTATCGTGGCACGCTTGGCAAGGGAGAGGCTGTTCGCATCTTCACCGGGGGCGTCGTGCCGGAGGGCGCGGATGCCATCGTCATTCAGGAAGATACCGAAGCGACCGAAGCGACCGAAACGGACGTGACGATTAAAGAGGCCGCACAGAAAGGCCGTCATGTTCGTGTGGCTGGGCTCGATTTCGCGGCGGGCGACGTTCTTGCATCAGCGGGCAAGCGATTGGGGCCGCGCGATCTTTCGCTGCTGGCGGCAGGCGATGTGCCAGATGTCGAGGTGCGGCGACGTCCGCGCGTGGCATTTGTGGCGACGGGGGACGAACTTTCACGCCCCGGAGAAGCGCGCAAGCCGGGCGGGATCGTGGCATCGTCCGGGTACGGATTATCGGCATTGATCGCTCGCTGGGGTGGCGAAGCGATGGACCTTGGTTTGCTGCCGGATCGTATCGAGGCGTTTGCGGAGTTGCCGGAGAAAGCCAAAGGCGCGGATATGTTGATCACGCTGGGGGGCGCTTCGGTTGGCGACCACGATCTGGTTCAGCGCGCATTGGGACCAAAGGGCTTTGCGCTCGATTTCTGGAAGATCGCGATGCGGCCAGGCAAGCCGTTGATCTTCGGACGGCTGCAGCAGACACCGTTTCTGGGACTGCCGGGAAATCCGGTTTCGACTTTGGTGTGTGCGATTCTGTTTGTGCGGCCTGCAATATCCGCGTTGCTGGGCGCGAGCGATGACACGCAAACCCAGACTGCGCGGCTTGCGCGCGACATGGAGCAGAACGATACGCGGCAGGATTATGTCCGCGCACGGATCATCTGGCGGGATGGCGAGCCTTGGGTTGAGCCGTTCGCAGTACAGGATTCCTCTATGCAACAGGTGTTTGCCGAGGCCGATGCGCTGATCCTGCGGTCACCCCATGCGCCAGCGGCAAAGGCCGGGGAACGGGTGGAGATCATTTCGCTCGCCGGGGCCTGACCGCCACAACCGAAAAGCGGGTTGGCCCAACATCTTGGCGGTTGACCGCCTTTGAGAACTAAAGTAGAACGATTCCCCATGTTTCGGATTTGTTCGTGTGCGCCGCACACAGCCCCGGAAGGGGCCATCGAGGAGAGACGTGGATGCTGACCCGCAAGCAATACGAACTGCTCATGTTCATCCATGAGCGCGTACGCGAGACGGGCGTGCCGCCGTCCTTTGATGAAATGAAGGACGCGCTGGACCTGAAGTCCAAGTCCGGCATCCACAGGCTTATCATGGCGTTGGAGGAGCGGGGCTATCTCCGTCGCATGGAGAAGCGGGCCCGAGCGCTGGAGATTGTGCGGCTGCCGGAGAACGTCTCCGACACGCTGAGACCGGCGACCACCCGCAGTCAGGCCCAACGCGCGGGCCACCCTGCCCCCCGCCACACGCGCGGAGAAACGCGCATATCGGCCGATACGAGAGGCGCTGGCTCTCCGCGCCGCTCGTCCGAGAGCGAAGGCTCCATGCAGGTTCCGATGGTGGGGCGGATCGCCGCCGGTACACCGATCGAGGCATTACAGAACAAGGTGGGCGAAGTGCCCGTTCCGGTCGGCATGATCGGCCGGGGCGGCAATCACTACGCGCTGGAGGTGACTGGCGATTCCATGCTGAACGCGGGCATTCTGGATGGCGACACGGTGATCATTCAGGAGGCCGATACGGCCGCCACGGGCGACATCGTGGTGGCGCTGGTGGACAACCAGGAAGCCACGCTGAAACGCCTGCGCCGCCGCGGGGATTCCATAGCGCTGGAAGCCGCTAACCCCGCTTACGAGACGCGCATCTACGGGCCTGACCGTGTGCGTGTGCAGGGCAAGCTAGTAGGGCTTATTCGCCGCTATTGAACCGCCCCGTCCGTGTACGGATGGGCTGGCTCCACGGCCTTTGGCCGCGCTCGCCTTCGACGGTTTGGATTTGCGCTCCATCCTTTAGCCAAATTGCGTAACCGCCGTTCTTTGCAAGATCGAACCGGTCGATCACGAGCTTCGGCCCCTCGCATCGTCGCCGGGTCGGGACGGCGCTGATCAAGATATCTGCTGAAGCGCAATCTTCGAGGGCTTCACTGCGGGCGATTGCGGCCACGGTTTCACCGGAGGCCAGAGTGGCGATGCAACCGAGTTCGTCGCAACGCACGCCCTGCCCGGGCTTGGCGATGGCTTGTTGGACTTCGCGCGCGTCGCCATCGCGCCGCAGCCAGATTTCGGCGGCGTAGTCATCTTGCGGTTCGCGGACGAAACCGAGCGATCCGTCAGGCAGACGCAAGGCAATCGTCTTCGCGTCACGGTCGATCATGAGATCTGGGCGTGCTGTGAAGAAGGTCGCGACTATTCCAATAAAAATCGGCGCGAAGCCGAGCCATCGCCAGGGACGCCGCCAGAAGGCGATCCACAAGCCGCCAATGGCCACGACGACGAGCGCATATTCCGGCCAGACGACGGCAACAGATGCGGCCCCCGGCAGCTTGGAAACCCAGTGAGCGACGGCGGTCATCATCACCACGCCCTTGCCCATCACAAGCAGCGGCCAGCGTTCAAGGCCGAACGGCATCGCGATCATCGCAAGCGTTGCTGCGGGCATGATGACGAAATCGGCGATGGGCAAGGACGCGAGATTGGAGATCGCGCCGTATTGCGTGGAACGGTCGAAATGGAAGATCGCGAACGGTGTGGTGGCAAGCGTGGCGACGATACTGGCGATCACGATGCCGATCATGTAGCGCCATATTTTGCGGACGGGGCCCAAGCGAACGCCGTCCGGCGATTTCTCGCGCTTCTCGCCCCATTCCGCGATGGCGATGAGACCGATCACGGCGGCGAATGACATCTCGAAGCCCGGTTCGGTGAGGCTTTCCGGTTCGATCAATAGGATAAACGTAGCGGCGATCATCACCGAGCGCATACTGAGCGCAGGCCTGTCGGCAAGAATGGCAAGGAACATCATCGCGATCATGATGTAGGAGCGCAGGGCGGGCGCTTCGCAGCCGCTGATGAAGAGATAGAATGCGGCACCAAGAAGCGCGGCGACCGCGGCCCATTTCTTGATCGGATAGTTGAGCGCGATGGGCGGAAAAAGCGCGAGGATGGCGCGCACGATCCAGAAGAAAAAGCCGCCCGCAAGCGCAAGATGGAGACCGGAAATCGACAGCACGTGTACCAGGCCGGAATCGCGATAGGCGGAATAATCGGCCGCGTCGATGCCGCCGGTTTCGCCGGTGATCATAGCTGCGGAAACGCCCCCTTCGCTGCCGGGGAGGATTTCGCGCACACGCGCGGTCATGGCGTTGCGCAGTCGTTCGAGCCGCGCGTTCCAGCGTTCGGTGAAAGTTTCGTCCTCTTGTGCGGCGATGAGTTTCGGCTGACCGAAGGAGAAGCCGACTGCGCCGATGCCTTCGTAAAAGGCCCAGCGGCCGAAATCGTAATCGCCGGGGGCTGCGGGTGCGGGGGGTGTCATCAGGCTTGCGCGAAACGAAATCCAGCTTCCGGGTTCGAGATCGGACGGCACATTGCGGAAATAGAGCCGCACACGCCACGGAATCGTACCGCTCAAATGGCGTTCCGGTTCGAGATGGCCCAACACGGCGCGCATCCCCTTCCCATGCTGTTCGATACTTTCGACGCGAGCGGTAAACCCGGCATATCCGATTTTGTGAGAGAGCACCGGGCGCGCGATCAGATCGGTACGGAATTTCGCGACCGAAAATCCCAAAGCGAAGGCGGCGCAAAGCGCGAGAACGGCCGCGACGGCTGGATGGGCAAATCGTGTCGCAGCGATGGTGCAAGAAAATGATGCTGCGAGCATCACAAAAGCGATCCAGAGCGCGGGTTCCACGGGGAGCGCGAAGTAGAAGCCGATGCCCGCTGCGAGGCCGGGCGCGAGCCACAACGGCCAGCGCTCACGCTCTGCCAGCGCGGCCTCGCCCAAGGATGCCAGCGGATGTGCGAACGCACCGCGCAAGCGGGCCACAAGGGCGCCAGCGCCGGGCATGCCAGAGGTCGAAAGCGGAGCTACCCCCACGGGATTCTGTTTGCTAGAAGCCTCGCCATCACCAGGCCGAAAAACGCCGACCGCTCCCGAAAGACACTATGGCAAAAGATTCGAAACCCGTCCTGCGCTTTGCGCCTTCGCCCACCGGTTATCTGCATATCGGGGGCGCGCGGACCGCTCTTTTCAACTGGCTCTATGCCAAACGCCATGGTGGCACGTTTCTGCTGCGCATCGAGGATACGGATCGCGAACGCTCCACGCCGGAAGCGGTGGAGGCGATCCTCAAGGGGATGGAGTGGCTGGGCCTGAACTGGGACGGGCAGACGGTTTATCAGTTCGCGCGGGCCGGACGGCATCGCGAGGTGGCGGAGCAACTACTGTCCGAGGGGAAAGCCTATCGCTGTTACGCGACGCCCGCAGAACTCGACGAGATGCGCGCCAAGCAGCGGGCAGAGGGCAAGCCCATTCGGTATGACGGACGCTGGCGCGACCGCAATCCGTCGGAAGCGCCGGAAGGGGCGCCGTTCGTCATTCGGCTGAAGGCGAGGCAGGATGGCGGAACCATCGTGCACGACAAGGTGCAGGGTGACGTGCGCTTCGCCAACGATCAGCTCGACGACATGATCCTGCTGCGAAGCGACGGTACGCCGACCTACATGCTGGCCGTCGTGGTGGACGATTATGACATGGGCGTGACGCATGTGATCCGCGGGGCAGATCATCTGAACAACGCGGCGCGGCAGTTGCAGATCATCGATGCGATGGGATGGCCCATCCCGGTTTATGCGCATGTGCCTCTGATCCATGGGGCGGATGGAGCAAAGCTTTCCAAGCGCCATGGTGCGCTCGCTGTGCACGAATACGAGCGGATGGGATATCTGCCGGAGGCGATGCGGAATTATCTGCTGCGGCTCGGCTGGAGCCATGGCGATGACGAGTTCATTCCGACCCAGCAGGCCATCGAATGGTTCAATCTGGAGAATATCGGCAAGAGCCCTGCCCGTTTCGACTTTAAAAAGCTCGACAATCTGAACGGGCAATACATCCGCGCCATGAGCGATGCGGCACTCGCCGATGCTGTGGTCAATTATTTGACCAATGAGGAGCCGCCGCGAAAGCTGGATGCGCGCGCGCGCGATCGCCTGAAGGCGGCGATGCCGGGATTGAAAGACCGGGCCAAGACGCTGCTCGAGCTTGCGCAAGGGGCCGAGTTTCTGTTTTCGGACGGACCGCGCACCTTGGATGAGGCGGCGGCCAAAATCCTGACGCCGGAGGCGCGCGCGGTGCTTGGCGGGCTGGTTGCCGCGCTCAGCACGCGGGAATGGGTGGCTTTGGAGCTTGAGGCCGCGACGCGGGCTTTCGCAGAGGCACAAGGGCTGAAACTGGGCCAGGCGGCGCAGCCGCTACGTGCCGCCCTGACCGGGAGGACGGTTTCGCCGCCGATTTTCGAGATGCTGCAAATCCTGGGAAAGGACGAAAGCCTAGTAAGACTATCGGCTTACACCGCCTGACCGGAAAGTGGCGGCAACATTGCCGGCATTAAAGCTGCTGTTAAAGAGGTGACGAATTTAACCAATAGGCTATAAGATTGCTGCAGTGCGATATGAGGGAGATGACCGTCCGATGAGCATGAGAGAAAGCAAGGCAACCCCCGCCGGCTCCGCGACGCTGACCTACAAGGACAAGAACTACAAAATCCCCGCGTTTTCGGGCTCCATAGGGCCGGACGTGCTCGACATCCGAAAGCTTTACGGCGAGGCCGACGTTTTCACCTACGATCCCGGTTTCACGTCGACCGCAAGCTGCGAAAGCACGATCACCTATATCGACGGCGACAAGGGCATTCTTCTCTATCGGGGTTACCCGATCGACCAGTTGGCCGAGAAATCGAACTTTCTCGAAGTCTGCTATCTGCTGCTTTACGGGGAACTGCCGAGCGCTGCGCAGATGGCGGAGTTCGATCATTCCATAACCAATCACACGATGCTGCACGAACAGCTTGTACTGTTCTTCCGCGGTTTCCGCCGCGATGCGCATCCCATGGCGGTGATGTGCGGCGTGATCGGCGCGCTGTCGGCGTTTTATCACGACTCCACCGACGTTAACGATCCGCGCCAGCGCGAGATCGCAAGCCACCGCCTGATCGCCAAAATGCCGACGATCGCAGCGATGGCCTACAAATACTCCGTGGGGCAACCGTTCGTTTATCCGTCGAACGATCTGGGCTATACGGAAAACTTCCTGCGCATGACGTTTTCGGTGCCGGCCGAGGAATACAAGGTCAATCCGATCCTTTCGAAGGCGCTGGATACGATTTTCATTCTTCATGCCGATCACGAACAGAACGCGTCGACCTCGACCGTGCGGCTGGCCGGATCTTCGGGCGCCAATCCGTTTGCGTGTATCGCGGCTGGCATTGCATGCCTTTGGGGACCCGCGCACGGCGGCGCGAACGAAGCAGCACTCAAGATGCTGGAAGAGATCGGCAGCGTCGATCGTATTCCCGAATTCATCAAGCGCGCGAAAGACCCGAGCGACAATTTCCGCCTGATGGGTTTCGGCCATCGCGTCTACAAGAACTACGACCCGCGCGCCAAGGCGATGCAGATTCAGGCGCACAACGTGCTTGAGGAAGTGGGCCACCAGAACGACCCGCTGCTGAAGGTGGCGATGGAACTGGAGCGGATTGCGTTGCAGGACGATTATTTCGTTTCCAAGAAGCTCTATCCGAATATCGACTTTTATTCGGGTATCACGCTGCGTGCGCTGGGCTTCCCGTCCAGCATGTTCACTGCGCTGTTCGCATTGGCCCGCACCGTGGGCTGGATCGCGCAGTGGAAGGAAATGCTGGAAGACCCGCACCAGAAGATCGGGCGGCCCCGGCAGATCTATACCGGTCCCACGGAACGCAATTACGTCGACCTGACGAAGCGCTGATCAACGGCTCGCGCGGACAAAATCGACAATCGTACGGGCGGCGCGCAGCGAAGGCGGCTCGCCGCCCTCGCCCAGCCTGTGAGCGGCTTCTTCGAGGTCGGCAATCTGGCGTTGGGCCGCTTGTGCATCCTGAAACAGCGTGACGACGGCGTTGGCCAGATTTTCCGGCGACGCGTCGGCTTGCAGAAATTCAGGAACAGCTTTGCGTTCGAGCAGCAGGTTGACCAGCGTGAAATACGGCAGCTTGAACAGCCAGCGGCCCAGCGCGTAGGTCACGGCGCCGACGCGATAGGCCGCGACGAAGGGCGTGCGCGATAGCGCCAGTTCTGTGGTCACCGTTCCAGATGCCGCGAGCGCCGCATTGGCGGCATCAAAAGCGGCGAATTTGTCGTCATCGCTTTCGATGAGGTGGATCGGCGTCGGCCAATCCTTGATCGCCGCGCGCACGCGAGCAGCGACGTGGGGGACTGTCGGGAGAATCGCGACGAGGTTGGGGATGCGTTTTGCAGCGATGCGCACGGCTTCGCGGAAAATGGGCAGGATGAAGCGGATTTCGTTGGTGCGGCTACCCGGCAAAACGGCAAGTAACGGGGCGTCTGCGGGGATATTCAGGCGGGCGCGCAATTCGGCGCCACCTTTCATGCGCGCCGCGCGTTCGATGACCGGATGGCCGACGAAGGTGGATTTTAGGCCATGCCTCTCGAAGAACGGCGCTTCGAACGGCAGGAGCGCGAGCACCAGATCGAAATATTTCGCCATGGCGCGCGCGCGATAGGCGCGCGAAGCCCAGACCTGCGGGGCGACGTAGTTGATCGTCTTGATCGCGGGATCGGCGCGTTTCAGAGCGCGCGCGATGCGATGGGTGAAATCGGGACTGTCGATCAGCACGACAGCATCGGGGCGCGTGGCAAGGGCACAGTCTCGCGCCTGGCGGACGCGGGCGAGGATTCTGGGAATCTTGGGTACCACTTCGCTCAGGCCCATGACGGCAGTGTCGTCCAATGCAAAGAGCGTTTGCAAACCCTGTGCTGCCATCGCGGGGCCGCCCACGCCGGTGATCGCGACGTTGCCGCCTTCGATGGCATGTAGTCCCGCCATCAATTGCGCGCCGAGTTGATCGCCAGACGGCTCGCCACAGACGAGCATGAGCGAGATTTTCTTTTCAGGAACGGCGCTCATGCCTTTGCCGGCTCAAGGCCCACAATGAAGATGTTCGCGGCATCGGCTGCGCGGACGACGTTTTCACGATCTACGATGAGTGCGCGATTTGCTTCGACAGCTATTCCGGCAAGTCCGGCAGCAGCGACGTTTTTTACGGTTTGAATGCCAATAACAGGGAGATCGGTTTTACCATCCTGTATCGGTTTGGGCGCCTTGACCAACACGCCGCGTGGTTTCGCAGGCGTGCCGCGCAGGCGTTCCGGAAGCTCGGCAACGCGTTTCAACATCGCATCGGTGCCTTCGGCAGCTTCAACCGCGAGAACAAGGCCATCGCAGACGGCAGCCGCCTGACCGATATCCAGTTCGCCGAGACGAGCGACAACTTCGAAGCCCTTGGCGACATCTTTCAGGGAGTCGCTCGATGGGGAATGCTTGCCGACATTGCCCTTGCGTACGACAAGGGACGGAGCGGCTTCCGCGATGCTGACGACCCGGTAACCTTCCTTTTCGAAAATCTCGACGATGGCACGCAGAAGCGCATCATCGCCCTTCAACGCCACTGCGGCGACCCGCGGCATCAGCAATGCACCTTTGGTATCGAGCCGCACGTCCGACAGGCGCGGGCGGTCGACCTTGCCGGCGAAGATGATGTCCTTGCAGTTGTTGGAGGAAAGTGCGCGCAGCGTTTTTCCCATTTCGCCGAGTGAAACGGCTTCACACGAGAATTGGGTGGTCCAGTCGTCGTTCTTACCGGTGAGCGAAACAACAAAGACTTCGCGGCCGCCTTCGCGTGCGGCCTCGGCAACGGCGCGCGGAAGATCGCCGCCACCGGCGATGATCCCGAGCTTGCTCATTCCGCGTCGTCCGCTTGCGCGCGGCGGCGGTGCGGGATGGCGATGGGAAGCTTGCGGTCGTACAGAATGAAACTCGTGATGTCCTGCACTTCGGCGACGTCCGGCCAGTTTTCGCTTGCGCGTTGTGCACGGTCGTAGAGGCTGCCACCTTCGGTGTGGAAGATCAGGCGATAGGCGGCGCGGACTTTGTGGATGGTTTCGCGCGGCACGTTGCGGCGTTTCATGCCGATGATGTTGAGGCCATCGAGCGCGGGACCCCGGTCGATGCCCATACCGTACGGGATCACATCGCGTGCAACGCCGGTGAGACCACCAATAAAGGCGTATTTGCCGACACGACGGAATTGGGCTACGGGCGATGTGCCGCCGATGATGACGCCGTCGCCGACTTGCGCGTGACCGCCGAGTTGCACACCGTTGGCGAACGTCACGTCGTTGCCAACGTGGCAGTCGTGACCGATGTGCGACGTGGCCATGAAGTAGCCGCGGTCACCGATCTGCGTAACGCCGCCGCCTTTTTTGCTGCCGGTATGCATGGTGACGGCTTCGCGTATCACCGTGTCTGTGCCGATGATGAGGCGGGCATCCGGATCGTTGTGATTGCGGATCTGGCCTTCATCGCCCAACACCGCGTGACTGTGCACGACCGAGCGGGCGCCGAGTTCGACGCGGCCTTTCATGACAACGTGCGAATGCAGACGAACGCCCTCGCCCAGAACGACATGCGGGCCGACGATGCAGTACGGGCCGACCTCGACGCCGTCGCCGAGCGTGGCGCCGTCTTCAACGATCGCTGTGGGATGGATTGTCATTGGACTGCGGGCCGTCGGCGATCATGGCGCTGTATTCGGCTTCGGCACACAGCGTTTCGCCGACATAGGCTTCGCCCGCGAAACGCCACACCATGCCGCGATTGCGCAATGCCTTGACGGGCATGCGCAGCATGTCTCCCGGACGAACCGGGCGGCGGAAGCGGGCTTTCTCGATGGTCATGAAATAAACGAGGCGGCTCCCGGCTGCGAGACCCAAGGTTTGCATCACCAACGCGCCGGCGGTTTGCGCCATCGCTTCGACGATCAGCACCCCGGGCATCACAGCGAAAGATGGGAAATGACCCTGGAAGTGCGGCTCGTTGAAAGACACGGCTTTCCAGCCGGTGGCGCTTTGCGCCGGAACGATGTCGGTCAGCCGTTCGACGAAGAGAAAGGGAGCACGGTGTGGGAGCAAACTTTTGATCTGCTCGACATCCAATTCCAGCTTCACAGGCTCAGTCATCTTTTTTCTTCCGACGCTTGGCCAGGAGGGCAACCGCAGCCAGTTGCCTTCTCCACTCGCGTACAGGAACGGGCGGCGCACCACCCCAATCCTGCCCGTCATACTCTCCCGGAGGCACGCCTGCCCTGGCCGCGAAACGCGCGCCATGGCCGACGCGAACATGGTCGGCCAATCCGACCTGCCCGCCGAGCACGACGAAATCGCCGAGCTCGCAGCTTCCGGATATGCCGACCTGGCCGACGATCATGTCGTGCCGTCCGAGGCGGTTGTTGTGCCCAATCTGCACCAGATTATCAATCTTGGTGCCTTCCCCGATCACCGTGTCGCCCAACGCGCCGCGATCGATTGTGGTGCAAGAGCCTATCTCGACCTTGTCTTGAACAATGACGCGGCCCAGTTGCGGAATCTTTCTGTGGCCGCGCCGATCCGAAGCGAAACCGAATCCCGGCTGGCCGATTTGTGCGCCAGGAAGGATGAGCACGTCGTCGCCGATATAGCTGTGCGTGATCGTGACATTCGCGCCGATCTCGCCGTTTCGGCCAATGGCAACGCCGCGGCCGATGACGGTATTGGGGCCGATGCGCACGTTGTCGCCGATCTCGGCATCGGCGCCAATCACCACGCCCGGACCGAGGACCACGTTCTGGCCGAGACTGGCGCTTGGATCGATGGCTGACGACTGCGCCCACGCGACTTGCGAGTGATCGGGATAGAACAATGCCGCGACGTCCGCGAAAGCATGCTGCACGGAGTCGACGGCAAAAAGCGTCATGCCGGCAGGGGCCACCCGCGTATCCGCGCGCGCGATGAAACAGAAACCGGCACGCGATTGCGAAAATTGAGGAGACGCACCGGAGCCGGAGAAAAATGTCAGATGCCCGTCACCCGCGCTCGAGAGACTTGCCACATCCGCGATGACAGATTGCGCGTTCGCGCTTTCGGGCAGGCTGATGCCTGCCCGTGCGCAAATATCGGCCAGCGTGAACGGGCCCTTGTTATCGAAGAAGCGCGGATCGGCCATCAGTTCGTCACGGCCGAACGTCCGTCAGCCCTGCTTGGGCTTGGGCGGCGAAACGAGGTTGACCTTCACGGTGGTCATCTTCTGGTCGAGACGCTGGATGGCCGTGCGCGTGATGTCGATGTCGCCGGTGCCCCACACAATCGCACCGCGATCTAGCAGCAGCGTGGCGCCGCGTTCCGTCATGATACCCTGCACGATCGGACCGAGAGCCGTTTCGATCTTCTGACGCGCCTCAAGCACGCCGCCCTGAATCTGCTGCTGGCGGAGTTCGACCTTCGCCTGAAGAGAACGTTCGCGATTCTGGAAATCGGCGATCTTCTTGGCCTTCACGTCGGGCGCGAGGATGGCGAGTTGCTGCTGAAGAGCGGTGCCGTCCTTGCGGAGCTGTTCTCCCTGTCCCTTGAATTCCTTCTCGGCGGACTGGGTATAACCGTTCACTTGCCGCACGATGTCCTGGCCGACCTTGGAAAGCCGCAGAATGGCTTCCCGGTTGATGACCAGTATCTTCGGAACCGGGGTTCCGGCGAGTTTGGGTTGGGCGTTCGGCTGAGCGGCAGCCGGCGTCGCAAACATCGAGGCAGCTATGGCAAAGGCCCCGGCGGCAATAGCCCCACGGGCGAAAATCGTTTTATGTTTCATGGAGTTACAGTCCTGTCCCAGCACTGAAGTGAATGATTTCCGTCCGGTCGTAAGGCGTTTTGGCGAACGGTATCCCAAAATCGATCTGGATGGGCCCGAAGGGCGACTTCCAGCCTACGCTAATACCGGCCGAAGCGCGTAGCGCGAGATTGTCGGCAATGCAACTGTTCAAGGCGACGCCACCCGGCTTCACGTGCTTGCAGATTTCGTAGGCCGCGGTACTGGAATCCCGGTCGATCCGGCCCAACGTGCCGAAATCGCTGAAGAGCGAGGTGGATATTCCGTAATCTTCCGGCAGAAAATTGGGCACCCGGATGTTGACCGAGCCGATGGCATAGACGTTGCCTCCGACGGCGCCACTGTTGCCGGGGATCGCCACGTCGCGCGGGCCGATACCGGCGATCTGGAAGCCGCGGAAGCTATCCCCGCCCTTGAAGAAGCGTTCGTTGATGCGGACGTTCTGGCCATCGTAAGCGGCGATGTAGCCCGCGCTGCCCGTCAAGGATCCGATCACGCCGTCGAAGAACAGACGGTGATAAACGCTCGCCGAGGTTTCGGCGCGCATATATTTCAACGTGCCGCCGAAACCGGCGAAGTCCTGACTGAAGCTGAACGTCAGTCCCTTGGTCGGCTTCTGGTAATCGTCCAGCGTGTTGTAGCTGAACGTGTAGCCAATCAACGAGGTCTGCGTGGTGCCAGCCGCATCGAGAATCTGTTGCGGGATGTTGGCAATGTTGTACGGCGTGACCTTGTCGATGCGATAGCTGTAGCGCAACTGCACGCTGCCGAATTCGGAGGTCGGGAAGCCGAAGCGGAACGTCACTGCGGACGTGTCGCCCTGATAGGCCGCCTGATCGAAGTTGGTCAGATATTTGATGAGATCGACACCTGCGGCCAGCGGTTTGTCGAGGAAGTATGGCTCTGTGTAGCTGACCTGGAACTGCTTGCTGATGGACGAAAGCGCCGCGCTCAGGCGCAGATACTGGGCGCGGCCGAACAGGTTGCGTTCGGTGTAGCTGAATTCGCCGACGAACGAGCTTTGTGAGGAATAGCCCGCGCCGAGCGAAAGTTCGCCGGTGGATTGTTCGGTGACGGCGACATTGAGCGTTGTCTTGTCGGGCGCGCTGCCTGGCGCGGTCTTGATGTCGACATCTTTGAAGAAGCCGAGCGCGCGGATACGGGTACGCGAGCGGTCGAGCAGCACGCGGTTGAAAGCATCGCCTTCGACCAGGCGCATTTCGCGGCGGATCACCTTGTCCAAGGTACGCGTGTTGCCGGTAATGTTGATGCGTTCGACATAGACGCGCGGCCCCTGATCGATCTTGAGCACCACGCCGATGGTGCGGTGTTCGCGGTCGCGGCGGATGCGCGGGTGAACCTCGGCGAAGGCATAGCCTTTCGTGCCAGCGGCGTTGGTCAGCGCGTCGATGGATTTCTGGATCAGTTCGGCATTGTAAGTATCGCCGCTGTGGATCGGGATGCTGTTGCGCAGGACTTTGGTATCGAGTTCCTTGATGTTGGACTCGATCTCCACGTCGCCGAATTTGTAGACCGGGCCTTCGTCGATGGTGAATGTCAGATAGAAGGCGGAACGATCCGGCGTGAGCTGGGCAACGGCGGAGACGACGTTGAAGTCGGCATAGCCGTGGCTGATGTAGAAACGGCGGAGCTGTTCGCGGTCGAACGTCAACCGGTCGGGATCGTAGTTGTCGTTGGTGGCGAGGAATTTCCACCAGGCACTTTCTTCCGTCGCAATCTGGCTGCGCAGCGTGTCGTCGTCAAATACCTTGTTGCCGATGAAGGTGATGCGGGCGACGCCGGTGGTGGCGCCTTCGTTGATCGAGAAGATCAAGTCGACACGGTTCTGCGGACGCTGGATGATTTCGGGATCGACGCTTGCCGCAAATTTGCCGTTGCGGCGGTAAAGTTCGATGATGCGCTGAACGTCGGCCTGCACGCGGGCGCGCGTGAAAACGGTACGCGGCTTGAGCTGAAGTTCCTTTTGTATGTCTTTCGTCGAGACCTTGTCGTTACCCTCGAAGTCGATCTGGTTGATGATCGGGTTTTCGACCACCTGGATGGTGAGCGTCTGCCCATCCCAGCGAAACTTCACGTCGGCGAAAAGCCCGGTCGCGAAGAGAGTCTTCAACGAACGGTCGACCGCCTGTTCGTCATACTGATCGCCTTCGCGGACTGAAATGTACGAAAGGACCGTTGCCGGTTCGATACGCTGCGTGCCCGCGACCATGATGCGGCGGATCGGCGGACCGAGCGGAAGCGAAACAGATGGCGAAGAACTTGGCGCTTTCGGATTGAGCATCTGCGCGAAGGAATCCTGCGCGCCAATGGTAACCATAACGGACGTGCACAACGCAGCCGTACGCAATATTTTCACGGACAGATTGGCGATGGATGTCATCCACTCGTCTCTGGTCTAGCCGCCGGGCGTTACGGCGGACTTAGTGGCTTCAGAAAAGATCCAACCGGACGAGGTCGTTCCAGGTCACCAAAACCATGAGACCGAGAACAGCCGCCAGCCCAAGCCTAAATCCCACGTCCTGAGCGCGGACGCCAAGCGGCCGTCCCAGAACTGCCTCGAATCCATAGTACAGAAGGTGCCCACCGTCGAGCAGCGGGATAGGAAAAAGATTGATGAGTCCAATACTTACGGACATTAACGCAGCGAGGGTAATCAGCGCTACAAAGCTGATGGAAGCCACTTTTTGTGACACCGACGCCACCCCGATGGGGCCGCGAAGTTGGCTCGTATCGGCATAACCTGTGCTCATCTGCCACATATAGACGAAGGTGCTTTTGACGATCAGCCACGTCTGTTCGGAGGCCGCATCCACCGCCTGAATTGGACCGAAATGGACTCGCGTGATCCGGTCGGGTTTGACGATGTTGGTGATGCCCAATCCCATCATGCGGTTCTTGCCGCCGAAGGGATCGTTGAGCGTGGTCATCTTCGGTTTGGCCATGACCGTGAGCGCGTGGCCATTGCGTTCGAGGCCGATGGCAAGCGCCTCGCCCGTGTTGAGCGTGACGATCTGTTTGATTTCGCTGAAATCGTTGATCGGGCTGCCGTTGATGGAACGGACGAGATCGCCCTTCTGGATGCCCGCGAGGGCCGCGGGACTTCCCGGCACAACGCCGTCGACGATAGGTTTGTTGTAGCTCTGGCCGAAGATCATGAACATCGCGGTGAAGATCACGATGGCCAAGATGAAATTTGCGAAAGGTCCGGCGGCGACAATTGCTGCGCGCTGCCACAACGGCTTCAACGGAAAAGCACCTGCGCGTTCGTCTTCCGGTAAACTTTCAAGAAGTTCACGATCGGGTGTGCTGGCGGCACCGATGTCGCCAAGGAATTTCACGTAACCGCCGAAAGGAATCCAGGAGATCTTCCAGCGCGTACCACGGCGATCGTTCCAGCCGACGATCTCAGGGCCGAAGCCGATGGAGAAAGTCTCCACCGCCACGCCGCACCACCGCGCGACGAGGAAGTGACCGAGCTCGTGGAAGAAGACCACGACCGTGATGAGAAAGATGTAGGCCGGAGCACCGCTCGGCAGCCAAGCAAGAAAATCGTGCAACGCCGTCATACGTCTTCCTCGCGCTTCTCCCGAAGCTCTAGTTTCTTATCGTTCTGCACACATCGTTTGCCCACTGGCGGGCTTCGCTATCTGCAGCCAGCACCACCGAAAGATCGGAAGGCGGATGGTTCGACAGCTTTGCTTCTCCCGTTTCCAGCGCCGCTTCGACCACGCGCGGAATATCGAGGAAACCGATGCGACGATCCAGAAACGCCTCTACCGCGATCTCGTTGGCGGCGTTCAGGATGGTAGGGGCGAGCCCGCCTGTGCGCAAGCAATCGATCGCCAACCTAAGTGCCGGAAAACGCTCGGAATCCGGGGCGAAAAAGCTTAACGGGCCCATCGTCGCAAGATCGAGTTTGCGAGACGGAGAGGCGATACGCCGCGGATGCCCGATGGCATGCGCGATGGGCGTGCGCATGTCTGGCGCGGAGAGATGAGCCAGCGTCGTTCCATCCTGATAGGTCACCATGCAATGGACGATGGATTGCGGGTGAATGACGACGCTCAAACGCTCGCTCGGCAGCGCGAAGAGATAATGCGCTTCGATCAGTTCGAGGCCTTTGTTCATCAGGCTCGCGCTATCGAGCGAGTTCTTCTTGCCCATCGACCAGACAGGATGCGCCACGGCCTGTTCCGGCGTAACGTCGCGCATGCGTTCGGTCGTCCATTCGCGGAAGGGGCCGCCTGATGCAGTGAGCGTGACGAGTTCGACCTCGCCCGCATCACCGCCATGAAGAACCTGGAAGATTGCGTTGTGTTCGGAATCGACCGGGATCACAGAGGCGCCGGACTTTTCCAGCGTCTCGCGGAAGACCGCCCCTGCTGCGACCACGCATTCCTTGTTGGCGAGCGCCACCACCGCGCCACGACGGATCGCTTCGAGTGCAGGTTCGATGGCGGCGGCACCGACTATTGCGACCATTACGAAATCGGATGGACGCGCGCCGGCGGCGATCACGGCTTCGCGGCCCGATGCGGTGTCGATTCCGGTGCCGGCGAGCGCGGACTTCAATTGGCCGTAGAGCAATGGATCGCCGATGACGGCGACCTTCGGTTTGATCTCACGCGCTTGCTTCGCCAGCAATTCCACATTGGCTTGCGCGGTGAGCGCTTCGACCGGCATGGCATCGGGGCCATAAGTCTTGCGGGCATGTGCAATGACATCGAGCGTGCTGACGCCGATGGAGCCTGTCGAACCCAGCACGGTAATGCGGCGTTGAAGCACCGGGCTCAGATCGGGAAGCGACCCATTGGTTTTTCCGGCGATCGCTTTCATGCCGTCACCATCGGATTGATGCCACCTACGAACACCACCGCAGCCAGAACAGGAATAGCCAGCAAGGTGGAATCGATGCGGTCCAACACGCCGCCATGGCCGGGAATCAATCCGCCGCTGTTCTTGATGCGGAAGGTCCGCTTCACCCAGGATTCAAACAGGTCGCCCATATGTGCAATCACTCCAATCAGCGCGGCAAATACGGCACCACGCGCTGCCCCCAAATTCATCATCGCGAATGCAACACCTCCGGCAATCGCGGCCAGCAGTATACCCCCAAAAAAGCCCGCCCATGTCTTGTTCGGCGAGAGAGCGGGCCACAATTTCGGGCCTCCGATCAGGTTCCCGGACACGAAGGCGCCGGTATCGGCGGCCCAGATCGCGAGGAAAAAGACCAGCAACAGGCGGAAACTCTGTTCCGGCAAGGTGCGCAACATGACGGCCGCCAGCGCGGGGATTCCGAGATAGAGCACCCCGCCCGCTTCCCACAGAGCCAAGCGGCCGCGGACGGTGGCGAGCGCGAAACTGATGAGGGTCCCAAAACCGACGATGGCCCACGGCAAGACCGATCCCGGCTTTTCGACCTCGATACAAACAGCGAGGATGACGACGAGACTGGTGACGAAGAACTCTTCTGTGAACTTGCCTTGCGCGATCATGCGATGCCATTCGCGCGCGGCGGCGATGAGCACTGCCGCAATGAGAAGCGCGAAATAGAAGCCACCTTCGTAGAGGGCAGCAACGGCAAGCGCCGCAAGCAGACCGCCGAATAGCGGACGGGTAATCCAACCAAGCGAAAACTTCAGCGGCTTGCGGCCGCCGTTCGGGATCCCGCTGGCGGGCGCGGTTTCAGGCGTCTCGTTCAAGCGACGGCGTCCGAGGCGACCGCGCCGAAGCGGCGTTCGCGCTGCGCAAATTGTTCGAGCGCGCTGGTGAATTCCTTGCCGCTGAAGTCCGGCCACAGCGTATCGACGAACAGGAGTTCGGCATAAGCCGATTGCCAGAGCAGGAAATTGCTCAGGCGATGTTCGCCGCTGGTGCGGATGATGAGATCGGGTTCGGGAAGGCCGCTGGTGAAAAGACGGCTGGAGAAAAGTTCGGGCGTGATCGTTTCCGGATCGAGTCGGCCCTCGAGCGCCGCACGTGCGAGTTCGCGCGCGGCATTGCAAATCTCTTCCTGCGCGCCGTAATCGAAAGCGAGAGTGAGATTGAGGCCGTTGTTGTGCGCGGTGCGCGTTTCGGCTTCTTCGATCATGGTACGGATGTCTCGCGCCACGCGGCTGCGCGAACCGATAACGCGAACACGCACATTGCGTTCGACGAGATCGTCCAGATCGTCCCGGAAGTAGAGCCGGAACAGGCCCATCAAATGATTGACCTCGAGCTTCGGGCGCTTCCAGTTCTCGGACGAAAAGGCATAAAGCGTGAGATTGCCGAGGCCCAATTCACTGGCGGCGCGCACCACGTCGCGTACCGCCGAAACGCCTGCGACATGCCCCGCCTGCCGGGGCAGATGACGGCGCTGGGCCCAGCGGCCGTTGCCATCCATGATAATGGCGACGTGCTGGGGAAGACTTCCTGGCGGGCGATTCATGACCGTCATCTACGCAAACCTACTGATCGCCCCCGCCCTTTGACAGCCTAAACCTGCATGATTTCCTGTTCTTTGCCGTGAAGGGCGGCGTCGATGTCCTTCACATGGGCGTCGGTGAGCTTTTGCAGTTCATCGCCCAGCTTATGATGCTCGTCCTGGCTGATTTTGTGGTCTTTTTCGAGCTTTTTCAGGAGATCCATCCCGTCGCGACGGACGTTGCGGACAGCCACGCGGGCGGCTTCGGCATATTTGTGGGCCAGTTTGGCCAATTCCTTGCGGCGTTCCTCGTTCAGTTCGGGGACCGGAATACGCAGAAGCTGGCCGTCCACCTGGGGGTTGAGGCCGAGGCCGGCATCGCGGATGGCCTTGTCCACGGCCTTCACCAGTCCCTTGTCCCAGACCTGGATGGTTAGGAGACGAGGTTCGGGGGTCGAGATATTGCCCACCTGGTTGATGGGAAGCTGGCTGCCATAGGCATCGACCGTCACCGGCTCGACCAGCGCGGGGCTCGCCCGGCCGGTGCGCAGGCCCGAGAATTCGCTTTTGAGCGTTCCCACGGCGCCATTCATGCGGCGGTTGAGGTCTTCCTTGTCGAATCCGGCTGCCATGGCAAACCCCTATTGTGGCGGACGGGCGTTAACCCGAAGCCGCCTGTTCCTGGATGATCGTACACCGGCCTTCGCCCCGGAGCACGGCTGCTAGCGCACCCCGATCATGGATCGAGAATACGATGATTGGGATACGATTTTCCCGCGAAAGGCTGACCGCGCTTGCATCCATTACCTGAAGATCGCGGGACAAGACCTCGTGATAGCTCAGGGAATCGTAACGCTGCGCGTTGGTCACCTTCTTGGGGTCGGCGCTGTAAACGCCATCGACCTGGGTGCCCTTGAGCATGGCATCGCAGCTCATTTCAGCGGCGCGAAGGGCGGCTGCGGTATCCGTTGTGAAGAACGGATTGCCCGTACCGGCGGCGAAAATCACCACCCGCCCCTTTTCCATGTGGCGAATAGCGCGGCGGCGGATATAGGGCTCGCACACCGTAGACATAGGGATGGCAGACTGGACACGGGCCGGGACTTCCATCCGCTCCAACGTGGCCTGTACCGCCAGCGCGTTCATCACGGTGGCGAGCATGCCCATGTAGTCGGCCGTGGCGCGGTCGATGCCTTTAGCAGCGCCCTGCAGACCACGGAAAATGTTGCCACCGCCGATGACCATGCAGACCTGGCTGCCGGCGCGGACGGCGTCTTTCACATCCGCCGCGATGCGATCGACCACGGCCACGTCGATGCCGTAGCCATTATCGCCCATCAAGGCTTCACCGGAAACTTTGAGGAGGATCCGGCGGTATTTGGGAACGGCCGTCATGTTGTCCTCCTCCTGTGCGTCTCAGCGGCCCGCGAGCTTGTTCACTTCGTCGCTGAAATCGTCGTCGATCTTCTCGATGCCTTCGCCGACCTGGAAGCGCACGAAGCCCACGACTTCGACCGGCTTGCCGATTTCCTTGGCGAGCTTTTCGACCGCCTTGTTCACCGGCGTCTCGCCGTCGATCACGAAAATCTGCGAGAGCAGAACGGACTCTTCGTAGAACTTGCGCATACGGCCTTCGATCATCTTTTCGATGACATTGTCGGGCTTGCCGGATTGCTTGGCGAGTTCGCGCTGGACATTGCGTTCGCGTTCGACGATTTCGGCCGAGAGATGTTCCGGCGTCAGCGCCAAGGGAGCCGCCGCCGCGACATGCATCGCAAGCTGCTTGCCGAAAGCCGAGAGCTTCGCAGCATCGCCTTCGGACTTGAGACCTACCAGAACGCCGATCTTGCCAAGTTCGGGCGAGGTGGCGTTGTGAACGTAAGACGCGACAACGCCCGGCTTCACGGCGAGTGCGGCCACGCGGCGAACGCTCATGTTCTCGCCGATCTTGGCGATCAGACCGGTCAGTTCTTCCTGCACGGTCGAACCGCCTATCTGCTTCGAGAGCAGCTTTTCGAGATCGCCATCGATTTCGAGAGCGATCTCGGCGGCGTTCTTCACGAAATCCTTGAACTGGTCGTTGCGCGCGACGAAGTCGGTTTCGGAATTGACTTCCACAAGCGCGCCCGTGTCGCCGCCGACGGCAACACCGACGAGACCTTCCGCGGCGACACGGCCGGCTTTCTTCGCGGCCTTCATCAGGCCTTTGGTGCGCAGCCAGTCGATCGCGGCTTCGGCATCGCCATTGGTTTCGGCGAGTGCCGCCTTGCAGTCCATCATGCCTGCGCCGGTCTTGTCGCGCAGGTCTTTCACCATTGCAGCGGTGATATTCGACATATCCAGAACTCCTGAAAGGCTTAGGCGGCAGTCGCTTCTGCAGCGGCCGGCGTCTGATCCGGCAGCACTGCGGCTTCGCCGGCATCGATACCGGCGGCGGACTGACCTTCCGAAAGACCGTCGATGATCGAGCGCGCGACGAGATCGCAATAAAGCGACAGCGCACGGGCCGCATCGTCGTTGCCCGGTATTGGATAGGTGATGCCTTCCGGATCGGAATTGGAATCGAGGATCGCGGTCACCGGAATGCCGAGCTTGCGTGCTTCGGCGACAGCAATGGATTCCTTGTTCGTGTCGATCACGAACAGCATGTTCGGAAGACCGCCCATTTCCTTGATGCCGCCGAGCGAGCGTTCCAGCTTGTCGCGTTCGCGCAGGAGGCCGAGCAATTCCTTCTTCGTGAGGCCCGAGCCTTGCGCGGAGCTGAGCGTTTCTTCGATCGTGCGCAGGCGCTTGATCGAGTTTGAAATCGTCTGCCAGTTGGTGAGCGTGCCACCGAGCCAGCGGTGGTTCACATAATACTGGGCGCAGCGCTTCGCGGCAGCCGCGATAGGCTCCGACGCCTGGCGCTTGGTGCCGACAAAGAGGATTCGTCCACCGCCGGCGGCGACATCGCGCAGAGCGACGAGCGCCTGGTGCAGCAGCGGGACCGTCTGTGTAAGGTCGATGATGTGGATGTCATTGCGGGCGCCGAAGATGAACGGCGACATCTTGGGATTCCAACGCTGTGTGCGGTGACCAAAATGGGCACCTGCTTCAAGCAATTGGCGCATGGTGAAATCTGGCAAAGCCATGGGAAAACAACTCCTTTTCCGGTTGAGCAAACGCGAGGGGTGTGACCCTTTCGGGCACCGGACGGGGACAGGGCAACTCGCCCCATGAACCCACCCTCGCGCGCGGATGGCGGGGCTTATAGGGGCCACATCGGGCCGATGCAAGAGAGATCGGCCGGACCACGAAGTTCCGGCGTTAACCATAAAATCAGAAAGTTAAGCGTACCTTTACCAAAGTTGCTAACGTTAACTGCGATTCACACTTTGAGGGGCGGGGAAATGAGTTCGTTTGGCAAGATTTTGCGCGGGTTGGCGACAGTTGCCGCGGTGATTACTGGAATGGCAGCGGTTCCCGCAAATGCCTTGCCAATCACATATAATTTCTCGGGAACATTGGATGACGGCACGACGGCCTCGGGCGTTATCACGCTCAATGAGTACGGGTACGAGTCCGATCCTACCAACATTACAACCATTGACGGCCTTTTCACCGGCTATGCCTACATGGCAGGTATCAATACCGACCCCAGCAACATCAACCACCCGCAAGATACTGTGTTGGACATAAGCCGCAGCCCGCCAGGCTACTACTACTATCAAGGCTTCCTGCATCTTGTGTTCGAACATTCTTTGGCCGACGGCACACCGGACACGCTTGTCGCTGCTGAGTCATTTGAGTGCGACACCTATGACAACGGCTACGGCGTCTGCAGCGGCGGTCCGGATGATGTGCGCTTCTTCACGCAAGGCTCAGCGGATCCCGTTCCCGAGCCGGCTTCGCTGGCGCTGCTCGGCGCGGGCTTGGCAGGATTTGCCGCCCGCCGTCGCAAGCACGTCTGATATCAATCAATTTTGTCGGGAAGCGGCGCCTTTGGGCGCCGCTTTTCGTTTGGGGCAACCCCGTCATGCGCGGAAATGATCTCAACGAGAGCTGAATGCGTCTACAGTCGAGTTCATGGCGCAAAACACCCTCTCCCCGCTTCGGTCCACCATCGTCAATCTTGAACCCAACGGCATCGGCAAGGTCGCCATGCTGGGGTTGGGCGATCCCGGCATCATTCCCCTGTGGTTCGGGGAGAGCGATCTCGTAACACCGGACTTCATTTGCGCGGCGGCGAAGGATGCGCTCGACAAGGGACGGACCTTTTACACGGGGTCTAGGGGTATTCCGCCTTTGCGTGAGGCGCTACGCGATTTTCATGCGCGCACGGTGAAAGCGGACATCGCCGTCGAACGCATCACCGTGCCGGGCGCAGCAATGCTTGCCGTCGTCACGGCGCTGCAATGCGTGGTCGAAACGGGCGACAACGTGGTGTGCATATCACCCGTTTGGCCGAACATCTTTCAGGCCGCGAGGATGACCGGGGCGGAAATCCGATTTACGCGGCTGGATGAAGACTGGAGGGCTACACCACCGAGCTGGCGGCTTGATCTCGAAAAGCTGTTCGCCACCTGCGATGCGCGGACGAAGGCGATTTTCGTTGCATCGCCGGGCAATCCCACCGGATGGGTAATGACACGCGATGAACAAATCGCAATCCTGGATTTCGCCCGCAAACGCGGGATCGCGATTATCAGCGACGAAGTTTATGGAACACTCGTTTATGACGGATCGCTGCATGCACCTTCGTTTTTGCAGATCGCAGAACCGGATGATGCGGTGTTTGTCATAAATTCATTTTCCAAGCCGTGGGCGATGACGGGGTGGCGCATCGGGTGGCTTGTGCATCCGCAAAGCCTCGACCAGCAGATGTATGTGATGAGTGCGGCCAACAATACGGGGGCGACCACGTTCGCGCAGTGGGGGGCGCTGGCGGCACTTTCGCCCAAGGGAGATGAGTTCCGGGGGCAAATGCTTGAGCGGTGCCGGATTGGGCGCGAGGTCGTGGAAGGGTTCTTGCGGGAGCAAAACCGGATTCGCTGGATCAGACCTGAGGGTGCGTTTTACGGCTTCCTGCAAATCGAGGGGCTCAATAACAGTCTCGAATTTGCGAGTGGGCTGGTGCACGGCGCCAAAGTTGGTGTGGCGCCGGGTTCGGCGTTTGGACCGCCGGACGACACCGCATCGGACGCGCATGTGCGGATCTGTTTTGCGCAGGATCCCAAATTGCTGGCGGAAGGATTGCGGCGGCTGAGTGGCGCGGTCTCCTCTCTCTAGACAGCTTCGACCGCGGCGACACCAGACAGCGATTTGATCGCATTGCGGTGTGCGGCGGTGATCTGAAGCTGTTTGGGGAGTTTGATTTCGACTTCCCTGCCCTCGCCGACCGGCACGACGATGGTGACAATGCCTTTGCCGGGACGGCTCAGCTGGGTGGCGATGCCGTTCAGGGGGGATTCGTTTTCAAGAATGATACGTAGCCCCTCCCCCGCATCGGCGGCGGCTTTTTCCAGGTCGTTGCAGGAGAGCGCGCGGAGTTTCAACTCGTCGTCCTGCCAATCGACGGCGACGGCCATCAGCACGGACTTCCCGGCTTCGAGCAGAGGGCGCGACGCGGCAAGGACTTCGGAGAAGACCATCACTTCAAACATGCCGGTGGGATCGGACAGAGAGACGAAGGCATATTGCTGATCGCTGCGGCCGCGGCGTTCCTGCTTTCGGATCACGGTGCCCGCGAGAACAGCGCGAAACCCGGAGCGGCGGCGGTCTTCGTGCAATTGTGCGACGGTTACGGCGCCCAGACGTTTCAGGGCAGCGCGCACGCCGTCGAGCGGATGGCCCGACAAATAGAAACCGATGGCGCCGAATTCTTCGTTGAGGCGGTCATGCGGCAGCCACTCTTCGACCGGCGGCAGGCGCAAGTCTTCCGCAGCTTCGTCACCGCCGCCGAAAAGCATGGATTGGCCCGTCTCGCGCTCGCGCGCGGCGAGCGCGCTGCCGCTGAGTATCACGTCAGCGGATTTGACGAGTTGGTTGCGGTTGCGGTGCAAGCCATCGAAAGCGCCAGCGCGAACGAGGCTTTCGAAGGCGCGCTTGTTGACCAGGCGCGGGTCGATGCGGCGTGCGAAATCGGCGATGGAACGGAACGGGCCGCCCTGTTTGCGCAATTCAACGACGTGATCCATCGCCTGACGGCCGACGCCTTTCACCGCGGCGAGCGCATAATAGATAATGCGTTCTTCGGCGTTCACGGTGAAGAATGAATCCGAACGATTGATGTCCGGTGGCAGGATACGGATGCCCAGCCGTTGGGCTTCCTGGCGAAAAATGTTGAGGCGATCGGTGTTGCCGATATCGAGCGTCATGGACGCGGCGAGGAATTCGACCGGATAATTCGCCTTGAGATAAGCGGTTTGATAGGCGACTTGCGCGTAAGCCGCAGCGTGGCCCTTGTTGAAACCATAGCCTGCGAATTTCGCGGCCTGTTCGAAAATCTGCTGGGCGATGGCTTTGGCGACGCCGCGTTCTTCCGCGCCTTTGACGAATTTCTCTTCATGCGCCGCCATTTCGGAGGCGATCTTCTTGCCCATCGCGCGACGCAAAAGGTCGGCCTGGCCGAGCGAATAGCCGCCGAGCTCGCGGGCGATGTTCATGACGTCTTCCTGATACGTCATGACGCCGTAGGTTTCCTTGAGGATCGGCTCCAGTTTCGGGTGCAGATATTCCGGTTTTTCGCGGCCACGTTTGCAGGCGATGTATTTCGGGATCGAATCCATAGGGCCGGGGCGATAGAGTGCGACGAGCGCGACCAGATCGTTGATATGGTCGGGCTTCATCTTGCGCATCAAATCGCGCATGCCAGCACCTTCGAGCTGGAACACGCCGACGCTTTCGCCGTTCGCCAGCATTTCGAAGGTTTTCTTGTCGTCGAAATCGATGCTTTGCGTGTAAAGCTCGATGCCGCGCTTCTTGAGCAGTTCTTCGCATTTGGCGATGACGGTGAGCGTCTTCAGGCCGAGGAAGTCGAATTTGACGAGACCGGATTTTTCCGCGTCTTCATAGTCGAACTGCGTCACCGGCATATGGGAACGCGGATCGCGATAGAGCGGGACGATTTCATTCAGCGGACGGTCACCGATCACCACGCCTGCTGGATGGGTGGAGGAATGGCGGTAAAGACCTTCGATCTTTTCGACGATGGAGAAGAGATCGCGTGCGGTGGGTTCTTCTTCCTTGATCGCCTGAAGACGCGGTTCGCCTTCCAGCGCTTCCTTCATCGACACCGGATGGCCGGGCGGATTGGGGATCATCTTGGCGATGCGATCGACCAAGCCCAAAGGCATTTGCAGCACGCGGCCCACGTCGCGCACCGCAGCACGAGCCTGCAGCGAACCGAGCGCCATGATGTGGGCCACGCGGTCTTCGCCGTATTTCTGCTGGACGTAGCGCACGACTTCGTCGCGTCGTTCCTGACAGAAATCGATATCGAAGTCCGGCATCGAGATACGTTCGGGATTCAAAAATCGCTCGAACAGCAGCCCGAAACGGATGGGGTCGAGGTTGGTGATGTCGAGCGACCACGCCACAAGTGAGGTAGCGCCCGAACCGCGAACGCCGACGGGGATGCCCTGCCCGCGCGTCCACTTCATGAAGTCGGAGACGATCAGGAAGTAGCCCGGGAAATCCATGCGGATGATGACGTCCAACTCGAATTCGAGGCGGTCGCGATAAACTTTCTCGTCGGCGAACATGCCGTGTTCGGCGAGGCGGCGTTTCAGGCCCGCTTCGGCCTGTGCGCGCAATTCATCGGCGGGCGAAAGGCCGGATTCGGGTTCGAACTTCGGCAGGATCGGGTCGCGTTTCTTCGGACGGAACGCGCAGCGGCGTGCAATTTCTAGCGTGTTCTCGATGGCTTCCGGCAGATCGGCGAATTGCGCGGTCATTTCCGCGGCGGATTTGAAGCGGTGTTCGCGGGTGAGGCGGCGGCGTTCCTGTTGCGAAACGAAGGTGCCATCGGCAATGCACATCAGCGCGTCGTGCGCCTTGTACATGTGCTCCTTGCCGAAATGGACATCGTTGGTGGCGACAATCGGAATGTCGTGCGTGTAGGCGAGTTCGAGCAACGTGTCTTCGACGGCGCGTTCTTCCGGCAGGCCGTGACGTTGCAATTCGACATAGAGACGGTCGCCGAAAATGGCTTTCAGTTTCAGAAGCAGCTGCTCGCCGGCTTCGGGCTGGCCCGCGACGAGAAGCGTGTTGAGCGGGCCGCCGGGACCTCCCGTGAGCGCGATCAAACCTTCGGCATGCGCTTCCAACTGGGCGAGATCGACATGGGGCCAATCGCCGGGCTGGGCTTCGAGATAGGCGGCGCTGAGAAGTTTGGAGAGGTTTTCGTAGCCCTTCTCGCTTTGCACGAGGAGCGGCAGGCCCGGCGGTTTGGGACGCGAGGCGGATGCGCTGGGTTGGGCGGGCGTCAGTTCGGCGGAGACGAGACAGCCGACGATGGGCTGCACGCCCTTCTTAGCCACCAGTTCGCTGATCTCATAAACACCGAACAGGTTGTTCGTATCGGTGACGGCGACGGCGGGCATCGCGTTGTCTTTGGCGAGATCGGCAAGCTCTTTCGGGCGCACGGCTCCTTCAAGCAGCGAATACGCGCTCTTCACCCGCAAATGAACAAAGGATGCCGCTTTGCGATCCGCCACGGACGCGATTCCCTTTCAGACTGGATTGCTGAGTATCGGAGCCCTGCTCCGCGCGCGACACGCGGCGAAGGCTTCCATCCACAGTTCTTACGACCCCATCACCAGACGTGCCGCATCGGCCATGCCGAACGAAGCGACGATGAAGGTCATCAGGAACAAGCCGGAAATTGCATCTTTGAGCCAGGCAGACATCTCTCTTCTCCATCAAGGGCAGATATTGTTCCATATTTGTTCTCATGGAGTCAAGAACAAAAGGTGATCGGAACAAGTGGCACTTGACTTAACGATTATGTTATTTAACATATCAGTTAAATGAATCAGCTTGACCAAACATTTCAGGCACTTGCCGACCCTACCCGCCGGGCGATCCTCGCGCGGCTGGCGCTGGGAAGCGCCACGGTGGGGGAACTGGCTGCTCCGTTCGATGTCTCGATGCCCGCCGTCTCCCGCCATCTCAAGGTGCTGGAGGATGCCGCGCTGATCGAGAACCAGCGGGAGGGCAAGCACCGGCGCTGCAGCCTGAAACCGCAGGCGCTGAAAGACGCCTACGACCATCTCGACCGCTATGCCCGCTTCTGGACCGGCTCTTTCGACCGGCTGGATGCGTTCTTGAAACAGACTCCGGAGAAGAAGCCATGAACACGATGACCGACGCGCCCGTGCTGATCGTCAAGCGCACCTTCGATGCCTCCCCTGCCCGCGTGTTCGACGCCTGGCTGACGCATGAGCAGTTCCAATCATGGATCGGGCCCGAGGGCGTGACCTGCGAGGTTCCCGTGTTCGAGCCGCGCGTCGGTGGGCGCTATCGGATCGTCATGAAGATGTCAGATGGCGGCACTCTTCCCGTGGTCGGCGTTTTCAAGACGCTGGATCGGCCGAAAGGATTTTCGATGACGTGGAAATGGGAAAGCGGCGAACACGACTCGCTGGTGACTGTTTCGCTGCGCGATCTGGGCGGCAAGACGGAACTGACCTTGCGCCATGATGGCTTGCAGACTGCTGATAATTGCAACGCGCACGAACGCGGGTGGAACGGCACTCTCAACAAGCTGGGGCGTCTTCTTGCGGGGGCACTGGCATGATCACGATCTATGCTTACAAATGGGTTCCGCCGCAGGTGCAAGGGCTGGTGCGCGACTTGCGCCCACGTTGGGCGCTGGAAGAACTTGGTATTCCGTATACGGAGAAACTGATCGGGCTGGGGGAAGATCAGGCTTCGGATTGGTATCGCGCGTTGCAGCCGTTCGGACAGGTTCCGGCGATGGAAGACGACGAGCTTAGGCTTTTCGAGTCCGGTTCGATCGTTTTGCATATCGCGGAAAAGAGCGAAGCGCTTTTGCCGAAGGATGAAGTGGGCAGAAAGCGCGTCACCACATGGATCTTCGCGGCGCTCAATTCCATTGAACCGCCGGTACAGGAACTGGCGTTGATCCATCTGGCTTATAGCGACCAGGAATGGGCAAAGGGACGCAAACCCATGCTCGAGGAATGGGTGAAAAAGCGGCTGTCGCAACTGGCGAAGGTCTTGGACGGAAAAGACTGGCTGGAAGGCAGGTTCACGGCGGGCGACCTGATGATGGTCACCGTGCTCAGGATGTTGAAGGGCACCGGACTTCTCGATGGCGAGCCGGTGATCAAAGCCTATCTGGAGCGTGGCGAAGCGCGGCCCGCGTTCCAGCGCGCACTGGCGGCGCAGTTGGCGGCGTTCGAGAAAGCTGCGTAGCGTTATCTTCCGTATCCATGCATCCCGCTGTCATCCCGGACGCGCGTCAGCGCGATCCGGGACCTATCGAGAAGCGGCATGATGGGTCCCGGCACTGCGCGGCAATCGCCGCTTGGCCGGGATGACAAGTGAAGTTATCGGAAAACATGTAGGCTTTACGCTTGAGACAGCCTGCCCTGATCGAGAACCAGCGTGCGGTCCATGCGGCCGGCGAGTTCATAGTTGTGCGTGGCGACGAGTGCCGCCACGCCTTCGGTGCGGACGAGCGCGAGCAATGCGTCGAATACGCCGCCGGATGTGCGCGGATCGAGATTACCAGTGGGTTCGTCCGCGAGAAGTATTTTCGGATGATTTGCGAGTGCGCGGGCGATGGCAACGCGTTGTTGTTCGCCGCCGGAGAGTTGTGACGGGCGGTGGTCGAGACGTTCGGCCAAACCCAGCGCCGTAAGGAGCCGCTTGGCTTCCTGCTCCGACGCTTTGCGGGATTTGCCGGCAATCAGTTGGGGCATCACCACGTTTTCGAGCGCATCGAATTCCGGCAACAGGTGATGGGCTTGATAGATGAAACCGATGGTATCGCGGCGCAGGCGTGTGCGTTCTGCGTCGGGCAAGGATGACGCCGAGTGATTGCCGATGACGACTTCGCCGCTTGAAGGCGCTTCGAGAAGACCGGCTATGTGAAGCAATGACGATTTGCCAGCGCCGGAAGGACCGACGAGCGCCACGAGTTCGCCGGGCTGGATGGCAAGGCTCACCTCGCGGAAGACTTCGAGTTCGCCCTCGCCTTCCCTGAAGGTGCGCGTCACACGTTCGAGACGGAGGGCGGTGTCACTCATAACGCAGCGCCTCGACCGGATCGAGCCTTGCTGCACGCCAGCTTGGATAAAGCGTGGCAAGCAGCGAAAGCGTCAGCGACATGACCACCACCGCCACCACTTCGCTGGTCTGCATTTCGGCGGGCATCTTGCTGAGAAAATAGATTTCCGGGTTGAAGAGTTCTGTGCCTGTCAGCGACGACAGGAACTGGCGGATGGATTCGATGTTCTGGCAGAACAGCACGCCGATGACGAAACCGAGCAACGTGCCGAAGATGCCGATACTGGCGCCTGCGATGAGGAAAACGCGCATCACCGCACCTCGCGTGGCGCCCATGGTGCGCAGGATGGCGATGTCGCTGCCCTTGTCCTTCACCAGCATGATGAGGCCGGAGACGATGTTAAGCGAGGCCACAAGGATGATCATCGTCAGGATAAGGAACATCACGTTGCGTTCGACTTCGAGCGCGCCGAACAGGCTGGAGTTGATGTCCTGCCAGGTGAGGATGCGCGCGGCTGGGCCGACGGCCTGCGCGATGGCGGGCAGGTAATTCGCGACCTGATCGGGCTGGGCGACCATCGCTTCGAGGCCACTGACGCCATCGCCGAGATTGAAATAGAGCTGTGCTTCGTCCAACGGCATGAAGACGAAGCTGGAATCGTATTCGCTCATGCCGATATTGAAGGTGCCGGCGATGGTATAGGTCTTCACGCGTGGCGTGGTGCCGAAGGGCGTGACGTTGCCCTTTGGCGCGATGAGCGTGATCGTCATGCCGGGGCCGAGGCCCAGTTGCTGCGCCATGCGCCAGCCGATGATCACACTATCGCCGCCCTGAAAACGCGCGAGCGCGCCGGGGCTCAGCGATTTGGAAACGGTGGTGAGCTTGGCGAGATCTTCCTTGCGGATGCCTTTGACCAATGCGCCGCGCGAGACGCTGTTGGCGGTGGCCATCACCTGGCCGTCGATAACAGGCGAAACGCGCACGACACCGGGGACAGCGCGTACCTTGGCGGCCACGTCATCGAAATGCATCAACTCGCCGCCATAGCCCTGCACCACCACATGGCCGGAGAGGCCCAGGATGCGCGACAGGAGTTCGTGGCGGAAACCGTTCATCACGGCCATCACGATGATGAGCGTGGCAACGCCCAGGGCGATACCCACCAGCGAAAACCCCGAGATGACGGAAACGAAACTCTCCCGGCGCTTGGCGCGCAGATAGCGCAGCGCGATCATCCATTCGAAGGCGGCGAAGGCTGGCGTGCCCTTGCCGGCGGGGGTGGGAGTTGCGGTCATTCGGCCGTTCGGTTGATTGGGCGAAGCAGTCTCGGTGTCGGTTTAATGTCGGGTGTTACCTGCTCGACAGCAAGACCGCCAAGCCCTTAATAACCATTTAGCCTGATTGGGGAAACGGCAGTGCTGGTGGCGGTTCTTGCGGCGATGGCGGTGTTTGCCGTGTCCCTGTTCGGCTGGGGGCGGCTGACGGCCCGGCTGTCCGGCACGCAGACCTCCGCGGTCCTGGACATCGCCGTGGGGCTTGCCGCGGTGATTTTCGTGGGCGGGGTGTTGAACCTTGTCCGGCTGGCTTATGCGCCTTCGCTGGCTTTGGTGGTTCTGGTGGGGCTGGCTGCGGCGGCTCGCGACTGGCGGATGTTGCTGGCGGTGGACCGGACGCGGCTGCTTGTCGTGGCGGTGCCGGTGATCGCAATCCTGGCCTTCACGATTGCGACGCAGCTTCCGCCGTCGGTTTACAACGACGCGGACGATTATCCGAAATATTTCTTCCATCCCCTGCGCATGCTGGCATCGGGAACGCTTTATGGCAGCGCTCTAAGTGCGATGGGATCGGAGACGCTGGGCGGAAAGGCGTTTCTCGATGCGTTCGTGGCGGCGCTGTTTCCGTTGCGCTGGCTGAATGCGACCGATGCGGTTTTCGGACTCGGGCTTTGTCTGGCGCTGGCCGGTGCGATGGCGCGAAATATCTGGGCAGCGGTGTTGTGTGTGCTGATCGTGGCTTTCATCGATCCGCAATACATGAACATCTCGCCGCTTTATCTGGGAGCCGCGCTGGTGATGGCGGCGATTGCCCTGTCGCGCGATGAGAAGGGGGTGGCGTCGGGACTTTTGTATGCCGCGTTGATTGCGCTCAAGCCCACTTTCGCGCTGTTCGTGGTCTTGCATCTGGCGTTTCTGGCATTGCTGCGCTGGCGTTTTGCGGCAAAGGCTGCTGGATTTGCGGTGCTGTTCGTTCTGCCATGGATCGCGCTTCACGCGCCGCATTATTGGGTGGCGCTGATGGAGCCCAACGCGTTGCAGGCTTATGGATCTGGCCCGCCGGACAATTTGAACCTGTTTTCGATGGTGCAGCTGACTTACGGATCGACGGTCATACAATTCACGCTGACGATGTTTGCGGCGTTCCTTGCCGGGCTCACAGTCATCTGGCGCGCGGAAGACCGTTTCGTTGCGGCCGCCGCAGCGGCGGGGCTGGCGGCATATCTCGTCATGTTCTTCGTGTTTGGGCCAAGGCTTTCGGGGTATGGCGAGGCCGTGCGTTATTTCACGCCGATGGCGATTGGCGTGGTGACGGCAGTGATGGCGATTTCGGCACGTGGATGGAGGACGGTGTTGGCTGCCGTTCCTCTCGCCGTTTTTTCGCTCTCCCTGGCCCCGCGGATCAACGAGGCGCTAACTTATCGATTCATTCTAGCGTTTCCGTTTGCGCAATCAGAGGACTATCGCAATCTCGATGCGCTGGTGATGAGCGACGCCATGCGCGATCGCATCCGGAAGATGCAGAACATGGTGCCGAAGGGGGCGACCCTTGTGGCGTGGGTCAATGCGCCGTTCGATCTGGATCTCAAGCGCAACCCGATTATCGACATGGATTCCGCGGGGCTCGCCACGCCGTGGGCGGCGTTTCCCGATTCAGGCTACGTCCTCTGGGAATATCGCGGCGTGGCGATGCCGATGGTGCAGGGCCCGATGGAAAGCAGCATCGTGGTGGGCGAGCACGAACGGTTGATCGCCGGGCAGGAACAGAAATTCACGATCGAACTGAAACGCTTCGCGCAGGAAGGCGCCCTGCTCTACAACGACGGACGATTCGCGCTGATACGAATGCCCGGAACCTCAGGCTGAGAAACGGTTGATCGCCGCTTCGAGGGTGAGTTCTTCCTTGGCGCCTGTTGCGCGCGTCTTCACTTCCACAGTGCCGGCGGCCAGCCCGCGGGGGCCGATGACGATCTGATAGGGGATGCCAATCAGGTCCATGGTCGCGAATTTGGCGCCGGGGCGTTCGTTGGTGTCGTCGTAGAGCACGTCTTTGCCGGCCTTGGTGAGCCTGGCGTAGACGTCTTCGCAGGCTTTGTCCGTCGCGGCGTCGCCGGACTTCAGGTTGACGACCGCGACGTCGAACGGAGCAACAGGTGCGGGCCAGATGATGCCGGCGTCGTCGTGACTGGCTTCGATGATGGCACCGACGAGACGAGAGACGCCAACGCCATAGGAGCCGCCATGGATCGGCATGTCCTTGCCGTCCGGGCCGGTGACGTTGGCCTTCATGGGCTGGGAATATTTGGTGCCGAAATAGAAGACCTGCCCCACTTCGATGCCGCGGGCGGAGACACGCTTGTCGGCGGGGACTTCGGCTTCGAAGCGCGCGGCGTCGTGAACGTCTTCGGTGGCGGCGTAGAGATTGGTCCGTTCACGGACGATCGGTTTGAGATCGTCCTGCTCGTAGACGCCTTCGCCGGGGATAGCCATGTCGACGAGATCGCTGTGGAGATAGACCTGGCTTTCGCCCGTCTGTGCCAGCACGATGAATTCGTGGGAGAGATCGCCGCCGATGGGGCCCGTTTCGGCACGCATAGGGATGGTCTTGAGTCCCATGCGCGCAAAGAGGCGCAGATAGGCGACGTACATTCGGTTGTAGGATTTGCGCGCGGCGTCCTGATCGACGTCGAAGGAATAGGCGTCCTTCATCAGGAATTCGCGGCCGCGCATCACGCCGAAACGGGGGCGCACTTCGTCCCGGAATTTCCATTGGATGTGATAAAGGTTCAGCGGCAGCGCCTTGTACGATTTCACATAGGCGCGGAAGATTTCCGTCACCATGTCTTCGTTGGTCGGGCCGTAGACCAGCTCGCGCTCGTGACGGTCTTCGATGCGCAGCATTTCGGGGCCGTAGGCATCGTAGCGGCCGGTCTCTTTCCACAGTTCGGCGGGCTGCAGGGTCGGCATCAGGATTTCGATGGCGCCTGCTCGGTCCATCTCATCGCGCACGATGGCTTCGATCTTCTTGAGCACTTTGAAGCCGAGCGGCAGCCAGGCGTAAATTCCCGCAGCTTCCTGCCGAATCATGCCTGCGCGCAGCATCAGACGATGCGAGACGATCTGCGCTTCGGACGGCGTCTCTCTGAGCACGGGCAGGAAAAAGCGAGACAGACGCATGTGAATCGACCTTCAGGTGTTTCGCTGCTTCTAAGGAAATGCCCTGTTTTCAGCAAATGGGCGCAACCGTTGAAATAAAATATCTCCTAGTGAACTAGTAGTGAAATAAAGCCGCAGATTGTTCGTGACAGCATGACCACATTGCTTTAAGGGTCTCGGCCACAAATTGAGGCGCTGGATACGAGCGGCCAAGTTTGGGGAGATTGCAGGAAGGTTTGAAAGGCCCGGCGACGGGCCTTTCTGCTTTTTGGGGCTTCAGGTCGCTTCGCGTTCTTTCACGGCATCGGCGAATTTCCGCATCAGGCGAACGAATTCGCCGATCTCCTGCGCTTCCCAAGTTTCGAAGATGGTGAGGCCCATCCGCTCGCGGGCGGCGTCGACGAGGTCGGTCATCGCTTTGCCCCTGGGCGTGATCGCGGCCTCTTTCACGCGGCGGTCAGTGGCGTTTTCCTGACGCTTCACGAGGCCGAGGCTTTCGAGCTTGGCGACCTGGCGGCTGACGGTGGTGTAGTCGCGCCCCACCCGGTCGGCCAGATCGACCACACCAATCGGGCCGAAACGCTCAATACCCACCAGCAACGGAAAGAGCGCGCGGTCCAGCGAAATGCCTGCCGCGCGCACCATGCGCTCGTCGTTCTGCGGGCGGTTCATTACGCCCACGATCTCCAGAAGCGCGCCGTGAAGTTGGCGGAGCTGTGGGCCAATATGTGTATTTTGCACTTTTTTCGTTGACGGCATTCCGCGCCTCCTGATATGTGCATATTACACATATTGAGGATGCCATGACAAACCAGACCGATGTGCTGATTTCCGGAGCCGGTGCTGCCGGGCTGACGCTGGCCATCGATCTGGCGCGGCGGGGCGTCCGCTTTCGGCTGATCGAGAAGATGGACAAGCCCTTTGCAGGCTCGCGCGGCAAGGGCATCCAGCCGCGGACGCAGGAGATTTTCGAAGACCTCGGCATCCTCGACCGGCTGGCGGCGATCGGTGACGAATACCCACCGCAGCGCGAACATCGGGCGGACGGCACGCACCGGGATTCGCCGATGATGGAACATCGCGATCCCTCGCCGGATGAGCCTTATCGCAATCCGCTGATGGTGCCGCAGGCCATGACCGAAGCGGTAATGCGCGAGCGGCTGGCCGAACTGGGCGGCAAGGTCGAGTTCGGATGCGAGCTTGTCGGGTTCGCGCAGGGCGAAGGCGGTGTATCCTGCCGCATTCGTACCGCATCCGGAGAAGAAACGGTGCGCGCGCGCTATCTGATCGGCACGGATGGCGGGCGCAGCTTCGTGCGGGCCGCGTTGGGCGTCGACTTTCCGGGCAACACGTTGGGAATCCGCGCCGTTGTTGCCGATCTTCTTCTTGAAGGTCTTCCGCGCGATGCGTGGCATCGTTTCAACGAAGGATCGATGGCGGATCAGATTTCCCTCTGCCCGCTTGCCGGAACCGATCTGTTCCAGTTGCAGGCGCCCGTGCCGCTGGAGGGTGAGATCGATCTCTCCCTCGCGGGATTGGCGGCGATGATCGCTGAACGCAGCAAACGCAAGGATGTTGTTGTGAGGGAAGTCCTGTGGGCATCGGCCTATCAGATGAATGCCCGGCTTGCGGACTGCTATCGGGTGGACCGCGTGTTTCTTGCGGGCGATGCCGCACACATCCACCCGCCGACCGGCGGCCAGGGACTCAATACAAGCGTGCAGGATTCCTACAATCTGGGATGGAAGCTGGCGGCGGTGCTGGCAGGCGTGCCGGATGCGTTGCTCGACACCTATGAAGAAGAACGCAGACCGATTGCGGCCGAGATGCTGGGCCTTTCGACGAAACTGCTGGAGGCCTCGAAGCGCGGCGACATGCAGCGGGGGCGCGAGGTGCACCAGCTCGATCTGGGATATTTCGATTCTTCGCTCTCACTGAACGGCGCTCCGCGCGAGATCGGAATTTCTGCAGGCGACCGCGCGCCCGATGCGCCGATCCGTGGCGCGGGCGGACAATCGTCGCGACTGTTTGAGCTTTTTAGGGGGCCGCACTGGACGTTGCTCGGATACAATACGCAAGGCGATGCCCTCCCCGTCCGTGCCAACCTGCATATCCATCGGATCGGAGCGGAGTTTGACGACATGGCCGGCCATATGGCCGCGACGTATGGCGTTCGGGATGGCGACTGGGTTCTGGTGCGACCCGACGGATATGTGGGCGGGATCGTTTCGGGCGAAGACTTGACGATGCTGGAGCGTTATTTGGCGGGTGTCGGTTTGAGCCGTTTGTGTTGATGTCCCTTCCTTGTCATCCCGGCCGAGCGCAGCGAGCGCCGGGACCCATCGAGAAACGGCACTATAGGTCCCGGCGCGGCGCGATGCTGATGCATCGCTTGGCCGGGATGACAAGTGAGGGGCACTCAACCTGATTGTAGAAGGCTGCGGATCGTAATCTGCGCAACAAGCCCGGATCACATGTCGATCACGCCGAAGCGGATCAGTCCGTAAAAGATTCCCCATCCCACGACGGCAATTGCGGTGGCGATCAGGAATTTGGTGGTGAGCTTCATGGTCGGCTCTGCGTCTTCGCGCATGCCAACCGGCAGCAGACAGAACAGCGCCGTGAACCAGAGGATGGCGAACGCGCCAAGGAACGCCGCGCCGCGGACCATGGCTTACGCCTGTTCGAGTTCGATCAGCGTGCCGTTGAAATCCTTTGGGTGAAGGAACACGACCGGCTTGCCGTGGGCGCCGATGCGGGGCTCGCCGGTGCCGGTGATGGTGGCGCCGCGCTCCTTCATCTGCTTCACGGCAGCGTTGATGTCGTCCACCTCGTAGCAGACGTGGTGGATGCCGCCGGAGGGATTCTTCTCCAGGAACTTGGCGATGGGAGAATTGGCGCCCAGAGGTTCGAGGAGTTCGATCTTGGTGTTGGGCAGTTCGACAAAGACAGTGGTCACGCCGTGGTCGGGCTGCGGGACCTGGCCGGAGACTTTGGCGCCCAGCGTGTCGCGGTAAATAGCGGTCGCCGCCTCGATGTTTTTGGTGGCAATGGCGACGTGGTTGAGGCGGCCGATCATCTTTGCTGCTCCGTTGCTTGTGCGGGTTTCTTAAGGCTGCGCGTGAGGCCGGGCAAGCCTCAAACCGTACTGAGAAGAAGGCCGGACGCCACGGCCTCGATGGCGAAGAAAATCGTGGGCCAGCGGCCAGGCCATTCGCGCAGGGCGGCGACCAGACGGCCCGCCGCCATGCCGGCCAGCGCCAATCCGACGGCGAAGGCGATGCCGCCCTGCCAATAGGGCCGCCAGTAAGGGACGATCAGCACCACGGCCATGGCGAGGCCGAAGCCGCCATAGACGGCCTGGATCTCGTTGCGCGCGGTGGGGGTTTGGGCCGGCAGGTCCATAAGCGCCACAAGCGTCCGCGGGCGGGCGAAGGCGGCAAGTCCCATCAGCGCGAAGCCGATGGCGACGACGATATGCTGGTAGGGTAAGTCCATGCGGTTTTCCCTTGGATCAGGCTAGACCCAGACGATCTCGACGCGCGTGACGGGCTTCTTCCCCCACGCGTCGGCGGCGGCACGGCGCACGGTGCGGCGGGCGCTTTCCTTCAGCGACTCCTCGTCGTCCCGCTTGGGGTTGTGACGGCGAATGACGCCATCGAGCGCCTCACGCGTGCGGTCGTGAATGGCTTCGGGGATGCCTTCAAAAAGAATGGCAGGCTCGGTGGCGATGCGGCCTTTCTGATCGAGCACCAATGTCACGGCGATAAGGCCCGCGAAGCCCATGGCGCGGCGGGCCTTCGCATAGCCCTCGCCTTCGGCAACCAGAACGGTGCCGTCGAGATGGAGGCGGCCGGATGGGGTTTCGTCGATCAGTTGCGCGCGGCCGGGGGCCAGGCGAAAGAGCTGGCCGTTCTCCGGCACGATGGCTTGCGGCACCTGAAGCGATTTGGCGAGGCGGGCATGTTCTTCCTGCTGGCGGCGTTCGCCATGGACGGGCACGGCTATCTGCGGGCGGACCCAGCGATACATCTGGGAGAGTTCTTCACGGCAGGGATGACCCGAGACGTGGACGAAGTGATCCTGTTCGGTGAGGACTTCGACGCCGAGCGCGGCAAGCTGGTTCTGCATCTCGAAGATCGGCAGTTCGTTGCCGGGAATGATGCGCGAGGAGAACACGACCGCATCGCCGGGGCCCAGTTTCACGCTGCGGTGTTCGCCAGCGGCAATACGGGCGAGCGCGGAACGGGTTTCACCCTGGCTGCCGGTACAGAGGTAGAGCACGCGGTTTGGCGGGAGGTGTTCGGCATCTTCCTCCGACAAGACGCGGGGGAAACCTTCGAGATAGCCGGTGTCGCGTGCGGCGTTGACGATGCGGTGCATCGAACGGCCGACAAGGACGAGTTCGCGCCGGTTCTCGCGCGCTGCCTTGGCGACGGATTCCAGCCGCGCGACGTTGGAGGCGAAGGCGGTGACGGCGACACGGCCTTTCAACGTGGCGATCAGTTTGGAAAGGCTGTCGCGAACCGTCGCTTCCGAGCCGCTTTCGCCGGGGACAAGCGCGTTGGTGGAGTCGCAGACGAGTGCAAGCACGCCATCGTCGCCCAGTTTCTTCAGCGCGGATTCATCGGTGAGATCGCCGATCAGGGGATCGGGATCAAGCTTCCAGTCGCCGGTGTGGACGATGGTGCCGAGCGGGGTCTTGATCGAAAGTGCGTTGGGTTCGGGGATTGAGTGGGTGATGGAGACAAAATCGATCTCGAAGGGACCAAGCGAAAGATGGCCGCCGAGGGGCACGATTTTTACGCGCACGGTTTCGTCGAGGCCGGCTTCTTTCAGCTTGTCTTCGATCAGCCGCGCGGTGAACGGCGTGGCGTAAAGCGGGCAGCGCAATTGCGGCCACAGCAACGCGACAGCGCCGATATGATCTTCGTGGGCGTGGGTGAGAACGATGGCGCGGACGCTCTGGCGCTGTTCGGCGAGGAAGCGGATGTCCGGCATGATGAGGTCGATGCCGGGGGTGGACGCCTCGCGGCCGAACATCACGCCGCAATCGACCACGATCCACGAACGATCGTGCGCCGGGCCGTAGCCATAGGCATTGAAGTTCATGCCGATCTCGCCGGAGCCGCCGAGCGGCAGGAAGACGAGTTCGTCGTCGCGCGAGGCCGCCATCAGTTCTTTTTCTTGACGTTGCGCGTGTGAATCATGATGAGACCGCGAATGGTGAGATCGGGATCGAGATGATCGATAGACGTGGTCTGCCTGTGAAACAGATTTGCCAGACCGCCGGTGCCAATGACGGTCATCGGCTTTCCATATTCTTCCTTGATCTTGGTCACGATGCCTTCGATCAGGCCGAGATAGCCCCAATAAAGACCGGATTGCATGGCGGGGATGGTATCTTTGCCGATCACGCTTTGGGTGCGCGCGACGGCGACGCGCGGCAGCATGGCGGCGGCCTGATGCAACGCTTCGGCGGAGAGGTTTGCGCCCGGCGCAATGACGCCGCCCTCGTAATCGCCCTTTTCACTCACAATGTCGAACGTGGTGGCGGTGCCGAAATCGACGACGATCAGCGCGCCTTTATACGCGGCGTGCGCGGCGATGGCATTCACCAGACGATCCGCGCCAACGGCCGTGGGCCGGTCGACCTTTATATCGATACCAAGCTCGACATCAGGATCGCCCACCACGATGGGGTCGCATTTCAGATATTTGCGGCAGAACATCCGAAGATCGAACATCGCGGCGGGCACTACGGAGGCGATGATCGCGGAATCGAGATCGGCAAAAGTGAGCCCCTCAAGCGCCATCAATGGCTGGAGAAGGACCGCGTATTCATCGGCGGTGCGCGTGGTCTCGGTAACCGCGCGCCATTCGGCACGCACTTCCTTGCCGTCGTACACGGCAAAGACGATGTTCGTGTTACCCGCGTCGATGGCAAGCAGCATTTTGGTTATCCAAAAAAGACTTCGCCCGCGGCGATGATGCGGGTTTTGCCCTGGCCTTCGCGCAGGATGAGGGCGCCGGTTTCGTCGATGCCTTCGAACATGCCCCAAAATTCTCCATCCGAAAGGCGTGCGCGGATGCGCGTGCCCAGTCCTGCCGCGCGGGCGAGCCACGCATCGCGTAACGGCGAAAATCCGCTGACGCGCCAGGTTTCATACCATTTCGCGAAGGAGGCGGCGAGGCGCGTGAGCGCTTCCGCTGGCTTTGGTGCGGTTATGCCTAACGCGGGCAGCGAGGTGGCGGGAAACTCGGTGCCTTCGGGGTGATGAGCGAGATTGATGCCGATGCCGATGGCGAGCCATTCGGGGACGGTGCCCGTGCTGGCAGATTCTAGCAAAATGCCTGCGATCTTTCTGCCGTTTACGAGCACATCGTTCGGCCATTTCACCCGGATGTCGGTTGTGGGTGCGAAGCTTGCCACCATCTCTTGCGCGGCGACGGCTGCGGCAAAGGAGAGTTGGGCGCATTCGGCGGCGGGTTTGCCGGGACGGATGAGAAGCGTGGCGGCGAGATTGCCTGTGGGGGATTCCCATGTGCGCCCTCGCCTGCCGCGGCCCGCGGTCTGGCGCTCGGCAGTGATCCAGACGGGTTCGCGCTGGCCCGCGGCTGCGAGACGGCGCGCTTCCTCGTTCGTGGAGTCGATGACGTCGAAGGCTTTCAGCGCATAGCCTTCAGGCCATGCCGTCGTCACGGGATCAGCGTCTTTGCCGCGACGGAGGCCGCGTTCACCAGCGGGGCTGCGCCCACCACGAACAGAAGCGTGAAGACGCTGGAGAGCGCGAGCACGGTGCCGAGGCTGGGGCCGATGGCGCGGTCGAAGGCGGGCGCGGGATCGTCGAAATATATGATCTTCACGATGCGCAGGTAGTAATACGCGCCGATCACGCTGGCGACGACGCCGATGATGGCAAGCGCATAGAGATGCGCGTCGATGGCGGCCATGAAGACGTAGAATTTGGCAAAGAAGCCCGCGAGCGGCGGAATGCCGGCGAGGCTGAGCATGAACATGGCGAAGGCAAAGGCGAGTTTCGGCTGCGTGCGCGCGAGACCCGCGAGGTCGTCGATCGTTTCGATCATCTGGCCGTCGCGGCGCATGGCGAGGATGCAGGCGAACGTGCCCGCGCTCGTGATGAGATAGATGAGGAGATAGATCAGCACACCTTCCACGCCCGTCGATGTTCCCGCAGCGAGGCCGACAAGCGCGTAACCCATGTGGCCGATGGAGCTGTAAGCCATCAGGCGCTTGATGTTGGTCTGACCGATGGCGGCGACGGCGCCCAACGCCATCGACAGGATCGAGACGAGCACGATCACCTGTTGCCATTCGTGGAAGGCATTGGGGAATGCCTGCAGCAGCGCACGCACGATGATCGCCATGGCGGCGACTTTGGGCGACATGGCGAACAGGGCGGTGACGGGCGTGGGGGCACCTTCATAGACGTCGGGTGTCCACATATGGAACGGGACGGCGCTGATCTTGAACGCGATGCCGGCAATGAAGAACACCAGGCCGAAGATGAGGCCGATGTTCACGCCGGATTTCGTGACAACGCCAGCGATGGCGCCGTAATCGGTGCTACCGGTGAAGCCGTAGATGAAGGAAATGCCGTAAAGCAGCATGCCGGACGACAGCGCGCCGAGGACGAAATATTTCAAGCCCGCTTCGGACGAACGGATGGAGTCGCGGTTGAAGGCGGCGAGCACATAAAGCGAAAGACTTTGCAGTTCGAGGCCCATATAGAAAGTGATGAAGTTTTGGGCCGAGACCATCACCATCATGCCCGCGGTGGCGAGCAGGATCAGGATGGGGAATTCGAACTTCGCGATCTTCTCGGTGCGCAAGAAACCTTGCGCGAGCGCTATGG